>Ga0136620_10001586_pt1 | contig 10825 bp, 11 predicted proteins | sample AntDrymUQ4162106_2_FD_104806 | JGI IMG/M metagenome (GOLD analysis project Ga0136620, IMG submission 104806) | Polar desert sand microbial communities from Dry Valleys, Antarctica - metaG UQ416 (21.06) | ecosystem: Environmental > Terrestrial > Soil > Desert | place: Antarctica: Dry Valley... | reverse complement strand
CGCTCGGCGGCAGCCAGCTCCGGGGCGGCTGCGCCGTCATCGAACAGGTCGACGGGGTACAGCTCGTTCCACAGTGCCAGGGCGCTGTCCCGCGCGTCGACCTCGGCGGTGATCTGCCGCCAGTTCAACCCGTCGGGACGCGTACGCAGCAGCGCGATCAGCGCTGCCCGCTCCGCGTCATCCCAGGCTGTGCCCACGCGGGTCAGCGTAGGGGCATCGCTTCGCTTGGTCAGCGTTCGCGGTTCCCCACAGACGGTCCAGCACCAATCGAACATATGTTCGATTATGCCTCACCACGGCCGCATTCGCCAGCAGACACGAGGACGGCCCGTGCCACCAGGGCGCCCACCAGCGCGTCAGATAGCGCGGCGACCACAGGGCCACCTACCCGATCGCTTAGGTTGGGGGTATGGCAGCGACACAGTCGGCGACCGAGGCGTTCGAACGCTCACCCGTCAAGCTGACCGAGCGGATCACCGCGGACGGCTCGTCCCGGTGGCCGGTGGAGCCCGGCCGCTACCGGTTGGTCGTGGCCCGCGCCTGTCCATGGGCGAACCGGTCAGCGATCGTCCGGCGGCTGCTCGGCCTCGAACCGGTGCTCTCGATGGGGATCGCCGGCCCACTGCACGACCAGCGCAGCTGGCGGTTCCACCTCGACCCGGACAACCGGGACCCGGTGCTGGGCATCGAGTACCTGGGCGAGGCATACCGAGCCGCAGACCCGGACTACGACGCCGGCGTCACGGTGCCGGCGATCGTGGAGGTGGCCAGCGGGAAGGTCGCGACCAACGACTACCAGCAGCTCACCCTCGACCTCTCCACCCAGTGGAGCGCGCACCACCGCGCAGGTGCGCCGGACCTGTACCCCGAGGCGCACCGGGCAGAGATCGACGAGATCAACGCGGCGGTGTACCGCGACGTCAACAACGGGGTCTACCGCGCGGGGTTCGCCAAGGGGCAGGGCGCCTACGAGAAGGCGTACCACCAGCTCTTCGACCGGCTCGACGCGCTGTCCGACCGGCTCTCGGCCCGGCGGTACCTCGTGGGTGACACGATCACCGAGGCCGACATCCGGCTATGGGTCACGCTGGTCCGCTTCGACGCCGTCTACCACGGGCACTTCAAGTGCAACCGGCAGAAGCTCACCGAGATGCCGGTGCTCTGGGCCTACGCCCGCGACCTGTTCCAAACCCCGGGCTTCGGCGACACGATCGACTTCGAGCAGATCAAGCAGCACTACTACGGAGTACACGCCGAGATCAACCCCACCAGCATCGTCCCGGCCGGGCCTAACGTGTCGAGCTGGCTCGACCCGCACGGACGCGCGGAGCTGGGCGGACAGCCCTTCGGTGACGGCACCCCGCCGGACCCACCGCCGGAGGGCGAGCGGGTGCCACCGCTCTAGCCGGACGCGCACCACCGCGTGGCCTTCTTACCGGTCACCTCCGCGCGGAGCGGGTAGGCCCTTGGCACATCGAGGCCGCGCTGTGCCATCAGCTCGCGCAGCCGGTCGGGGTAGTCGGTGATCAGGCCGTCGACGTAGGCGTCCATCAGCGAGGCCATCGTGGGGCGTGTCGTTCACCGCCACGGGATGACGAGCATTGTGGGTTCGGGCGACCAGCTCGGGAGTGGTGTAGCGCTCGTAGTCCGGGTCGGTGACCTGACCGTCCTGCGGCATGCCGTGCACCGGAGAGATCGCGTCGGCGCCGAACGAGTCGGGCGCGGCGACCAGGTCGCCGCCGTAGTCGTGAATGTCGATGCCCCCGAGCCAGGGCGAGGCTCCGGGTTGCCCGATCTCGAGGAAGTCGCCGCCAGCAGGGCGACCAGCGCGCGCAGTGCGTTCGGGGTGCGCTGCATCGTCAGGCCTCCTCGTGACGGTGTCAGTCGCCCGCGGGGTCGAGTTCGACGGTATGCAGGATCTGGCCGGACAGATCGCGCAGCCGGACCGCCATCACCTGGCTGGCGCCGTCGATGGCCACCTCACCGAAGAACTGGAACCCGGAGGCGGGTGAGGCGTTCGCCATCGGTGGGGCCTGCTGGAACCGCACCTGCGGGCCGAACGTGGCGTCGAGCTCGCTGGGACCGAATCCACCGGCGTTGAGCGGGCCGGAGACGAACTCCCAGAAGGGGGTGAACTCGGAGAACGCCGCCCGCTGCGGATCGTAGTAATGCGCGGCCGTGTAGTGGACATCGGCAGTGAGCCAGACTAAGCCGGTGATGCCCCGGCGGTGCGCGAACGACAGCAGCTCGGCGATCTGCATCTCCCGCCCGAGCGGTCGGCCGGGATCGCCCTGCGCGACCGCTTCGAACGCCATCTCCCCATCGGGAACCACCAGCCCGAGCGGCTGGTCGGCGGCGATGACCTTCCAGGTCGCCGTCGAGGCGGCGAGGTTGCGCTGCAGCCAGTCCAGCTGGTGGAAGCCGAGGATCCCGCCGCGCGGCTCGGTGTACCGGTTGGGGCCGTTCGGGTCGCGGTCGCTCTTCATGTCGAGCACGAAGACATCCAGCAGCGGCCCGTAATGCAGGACCCGGTAGATACGGCCCTCCGGGTCGGCCGGACGTTCGCTGATCGGCAGGTATTCGAAGAATGCCCGGTTGGCCCGCGCGGCGAGCACGTCCACCCGCTTCTCCGTGTACCGCGGGTCGTCGAGGATCTCGCCGGGCCACCAGTTGTTGACCGTCTCGTGGTCGTCCCACTGGTTGACCTGCGCGACCGCGGCGTTGAACCGCAGCAGGTTCTCGTCCATGAGGTTGTACTGGTAGTTGCCGCGAAACTCCTCGAGCGTTTCGGCGACCTTCGACTTTGCCTGGGTGGTCAGGTTGCGCCAGATCGAGCCGTCGGGCAGCGGCTGGCTGGGCGGGATGGGTCCGTCGGCGTAGACGGTGTCGCCGCTGCAGAGGTAGAAGTCCGGCGCCAGCGCCTGCATGGCGGCGAAAATGCGGTAGCCGCCGAAATCAGGGTTGATCCCCCAGCCCTGGCCTGCGAGGTCAGCAGACCAGACGAAGCGGATGTCCTGGTGCCCGCGCGGGGCGGTCCGCAGCGCACCCTCCTTGGGCTCGCTGGACAATGAGTCGTCGTCGAGGTCGACCAGGGTGACGCGGTAGCCGATGTCCCGGCCCGGTGGCAGCCCGTCCAGCCGGACCTTCCCCGTGTAGTCGGCCTCGGCGGTCAGCACGGGCCCCAGCACACGATGGGAAGGCACGAAGCGTTCGGGCGACCGGCTCACCTCGACGACCATCCTCGAGTGTCGGTCGGCCCGGGCCCATACTGTGGCGCCACGGGGGCTGGCGTCACCGCTCTGTATCCCGTGGGTCAGTCTGGGTCGCCCGGCGCGCACCAGCGCAGCCGATGCAGGTGCGCCGAACAGGGTCGTCGCCGCAGCGGCGCCACCCAGCACGAGGCCGCCACGCAGCACGTCACGCCGGCTCGGCTGCTGGCCAGGACGCATCGGATCTCCTTCGAGGTCAATGGGGTAGACGAAGGTGCGCGATCAGCGGGTCGTGGTCGCTGGTGGCGAACCCCGTGCTCGGGTCGTTCTCGAACCGGGGAAAGGGGGTGTCGGAGTCGAGCTTGCTGGAGTCCACCGCCTCGACGCGGCCGCGCAGGGCGGGGGAGACGATGAGGTGGTCCAGGAACTGCACCCGGCCCTGGAACACGAAACTGAACCGGCGATCGGCGGGGATCGCGTCGACGGTGTTCGTATAACCGCCCTGCGTCAGCGCGGCGACGCTGCGGGAGTCGCGGAAGGCGTTGAAGTCACCGAGCAGCACCACCCGCGGCAGGCCGCGGACGTTCTCCCGCAGCACCCGGGCCTGCTCGACCCGGCAGTCCTCGAAGAAGTCGTTCTCCGGCGTGCCGCCGAACTTGCTCTTGAAGTGGTTGGCCACCACGGTGACCCGGGCGGACGGGGCTGCGCCGACGGGTCGCACGTCGACTGCCAGGGGTGGGCGGTCGTAGACGAGGTTCCCGCTCGCGCCGTCCTCGCAGGCACCGGAGCTGACCGCCTCGGCCCCGAGCTGACGGATGTCCTCGATGTCCACTCGGGACTCGTCGAGCAGGAAGCCGACGTCGATGCCCCGCTCGTCGTTACCCTCCAGTAGCACTGCGCGGTACCGGGTCACGAGGCCCTGCGCGGCCGCGTAGCGGTCGGCCTCGGTGGCGATGGCCTGCAGCAGCGGCAGCTTCTCCACCTCCTGCACGGCGATCACCGCGGGCGCGCGGAGTGCGTCGACGATCCCGCGTGCGACCTTGGCGCGCTTCCTCGCCTGCTCGGCCGGGGTGGGTTCCGGCGTGGCGGGGCCACCGTCATCGATCTCGTCGAAGACCTCGAGCAGGTTCCAGGTCGCCACCGACAGGGTGCCCTCGGGCTGCGCGGTGATCGGCTCGGGGCGCCCGGACGAGTCCGGGGGGCGCCGCACCGTCGGCGGCTCGGTGACCAGCAGTTTGTAGTTCTCGAAGCTGAACGACAGCGGCCCCACGGCGCCTTCGATCACGTCGAACGCGAACGCGTGCACGGGCGCTGCGCCCGGCAGGGCGTCGTCGAGGGCGAGCACCCGGGGTGCGGCGTCGGTGCGGCGCACCCGCGTGTCGATGCTGCCGGGCACGAGGAAGGTCTCGCCGAACCTGTTGGTCCCCACATAGGTCTGGCCGCGCTCGAGCGCGACGAGCATGCCCTCGAGCGTTTCGTAGTACCCGGGATCGCGGGCCGCAGCGGGGTCGATCACGGTGGCGGGTGGCGCGGTGGCCTGCCCCGTCAGCGTCGTCTGGTCGGCGATGACCTGGGTGAGTCCGAAGAACTCGGTGACCTCGCCGCTCACCTCGACCCGGTCGCCGACTTCGCCGGTCCCGCGGAAGGCGAACAGCCCGTCGGAGGTGGCCGGATCGCTGTCGCAAGCCGGCAGCTGGATCCACACCCCGTTGCGGTCGACGGCGGTGACGATCCCGGTCGTGCTCACGTCCTGGCCGACCAGTGGGGATGCTTGCCCGGATCCCTGGATCGCGCACACCGGCACAGACGGGACCGCGGTCGCGACACCTGCGGCGGTGATCGGCGCGATCATGCACACGGCTGCGATGGCCGCGACGCGGAGCACACGGCCTGGCCCAGCACTTCGGAGCATGCCTCCTCCTCGATCGGGTGGCCAGGGCCACCCTGACGGGTGGAAGCGATCACGGGGACAACGCTGTGTGTACGGGGATCGAGGAGGATCAGAACAGCAGGTAGCGCTCGTTCACCTTCACCTGGTAGAGGTCAGGCTTCGGCGCCCACCCGACGCACCACCGGCAGCAGGTCGCTCGCCAGCACCGGGCGGAGGAACACCGCGGCCACCCGGTGTTGCCGGTCGAGCACGACGGTCAGCGGCACCACCGAACGCGGCACCCCTCCCAGCGCGAACAGCGAGCGCCCCGGCGGATCGTAAATCGACGGGTAGCTGAGCTCGTAGTTGCGCACGAAGTCGGCGGCCGCGGACCGGCTGTCCCGCACGTCGATGCCGAGCACCGACACCCGGTCGCCCCCGGTGTCAGCCACCCGCTGCAGGTCGTCGGCCTCGGCCCGGCACGGCCCGCACCACGAGCCCCAGACGTTGAGCACGACGACCTGGCCGCGGAACTCGTCCAGGGAGAGGATGGTGCCCGGCTCGAGCAGGCTCTCCCCCGCCAGGTCTCCGACGGCGCCACGGTCGGCGGGCGGGCCGTAGAAGATGTCGGTCTGCCCGCCGGGCGAGACGAACTCGAAGCTGCCCCCACGGGCCACCGCGCCGGTGCCGGTCGAGCACCCGGCCACCGCGAGCAGAGCCAGCAGGACCAGCACCGCGGCCCTCATGCCCCGGCCTGCCTCGGGTCGGAGCCGCCCACCGGTTCGGTGTAGACGACGGTGGTGAGCACGTCGTCGGTGAACACGAGGCTGGTCAGTGACGCCAGCGCGCACTGTCGACGGCGCGGGTGGTGCCAGAGCCGCTGGCCGGCGAGGTAGCGGCGCAGTGTCCAGATCGGCAGCTGATGGGACACGCAGACCGCCTCGCTTCCGGCGGCCTGCTCCCGGGCCCGGTGCACTGCGGCGAGCATCCGGCGCGCGAGCTCGAGGTAGGGCTCGCCCCAGGACGGGCGGAACGGGTTGTGCAGCACCGGCCAGTTCCGCGGATCCCGCAGCGCCCCGTCGCCCACCGACACCCGCTTGCCCTCGAAGACGTTGTCCGCCTCGATCAGGCGCTCGTCGGTCGTGACCTCGACCCGGTGGCGGGCCGCCACCGGCCCGGCCGTCTCCTGGGCCCGCTGCAGCGGCGACGCGACCACGTGGGTCACCTCGTGCTCGGCCAGGTGCGCAGCGACCAGCTCGGCCTGCCGGGCGCCGACCTCGGAGAGCCGGAACCCGGGCAGTCGCCCGTAGAGCAGCCGGCCGGGGTTGTGCACCTCGCCGTGGCGCAGCACGTGGACCACGGTCCGCGTCACGGCCGGGCCCCCCCGGCCGCCCGGGCGGCGTGCGGCACCGCATCGGCGATCACCGCGAACGCGTCGTCGTCCAACGCGGCGTTGACGAACCACGCCTCGAATGCGCTGGGTGGCGGGTACACCCCGCGCTCCAGCAGGGCGTGGAAGAACGCCGGGAACCGCCAGGTGGCGCTGTCCTGCACACCCGCGTAGTCGCGTACCCGGCCGGCGTCGGTGAAGAACACGGACAGCAGATTTCCCGCGGTCTGCACCAGGTGCGGCACACCCGCCACGCTCAGCGCGTCGGTGAGCAGGCTGGAGAGCTGCTCGGCGGCGGCGTCCAGCGCCAGGTAGACCTCGGGGGTGGCGTGCCGCAGCGTGGCGAGCCCGGCGGCCACCGCAACCGGGTTCCCGGACAGCGTGCCCGCCTGGTACACCGGCCCCGCCGGCGCGAGGTGGCTCATCAGCTCCGCCGATCCTCCGAACGCTGCCGCCGGCAGCCCGCCCGACATCACCTTGCCGAAGGTGACGAGATCGGCCGCCACGCCCTCCAGCCCGTACCAGCCGGCCGGCGAGACGCGAAAGCCGGTCATCACCTCGTCCAGCACCAGCAGTGTGCCGTGCGCGTCGCACACCGCACGCAGCGCGGCGTTGAACCCGGGGTCGGGCGGGACCGCGCCCATGTTTCCCGCGGCCGCCTCGGTGATCACGCAGGCGATCTCGGTGCCACGCTCCGCGAAGGCCGCGTGCACCGCGTCGACGTCGTTGTAGGGCAGCACGATGGTGTCGCCGGCCTGGGCACCGGTGACGCCGGGACTGCTCGGCAGCCCGAGGGTGGCGACCCCCGAGCCGGCCTGGGCGAGCAACGCGTCGACGTGGCCGTGGTAGTGCCCGGCGAACTTGACGACGGCCGGGCGGCCGGTCGCGCCCCGGGCCAGCCGGATCGCGCTCATCGTCGCCTCGGTGCCCGAGTTCACCAGGCGCACCTGCTGCACCGGCTCCACCCGGCGGACGATCTCCTCGGCGAGCTCGATCTCGCCGGCCGTCGGGGTGCCGAACGACAGTCCGTCCCCAGCCGCGGTGCGCACCGCCTCGACCACCGCCGGGTGCGCGTGGCCGAGGATCATCGGGCCCCACGAGGAGACCAGGTCGACGTAGCGGGTGCCGTCGGCGTCCCACAGGTGTGGCCCGGCGCCCCGGACCATGAACCTCGGGGTCCCCCCGACCGCGCGGAAAGCGCGCACCGGGGAGTTGACCCCACCGGGGATGACGGCCGACGCCCGGCCGAACAGCGCTGTCGAGGCGGTGGTGCGCACGGTCCCCAGTCTGCCTCCTCACCGATGATCTCGACGTCGTGGTGCGATGAGACTGCTCTCGTACAACGCGATGACGCTCCGGCGCGCGGCGTTCAGGAACAGGATTCCGGCCAGGGTGGCGACGCCCACCGCGGCAGCCCACCAGCGTCCGTCGATCCGGGGCAGCCCACGCCCGCTCGCGCTGCCCCGCCGCCACAGCTCCACCGCGACCACGGCCAGTGCCACCCCGAGCAGTACCTCGGCCGCAGCGCGCCACGGTCGGCCCGTTGACGCGGTCATGCCGCCGGTTCAGGCAGCGCCGGTTCAGGCAGCATTGGGTCGGGAACGGAACCACGCGTTCGCGGGCGGCAGGAACTGCAGCACGATTGCCACCAACACGACGAGCGTCCCGACGACAGTAGTCAGCAGCAACAACCCGACGAGCACGCCGAGCACGGTCAGCAGGATGCGGGCGGCGTTGCTGCGCCGCAGCATCAGCAACGGCAGGATGACCAGCAGCGCCCCCAGGACAGCCAGCACCACACCGCTGCCGACGACCACCTGCTGCAGCGTTTCCGGGTCGAACTGTCTGCCGCCCTGCGCCACGACGTCCTCGATCTGGTCCTGCACCGCCTGGTTGCTGCCGGCCAGCGCCAGAACGAGTCCGGACAGTAGGAAGAGGAGCCCGGTGAGGATCCACAGCACGACGGAGACCACCACGACTCCGGGGCGCCCCACCGGGCGGTCGTCGCCGGAATACTCCCCGGGCGGGGGTGCCATCCCGCCCGGATACCCGGACGGTGGTGGTGGGGGCGCAGCGGGATAGCCGCTCCCGCCGGGTGGCGGGTACCCCGCTGGCTGCTGGGACTGCGGACCGTACGGATCGTGCGGTGTGCTCATGAGCGCAGACCGTATCGACTTCCGGGCTCCCGCGCGTGCGCAACCTGGACCGGCAGGAACTGCTGCACCCACGGAGGCCCCCGCGCGACCTCAGGGGTACCGCGGCCGCTGGAACCATGGCTTCGCACCGGGCAGGAACATCGCCACGATGGCAGCGGCGGTGAGGAGTAACCCCAGGACCCCGGTGATCACGGTCGCGCCGGGTTGCGGCTGCGCGAACCCGACCAGCGAGAGGAGGATGCCGATCGCTCCAATCACGGTGAGCGTGATCCGTGCCCAGTTCCGGCCGGCTCGCATCTTGAACGCGAAGAGCAGCTCCAACCCCACCACGATCAGTCCGATCACCGATCCGACCACCACGCCGATGAAGGCACCGGCCCTGGCGGCATCCCGGACCGCGGGGTCCGCCCCCAAGCCCTGCGCGTCCAGCGCCTGCTGCACCAGCGCGTCGAGCTGGCTGAACGCCACGACGGCCCCGACCACCCCCACCACGATGCTGGCGACCCACAGCCAGAAGGCCAGGTCGACCTCCTTCGGCCGCTGCGGTGGTACGGACCCGTGCTGACCGTACTGATCCGACCCGTACGGCGGAGGCGCCGCACCGGGGTACCCGCCCTGGCCGGGATAACCGGGCGGACCCTGCGGTGTCGGACCCTGCGGTGTCGGACCCTGCGGTGTCGGGCCCTGGGGATACGGGCCCTGCGGATACGGACCAGGCCCCTGGCCCGGCGGAGGATACGGCGGCTGGCTCATGGGCGCTCACCGTAGTGGTTCGCTCACCGCAGCGGGCAGGTTTTCACCCAGATCCCGCTCAGATCAGGGTGCGAGCCACCCGGCGGCCTCGACCGCCCAGTAGGTCAGGACGACGTCCGCACCCGCCCGGCGGATCGAGGTCAGCATCTCCAGCACGGTGCGCTGCCGTTCCAGCCACCCATTGGCCACCGCAGCCTCGACCATCGCGTACTCGCCGGAGACCTGGTAGGCGGCGACCGGCACCTCGGAGACCTCGGAGACGGCGCGTACCACGTCCAGGTAGGACATCGCCGGTTTGACCATTACCAGGTCCGCGCCCTCCGCGAGGTCGAGCGTGGCCTCACGCAGCGCCTCGCGGCCGTTGGCCGGGTCCTGTTGATATGCCTTGCGGTCTCCGCGCAGCTGCGAGTCGACCGCCTCGCGGAACGGGCCGTAGAACGCGGAGGCGAACTTGGCGCTGTACGCCAGGATGCCCGCGTCGAGATGCCCCGCAGCGTCCAGCGCCTGCCGGATCACCCCGACCTGGCCGTCCATCATCCCGCTGGGCCCGACGAGGTGGGCGCCGGACTCGACCTGCGCCACCGCCATCTCGGCATAGACGGCGAGGGTGGCGTCGTTGTCCACCCGACCGCGCGCGTCGAGCAGGCCGCAGTGCCCGTGATCGGTGAACTCGTCGAGGCAGGTGTCGGCCATCACGACGGTGTCGTCGCCGACCTCGGCGCGCACCTCGCGCAGCGCGACGTTGAGCACCCCGCCCGGATCGGTACCCGCCGAACCTCCGGCATCCCGGGTGGCGGGCACGCCGAAGAGCATGATGCCGCCGACCCCCGCTGTGACGGCCTCCGCCGCAGCCTTGCGCAGCGAGTCGCGGGTGTGCTGCACGACGCCGGGCATCGAGGAGATCGGCACCGGCTCGGTGGCGCCCTCCTTCACGAACATCGGCAGCACCAGCTGCCGGGGCTCGACGGAGGTCTCGGACACCAGGCGGCGCATCGCCGGCGTCGTGCGCAACCGGCGCGGCCGGCTCGTCGGGTACATCGCCCTCAACTCCCCGGGTCAGCGGCGCGAGCGGCCCTTGGCCTTGCGGGGCGGGGGCAGGGCGCCCTCGGAGCGCAACCGCGCGGCGTGCTCGGCGAGTGCGTCCACCAGCGCACCGACCTGCGCCACCTCGGGCTGCACGTCCACCCGCAGACCGAACTCCGCTGCGGTCTCCGCCGTCGCCGGGCCGATGCATGCCACGATCGTCCGGGCGTGCGGCTTGCCGGCGATGCCGACCAGGTTGCGCACCGTGGAGGACGAGGTGAAGCACACCCCGTCGAACCCGCCGGTCTTGATCATCTCGCGGGTTTCGGCGGGGGGCGGGGCGGCCCGCACGGTGCGGTAGGCCGTCACGTCGTCGATCTCCCAACCGCGCTCACGCAGGCCGGCGGCGAGGGTCTCGGTGGCG
>Ga0136620_10001585_pt1 | contig 10831 bp, 10 predicted proteins | sample AntDrymUQ4162106_2_FD_104806 | JGI IMG/M metagenome (GOLD analysis project Ga0136620, IMG submission 104806) | Polar desert sand microbial communities from Dry Valleys, Antarctica - metaG UQ416 (21.06) | ecosystem: Environmental > Terrestrial > Soil > Desert | place: Antarctica: Dry Valley... | reverse complement strand
GGAGCCGAGCATGACCGTGTCGGCGCCGGCGGCGATCGCCTTCGCGATGTCGCCCGAGAACTGGACTCCGCCGTCTGCGATCACCGGCACGTCGTAGCGCGATGCGGCTGCGACGCAGTCGGCGATGGCGGTGATCTGTGGAACGCCGACGCCGGCGACGACGCGCGTCGTGCAGATCGAGTTGTGCACGATCGCGTTGTCTGCAATGAAGCTGTGTGTTGGACAATCGACCTCTATGTCGTACACCGGCATCGCATTCGGTACCTCTCGCGCCTCGAGCCTCTTGATCACCTGGTAGTCGCCTGACAGCCGCTTACGGTGCGTTGCGTTGAGACGTGCTCTATAGGACTCGCGACAGCGATCATCACGCGTGCCTCGAAGACCACCGGCAGTTGCCGGCGAAGTCTCGCAGTTCGGAAAACTACCCACGAGGAGGTGGCAAAGAACGCTGAAAAGCTCAACCAACGACTGCGAAGTGTTGGAGAAACACGTACGCCCGCCGTCATCGATGAAGCCGTCGCTGTCGACCAGGCCGTCCAGAAGACCCTGTAAGTAGAGCGGGTTAGCACACATGAAACGTCGCGGAAGATGCTTCATATGCCGCTTACCAAAAGGTGCCAACAGTCGGGCCCATTGAAGCGAGTAGAAGTAGATCCTGATCATGCGTTTCGTGACAGGGTCGACTTCAGCCCGTACACCTGACACCTCACTGAGGCACTCGATCAGCTTCGTTGCGATGTCGCGTTCATTCGGACCGAAGTTCCACGTCACGCGTCCGATCTCGCTGTTTCGAGATCGTTCAAGAAATGAATCGCCATCGCCGAGGAAAGTCCCGAACACATAGCCCAGCGCGTATGAATCGCGAATCTGAACATGATATCGATCAAGCTGCTTGTCTTTTCTAACGGCGTACTCTCGAAGATCGACCTCAAACTCGTCCGGAAGCTCGAAGGCGATCTGTGTCGGCAACAGTAAGACGTCGCGCTCCAGATCTTCAATTCGCTTCCAGCGCAGCTTTGCCTCACCGTGTCTCGTGCGTCGCTCGAGCGTCTTCGCATAGCCACGCGCAGCGATACTCTCGAGGCTCGTGGTGTTCAGATCACCAACGTAGTACTGGTGATCGGGCGTCACAAGGGTTTCCCTGTAGGAAGCAGTATGGCGAGTAGCAATAACGTCTCTGATCCCTGTACACGCGGCGGAGACCACGGTCGCCGCCTCTCCACACATCGTTATGACGCGATCCCCAGGAACAACCTGCTCGATGTTCTTGTAGGAAGCATCCGCCATGAGAACCCGGGTTCCCGCCGCGAAGCAACCGGGCCCAACTCCGACCTTCACTCCGTCGGCGCCGGCGTCGATCAAAGCCTCGGCCGCCTCGCCCGTGGCGATGTTGCCCGCCACGATCGGCACGTCGAACCGCGACCGGATCCGCCGCACGGTCTCGACCACGCCGCGCGAGTGCCCGTGGGAGGTGTCGACCACGATCACGTCGACGTCCCCCTCGACGAGCGCCGCCGCGCGCTCGAGCGCATCCGTGCCGACACCGACCGCCGCTCCGACCCGGAGCCGTCCGGCCTCGTCCTTCGTCGCGAGCGGGAACTCGATCCGCTTCTGGATGTCCTTCACCGTGATCAGGCCCTTCAGGCAGCCCTTGCCGTCGACGACCGGGAGCTTCTCGATCTTGTGGCGGTGGAGCACCTCGCGCGCCTCGTCGAGCGTGGTGCCGACGGGCACGGTCACGAGGTTGCGGGTCGTCATCAGTTCGCTGACGGGCCGGTCCGTCTCGTCCTCGAAGCGGAGGTCGCGGTTCGTCAGGATGCCGACGAGCCGGCCGGCGTCGTCCGTGATCGGCACGCCCGAGATGTGGTAGGTCGCCATGAGCGCGAGCGCGTCGGCGACGAGGTCGTGCGAGCGCAGGGTGACGGGCTCGACGATCATCCCCGACTCCGAGCGCTTGACCTTGTCGACCTCGGCGACCTGGTCTGCGATCGGAAGATTCCGGTGGATGACGCCGAGACCGCCCTCGCGCGCGAGCGCGATCGCCATGTGAGCCTCCGTCACCGTGTCCATCGCGGCCGAGACGACCGGCACGTTCAGCCAGATGTCGCGTGCAAGGCGAGTTCGCGTCGAGACCTCGTCCGGGAGGACCGCGGACTCGGCCGGGACGAGCAGGACGTCGTCGAAGGTGAGCCCCTCCTTCGCGAAGCGCCTCCCCAGATCGGCCAGGCGGTCGAACTCGACTCGCCCGATCTCGAGACTCACGGCTCACCTCGCAACTGGCATTCGATTCTACCAGCGGTCGCGGACGGGCCTGCGGTGCCCCCCAGCCTGATCGAGGCCGACGGCGAAGCAGTAGTTCTCCTTCGCCGTCCCGCGCCAGGAGCGAGGCGAGGCAGCCCCAAGCGCGAGCGCCCACCCGCAGGATGGGCGCAAGCAAGGACCGGACGTTGAAAAGCGCCGGAACAGGAGCGGCAGTCGCGAGGCCGGAGCCCGGCTTGCCCGGGCGGGAGGCTGCACGGAGCAGGAGCGAAAGAATCGAAAGGGAGGGGGCTCGTGGGGGAACCGCAGGTTCCCCCACGGCTAGGAGGCGGGCAGCGCGTCGAGCTCCTCGACGCGAACACCGGGAGCGAGCCGCGCCGCCTCGCGCGGATCGAAGCGTCCCGCGCCGAGCTCGAGCGTTGCCGCCGTCCCCGCCGCGACCGCAATGCGAAGGGCCTCCTCGTGCGTCCGTCCGGCAAGCCGCGAGACGAGGAAGCTCGCGAGCAGCACGTCCCCGGAACCGACCGCCGAGATGGGCTCCACCTCGGGGATGACCGCGTGCAGCCGCAGCGTCTGCCGCTCGGCGCGGAAGAGGCCGAAGCAGCCCGACTCCTGGCTCAGGAGGACGTTCCGGGCGCCGCGCTCGGCTATCGCGTCGAGCCCGAGCGCAAAGTCCTCGTCGTCGTGGAACTCCTGCCCCACCAGGCTCTCCGCCTCGGGCTGGTTCGGCGAGACGAGGAACGGCTCCGCCTCGACGCCGAGGCGCAGCGGCTCGCCCTCCGAGTCGAGCACGGTCTGGACGCCGCGTCGGTTGAGATCCCGGATCGCCTCGCCGTAGAAGTCGTCCTCCACCCCGCGCGGGAGGCTGCCCGCGAACACGACGGCGTCGGCTCCCTGGGACAGGTAGTGGAGCTTCTCGAGGAGGGTGTCGAGCTCCTCGCGGTCGACGTGCGGCCCCCACTCGTTGATCTCGGTGTACGTGCCCGTCATCGGGTCGACGACGGCGCTCGAGGTGCGCGACTCGTCCGAGATCCGGACGAAGTCGTTGAGGATCGCCTCTCCCGTCAGCTCCTCGACGATCCGCGTACCGGTCCGGCCGCCGGCAAGTCCGGTGGCGACGACGGGGATGTCAAGGCGCTTGAGCGCGCGCGCGACGTTGATCCCCTTGCCACCGGCGAGGGTCAACCCCTGGCTCGCGCGGTGCCGGTGCCCGCGCTGGAAGTTCGGGACGGTGAGCGTCCGATCGATCGCGGCGTTGAGCGTGACGGTGACGATCATCGGAAGACGTCCCAGGCGTTCTCGAGCGTCTCGCCGGCATACCACCGGAGCCGGCCGGCGAGGTCGGGCTTCGTCAGTGTCTCGGTCGCCACGAGCGGACGCCTGCCGAGCAGCTTCCGGCCCGCGTAGACCCGTACCTCCCCGAGCCGCTGTCCCCGCCGGACGGGCAACTCGACGGATCTGGGCGCGACGACGCGCTCGACGAGAGGCCGTCCCAGCCGGACGACCCCCATGACCGTCCCGCGGGCGACGAGCCGGACCGGCGGCCGGTCGTAGGCGGTCACGACCCTGGCGTAGACGTGTCCGGGGCGGATGAGGCGGACGACCCTGTAGCGCGAGAGCCCCCACGCGAGCAGCTCCGAGAGATCCTCGTTCCGGAGCTCGCGTTCGGGGCTGCCCAGGATGGCGGCGTAGATCGTCAGCCCCCGTCCTCGGACGGCGGCGACCTGTGACCAGCCGGCGCCCGACGTGTGTCCGGTCTTGACCCCGATCACGCCGGGGAAGCGGGCGAGGAGGTCGTTCCAGGTATGGAGACTGCGGCCCCCGGCAGAGACGCTCGAGAGCCGGACCGTGTCGCGCACGAAGCGGTTGTTCATGGCGACGCGGGCGAGCTTCGTCACGTCGCGCGCGCTCGAGACATGGCCTGGAACGTCGAGTCCGTCCGGCCGGACGAAGTGCGTGTCGGTGAGCCCGAGCCGGCGTGCCTTCGCGTTCATGAGCGCGGCGAACCTCGTCTCGCTGCCCCGTCCCACGTGCAGCGCGAGCGCCCAGGCTGCGTCGTTCGCGCTCTGAATCAGGGCGGCCTGGACGAGCTCGCGGACGCGCAGGCGCTCGCCGGCGCGGAGGTAGATCGTCGAGCCGCCGACACCGACCGCGCTCGGATGCACGGTCACCGGGTCGTCGAGTCCCGCCCGCTCGAGCGTGACGAGGACGGTCATCAGCTTCGTGATGCTTGCGATCGGCACCGAGGCGCGCGCGTTCTGCGCGAGCAGCACCTCTCCCGTCGCGCCGTTCTGCACGTACCAAGCGCGCGCCTCGACGAGCGGGGGCGTCCCAAGTAACAGGCTGTTGCTTGGAATGGGGGCAGCTCCGGCCGCGGAGGCGCACGCGAGCGCGGCGGCGACGATCAGCGGCGCGACGAGCCTCACGGGACCCTGATCCGCTGGCCGATGGTGAGCGCCACGGGATCGACGCCGGGATTCAGCTCGCGCAGCTCGTCGATCGTCGTGCCGTACTGCTCCGCGACCGTCTCGAACGTATCGCCCGCCTCGATCACGTAGGTGTTGCGGCGTGGGCGCGGCGGGCGCGGTCGGGGCGCGCTCGTGGTGGCGGTGGCAGTCGTCGTCCGGGTCTGCGCCGTCGTGGCCGCGGCCGGCGTGGAACCGACCCCGTCCCCTTCCCGCAGCGCCGAGCGCACGAGCATCACCGCGACCGTCACGGCCAGCAGGAAGGCGACCGGCGCCGCGAAGCGGGCGAGCCACTGTCGGGGACCGCGCCTCGCCACCGCTCACCAGCCCGACACGGCCCAGACTTCGCGTCTGAGCCGGGCCGCCTCGGCGCCCGCGGCGGAGCGCCAGTCCGCCTCCGAGGAGGAACGGAAGGCGTAGCCCACCGACCGCGACACGGTCACGAGCGCGCTCGCGGGTCCGCTCGTGAAGGCGCGCGCCACGTCGGCAGGCGTCGCCCCCTGGGCTCCGACGCCCGGCAGCAGCAGGATCGCCTGGGGCATCAGCCGCCGCGCCTCGCCGACGGCCCGGGGATGCGTCGCCCCGACGACCGCGCCGACGCTCGAGAGCCCGTGCTCGCCGACGACGTCCTCGCCCCACTCCCGGACGAAGCGCGCCACCTGCTGCCACAGCGGCCGCCCGTCGGCGAGGACGAGCTCCTGGACGTCGCTGCTGCCGGCGTTCGACGTCTTGACGAGGCAGAAGAGCCCTGCTCCATGACGCCGGCAGGCGTGCAGGAAGGGCTCGAGCGAGTCGCGGCCCAGGTACGGGTTGACCGTCAGGGCGTCGGCGAGCGGCTGCTCCCCGACCGGCGCCTCCAGGTAGGCGGCCGCGTACGCCCGAGCGGTCGAGCCGACGTCGCCCCGCTTGGCGTCGGCGATCACGAGCAGGCCGGCGCCGCGCGCGTAAGCGCACACGTCCTCGAGGACGCGGATGCCGTCCGCGCCGAGCGCTTCGAAGAAGGCGAGTTGCGGCTTCACCCCGACGACATACGGCGCGACGGCGTCGACGAGTCCGCGGCAGAAGCGGCCGCAGGCCTCGGCGGTCTGGGCCCGGCCGAGGTGGGCGTCGCCGACAAGCTCGACGGGCAGCAGAGCCGGGTTGGGGTCGAGCCCGACGACGAGCTGCGTCCGCTTCCGCTCGACGGCCTCGGCGACGCGATCGGCGAAGAGCTCGGTCGCAACCGCCGAGCCTTCCTGCAGGTGCTCGAGCATGGCCTCGGTCAGCTTAACGGCGCCCCGCGTCGGGGCTCGGACGCGAGCGTGGGGGAACCCATGGTTTCCCCACGGACCCCCTCCTTGAAGGCAGACGTGCCGGAGCCGCGAGTGGCTGCGCCGGGCAAGCCCGGCTCCGCCGAAAGAAGAAACTTCTAAGAGCCGCCTGCGGCGGGGGCGGAAGAATCACCACGAGTGAAGAAGCCCTTCAGACAGTCCCTACCGCCACCCGCGAAGCGGGAAATGCAGTTTGGCGGGGAAGCAGCTCTAGTTCCCTATCGCCGTAGACGATTGATCGACGCCCTTCCGATCAATCGTCTAGCCCAGCGCGCGGAGGATAGCGCCAGCCTCGAGACGCGCCGTGCGCAGCTCCGGCGGCGGGCGGCGGAGGAAGGAGCCGACCAAGAGGAGTTCGTCGACGTCCTCCGGTGCCGGCTCGGGCGCGAGGCGACGTGTGGCCGCGAGGCCCGCCTCGACTTCCAGGCGAGCTCCACCGCCGGGTGGCAGGGGGCGCGTGGCCGCAACCCGCCCGCCGCAAACGAAGAAGGCGCGCACGAACCCGGGGTCGACCGCCGGCACGAGCAGGCAGAGCTCGAGGCGCCGCAGGCGCTCGAGCCGGCGCAGCTCGGCGACGACGCGCTCGAGCGCCTCGATCCCGTCCCGGAGTCGCGCCGCATCCTCATAGCGCAGCGACTCCGCGAGCCGGCGCAGGCGGGCGCGCAGCCGCGGGAGCGGCGCGCCCGCGGTCAGCCGCTCGAGCTCGTCCTCCCCAGCGCCCCTGAGAACCCGCGCGGCCCGCTCGGCGCGACGGCGGCTCCGGATCGGGCCCCACGGCGACGGCGCCGCGCTCACGATGACCCCGTCGCCCCGCCGGCGCAGATAGACGTAGCGATCCGGCCGCGCCACGCGCGCGTTCGCCGGAGGGCGCAGCGAGCGGATCAGGCAGAGCTCCTCGAGCGCCGCCTCGAGCTCCGAGCCGAGCACGCGCCACTCGATCCGCTCGACGGCGCCGAGCGCGGCCTCGACGGCCGGTCGCTGCCGCTCGGTTCTGAAGTACGAGCGCAGCCGGTTGCGGAGATCGCGCGCGCGGCCGACGTAGAGCACACCGTCGTGCCGGTCGCGGAAGAGATACACCCCCGGACTCGAGGGGGCGCCGTGGGCCAGCGACCGCTTGCAGTAGACGCGACGCTTGCGCGGAGCGGCGAGCTCGGAGAGATCACCGACCGTCCGCGCACCTCGCTCCTGCGCGAGCCCGATCAGTGCGAGCAGGATCTCGGCAGTCGCCTCGGCGTCCGGAAGCGCGCGATGACAGGGCTGGGCGGACGTCCCGAAGAAGTGGGCGAGCGAGGCGAGGCCGACACGCTCGACCCGGCCGGCGAGCAGCCGCCGTGCGAGCGAGACCGTGTCGACGACCGGTGCCGCGAGGCGCCGTCCGGTCAGCCGCTCGGTCTCGTGGTCGAGGAAGCCGAGATCGAAGCGCGCGTTGTGGGCGACGAGCACCGCATCTCCAGCGAAGCGGAGGAAGCGGCGCACCGCCCACGTGGCGGACGGCGCCCGGCGGAGCCTCCGGTCGTCGAGCCCGGTGAGAGCGACGATAGCCGGCGGCAGCGGGCCGCCGGGGTTGACGAGGGTCTCGAACCGCTCTCCGAGCGAGAGCTCGCCGACCTGCACTGCGCCGATCTCGCAGATGCGCCCGCGCCCGGGGGCGAGGCCCGTCGTCTCGAGATCGACGACGACGAAGACGGCACGCTCGAGCAGCCCCTCGTGCAACCCGTCGTGCGCTCCGAGCGCGACGTCGCTGCCGCGCCACGCGAGCCGGGCGTCCCCAGCAACGACATCGTCGAGGAGCGTCCGGGCGAGCCCGGCCGGAGCGTGCGCGAGCTTGAACAAGCTCGCGGCAGCATCTTCAGCCGGGACCGCGCCGTGACGCTCCTCGACAAGCTCGACGAGCCGGTCTGCCGCATCGAATGCGAGCTGCACGCCGCCGAGTATAGACGAACGTGTGTTCGCCCCACTCCCTCGCGCCCCCGCCAGGCGCTCCCCTTCCGGGCTAGCGAGCTGCTGCCGGCTGCCGCTCCTTCACCGCAGACTTGAGTGAGCTTCCCGCCGAGAACTTCGGGACGTTGGCCGCGGCGATGCTGACCTTCTCGCCCGGATTCCGCGGGTTCACGCCTTCTCGAGCCGCGCGGAATGCGGTCGAGAACTTGCCAAAGCCGGTGAAGTTCACCGAGTCGCCATCTTTGAGGACGTCGGTGATCGACTCCAGAAAGGCGTCGACCGCCTTCGATGCGTCGCGCCGGGGCAGGCCGCTCTTCTGCGAGACCTGATCGACAAATTCCTGCTTCGTCACAATCCTCTCCTCCCGTTGACTCTTTTGAGGCCGGCGAAAGACCCTACCAGGCTCCTCGATTCGGCTCAACCACGCGGGTTTGCGGCGCTTTTTCGAGCTTCCAGCACCTCGCTCGCCCCGAAGAGCGCATGCAGCGTAACGCCGCGGTCGGCCAGAGCTTCCTTGCCGCCCTCCTCGCGGTCGACCACGCACACCGCCGCGCGGCACTCGAGACCCACCCGGCGCAGCTCCTCCACGGCCTCGATGGCCGCCCCACCGGAGGTGACGACATCCTCGACGAGGCACACGCGTTCGCCCCGCTCCCACGCCCCCTCGAGCCGGTTGCCCGTGCCGTAGGCCTTCGCGCCCTTGCGAACGATCAGGAACGGAAGCCCGGACACAAGCGACGCGGCGGCGGCGAGGGCGACGGCGCCCAGCTCGGGGCCTGCGAGCCGCTCCGCCACCGGATCCGCCTCCCCCACCCGTGCGGCGATCCGCTCGCCGAGTGCCCCGAGGAGCTCGGGCCGGGTCTCGAAGCGGTACTTGTCGAGGTAGTAGCGCGAGCGCCGGCCCGACCGCAGGACGAAGTCGCCCTCGAGCAGCGCGTGCTCGCCGATCGCGGCACACAGCTCCTCGTCGGTCATCGCCCCGCGTCGACCGAGCGGAGGGCGCCACGCGCGAGCTCCAGCAGCTCGGCGGCAGCGGGTGCGCCGCTCTCGAGGGCCACGCTCGAGCCGTCGTCGTAGGTCACCTCGACTCCTTCGCGCTCCCGCGCCCGGCGCCGGCGCTGAACGGCGGCCACTGCGGCGGTGCCTGCCAGAGCCGCGAGCCAGAGCCTAGCTCGCCCCACTGCTCTCCTCGTCCTGGCCGAGAGCACGGAGGCACGTCCGCAGGTCGTAGAGCACGAGACCGACGGTGGGCGACGGCTCCGTCGTGGCCGCGAGCAAGCGCTCGCCCTCGCGCACCACGAAGACGCTTCCGACCATCGTCGAAGCCCGCACCTGCGTCACGGCTCCGCCGCCGCTCGGACGCACCCGTTCTGCCCGGGCGACCATGGCAAGCACCGCTCGGGCGAGCCCGTCCGCCACCTCGGCGGGAAGAGTCGAGGCGAGGACCGCACCGTCCTCACCGACGAGGACAGCCGCCTCCACCTGCGAAGAGATCTCCGTGAGGTCTGCGATCGCCTCGGTGGGATTCACGGCGGGGGACGCTAGCAGCGTCGCGGGCATGAGGCGATAGGCGACCCACCCGCGCGGGAATACTCCAGCCGATGATCCGTCCAATCGACAAGTTCTTCGCCGACCGCGGCACGCACCTGGCGGCGATGATCGCCTACTTCGCGCTCCTCTCGCTCGTGCCGCTCGTCTTCCTCGCGCTCGCGCTGCTCGGCTTCTTCGGGCGCGCAGACGAGTCCACCTTCCTCGTGCAGGAGCTGAAAACGATCCTCCCGTCGGCCTCGATCGACCAGATCGTCGACGTCGTCAACCGTATTCGCGCCAACGCTGCGACGCTCGGGATCATCGGCGGCATCTTCCTGCTCTGGACGTCCCTCTCGCTCTTCAGCGTGCTCGAGTCGGCTTTCAACATCGTCTACGGGCGCCCGAACCGCTCCTTCCTCGCCGGGAAGGCGCTCGCGATCCTGCTCATGGTCTCGTCGCTCGTCGTGCTCCTCGTGGCCCTCTTCGCGGGCTCGGTCGGCTTCGACCTGCTCCAGCGCTTCGCTCCGGGCTTCATCGCCAACACCGTCGTCGCCTACGTCCTCTCCCTGGTCATGTCGACGGCGGGAATCTTCACCTTCCTCGTCTCGACCTACTACCTGCTCACGAACGTGAAGATCAGCTTCCGCGAGGTGCTGCCGGGGTCGGTGCTCGCGACGGTGCTCCTGCAGGCGACGTTCCAGGCGCTGCCGATCTTCTTTCGCCTCTCGTCGGACAACATCCTCGCGCTGCGGGCCCTCGGGGCGCCGGTGCTGCTCCTGATCTGGCTCTACGTGATGGCGAACGTGATCGTGTTCGGCGCCGAGATCAACTGGTGGCTCGCGCACACGCGCAAGGAGCCGCCGGAGGAGATTCGCGGGCTGGCCTAGCGCGGGTTCACGGGGTCTGACCCGTAAAGCAGCTGGTAAGCGCCTCTGCGAGCGCGCGCGCCGCTTTCGCGCGGTGGGAGTGCCGGCGTTTCCAGGTGTTTCCGAGCTCGGCGACCGTGCGAGCCTCGCCTTCGGGCACGAAGATCGGGTCGTAGCCGAAACCCTCCGAGCCCCTCGGCTCGATGGCGATGTGGCCCTCGAGCGTGCCCGAGCCGTTGAACTCCTCGAGGTCGAGCGAGAGAGCGACGAGCTCACATCGGTAGCGTGCGCGACGCTCGTCGCCCTCCATGCCGGCGAGCGCCAGTAACAGCTTTCGAACGGGATCCTCGCCCGGACCGGCAAAGCGCGCCGAGCGAACGCCGGGCTCCCCTCCGAGCCCCTCGGCCTCGATGCCCGAGTCCTCCCCGAGCACCCAGGCGCCGTCCGGTGCCGCCGTCCG
>Ga0136620_10001584_pt1 | contig 10842 bp, 11 predicted proteins | sample AntDrymUQ4162106_2_FD_104806 | JGI IMG/M metagenome (GOLD analysis project Ga0136620, IMG submission 104806) | Polar desert sand microbial communities from Dry Valleys, Antarctica - metaG UQ416 (21.06) | ecosystem: Environmental > Terrestrial > Soil > Desert | place: Antarctica: Dry Valley... | reverse complement strand
GGCTCGGGCGGAGGCGGATCGAGCATCACGGGCAGCGCCGTGAGCGTGACCGTCGTGCCCCAGCCCGACGGCTCCAACCGCACGGAGCCGAAGGCCAGTTCGCCCTCCCAGTCGACGACCGACTCGGGCTCCGTGCGGGTGATGCGGATCTCGCCGAACTCGCCCAGGTGTCGTGCGAGCGCGGACATGTCCGACAGCTCCGCCCACAACTCGGGCGGGCTTTTGACGAGCGTGCGCTTGGCTTCCATCGACGGACTGGTTCGCCCGCCGCGCGCGCTTCCCTGCCGCTGGTCGAACGCTTTCAGGCTTCGGGCTGGTAGTCGCCGAAGACGTCGCGCATCGCGCCGCAGGCCTCGCCCAGGGTGCAGCGGTCGCGGAGCGCCTCGCGGATCGGCGGCAGCAGGTTCTCGTCGCCGCGGCACGCGCCGCGCAGCTCTTCGAGCCGGCGCTGCGCGAGCTCGGGGTCGCGCCCTTCCCGGAATGCCTGGAGGCGCTCGACCTGGGCGCGCTCGGCGCCGGGGTCGACGCGCAGGATCTCCTCGACCTCGGCATCTTCTTCGACGTATCGGTTCACGCCGACGACGACGTCCTGGCCGGTGCGGTAGCGCTCGTGGTAGCCGAAGGCGGACTCCTCGATCTCGCCCTTGATGAACGCGATCGCGTGCACCGAGCCGCCGAGCTCGTCGACGCGCTCGATCAGCGTGCGCGCGCGGCGCTCGACCTCGTCGGTCAGCGCCTCGACGTAGTAGGAGCCGGCGAACGGGTCGACGGTGTCGGCCGCGCCGGACTCGTGGGCGATGATCTGCTGCGTGCGCAGCGCGAGCTTGGCGGCGCGCTCGGTCGGCAGCGCGAGCGCCTCGTCGTAGCCGTTGGTGTGCAGCGACTGCGTGCCGCCGCAGACCGCCGCGAAGGCCTGCAGCGCGACGCGCACGACGTTGTTGAGCGGCTGTTGCGCGGTCAGCGTCACGCCACCGGTCTGGGTGTGGAAGCGGATCATCATCGCCTTCGGATCGGTCGCGCCGAAGCGATCGCGCATCGCCTCCGCCCAGATCCGCCTGGCCGCACGGAACTTGGCGACCTCCTGGAAGACGTTGTTGTGGCCGTTGAAGAAGAACGCGAGCCGCGGCGCGAAGTCGGCGACCGCCAGCCCCGCGTCGATCGCCGCCTGCACGTAGGCCATCCCGTTGGTGAGCGTGAACGCGACCTCCTGAACGGCCGAGCAGCCCTTCTCGCGGAAGTGATAACCGGAGATCGAGCACGTGTTCCAGCGCGGGATCTGCTCGGCGCAGTAGGCGAACAGGTCGGTCGTCAGGCGCATCGAGGGCACGGGCGGGTAAATGAAGTTCCCGCGCGCGATGTACTCCTTGAGGATGTCGTTCTGGACCGTGCCGCGGAGCTTCTCGGGCGCGACGCCCTGCTCCTCACCGACGAGCTGGTAGAGCGCCAGGAGCACCGCGGCGGGGGCGTTGATCGTCATCGAAGTCGAGACCTCGTCGAGCGGGATCCCGTCGAAGGCGGTGCGCATGTCGTCGAGCGTGTCTATCGCGACGCCGGTGCGCCCGACTTCGCCGAAGCAGCGCGGATCGTCGGAGTCCAGGCCGAGCTGCGTCGGCAGGTCGAACGCCATCGAGAGCCCCGTCGAGCCGTGCGCGAGCAGGTACTTGTAGCGCTCGTTGGACTCCTTCGCCGACGCGTAGCCGGCGTACTGGCGCATCGTCCAGAGCTGCTTGCGGTACATCTCGCGATGCGGTCCGCGCGTGAACGGGTGCTCGCCGGGCTCGCCGAGTCTTTCCTCGAGGCCGTCCGCGACATCGCCGGGGCCGTAGAGCGGCTCGACCTCGATCCCCGAGTCCGTGAAGCGGCGCGGGTCGTCCGGACCGACGACCGGGGCCACGGAGAGGTCGTCGGCGTCTGTCCGCTCGCGCGCCATCGCCCTCGCAGGCTAGTCGCTGCGAGGGATCAGACCGGTCACGTACGACCGTTGTGGGCTGCGCGCCTCGGCTCTGCGGACCGTATCTGGGTGGGCGCTCATCCGTTCGGACTAAGGAACTTCTGCGTTTACGTCAAATGCGGCATCAAGGGAAGCGGGTTCGAGGTGGGCGGTGGACGCGGGGCGCCTTGACCGTCACCTAAGCGACCCCCGGCACCCATCCCGTACCGGCCAGCGGTACCCGCGCCATCGCCGCCGCCTCGACTGTCAGCGCGACCAGATCCTCGGGCTCGAGGTTGTGCACGTGCGACTTCCCGCACGCGCGCGCGAGGGTCTGGGTCTCCAGCGTCAGCGTGCGCAGGTAGTTCGCGAGCCGCCGGCCGCCCAGCTCGGGGTCGAAGCGCGCGGCCAGCGCGTCGTCCTGGGTGGAGATCCCGGCCGGGTCGCGTCCGGCCTGCCAGTCGTCGTAGAAGCCGGATGCCGAGCCGATCTCCGCGTACTCGCCGTCGAGGGCCGGTGCGTTGTCGCCGAGCGCGATCATGGCGGCGACGCCGATCGAGACCGCGTCGGCACCGAGCGCGAGCGCCTTGGCGACATCGGCGCCGGTGCGGATCCCGCCCGAGACGACGAGCTGCACGCGGCGGTGCATGTCGAGCTCCTGCAACGCCTCGACGGCGGCCGGGATCGCCGCGAGGATCGGGATCCCGACGTGCTCGATGAAGACCTCCTGCGTCGCGGCGGTGCCGCCCTGCATGCCGTCGAGCACGATCGCGTCGGCGCCCGCCTTGACGGCCAGCGCGACGTCGTAGTAAGGCCGCGACGCTCCGACCTTGACCAGGATCGGCTTCTGCCAATCGGTGATCTCGCGCAGCTCGCCGATCTTGATCTCGAGGTCGTCGGGCCCCGTCCAGTCCGGATGCCGGCAGGCGGAGCGCTGGTCGATGCCCTTGGGCAGGTCGCGCATCGCGGCGACGCGGTCGGAGATCTTCTGGCCCAGCAGCATCCCGCCGCCGCCGGGCTTGGCGCCCTGGCCGATCACGATCTCGATCGCGTCGCAACGGCGCAGGTCGTCCGGGTTCATCCCGTAGCGCGAGGGCAGGAGCTGGTAGATGAGCGTCTCGGAGTGTCCGCGCTCCTCCTCGGTCATGCCGCCGTCGCCGGTCGTCGTAGCGGTGCCCATCGCGGTGGCGCCGCGGCCGAGCGCCTCCTTGGCAGGCGCTGAGAGCGCGCCGAAGCTCATGCCCGCGATCGTGATCGGGATCTGCAGCTCGAGCGGTGCGAGCGCATGGCGATCGCCGATCACCACGTCGGTCGCGCAGCGCTCGCGATAGCCCTCCAGCGGGTAGCGCGACACGCTCGCGCCGAGGAACAGCAGGTCATCGAAGTGCGGCAGGCGGCGCTTGGCGCCCCAGCCGCGGATGTCGTAGATGCCCTCGCGCGCGGCGCGCTGGATCTCCGCGATCGCGTTGCGGTCGAACGTCGCGGACTCGCGCAGCCCGGGATGCCAGCCGTTCACCGACACGATCCCACCGCACCGGTGAGGACCCGCACCAGCCGCGTGCGCACTGAGTCGTCCCAGTCCCCGACGTCCATCAGTATGCGCCCGCGTTGTCGACGTCGAAGTTGTAGAGCGCGCGCGCGGAGCCGTAGCGGCGAAAGCCGGCCGGGTCGGCATCGACGCCCGACCGCGCGAGCAGGTCCTCGAGCTCGGCGACGTGCTCGGGGCGCAGTTCCTTCTCGACGCAGTCCGCGCCGAGCGACGCAACACTGCCGCGCACGAACAGGCGCGCCTCGTAGATCGAGTCGCCGAGCGCGTCGCCCGCATCGCCGCAGACGACGAGCGCGCCCTTCTGCGCCATGAACGCGCTCATGTGCCCGACCGAGCCCGCGACCACGATCTGCACGCCCTTCATCGAGATGCCGCAGCGCGCCGAAGCGTCGCCGTGCACGACGACGAGCCCGCCGCGCCCCGTGGCAGCGCACGACTGACCCGCGTAGCCGTCGACGACGACGGTGCCCGACATGATGTTCTCCGCCAGGCCGACGCCCGCGTTGCCGTGCACGCGCACGGTCGCGCGCTTGTTCATGCCCGCGCAGTAGTAGCCCACGTGGCCGTCGACGTCGACCTCGACCTCGGCGTCGATCCCGACCGCGACCGCGTGCGCGCCGCTCGGATGCGCCACGCGCCAGCGCGGAGCCGGATCGGGAGCGTGGAGCCGCATGTTGAGCTCGCGCAGCGGCGTCTCGGTGAGATCGACGAGCTCTGCCTCGGCGGCCACCGCTCCCATCAGACGCCGGTCTCGGCCAGGGGCCCCGCCACCGGCGACGCTGCGCGGTCGCCTCCCCGCTCCCAGGAGTAGACCCGGGCGGGCTCGGGCTCCCAGACCGTCGCCGAGTCGGCACCCGGCAACACGGCGATCGCACGGTACTCCGACGCCATTGCGACCCAGTCGTCGTTTTCGGCCATCACGGCCGGCTTGCACGCGATCGGGTCGCGCAGCACCGCGAAGCCGTCGGCCGTCCCGACCGCGAACGTGTAGAAGCCGTCGAGCTCGACGAGGCAGCGCTCCAGCGCAGCCTGCAGCGTGTCGCCCTCGCGCAGCCGCCACTCCAGGAAGCCGGCGGCGACCTCGGTGTCGTTCTCGGTCTGGAAGGCGATGCCCTCGCGCCGCAGCATCCGGCGCAGGCGGTTGTGGTTCGACAGTGAGCCGTTGTGGACGAGGCACAAGTCCAGGCCGGTCGAGAACGGGTGCGCGCCCTCGGTCGTCACGCGCGACTCCGTGGCCATGCGCGTGTGTCCGAGGCCGTGCGAACCGCTCATCGCTGCGAGCCCGAAGCGCTCGACGAAGCCGCGCGGATCGCCCTCCTCCTTGAAGATCTCGATCCGCTGCCCGGCGCTCATGATCCGCATGTCGGGCCGCCCCGCCCGCAGCCGAGCCTCTGCGTCCTCGCCCTCGAGCACCACGACGGCGTGGCTCGCGTGGACCGTCGCGTCGCCGAGCGCCGACCAGTCCTCGCCGGGGTCCTCGGAGAACAGGGACAGCTTGGTCGAGCCCGCGGGCGCCGGATCGCGATAGAGCGCGATGCCCGCGGAGTCCGGGCCGCGATCGGCCATCTGGCCGAGCATCGCACCGAGATGCGCGCCGAGGCGCTCCTCGACCTCGGGTGACTTGGCGAACAGCCCGACGATCCCGCACATGGCTAGAAGAGCTGCAGGTAACGGTCGAGCTCCCACGGCGTGATCTGCTCGTGGGCCGCCTGCACCTCGCGCCGCTTGCACTCGGCGAAGTAATCGATGTAGTCGCGGCCGGGCAGGCCGCCGAGCGCTGCGCGCAGGACGTCGTCGCGTTCGAGCGTGCGGACCGCGTCGAGCAGGTTCTCGGGCAGCGTCTCGATGCCGAGCTGCTTGCGCTGCTCGGCGCTGGACTCGTACAAGTTCATCGAGTTGGGGTCGCCCGGGTCGAGCTCGCGCTCGATGCCGTCGAGCCCGGCGGCGAGGATCACCGTCGCCGCGAGGTAGGGGTTGCAGGAGCCGTCCACCGTGCGGTCCTCCATGCGGCCCGGTGCCGGCACCCGCAGCATCTGCGTGCGGTTGTTGTCGGCGTAGGAAACGTACACCGGCGCCCAGGTCGCGCCCGAGCGCGGGTCGCCTACCTTCAGGCGCTTGTACGAGTTGACCGTCGGCGCGGTCACCGCGATGTAGGCCTGTGCGTGCGCGAGCAGGCCGCCGAGGAAGTGGTAGCCCTGCTCGGACAGACCGAGCCCGCGCGCGTCCTCCCCCTCGCCGGTGGCGAAGACGTTGCGGTCGCCCTCCCAGAGGCTCATGTGGAAGTGCGCGCCGTTGCCCGTGAGATGGCCGAACGGCTTCGGCATGAACGTCGCGAGCAGCCCGCGCTCCTGCGCGAGCGACTCGACCATGTAGCGGAAGAAGATCGCGCGGTCGCAGGTCACGAGCGCATCGTCATAGGCGAAGTTCTGCTCGAACTGGCCGTTGGCGTCCTCGTGATCGGTCGCGTAGTGGCCCCAGCCCAGCGTGTCCACGTGCCGCGCGACATCGGTCACGAAGCCGAGGTTGCGCGTCAGGGCGCGCATGTCGTAACAAGGCTGCTCGAGGTTGTCGAGCGGGTCGGCGAGCTCGATCGTGCCGTCCTCGCGCTTGCGCACGAGAAAGTACTCGAGCTCGCAGCCGATCTTGAAGTCGAAGCCGAGCGCTTTGGCCCGCGCGAGTTGGTTGCGCAGGATCGTGCGCGGGCAGAACGGCCACTCCTCGCCCTCGACCGTGATGTCGCAGGCGAAGCGCGCGATGCCCGGTTTCCACGGCAGCAGCGTCAGCGTGCGCGGGTCGGGCATCGCCGCGATATCCGGATCGTGCGGGCCCTGGCCGATGTCGCCCGCGGCGAAGCCGGCGAACCCGGCTCCCTCCTCGAACAAGCCCTCGAGGTGGCTCACCGGGACGAGCTTCGCGTTCGGCTTGCCGTGCATGTCGACGAACTGGGCGAAGACGAACTCGACCCCGCGCTCGTCGAGGTCTGCGCGGAGCTGCTCCGCGGAAGGGGTCGTCTCGGTGGCCATGGGGCACTGATATAGCCGCGCTCGCGGGTGGCCATCAATGGCCTCCGTCGCCGGACCTGCGGGGAATAGAGTGTGCGATGTGCACATAGGAACGTCAGACGAGGCGGTCACGCTGCGCGCGGTCATCAGCACCGTCTTCTCAACGCTCGAGATCGACGAGGTGCTGGCTGGCGTCGTCGACATCGCCACGGAGGCGACCGGCAGTCACGCGTGCCTCATCTACCTGCTGGAGTCCGAACGCCTGCTGCTGCGCGCGGCCTCCCCTGTGCACAGCAGCTTCGTCGGGCAGATCGAAATGGAGCTCGGCGAAGGCGTGACCGGGTGGGTCGCGGAACATAGGGAGGCGGCGCTGATCCGCGACAGCGCGCTGCGTGACCCCCGCATGCGCTACTTCCCGGAGCTCGAGGAGGAGCGCTGGCAGTCGATGGCTGCCGTCCCCGTGACCTCTCGCGCCGGCGATGTGATCGGCGTGATCGTGCTGCACACGGCCGCGCCGCGCGAGTTCACCGAGGAGGACGTCGAGCTGCTGACCCATACGGCGACGCTGGTCGGCGGCGCGATCGAGGACGCGCAGCTATATGAGGAGGCGCGCGAGCGCGTCGCCGCGCTCACCCAGCTCGCAGCGGTCTCGCAGCGACTCGCCGCGGCGACACAGCACGAGCGCCTGCACGACGCGGCGACCAGGGGTGCGCGGGCTCTGCTCAAGGCAGATCTTTGCCAGCTCTTCCGGCTCGAGGCGGGCGGCAGTGAGCTACGCCTGGCGGCGTCGGACCCGCCGGGCGCGCCAGGTCCGCGTCCGCAGGGAGGAGCGCTGCTGCTCGAGCTGTTGGCGCGCGGCCGCCACGGCGGCTCGATCAGGGAGCTGTGGCCCGATCAGGAGGGCGCCGCCCTGCTGACGACGCCGCTTGTCGCGTCCGACGAGCAGCTCGGCCTGCTCTGCGTCCTGCGCCCGCGGCGCTTCGGCGCCGGTGACGAGGAGCTCCTGCGCGCGCTCGCCGACCAGACCGCGATGGGGCTCGAGCGGGCCGAGTTGATCGCGCGCCTGACCGCCCGCGACCGCGTCAAGGACATGTTCGACGCGCTCGCCGACCGTGCGGCGGACTCTGTGGTGACAGGCGCTGCCCCGCCCGGTTGCGATCTCGGTCGGCCGCATGTGCTCCTGCACGGTGAGTCCACCCGCGGACACGGGGCGAGCGCCGATTGGGAGACCGTCTCCATAAGGCTGGGCGCGCGCCTGCGCGGGCGCGACCAGGTCGGGTTCTTCGACGCCGGCCGGCACGGCCTGCGGGCTGTCGTCTTGATGCCGCGAGCGGACGCGGCGGAGGGGGTGATCGGAGCGTGCGACGCGATCGCCGCATCCGCGCACGCAGTGCTGGGCGTGAGCGCTCCCAGCCGCGGGATCGCCGAAAGCCGCCAGGGACTGCACGAGTCGCAGCGCGCCGCGCAGATCGCGCTCACATTGCGACCTGGAGGTGGCGCTCTCGGGTATGAGCAGCTCGGCGCATACAAGTACCTCGCTGAACCGCGGCCGGACGAGACTCCCCGTGATCGCCACTGGACGGCCGTCGAGGCGCTGCTGGACCACGATCGCCAGCGCCGGACCGCGCTGCTCGACACGCTCGAGGAGTACCTCGCGCGGCGTGGCTCGGTCGCCGAGACCGCGCGCACGCTCTATATACACCCGAACACCCTTCGCCAGCGACTGGCGCGGATCGAGCGCGTCGCCGGGTTCAAGCTGAACCATGAGGACCTGCTCGCGCTCGAGCTGGCGGTGAAGCTCGTCAGGCTGGGCGACGCGCGTCGTCGCGCCGGCGCCTGACGGCGAGCCAGATCCTCAGCGCGAGATAGCCGGGGACGTGGGTCAGGAACACCAGCAACCCCCAGAACAGGTTGACCTGAGGGTCGAGCTCCTCGCCGCGCAGGTCCAACCAGCTCAGGTAGAGCAGCCCGAGCAGGCAGACCAGCAGGATCAGCGGAGTGTGTCCGAGGATGACGAAGACGATCATCTGCGCGGGCGGACGATACCTGCACTTGACTGGACTGGGGTGGTGCGCGAGTGACGATCCGGGCGAAGCTGCTCGCCGCCATCATGCTTGCCGTGATCGGGCCGGTGGTCACGATCGGCGTCGCGCTGGCGGCGTTCGGGACGCTGGACGAGCGTTCCGACGAGGTCCAGCGCGCCGGCTCCCGTCAGGCGCGTGCACTCGAGCTGAAGTTCGCCGTGACCGACATGAACGGCTGGCAGACCGCCTACGGCTATGACGGCGGTCGCAGCCGAGCGCTGCTGGCCGAGCTCGGGACGGCTTTCGGTGCGTTCATGGCGCTCGACGCCAACGCGTTCAAGGCGTTGCAGGCCGGGCGCGAGGCTAAGACCCGCCGGATCCTGCTCGGACCCGAGATCCGCAACTTCCAGACGATGGCGCGCGCATCCGGGGCACCGGCAGTCGAGCAGGACCGCCGCGCAGCGGCCGCCGCGCGCGAGTTCGACGACGCGCGCACGACGGCCAGGCGGGAGCTCGTGGCGGTCGCCATCGGCGCGGGGGTCGTCATCGTCCTGCTCCTGATCACTGCGCATGACGTTGTGCGGCTCGCACTGGAGCGTCGCGCGACGTGACACGCGACGTGATCCTCACGGTCGGCCTGCTGCTGGCCGCGGGCTCGCCGCACGCGTACTCGCCGACCTGCTGCGGGTGTCGGAGATCGTGCTGCTGATCGCGCTCGGCGCGCTGCTCGGCCCGTCGGTGCTCGGCGTCGTGGACGTCCCGCTCGACTCGCTCGGCGCGCAGCTGCTGTTCACGTTCGGAGTTCTCGTCGATCTTGTTCTACGGCGGCCTGAACCTCTCACTGACGGTGCTGCGCGAGGTCGCGGTCAGCCTCGGGCTGCTTGCGATCCCGGGCGTGCTCCTGACCACGCTGCTGACCGGCGCGGTGGCGGCGCTCGCGTTCGGGCTGCCGTTCGAGCAGGGGCTGCTGATCGGCGCGGTGCTCTCGCCGACCGACCCCGCGATCCTGATCGCGCTGTTCGTGGCCTCGCGGGTGCGGCTGCGGATCGCCCAGACGGTGATCGCCGAGTCGGCGTTCAACGACCCGACCGGCGCGGTCCTGGCGCTCGCGATCGCAGGAGCGCTGCTGACCGGCGAGGGCGGCATCGGCGGCCCGGCGTCGGAGTTCCTCGCCCAGCTCGCGGTCAGCTCGGTGGTCGGCGTGCTCGCGGGGTGCTGCTGTCGGCGACGATCTCGAGCCGGCGCGCGGGCATCCTGCGCGACTCGGCGCCGATCGCCGTGCTCGCCGTCGTCGCGGTGAGCTACGTCTCGCTCGACTTCGCGGGCGGCAGCGGCTACCTCGGCGCCTTCCTCGCCGGGTTGATCGTGGGCAACATGGAGCTGCTCGGACTGGTGATGCACACCCACAACGAGGACGAGCTGCGGACATCGTCGCGCACGCTGTCCGAGGTGGTGACGATCTTCGTGTTCCTCGTCGTCGGCGCGGCGCTGCCGTTCGCGACGCTCGCGGACAACTGGGCGCCCTCGCTCGCCGTCGTGGCCGTGCTGCTGCTGGTGGCGCGCCCGGTCGCCGTGCTCGCGTGCACGCTGCCCGACCGGCGCGCGCTGGACCCGCGGGGAGCTGGCGTTCCTGTGCTGGACGCGCGAGACGGGCGTGGTGCCGGCCGCGCTGGTCGGCGTGCTCGCGGGCCTGGGGGTGCCGAACGTCGACCTGCTGGCCGGGTCGTCGCGCTGGCGATCGTGGCGACTGCTGCTGCAGGCCGCGCCCGCGCCGTGGCTCGCGCACCGCCTCGGGATGCTCGAGCCGGCGCCTACCGCTCCCGGTTGACCGCTTCGATCCTGCCGGTGTTGGCGTCCACGCGCACGGTGGTCAACTTGGCGTAGTCGTCGGGCCCGTTTCCGGGGACGGAGAACGAGACGGCCCAGAACGGGCGCCCGTTCAGGCCCTGGCGGACGAGCCGAACCTGCGTGCGCTCCGGCGTGAACCCGGCCTGCGGGCGCGCCATCGCGATCGCGCGCTCCTTCGAGAAGCGGATCTGGGACTGCTGGCAGCTCTGCGCCGCGAAGATCGTCACCCCGAGCAGCACGAGGAACGCCAGCACGCCGCGCCGGGTCAGCCGGGCAGGCCGCTTCGGCGGTTCCTCCGGCGGCGGGTCGATGCGTACGCGGATCGGACGCTCATGCACGGCCTCCGACGGTACGGGATGCAGGGCCAAGCGGTCTACGCCGTGGGCCGGAACTCGTTGCCGAGGCCCGTGAAGAGCACGATCACGAGCACGATGATCACGCAGGCGATCGAGACGCCCAGCATGACCAGCTCGAACTTCTTCGAGTGCG
>Ga0136620_10001582_pt1 | contig 10845 bp, 10 predicted proteins | sample AntDrymUQ4162106_2_FD_104806 | JGI IMG/M metagenome (GOLD analysis project Ga0136620, IMG submission 104806) | Polar desert sand microbial communities from Dry Valleys, Antarctica - metaG UQ416 (21.06) | ecosystem: Environmental > Terrestrial > Soil > Desert | place: Antarctica: Dry Valley... | reverse complement strand
GCAGTCGCGCTGCTCGTCGGGGAGCCGGCGCAGCGCCTCGGCCAGCACCTCGTGGGTGAGCCGGGTCAGCGCCAGGTCCTCGGGCCCGGGCGCCACCACGGTGTTCTCCGGCAGCTCGTCCGACACGGTCTCCAGCCGGGACCGGCTGGACTTGTAGTGGTCGGTGATCAGGTTGCGGGCGATCGTGGTGAGCCAGGCCCCGAAGTCGCGGCCCTGCCAGCGGAACGAGTTGATCGCGCGAAGCGCCCGAAAGAACGTCTCGCCGGTCAGGTCCTCGGCCAGCTGGGTGCTCGACGTGCGGTGATAACAGAAGCGGTACACACCGGTGACGTACCTGTCATAGAGCTGACCGAACGCGTCGGAGTCGCCGGCCTGGGCTCGTCGGACCAGGTCGACACCGCTGGGCTCGTCGGTGTCCTGGTCATCGGGCGGCAGAGCGGGGGGCGGCCCGGACGGTACGCCCCGTCCGCGACTCGGGCGGGCGGCGGGTGGGTGCACCTGGCTCAGCAGCAGGTCGAAGCCGGTGGGCACTGGTCCCGCGGCAAGGGCGGGGGTGCGGGCGACCTGGAGGACCAGCTCGCACAGGGCATCGAGCCCGGTGCGGGAGCGGTGGCCGGCACCACCGCTCGATGCCGCTCCCATGCCCGCTCCTCCCCGGAAGTCCGCTGGTGGCCCAGCCTCGACAGCCTAGGCGGGTCGGCGGCGGGCTGCCACTTTCCCGCGGTGGGCACCGGTCATCTCAGCCGGCGGCGCAGTGCCAGCCCGGCCACGGCCCCGCCGGTGACTGCCCCCGCCACCGCGGCGCCCGCCGCGCCGACCCGGGCCGCCTTGCGCCCGGTCCGGTAGTCGTAGACCTGCCAGCCGCGCTCGCGGGCGTGTGTACGCAGCGCGGAGTCCGGGTTGATCGCGCATGGCGAGCCAACCAGGCTGAGCAGCGGCAGGTCGTTCGAGGAGTCGGAGTACGCGGCGCACCGGGCCAGGTCGAGCCCCTCCCGCTCGGCCAGCGCGCGGACCGCCTCGGCCTTGGCGGAACCGTGCAGCAGGTCGCCGACCAGCCGCCCGGTGTAGACCCCGTCCACGTGCTCGCTCACCGTCCCGAGCGCGCCGGTCAGCCCGAGCCGGCGGGCCAGGATGCGGGCGATCTCGACCGGCGCCGCGGTGACCAGCCACACCCGCTGCCCGCGGTCCAGGTGCTGCTGGGCGAGCGCCCGCGTGCCGGGCCAGATCCGGTGCGCCATCGCCTCGCCGAAGATCTCCTCCCCGATCTCTTCCAGCTCCGCGACCGAGTGTCCGGTGATGAACGCGAGCGCGCTGTTGCGCGCCTGCTCGACGTGGTCGGGGTCCTCGACCCCGACGATCCGGAACCGGGTCTGCTGCCACGCGGCCGACACGATGTCGCGGGTGGTGAAGAACTTGCGCCGGTAGAGCCCGCGCGCCAGGTGGAAGATCGACGCGCCCTGCATGATCGTGTTGTCCACGTCGAAGAACGCTGCAGCGGTGGGGTCCGGCGATACCGCCAGCGCCCGCTCCACCTCGGCGGCAGCGGCCGACGCCGCGCCGGCCAGCACCGACCGCGCCCGCAGATCGGTGCGGCGGGGTTCCCGGCGGGCCACGATCGCAGCGTAGCCGCGCCGGGCAGCAGCACTTCGTCGTGCGAGACTGCCGCGCGTGAGCGAGCAGGGGGCCGCCGCGGACGCGGTCAACGTTGCGGACCTGGCGCGCACGCGCGCGGCCGAGCGCCCGGACGCACCGGCGCTGGTCGATGTCGTACGAGACATGACGCTCACCTGGGCAGAGCTGGACGACCAGGTGGACTCGCTATCGGCGGGCCTGTCCGCGGCCGGGTTGGTGGCCGGCCAGCGGGTCGCGTTCGCGCTGGCCAACAGCACGACGTTCGTCGTGAGCTACCTGGCGGTCGCGAGGTGCGGACTGGTGGCGGTGCCGATGAACCCGCACAGCGCGACCGGCGAGCTGGTCCGGATGCTCGCCGACAGTGGCGCCCGCCTGGTCGTGGGCGACTCCACCACCGCCGACGCGCTACGCGCGGCCGTCGCGGACCAGGAAACCGCGCCAGCTCTGGCCGTCGACGGCGCGCCTGCCGAGCCCGGCGAGCGCCCGTACGACGAGCTGCTCGCCGGGGGCCGGGCACGGGTCGTCAGTCCGGCCGACCCCGAGAACCTCGCAGCGCTGCTCTACACCTCCGGGACCAGCGGCCGGCCGCGCGGCGCGATGCTCAGCCACCGCGCGCTGCTCGCCAACATCGAGCAGGTGGCCGCGGTGGAGCCGCCGCCGACCAGGCCGGACGACGTCGTGCTCGGGCTGCTGCCGCTGTTCCACGTCTATGGCCTCAACGCCGTGCTCGGCCAGGTGCTCGCGCAGGGCGCCAGCCTGGTGCTGGTGGACCGGTTCGACCCGGAGGAGACGCTCCGCCTCGTCGCCGAGCGGGCGGTGACGAACGTCCCGGTCGCGCCGCCGGTGGTTGCGGCGTGGGCGGGTCGCCCCGATGCGGCCGAGCTGCTGGCTGGCGTGCGGCTGGTGCTGTCCGGCGCGGGGCCGCTCGACCCCGAGCTGGGCCGGCTGCTGGCCACCGAGGCAGGCGTCGCCGTCGAGCAGGGGTACGGGCTCACCGAGGCGGCGCCGGTTGTCACCACCACGCTGACCTCGGGTGCGCTCGCGGGCGGCGAGCGACCCGACCCGGCCGCCGTCGGCGGGCCGCTGCCCGGGGTGGAGATCGAGGTCCGCGATCCCTGCGGCAGTCTGGTCGCGCGCGACGACCCCGGGCAGGTCTGGGTCCGCGGGCCTAACCTGTTCTCCGGGTACTGGCCGGACGGAGCCGACGACCGGAGCCCGACGGCTGGTGGGCCACCGGCGACATTGGGCTGATCGACCGGTACGGCGACCTGGTGCTGGTCGACCGGCTGCGCGAGCTGGTGATCGTCAACGGCTTCAACGTGTATCCCAACGAGGTGGAAGCGGTGGTTGCCGAGGTGCCCGAGGTTGCGGAGGTGGCCGTCATCGGGGTGCTGGACGAGACCACGGGCGAGGCGGTGCTGGCGTTCGTCGTCGCCGGCCCGAACGCGGTCAGCCCCGACCTGACCGAGGCCGTGAGTTCGCACTGCGCCGCCCGGCTGGCGCGCTACAAGCGGCCCCGCGACGTCACCGTGGTTGACGGCCTGCCGCACTCCGCGACCGGCAAGGTCGCCAAGGGTCGGCTGCGCGCGCAGGCGCGCCGCGACCTGGTGCTGCCGTGAGCGACCCGATGACAGAGCCGGTCCCGCACAGCACCGACGCCACGGTCGTTCTGTACGGGCGCGAGCGCTGCCACCTGTGCGACGTTGCCCGCGATGTCGTACGTGCTGTCTGCGCGGACACCGGCACCGATTGGGTGGAGGTGGACGTCGACACCGACCCCCAGCTGGTCGACGCCTTCACCGAGCAGGTGCCGGTGTGCTTCGTCGACGGCCGCAAGCACGCGCACTGGCGGGTCGACGAAGCAGAGCTTCGCACCGCGCTGGCCCAGGCGTGACCCCGCCGCGGATTTTGTGCCCGCGTTCACAAGTTCCTACAGTGGGTGGCTGACCAGACCCCACAAAGAGGACCCAGCAGCACCGTGACCGACGTACGCACCCCCCGCGACGCGGCCGCCCGGGGAATCCCTGAGGCGACGATCGCGCGGCTCCCGGTCTACCTGCGCGCTCTCACCGCGCTGGCCGACCGCGAGGTGACGACGGCCTCCAGCGAGGAGCTCGCCGCCGCCGCGGGGGTCAACTCGGCCAAGCTGCGCAAGGACCTGTCCCACCTGGGCTCGTACGGCACCCGGGGGGTCGGCTACGACGTCGAGTACCTGCGCTACCAGATCGCCCGTGAGATCGGGCTGACCCAGGACTGGCCGGTCGTCATCGTCGGGATGGGCAACCTCGGCCAGGCGCTGGCCGGCTACGGCGGGTTCGCCTCGCGCGGCTTCCGGGTCGTCGGCCTGGTCGACAACGACCCGCGCCGGGTCGGCGAGTCGTACGGCGGCGTGACCGTGCGGCACATCGAGGAGCTGTCGGCGCTGGTAGCCGACAGCGGAGTGTCGATCGGCGTGCTGACCACTCCCGGCCACGTGGCGCAGGAGGTCGCCGACCGACTGGTTGACGCCGGCGTCTCGTCGATCCTCAACTTCGCGCCCACTGTCATCGTCGTCCCCGACGGCGTCGACGTCCGCAAGGTCGACCTGTCCATCGAGCTGCAGATCCTCGCCTACCACGAACAGCGCAAGGCCGCCGCTGACGCACGGATGGTGCACCAGTGAGCGTCCTCGTCGTCGGCATCTCCCACCAGACCGCGCCGGTCGGGCTGCTCGAGCGGCTGGCGCTCGACAGCGACCGAGCCGGCAAGCTCGCCCAGTCCGTCGGCGGCACCGAGCACGTGGCCGAGGCGCTGGTCGTCGCCACCTGCAACCGGGTCGAGGTCTATGCCGACGTCGACCGGTTCCACGGCAGCGTCGAGGACGTGTCCGAGCTGCTGTCCTCGGCCGCGGGCGGCGCGCGCGCCGACGTCATCCCGCACCTGTACGTGCACTACGACGACGCCGCGATCGCGCACCTGTTCGCGGTGGCATCTGGCCTCGACTCGATGGTGGTGGGGGAGAGCCAGATCCTCGGTCAGGTGCGCGCCGCGTTGCAGCGCGGCCAGGAGCAGGGCTCAGTCGGGCCCGTGCTCAACGGCGCGTTCCAGCAGGCGCTGCGGGTCGGCAAGCGCGGCCACGCCGAGACCGGCATCGACCAGGCCGGCCCGTCCGCGGTGACCGCAGCGCTCGACCGGCTCGCCGAGCTCGGCGTCGACGCGAAGAGCACCACAGCCATGGTGGTCGGCGCGGGCGCGATGGCCGGGCTCGCGGTCGCACAGCTCTCCCGCCGTGGCGCGGCGCAGGTCGTGGTGGTCAACCGGACGCCGCAGCGGGCCGAGCGGCTCGCCGCCTCGGTGCAGGGTCGCGCCGCGGACCTGCGCGACCTTCCCGCCGAGCTTGCTGCCGCCGACCTTCTCGTCTCGTGCACCGGCGCCACCGGCGTGGTGGTGTCCGCCGAGGACGTTGCCGCCGCGCTGTCGGCCCGGTCGCCCGAGCGCCCGCTGGGCATCGTCGACCTGGCGCTGCCGCACGACGTGGATCCGATCGTCACGAAACACCCGGCCGTACGCCACGTCGGGCTCGCCGCGCTGGCGACGGAGCTGGCCGACGGGGAGACCGCCGAGGACGTGGCGGACGTGCGCCGCATCGTCGGCGAGGAGGTCGCCGCATACGTCGGCGCGCGGGGTGCCGCCCGGGTGACGCCAACGGTGGTCGCGCTGCGGTCGATGGCGACCGAGGTCGTCGACGCCGAGCTCGGCCGGCTGCTCGCCCGGCTGCCGGACCTCGACGACGAGGCGCGCGCCGAGGTCGAGCTCGCCGTTCGCCGGGTCGCGGGCAAGCTGCTGCACGCCCCGACCACCAGGGTCAAGGAGCTGACCGGCCAGCCGGCCGGGATGTCCTACGCCGAGGTGCTCGCCGAGCTGTTCTCGCTGCCGTCCGGCACCGTCGAGGCGGTCACCCAGCCCGAGGGTGCGCCGTGACCCGGCAGGTACGGATCGGTACCCGCGCCAGCGCGCTGGCTCGGGCCCAGAGCTCCGTCCTCGCCGACCGGATCTCCGCAACTGGTCGCATCGTCGAGCTGGTCGACGTCACGACCAAGGGCGACGTCGACGCCAGACCGCTGACTGCGATCGGAGGAGCCGGGGTGTTCACGTCGGCGCTTCGCGACGCGCTGCTTGCGGGCGAGCTCGACGTGGCGGTGCACTCGCTCAAGGACCTGCCCACCGCGCCGCTCGACGGGCTCGTTGTCGCCGCGGTGCCGAGCCGCGACGACCCACGCGACGTGGTCGTCGCACGCGACGGGCTCACCCTCGCCGCGCTCCCGGCCGGCAGCACGGTCGGCACCGGCGCGCCGCGGCGGGCCGCGCAGCTGCACGCGCTCGGCCTTGGTCTAGAAGTGGTCGACGTTCGCGGCAACGTCGACACCAGGCTCGCGAAGGTCGCCCACGGCGACCTGGACGCTGTGCTGCTCGCCCGCGCGGGTCTGGCCCGGTTGGGCCGGCTCGCCGCCGCCACCGAGGTGCTCGACCCGATGCAGATGCTGCCGGCACCGGGCCAGGGCGCGCTCGCGGTCGAGTGCCGCGCCGATGACGAGCTGGTCGCCGAGCTGCGCGACCTGCTCGACGATCCGGACTCGCGCGCGGCGGTCACCGCGGAGCGCGCGTTCCTCGCCGCCGTCGAGGCCGGCTGCCTCGCGCCACTGGGCGCGCTGGCCGAGCGGGTCTCGGTCGACGACGAGACCGACGAGCTGTGGCTGCGCGGCGTGGTCGTCGACCCGTCCGGACAGCCGCAGCTCCGGCTGTCCGCCACCGGTTCGCCCCTGGAGCCCGAGGCCGTTGGCGCCAAGCTGGCCGCGGAGATGCTGGCCGCCGGTGCCGCCGACCTCATCCATGCGGGAGGCGCGCCGTGACCAAGCCCAAGCCAATGCCCAAGCCAAAGCCCAGGACCAAGCCGACCAAGAAGAAGAAGGCATCCGTGACCAGCACCGCCCGCACCCGTACGACCAGCCAGGCCGCACGCTCCAGGCGCCCCGCCAGGCGCCCGGGGCGGGTGTCGTTCGTCGGCACCGGCCCCGGTGACCCGGGTCTGCTGACGGTTCGTGCCGTCGAGCTGATCCGCGCCGCTGACGTCGTCATCACCGACTCAGCCGAGCACGACGCGCTCGTCGACGGTCTCCGTACGGACGGGGCCGAGCCGCCGACGGTCATCGACGGCGCCAGCAACGGCTCCGGGTCGCCGCTGACCCAGTCCGCGCGCGGCCGGCTGGTGGTCAAGCACGCCAAGGGCGCCCGACGGGTGGCGCGGCTGATCGCCGGCGACCCGTGGCTGCACGCCGCCGGCGCCGAGGAGGCGATCGCGTGCGCGAAGGCGGGCGTGCCGTTCGACGTGGTGCCCGGTGTCTCGCCGGCGGCCGGTGTCGCCGCGTACGCGGGCGTCCCGCTGACCACAAGGAAGCACCGCGAGGTGTCGTTCGTCCGGGCCACCGGCAAGGTGGACTGGTCGGCGTACGCAGCCGACCAGACGCTGGTGCTGCTGTCGGCCGTCGGTGTGATCGGTGAGATCGCCTCCGCGCTGGTCGACGCTGGCCGTATCGGTGACACGCCGGTCGCGGTGACCCGGGTCGGCACCACCACCTCGCAGCACACGGTCGTGTCCACGCTGGACGACGTGGCCGCAGACCTGTCTGCCGCCGACGTGTCCCCGGACGCGATCGTCGTCGTTGGTGACGTGGTCGACCTGCGCGAACAGCTCAGCTGGTTTGAGACAAAGCCGCTCTTCGGCTGGCGGGTGCTGGTGCCGCGCACCAAGGAGCAGGCCGGCGCGCTGTCCGAGCGGCTGCAGGCGCACGGCGCGGTTCCGGAGGAGGTGCCGACGATCTCGGTCGAGCCGCCGCGCAACCCGCAGCAGATGGACAAGGCGATCCGCGGGCTGGTCGAAGGCCGCTATGAGTGGATCGCGTTCACGTCGGTGAACGCGGTTCGCGCGGTCCGCGAGAAGTTCGACGAGTACGGGCTGGACGCGCGGGCGTTCTCCGGGCTGAAGGTCGCGGCCGTCGGCGCCGCCACCGCGGACGCGATCAGGACCTGGGGGATCCGACCCGACCTGGTGCCTGTTGGTGAGCAGTCGGTGCGCGGCCTGCTCGAGGAGTGGCCGCCGTACGACGACATGCTCGACCCGATCAATCGGGTGTTCCTCCCGCGCGCTGACATCGCGACCGAGACGTTGGTGGCCGGGCTGATCGACCTGGGCTGGGAGGTCGACGACGTCACGGCCTACCGCACCGTACGGGCGGCGCCGCCGCCGGCGCCGGTGCGCGAGGCGATCAAGGCGGGCAAGTTTGACGCGGTCGTCTTCACCTCGTCGTCGACGGTGCGCAACCTGGTCGGGATTGCGGGCAAGCCCAACCCGATCACCATTGTCGCTTGCATCGGCCCGGCAACGGCCAAGACAGCCGAGGAGCACGGGCTGCGTGTCGACGTGCGTGCCGACGAGCCGTCGGTCGAGGTGCTTGCCGAGGCGTTGGCCGACTTCGGGCTGCAGCGGCGGATGGCGTCGCTCGAGGCCGACGAGCCGGTCATCCGCCCGTCCGAGAGCCGCCCCGCTGCCCGGCGCAAGGCCTAGGTCTGGCTGTGGCGTTCCCCGAGCACCGACCGCGCCGGCTTCGGGTCTCGCCCGCCGTCCGGCGCCTGGTCGCCGAGACCACAGTGCAGCCGCGGCAGCTGGTGCTGCCGCTGTTCGTCCGCGCCGGCGGCACCGAACCGGTCCCTGTCCCGAGCATGCCCGGCGTCGTGCAGCACAGCCGGGACTCGATGCGCAAGGCGGTCGCGGACGCAGCCGCGCTCGGGCTGGGCGGCGTGATGCTGTTCGGCATCCCGTCGCACAAGGACGCCGTCGGCTCCGGCGCCACCGACTCGGACGGCGTGCTGACCGTCGCGATCCGCGACGCCGCTGCGGAGGCCGGTGACGCGCTGGTGGTGATGAGCGACCTTTGCCTCGACGAGTTCACCGACCACGGGCACTGCGGGGTGCTGGACTCGCGCGGTCACGTCGACAACGACGCGACGCTCGCTCGCTATGCGGAGATGGCGGTGCTACACGCTTCTGTTGGGGTTCACCAGGTGGGCACGAGCGGGATGATGGACGGCCAGGTGGCTGCCGTACGTGCGGCGCTGGACTCCGCCGGGCAGCTGGACACGGGCATCCTCGCGTACGCCGCGAAGTACGCGTCTGCGTTCTACGGGCCGTTCCGCGACGCAGTGCAGAGTTCGCTGGTCGGCGACCGGCGCGCGTACCAGCAGGACCCGGCCAACTTGCGCGAGGCGGTGCTCGAGGCGCGCACCGACGTTGTCGAGGGCGCGGATGTCGTGCTGGTGAAGCCGGCGCTCGGGTATCTCGACGTGGTGCGCGCGGTGCGTGAGGCCGTCGATGTCCCGGTGGGTGCGTACAACGTCTCCGGTGAGTACGCGATGGTCGAGGCCGCCGCCGAGCGCGGCTGGATCGACCGCGAGCGCACGATCCTCGAGGTGCTCACCGGCATCCGGCGCGCGGGTGCAGACGTCGTGCTCACGTACTGGGCCGCCGAGGCGGCCACCCTGCTCCGTTGACGCACCCACCCCGCCTGGCGATCCTCCGACAGAGTCAGCGAGCGTCTTTCCACAGCGGCGAGGGGAACCTCAACAGCACCCGTGTGCCGCCGAGCCACTCGGTCAGCCGCGCCGCCTCCCGCTCGAAGGCGTGCATTGCCTCGGACCCAACGTCCTCGAGCGCCTGCAGCTCGACCTCCCCGGTCTCGGTCTGCCGCCAGCCGCCGACGATCCGTCCGTCCCACCACATCGTCGGTCCGGCGTTCCCGTTGGTGTCGAACAGCTGTTGCTTGTACGGGCCGAGGTACCAGTCGCGTTCATACCAACCCATCGTGGTCGGATCCAGCGCCGGAAGCAGCGCGGCCCACGGCTCGACCGGTTCGGTCGGCTCGAGGTCGTCGGGCAGCAGATAACCGGTCTGCCCGTCCAGGTCGACCTCGACCGCGTTCAGGTCGGCCAACGCCCTGCGTACCGCGGTGACCGTTGAGCCGAGCCACCATTTGATATCGGCGGCGGTACCAGGTCCGAACGATCGCAGCCAGGCCTCGACCAGTCCGGCCACGCCTTCGGCAGCGGTCATCGGCGCAACCTCCGCGCAGAGCCACGAGCTCATCGATGCCCAGCGCGGTCGCGACGTGTTCCACCCGCCGTCGTTCGACGCACGCACGATCCGTCCTTGCGCGGACAGGACGGTGAGGACGCGTGGGCCGACTGCAACTTGTCCGCCCCACGACCTGCCCTCCCCGTACGTCATCGAGCCTTCGAGCAGTGGGATCTCGTCGCGCAGCTCGGACGACGTCGCCTCCCGACCGTCGGGCAGCGCCGCGAGCACGGCCTCGCACGCCTGGTTCAGCCAGCGCTCGCCGTTGCGGTGCAGTCCTGCTTTCTCGACCTCCCCGATAAGCCGGTGTCGCTCAAAATCGGCGACGCGCTCGCTGGCACCTGCCTGCGTAGCGGCGAGGATGCCGCGGGGGAAGACGAACAGGGTCCGACGCATGGCCAGGTGTTTGACCAGCGACCGGTCGACGTACAGCGCGCGGTCGAGGTCGGACATCGCCATGCCGTCGACCCGGGCCAATGCCGACAGGTACACGGTCACCGGATCGGTGCCGTGCAGGCAGACCACGCTGCGGGTCGCCTCCACCACGTTCGCTGCTCGATGGCCGGGTGCTAGCCGGTGCCGACGGGCCAGCCGAGCTCGGCGCTCAGCCACGGCGATGCTCTGCACCAGGCGATCCTGCCAGGCAGCTGCGACCTTGCTCATCAACCCGCGGAAGCGGTCAGCCGTCGCCCACGACACCCTCCAGACCCCACGATGTGACGCGGTCGCAGGCGACCTTGATCGTTCCGTCCTCTTCGTCAACACGCGCCCGGCCGCGCACTACGAAGGCCCACGGGGCCCAGCCGGGACCGGGAGCGAGACCATCGATGACGACAGCGGCGACGGCAGAACGACGTACGTGTTCCGCTCGCCTGGTGGCCGGTACGTCGCGACCGCCGAGGACGAGTTCATGGTTGGCTTCGTCGTAGCTCCAGCCACCTGGGACGACGTGCGGCATCCCGTCCTGATCGACGGTGGCGATCCTCGCGAGCGATCGTGGTGGGTGCGCGACGAAGCTCCGCTCGGCCGCGTTCAGCGATGAGCGGCCG
>Ga0136620_10001581_pt1 | contig 10845 bp, 9 predicted proteins | sample AntDrymUQ4162106_2_FD_104806 | JGI IMG/M metagenome (GOLD analysis project Ga0136620, IMG submission 104806) | Polar desert sand microbial communities from Dry Valleys, Antarctica - metaG UQ416 (21.06) | ecosystem: Environmental > Terrestrial > Soil > Desert | place: Antarctica: Dry Valley... | reverse complement strand
GTGTCCGCGAAGAAGTCGGCGCGGGCGAGCGCGGCGAAGGACGCGCTGACGTTCGGCGAGGTCTTGACGTCGAGCTCGATCGTGAAGCTCCCGCAATTCGTCTCGATCACGACCTCGTAGCGCTTCCCGGCGTCGAGCTCGTCCGTCGGGCGCTTCCTGCCACCGTCCGGGCGCGGCTCGGGTAGCTCGACGTCCGCGCAGGCGCCCGCCGCCGTCCCGTCCGTGGTGGTCGCGGCCTCGGTGGTGGTCGCTTCCGTGGTCTGCACGACGGTCGAATCCGCCCCGCCATCGCCGCCGCACCCCGCGCCGGCAAGCGCCAGCAAGCCGCAGACGAGGATCCAGACGGGCGCGGGCCTCATCGGCGAGGAAGACTACCGTTCCGACCGTGCGACTCAGGCTGACGCTCGAGTACCGCGGCGGGGGCTTCCGGGGCTGGGCCGCCCAGCCTGGCCTGCGGACGGTCGAGGGGGAGCTCCGCCGCTCGCTGGAGGACGTGTTCGGGTCGTTCAAGGGCCTCGCGGTGGCCGGTCGGACCGATGCGGGCGTGCACGCCCTCGGTCAGGTGGCGAGCGTCGACGTCGACGGAGGGCCGCCCCCCGACCGGGCGGCCGCGGCCCTGAACGCCGCTCTGCCGGACGACCTCGCCGTCGTCTCGGCGCGAATCGCGGCTTCGGGTTTCCACGCGCGTCACTCCGCCACCTCTCGCACGTACCGCTACCGGATCTGGAGGCGGGCGACATGCTCGCCGTTCGAGGCGGGGTTGAGCCTCTGGTATCCGCGTCCGCTCGAGCTCGAGAGCCTGCGCGAGTCGGCCTCCCTGCTCGTCGGCGAGCATGACTTCCGCGCGTTCACGCCGACCGAGTCTCACCACCAGGTCTTCGTCCGCCGAGTCACGGCGGCCGTCTGGCACGACCTGGGCGAGGCGCTCGAGCTCGAGATCGCCGCGGGGAGCTTCCTGCGGCACATGGTGCGGACGCTTGTAGGGACGATGCTAGAGCAGCCGCCGGCGGCGATCCTGCCGCTGCTTCGGGGGTGCCATCGGCATGAGGCAGGCTCCACCGCGCCGCCGCACGGGCTCTATCTCGTGCGCGTGGACTATCAGCCCCCAAGGGGCGCCCCGACGCCCCTGTAGAACAGGTTACCCGCCGGAGCCGCACGGGTTCGTGCCTCCTTCGTAGCGGCTTTGTGCCCGGTGGGAACCGGCGCCTTGGGGGAGCGGACCCGCGGCTACGATCCGGCGATGCGCTTCCGCACCGTCCTCTTCGACCTCGACGGCACGCTGATCGACTCCGGCACGATGATCCTAGCCTCGTTCCGGCATGCGACCCGCACGGTGCTCGCGCGGGAGATCGCCGACGAGCAGCTGCTCGCGCTCGTCGGCGGCTCCAGCCTCCGCGAGCAGATGCGCGCGCTCGACGAGGCCAGGGCCGAGGAGCTCGTCCACTGCTACCGGGAGCACAACGAGCCCGCGCACGCCGGGCTCCAGGCCTGCTCCGGGATCCTCCCGGTCGTCGAGCGGCTCCACGCCGAGGGGCGCCGCCTCGGGATCGTCACCGCCAAGCGGCGAGCCACGGTCGACCTGGCCTTCGCCGTCTGTCCGCTCGAGCACCTCTTCGAAGTCGTGGTCGGCTCCGAGGACACGGTGCACCACAAGCCTCACCCCGAGCCGATTCTCTGCGCGCTCGACCGGCTCGGCGTCCAGCCCTCGGCGGCGGCGTACGTCGGCGACTCGCCCTTCGACGTCGGCTCTGCGAAAGCCGCCGGTGTCCACGCCGTCGCCGTCACCTGGGGCGGGATCCACTCCAGGGAGGTTCTGGCCGAGACCGGGCCGGACGCTCTCGTCGATACACCGGATGAGCTCTACGACGTCCTCTGAGCAGCGGGCGGCCGAGCTCCGCCGCCTCCTGGACTACCACCTCTACCGCTACCACGTCCTCGACGAGCCGGAGATCTCCGACGGCGAGTACGACGTGCTCTTCGACGAGCTGGTGGCGCTCGAGGAGGCCGACCCCGAGCTCGTCGACCCGGACTCGCCCACGCGCCGCGTCGGCGCCACTCCCTCGGATCGCTTCCAGAAGGTGGAGCACCTCTCGCCGATGGGGTCGCTCGAGAAGGTGACGACCGACGAAGCGCTTGCGAAGTGGGCCGAAGACGTGCGCAAGCGCCTCGACTCCGACGAGCCGGTCGTCTTCGTGACCGAGCCGAAGATCGACGGGTCGGCCGTCTCGCTCGTCTACGAAGAGGGGGTGTTCGTCCGCGGAGCGACCCGCGGCGACGGTCGCCGGGGCGAGGACGTCTCGGTCAACCTCAAGACGATCAGAGCGATCTCGTTGCGCATGCAGCTGCCCCCGGGTGAGCGGCCGCCGCCCGTGCTGGAGGTGCGCGGCGAGGTGTACCTGCCCCTCTCCGGCTTCCGCAAGCTGAACGAGCGGCTCGTCGCCGAGGGGAAGAAGGTGGCGCCCAACCCTCGGAACGCCGCGGCGGGGTCGCTGCGGCAGCTCGACCCACGCGTCACCGGCTCTCGACCGCTCGCGATCTGGGTGCACGGAATGGGGCATCACCGTGGGCTCCCCGCGACGGGTCACTGGAACGCGCTCGAGTGGCTCCGTGAGCGAGGTTTCCGCACGAATCCGCACGCCGCACGGCACGAGACGATCGAGTCCGTCGCGTCTGCGTGCCACCTGTGGGAAACCCGACGAGCCGAGCTCGACTACGAGATCGACGGCCTCGTGGTCAAGGTCGACTCCTTCGACCAGCAGCGGCGTCTCGGCGCCCTGCACGAGCGGCCGCGCTGGGCGCGCGCGTTCAAGTGGGCTCCGATGAGCGCCGAGACGCCGCTGCTCGCGATCAACATCCGGGTGGGCCGAACGGGAGCGCTCAATCCCTGGGCCAGCCTCGAGCCGGTCGAGGTGGGCGGTGTCACGGTCAGCACGGCGACGCTCCACAACGAAGAGGACATCAACCGCAAGGACATCCGCGTGGGCGACGTGGTCCGAGTCCAGCGGGCCGGCGACGTGATCCCGCAGGTGGTCGGCCCGGTGCTCCCGCACGCGCCGGGGACGTCGCCGTTCCGCATGCCCGCCCGGTGCCCTCTCTGTGACGCCGAGGTCGTCAAGCCCGAGGGTGAGGCGATGCACCGCTGCCCCAACCGCGCCTGTCCCTCCCGCGGCCTCGAGACGCTGATCCACTGGGTCGGCGGCGCACTCGACATCGAGGGCGTCGGCGAGCAGCTCGTTCGCCGGCTCTGGAGCGAGGGGCTCGTGCGCTCGCTGCCCGGGCTCTACCGCCTGACCACCGCGCAGCTCGAGGAACTCCAGGGCTACGGGACGATCTCGGCCGCGAAGGCGATCGAGTCGATCGAGCGGTCGAAGGAGCAGCCGTTCCGCCGGGTCCTCCTCGGGCTCAACATCCCGCAGGTGGGATGGGTGACCGCCGCCGCGCTCGCCTCCCACTTCGGGACCGCCGAGCGGCTGGCAGCGGCGTCCCCGGAGGAGATCCAGGAGGTCGACGGAGTGGGCCCGGACCGGGCGGAGGCGATCGCGGAGTGGTTCTCGGACGACGAGAATCGCGGTTCGGTCGAGGAGCTGCGCTCGCTCGGGCTGCGGCTCGAGGTCGGCGAGGAGGAGCGCCCGAAGGAGGGGCCGCTCACCGGCCGCACCTACGTCCTCACGGGGACGCTCGAGGGCTACACGCGCGAGGACGCCAGAGCGGCGCTCGAGGCGCTCGGCGCGAAGGTCGCCGACTCCGTGTCGCGCAAGACCACCGGCCTGATCGCGGGGGAGGGCGGCGGGTCGAAGCTCTCGAAAGCGCAGAAGGCGGGTGTGCCGGTCCTCGGCGAGGCCGAGTTGCGGGCGCTACTGGGAGGCTAGGATCGCCGCGAAACGGTCCTGGGAGGCCCGGGCTGACCAGCGCGGCACCGGATTCCCGTTCTGCAGGATCGAGAAGGCGAAGCGGCCGGCCACGAAGCCCGAGAGGGCAGAGGCGAGGCTTGTCGTGCCGGTCTTCGCGGCCACACGCCCTCGCGCGGGGGGTGCCCGCATCCTGCCCTCGAGCGTGCCCGAGCGACCGGCGACCGGCAGCGCCGCGAGGAAGCTTGGAGCTACGAGTGGGTCGGCAAGCGCCGCCTGGAGAACACCGACGATCGCGCCGGCCGTCAGGCGATCGAGCCGTGAAAGCCCGGAGCCGTCGACGATCCGGACGCCGCGCAGGGGGATCCGCGCGGCCCGCAGCACGCCGGTGACGACGGCCGCGCCCGCCGGTGTCGTCCCGCGACGCGCGACGACTGCACCGAGCTCCTTGATCAGGAGCTCGGCCGTGTAGTTGTCGCTCTCTGTGCCCATCGCGTGGACGAGGTCCCGCAGCGAGGGGGAGAGGACGGACGCGAGCGGCCACGCCCCAGCCGGAGTTCGCCCGAGCCGAACTCCTCCGTGGACGCGGACGCCGGCCTTGCGCAGAGCCTTGCGGAAGGCGATCGTGGCCGCGAGCGCGGGCTCACGTGAGCCGCTCCTGCCGACCGAGAGCGCCGAGATCGGCGGCGACTCGTTGAGGTAGAACTGCGGCTTCCACCCGTAGGCCGTGCGGCGGCCGTCGAAGAACGACTCGTCGCCGACGATCGCTCCGGTGACGGCTGCGAGCCCCGCCTCGCGCAACTGCGCCGCAAGGTCTGTGAGGTCGGCCGCCTCGAGCGTGGGGTCGCCGCGGCCGCGGAGGACGAGATCGCCGCGCCAGACGGAGTCGACCAGACGGCCGTCGCCCAGCACGCTCGTTTCGATCCGGTACGAGGGGCCGAGCGCCGTCAAGGCCGCGTAGCTCACCGCCAGCTTCTCGTTCGACGCCGGCACGAGCGAGACCCAGGCGTTCTGCGCGTAGATCGTCCTGCGGCTTCTGAGGTCGACGACGAGCGCGCCGGATCGGCTCCACTCCACGCCCGACGTCGCCAGGGCCGCGGCGAGCCGCTGCGCGAGCGGCGCCGTCGGGCTCGCGCCGGCGCCGCTCGCCGCAACGGCCGCGAGCAGGGCGGCACACGCGAGCAGGCGAAGTCGCATCGAACCATTCTTCCCGCGGCCGCGGATGGGCGCCAAGGGAGCAGTGGGACTGCCGTGGGGTGAAGATAGTCCGCTCGGCCTATGGTCGCCCGGCTGGTGGCGGCGGATAATCGAAGGACCTTGGCCGATCCGCACTCCTCGCTCCTCGACGAGCTCCGGTCGCTGATCGAAGCTCTCCCTCCGAGGGGTTCCGCGGCGCGGCTCGAGCACCTGCTGACCGACGGCTACGCCCACGTGCTGACACTCGAGACCGAGCGCACGCGGCTTCGGCGGCAGATCGGGGAGCTGGCGGTCCGGGAGGTGCCCGGCGACCCGGCTGACCGGCTGGGAGAGCTGAACCGACTCTCCGAGCGCCTGGCCGGCGCAGAGGACGAGCTCGAGTGCTTGCGGGCCGTCCTGGCAGCCCTCCGACCCCGGGTCTCGCAGCTCCACGCCGCAGCCCTGTCCAGCTAGTGCACTAGCCTCAGACGATGCCGCTCCGGACCGCGTAGACCGCGGCCTGGATCCGGTTCTCGATCTGCAGCTTCATCAGGATGTTCGAGATGTGGTTCTTCACGGTCTTCGGGCTGATGTGGAGTTCCGCGCCGATCTGTGCGTTGTCGTTGCCGTTCGCGATCAGCTTCAGCACCTCCACCTCGCGCTCGGAGAGCTCCGATCGGATCAGCTCCGCCCCACCGGGCATCGTGCTGGCGGCCCGGACGCGCTGGAGCACCTTGCCGGCGACGTGGGACGAGATCAGCGACTCGCCTACCGCCGCGGCGCGGATCCCGCGGAGCAGCTCGTCGACCGGCGCGTCCTTCAGCAGGTAGCCGCAGGCGCCCGCCAGGATCGCGTCCAGCACGTCGGCGTCCTGATCCGAGACCGTCAGGACGATGATGCGCGCGAGTGGGGCGATCCCGGTGATCTGCCGGGTCGCCTCGACCCCGGTCATGCCCGGCATGTTCAGATCCATGACGACCACGTCGGGCGGGTTGTCGCGATAGCTTCGGACGGCCTCGGCGCCGCTAGAGGCCGTGCCCACGACGAGCAGCCCGTATTCCTCCAGCAAGCCTTTCAGGCCGGTGCGGAAGAGGTCGTGGTCGTCCACCACGAGCACTCGGAGGCTCTCCGCCCTCGACTGGTCGCTCCGCTCCGCTGGGCGGGCGGAGGTGCCGGCGCCCGGCTCCGCTGCCACGGCGAAGAAGGTTAGTGGAGAGTGATCGTCACCGTGCGGACGCCCCAGGCCTCGGCCTGCTCCTCGGTGGGCACCCACACGTCGATCCTCAGGCCCACGATCGCCCCGCCCGTGTCCGCGGCGACGCCCTCGCCGTAGCCCGGGATCGTCATGCGCGTCCCGAGCGGGATGACCGACGGGTCGACGGCGACCACGCCCCACCCGACCGGGAGCCCCGTCGCCGTCGATCCTGACAGCGCGTAGGCCGTCGAGGTGACGGTCAGGGTCTGCTGCCCGGAGGGGGCCGCCTGGACGGGGGCGGGCTCCGCCACCTCGGTCGCCACCTCCTCGGCGAGCGGCTCCTCTGCGGGCGGCGGCTCGGCGGCGGGCTCCGGCTCGGCGGCGGGCTCCGGCTCGGCGGCGGGCGCGGGGGTTTCGGTCGTCGCGCGCGCCGGAGTCGGCACGGCCGCGAACGAGGCAGTACTCGGGGCGGCCTCGGCCTGGACGGCCTGCTCGCGGGCCCTTGCCTCCGCTGCCCGCGCCTCGGCCTCGGCGCTCGCGATCTGCTCGGCGGTGATCTGCTGCTCGGTACGAACGCGCGCGAGGTAGGCGGACTTCTCGGCCTCGGCTCGGGTGAGCGAGTCGGCCGCACCCACCGCCTCGCGCTCGAGCTGACGCGTCTCGGCCTCCCTTGCCTCGAGCGTCCGGACGAGGCGCGCGATGCGTGCGCGGGCCTGGCGCGTCTGGCGGGCGACCTGCGAGTGCCCGCGCGCGACCCGGTCGAGCCCGTCGAAGCGACTCACGACGTCCTCGAGGGTTCGGGAGCCGAGCAGCACCGCAAGCGGAGTGTTCCCCTCCTCCTCGTAGAGCGAGCGCAGAGTTCGCCCGAGCTGCTGCTCGGCGATCGCCAGGGTACGGCGCGCGGTTCGCAGGTTCGTGCGCGCCTCCCCTCGCTCGCGGGCGAGCTCGGCGACCCGCCCGCGAATGCCTTCGATGCGCGACTGCGCCTCCTCGAGGCGGCTCTGGAGTCCGTACAGGGAGACGACGAGCGCACGCTCCTGCGCATCGAGATCGGCCGCCCGGCCGCGGAGGCCCTGGACGGGGTCGGCGAGCGCGGAGGCCCCGGTCAGCAGGAGCGCGAGGGTGCAGACGAGGCCGGCGAGCACGCGGCCGCGAGTGCTCTGGAGCGGAGCTGGCACGCGGGCGGACCGTACCATAGGAGCGTTTTTGCACGAGCTTGTGCGACCCCCCCGTCGGCGCCTGCCGGGCTCGGCACGGCTGGCGAGCGGGGTTGCAGGTATCCGGAGACGCTGCTACGGTCCCCCGCTTGTGACGTGCCGGCCCCTCCCGGTACGCCTGTCGGACTCAATGTGCGGTTTGCCGTCATCAGTCCGAAGGTGAGACAGGCGCTCACGCTGCTGGCCGGTGTTGCAGCCGCATGCCTCGTCGCGGTCCCGGCCTTCGCCGAGCCCCGCGAGATCACCGAGAAGCGCGCGGAAGTCGATCGCGTTCTCGGGCAGATCCAGGAGCTCGACGGATCGCTTGGCCGCGCGATCGAGGTCTACAACGCGGCGACCGAGGAGCTCTCCGGCATCGAGGCAGACCAGGAGGTCAACCGGCGTCACCTCCGGATCGCGCGCAAGAACCTGAGGCGCCACCAGGATGCGCTGGCCCGCCGGCTCGTCTCCATCTACACGTCCGAGAGCGACAGCTCCGGGCTCGGCGTGCTCCTCGGCGCGTCGAGCTTCACGGACTTCGTTGCCCGTGCGGACACGGTGACCCGCGTCTCGGCCCAGGACGCACGCGTGGTCGACGAGGTCAGGTCCTTCCGACACCAGGTTCTGCGCACGCGGCAGCAGCTTGCGAGCGCCCACGCGCGGCAGGAGGACGTCGTCTCCGAGCGCGAGGCGCAGAAGGCGTCGATCGAGCAGCAGCTCGCCGAGCGACAGGCCCTCGTCGAGTCGATCAAGAGCGAGATCTCCCGGCTCGAGGCCGAGGAGCGCGCTCGCCAGGCCGAGCTCGAGCGCCAGGCCCGGGCACGGCTTGCCGCCGAGCAGGCCACGCGCACGGTCGCCCGCGGGATCGCCCAGCAGGACGCCGCAGACTCCTCGACCTACGCCGCGCAGCAGGAGGAGGTCGGGATCGCCGTCGAGACCCCGGAGGCGGCGGTCGCGCCGCCCGCGCAATACGGCGGCGTCGTCGACGTGGCGATGCAGTACCTCGGCGTGCCTTACGTCTGGGGCGGCGAAAGCCCGGGCGGGTTCGACTGCTCCGGTCTCGTCGTCTTCGCCTTCGGTCAGCTCGGGATCTCGCTCCCGCACTACACCGGCTCACTCTGGCAGATGGGCGTCCCGGTCTCGAGTGACGACCTGCAGGCCGGCGACCTCGTCTTCTTCAACGGCCTCGGACACATGGGGATCTACATGGGAGGCGGGCAGTTCGTCCATGCACCTCACACCGGCGACGTCGTGAAGATCTCCAGCCTCTCGGACTCGTGGTACGCCTCCACGTACGAGGGCGCTCGGCGCATCCTGTAGAGCTTCCTAGCGCTTTCTCGATTACCCTCCCGGGCCCTCGACGGCGTAGAGCGCCTCGATCTCCGCTGCGAAGTGCTCCTGACACACGCGGCGCTTCAGCTTCATCGTCGGGGTCACCTCGTCGTGCTCGGCGGAGAAGTCGCGCGGCAGGACCTGGAAGCGCTTGATCTGCTCGTAGCGCGATCGGTCGGCGTTGACGGCGTCGACGGCCGCTTGGATCAGCTGCACGACGTCTCGGTCGCTCGCCAGAGCGGCCGGAGCGGTGTCCCGTCCATGAGCGCCGGCCCACTTCCCGACCTCCTCGGCGTCGAGAGTCACGAGCGCGGCGACGTAGGGGCGACGGTCGCCCACGACGAGCGCCTGCGAGACGTACCTGGAGGTCTTGAGGTCGTTCTCCAGGTTCTGCGGGGCGACGTTCTTGCCGCCGGCCGTCACGAGGATGTCCTTCTTGCGGTCGGTGATCGTGACGAAGCCGTCCTGGTCGAGGGTCGCCAGGTCGCCCGTCCGCAGCCAGCCGTCGCCCGTCAGAATTTCCCGCGTAGCCTCCTCGTCCTTGAGGTAGCCCGCGAAGTTCGAGGGGCTTCGAATCAGGAGCTCCCCATCGTCGGCCAGGCGGAGCTCGACCCCTGGCAGGGCGAGTCCGACCGTGCCGAAGCGGAAGCGACCCGGCCGGTTCACTGTCGCGGCGGTGGTGCACTCGGTGAGGCCGTACCCCTCGAGGATCAGGATGTCGAGCGCGTGGAAGAGCTCGGCGATCTCCGGCGCGAGCGGGGCGCCGCCCGACACGCCGACGCGCAGCCGCCCGCCGAGCCGCGCCTTGACCTTGCCGTACACGAGGCGGTCGGCTAGCCGATGCTGGAGCGCGAGTCCGCGGGGAACTTGTGCTCCGGTTTGCTTCGCCTCGCCGACGCGGCGCCCGACGTCGAGCGCCCAATCGACCAGCCGACGCCTGGGACCCGTCGCCTCGTCCAGCCTGGCCAAGACGGCCGTGTAGATCTTCTCGTACACCCTCGGGACGCTCGGAAAGACGGTCGGACGAACCGCCGCAAGGGCATCGGCGACGCGCAGCGGATCGGCCAGCAGCGCCAGCGTGAAGCCGCGATAGGGCCCGAGCAGATGCATCAGCCGGCCGAAGTTGTGGGCGAGCGGCAGGTAGAGGAGCATCACGTCCTCGCGGGCCGTGAAGCCCTCGACCTGCGAGGAGGCCTCGGCCATCAGGAAGTAGTTGCGGTGCGTGATCATGCATCCCTTCGGCGGTCCGGTCGTGCCCGAGGTGTAGATGTAGGTGAACAGATCGTCCTCGCGGATCGCCGCGGCGGCGGCCTCGAGCGCTTCCGGGTGGGCCTTCGCATGGGCGCGTCCGCGCTCGGCCAGCCCGTCCAGCTCGGCGAACGAGAGCAGGTGCCGGACGCGCGGTAGCCCCGCTCGGAACGCCTCGATCTTCGCGCGCTGGGCCTCGTCCTCGACGAGCACGCCCACGGCCTCGGAGTGCTCGACGATGTAGGCGACGTCGCGGGCGGAGCTGTTCGCATAGACCGGTGCTCCGATCGCGCCGACGAGAGCGAGCGCGAAGTCGAAGAGCGCCCATTCGAGGCTCGTCGAGGCGAGGATCGCAAACGGGTCGCCCTTGCGCACGCCGAGTGAGAGCAGGCCGTGGGCGAGCTCGTCGACCCGCTTGCCGGCCTCGGCCCACGAGACCTCCTGCCAGCCTCCGTCGCGCTCGACGAGGTAGGCGGGGAAGGGACGGTGCTGCGAGACCGCGTCGCGCCACAGCCGCGCGATCGTGCGACGACCCCCGTCGAGCTCCGCCGGACGCTCCGCCGGGCTGTGCTCGAGCTGCGCCACGCTCGCGAGCTTACTCGCGGCAGGGAAGCAGCGAACGGCGGAGAACTCGCGAGTCCCCACTAGACTTCGAGGTTCGGCATGCGCACGATCTGGAACGGCTCAATCAGCTTCGGCCTGGTCAACATCCCGATCGGGCTCGCGTTGGCGACCCAACGCTCGGACGTGTCGTTCCGGACCCTGCATCGCGAGTGCGGGACGCCGATCAAGCAGAAGCGCTATTGCCCGTCCCACGAGCGCGACGTGGAGGCGGACGAGCTCGTCAAGG
>Ga0136620_10001580_pt1 | contig 10848 bp, 6 predicted proteins | sample AntDrymUQ4162106_2_FD_104806 | JGI IMG/M metagenome (GOLD analysis project Ga0136620, IMG submission 104806) | Polar desert sand microbial communities from Dry Valleys, Antarctica - metaG UQ416 (21.06) | ecosystem: Environmental > Terrestrial > Soil > Desert | place: Antarctica: Dry Valley... | reverse complement strand
CAAGTTAAAGATCGTCACGTAAGCTCCGGCGGCCATCGAATATGAAACTTTTTGCCCGTCCACATTAATGGATTTCCCCTTCCATGAATGCTCAAAAGCGGGTATAGAGGCGACCGGACAGAACCAGGCATCCCAATTCGCCATAAAGTCTTCCATCTTGGCGATAAATGAATCGCGGCGCGTCAGGGCCGTGACATACTGCTTCATATTCATACCCAAGCCGCGAACGAATCCTCGTGTCCACGGCCCCGGGCCAAACAGCAGTGTGAAACTCAGACGAGCCGCAAGGTTGAGGTAAAAGGGTATGTGCGTGCTTATTTCCGCACCGGCCACTTCGCCCCACGTCTCTAAAGCGGCATCGAATGCGAAGTCTTTGGGGACTGTTTTTTCAATCTTACATCCTTGCCGCTCTAATTCATTTACAAACTTTTCCAGAGCCGCGCGTACCTCCGCCGCGACCGGCACACCCAAATCATCCGTCCAAGCGAAGCGTCGCTCGCGCAGGCTTTTATAGCTCGGAGTGTCGAGCGGGACAGGAGGCACTTCCCAATGGCGATTATCGGGGCCTGCAAGGACGGACAGGCTGAGGCGTAAGTCTTGGACTGTGCGGGCGATAGGGCCACAGGAGAGGGTATGCCGAAAACCTCTGGGGGCACTGGGAAGTTCCATGTGTCCGGCTGAAGAGATACGACGCTCCGTCGGTTTAAAACCGAAAACCCCGCAAAAATGTGCCGGAATGCGGATTGAACCCGCGCCATCACTACCGATGTCTAAAGGTGAAAAACCCGCCGCGACAGCCGCCGCTCCGCCGCCGCTGCTCCCACCGGGCGTGCGAGTGACATCCCAGGGATTATTGGTTCGACCGAAAATCGGGCTTTTACACTGCCAATCAAATGAGGCTTCAGGAATATTCGTCTTGCCCAGAATGATCGCACCCGCTGCGCGCATTCGCTCAACGACAGTGGCGTCTCGTTCGGGCACGTTGTGAGACATCGGCCTGTAACCGAAGGTTGTTCGTAAGCCTTCCGTTTCGTAGGTGTCTTTGATAGTCACCGGCACGCCGTGCAACGGCCCCCAAAGCTCCCCCCGCTGCAAAGCCCTGTCTGCTTCTGTCGCTCTCTTCAACGCCCGCTCTTCGTCGAGGGTCACGATTGCGTTGAGTGCTGGATTGAACTTATCAATCTGGCGAAGATGTGCTTCCAGCACCTCAACTGACGAGACCTCTCCTCTTGAAATAGCGTTTGCCAACGTCTGAGCGGAAGAGAAGACCAGATTCTCTAGTGATTTCACTAACACACCCTTCCGTATTTCAGCTTAATCCCCGGCACTCTCGCCGTTGGACTGCGGCCCCGGCGTCTGCGCCAACTTCGTTAAATGGCGACGTTGAGCCACCAGTGCTTTGTCAAAGCGACCCAGATGGCAGCCCTGAAGTTGTCCGCCGGCGTGGACGACATTTTCAATCAAACGCCTATCCAACTCGAACTCGTAGTCAATAACCTTCCGCACGAAAGGGCTAATCAGGCGATTGAAGCCCATTCGCCCCGACGGTTTGAGAGTTGAAAAATAGAATGCGACGAGCAGACTCTCCTGCTCGTTCAACTGACAGAAAAACGCAGCTTCTCTCAGTCGCAAAGGTCTTTGCACGCCCGACACGGGGTCTTCCCATGACATTTCATATCTGGCGTGGAGGGGCGCAAAATAGGTCGTGAAATCGACGATAAAGCGATCCCCTGTGTAAACCTTGATGAAAGGTTCGACAAACCCGGAAAGATACTTTTGCGGGCCGGAACATAGGCTGCGCACCCCTTCATCCGTCACTTCGGTTTCCAGTTTCACTTCATCCATCTTTTCTTTAGCATAACCGAAAAGTAGATGCGCGGTAGAGGTATGTTCCACCTCCGTGAAGTTGTCGAGCAGCACTTCGACCGGGGCGCGCACGGTCTTGCAAAGAGTGTGGATGTGATAAAACCCATCGGCATCAAGCGTGGGAAGTTCGGAGGGTGCGTGTCGGGACTTAACCCAGATCATGCTGTACTTCTCCGCTGTCTCGAAGGAGGTGGCGCAGATATTGAATTTCGGATTACCGGGACTCACGCCCTTCCCCCCCGTGTCATAGCTCCAGCCGTGATACGGGCAAGTTAAACGATCATTCTCTATCCGCCCATGACTGAGCCGCATGCCGCGATGCGGACAGCGATTCGCCAGCGCACCGAGCGCGCCCTCCGCAGTTCGGAAAACGACGATCTCCTGTTCGGGAAGTCCGATGCTGACGGGCTTGTCCTTCAACCTACGGCTGAACATGATCGGCTGCCAGTGGTCGAGACTGCTCATGTAAGTTGTCGCTCCAAACGGTCTTTTATCGCAAGTAAACGTACAAGCGTTTCGCCTTATCCAGACAGAAGGATTTGTCAGCGCGGTAACAAATCACCTCGTGTTCCGGAAGAAGGGGTATGAATCCGTTCGCCAGCAAGAGGGAATTCGGGCTGGTCGGTAAGCGCAGTGTGAGCGCCAGTTTGATCCCTTCGGCCTGCATTTGCGCCAACGCCGTCTCCAGTAAATCGCTTCGTTCCCGCCATGTAAGATTGTCCGTCACGAAATGATCTATAACGGCGGCTTCAAGATACGAGCGCCCGAGTAAAGTCAGCTTATAGTAATTGATCAGACCCGCCACCCGCCCGCTTGATTCGGCTACGAGCGTGCTGGGAATCCCTTTATAGTCGAGTTGATGAGCTAATCTGGCTGCGCTCCAGACGCACCCCATATCCACCTCATCTAATTTGTTGTTAATCAACTCCAGACAGGCGGGCAGATCGTCTGGACGGTAACATCGGATGCTCGTCGGCTGACGGGAGGCAGAGGGCTTGCGTTGCACAACTCCGAGCAGGCGCGAGCCTAAACGATTAAACAGGCTAACGTCCCATTCGCTCACGGCGCGGTGATCGAGCATCCGAATCCACAGGCCGACCTGCCCGAGCAGAACGGTTTTCTCGGAGAAACTGGCCCAGAATTTCGGCCCGCTGCTGTTCTTGCTTTTGATGCCGAACCCCAGAAGAAATTTGGCATCACGCTCCAATAGACGGCGACACTGCTCTTCCGCCAACTGCTTGCCGAGTCCTCTACGACGATAATCCGGGTGAACGGTCAGCCAGCTACTGAATGCCCCTTTGAATTCCTCTTCACGGAGACGAAACTTGAACTCTTCGGCGAAGAGGGAACCGACGAGTTTTCCGCCTTCGTAAGCGGCCACCAGATAGTCGCTCCCGCCCGGACGCTCCGACAGGAGTTGCCAATCGAAGTAATTTTCATCCCACACAGGCGTCGGCACTTTTCGATAGTAAGAGGTTCGCCAAACTTCCTGTGTGAAGCGAGCAATCTCGTGAGCATCGCCATCAAATGTGCGAACCTCTAACAAGGCGCGTCCCTCCCTTGCTCTGCCGCTCCGACTGTCGCACCCGCGCGCCCTCGTTTCCGTCTCTGTGCCAGAAACATTTCGCGCTCGCTCTTGGCTTCAGTGGAAATAGAAAGATTAAAGACCGTCCGGGCTGGTGTGCCGCAGGGGAGCGTAACGCTCCTTCGTCTCCGGTAGATAGATTCTTCCCAGACAGGCCATATAACTAATTACATCCCACGTGCTCTCGCACATCCGAAAAACATGCTTGACCAGTTTGAACTCCATATCTAAGCCGCCATAAAAATCTTCCATCATCTTCTGGCGGAAGTTCCACAGAATCAGACCGTGGGGACGCCTGAGCGTGATTTTGTATGATGCATCGGCGTTGAAATAGTCATACGCACCGTGAATATAGATCTGCACCTCGTCCGGTAATCTGTAAGCTAATCTCCAGAAATGCGCCTCCGGTTCTTCTTTATAACGTGTAATGTTCAGGTCGGAAGGCGGCGGAGCATGGCGACCACTGATGGCGACCAACTGAACCTCGCTGGCGGCTTGAACCTGACGGATGACAGTGGCGATAGCCTCTTCCAGACGTGCGCGGGACGGGACTTCCTTCGGCACTTTGGAGATCAGAATCTCCATCTTCTCCCTGATGTCCAGATGATCCCACATCTCCGTCGCGGGCAGCGGAATAACCACGCTGGGATGCATAAAGTCTATCGCCCCGGAGTTACGGAGTTCCATCGCGAACCTGTAGGTATCCTCTCGCTCGCTCTCGGTTTCGGCGGGGATGACTTTTCCGTTACGAACATAAAACTCCGGGAACCCGATCATCAGGTAAGCGTTGATGTAAAAATATACGCCCTCTACCCGCGCCACCCGCTTCAAATTGAGGAGGTTGTTTTTGATGTTTTCGTTATCCAGTCGCGCGCCGCCCTTGCGCACCAACTCCTCGCGCACGCGAACCGAGCCGGACTCGACGCCGATTGATGTGCCGCGCCACCCCGCTTTAATCATCAACTTCAACAGGTCTTCGGTGTTGTTAATTGTGCCCTTGCCGAGAAATTGCGTGAGGCGCTTACCCGACCCGAGCGATTCGTAGCGAATCCCGTTATCCGTTGTCCAGGCGATTTTCAAACCTCGCCTGATAATCTCCTGACAGAAATCAACGACGTACTCATATTCTTCGGTGAAAGAGTCGTCCACGAAACTAAACCGTTTCTGCTTGTACTCCTTGACGTAGAACTCGATGTCATCAACCACACGAGACACTTCACGGAATCGTAATTTCTTGCCCGACATCTGGTATGCGGCGCAGTAAGTACAGGCATACGGACAACCCCTGACCATCGCGATAGGCCAGTAGCGCGGCCCGACCAGACCGTGCGCCCCGCCGTAGAGGCGATACTGGCTCAGTTCATCGGGTCTCAAGTGATAACGTAATAATTGCTTTTCGTCGAGTTCGTGCAACCCCGTGAAGTTAGACGGCACGCCGTGAACCTTCTCCTGCTGCCAGTCGTAGCTGTAGACGCCGGGAATCGAGTTCGGAGGCGGAATCTCTTTGGCTAAAAGTTTTTTGACGAGCGCAGGGAAACTATGCTCGGCCTCACCCCTCACGACGTAATCTATAAAGCTCAGGCCGACGAGGCTCAGGTAGGCCTCCGTTGGGTGCGGGCCGCCGACGACAATCTGAACCCAGGGGCATTCCGCCCTCACCGTTTGGAGACCCTTCATCGTCGCTTCGATCGCCTGGCTGTAGAGCGAGACGCCGAGCACCTGCACGTTCAGCGCTTTAATGGTTTGGACGAGATGTTGGAAAGGGTCGTTGGGATGCGCCGTCAGAAGACCGTAGTTGAGCACCTCGCAGGGAATGCTTTCAGAGCGCAGGACGGTCTGCAAAATTTGCACGCCGGGATGCAACAATGCTCCCTCTCGATCACTCATCGGCGGGATCATCAGGAGCACCGGAAGCTCCCCGTGCTTTTGTTTGAAAGCGTCGAGATTGTTACCGTCGTACAGCCCGTAGCAGAGATGAGAACTGGCAACGGAGGTTGCAAAATCGAGAAAGGCCAATCCAAATTTGATCGGGCGTTTCAGGTGAGGAAACAACCGCATTGTAAATCTCCTTATACCTTATTATTTCGGCTTCCGCGCTCTGCCCCGTCGGCGACGGTACGTTACGCGATGTCCGCTATTGTTGCGGTCGTAGTTGACTAACCTGCTTTTTGCCGAGAAACTCTGTGTTGATGCTGAAGGGAGTCACCGCCACGTCGAACACGCTCTTCAACATCTCCTCGATAAACAGGAAGCCGAAGAACGTTTTCTCATAAACGCCCCCGGCTCCGGTGAGCAGTCCGTAGGCCGCGAAGTCCTTTAACAAATCGTCGAAGGGTTTCGCTTCCTCCTCCCCGACGTTATTACGGATGGCGTTGTAATAGATTGGCTCCGCTAATTGCAGCGCGCCGGTTAAATGCTTGGCGAGCAGCCCTCTGTTGCTCATTTTGTGGCCTGCGGCAATCGGCAGCATATCGTTGTCAAGCGCCGCGCTATATTTGTCGATATTCCTGTAATTGGCATATTGCCAGGGATAAATATTCGAGTGGCTTTTCCTGCCGACTCCCAGCACGTTCGACCCCAAAAAATTCTCTCTGTAGTATTCAGAATAATACCCCTCGGTCGGTCGATAGTAGGTGCGGCCATTACATGACGTATAACCAGCATCCGAGAGCAACAGGTGCGCGGCCACGCGCGCGACGAGGATGTCGTTCTCCATCATGAATCTTGCCGGTTGCGAGAGGAATTTCTGAGTCAGGGGGACAGGCTTCTTAGTATCGAAGTAACGCATCGAGTAGATTTCTATAATATCTATGTCGAGTTCAAGACACCGTTCGACCGATTCAATGAAATCCCCAACCGTTTGATCCATCAATCCAAGGAGCAGGTCGAAATTGATCCGCTCGAAGCCGAGGGCGCGGGCGTTGTCGAGGGCTTCGAGCGTCTGCGCACTGGTGTGAGAGCGGTTGGCGGATTTTAAAACCGTGTCCTTAAAGCTTTGTGCGCCGATGCTCAGACGATTAAAGCCAACCTCCCGCAGAAATTTTAACTTGGCAACACCCTGTTCCCCGACGATGGCCTCCGGCGTTGTTTCAGAATTCCGCTCGCCCTCCGCCGCAAAAGGGAACTCTTCCAGAATCGTCAGGATGGCATCTTTCAGGAGATGGAGCGGAAGTTGTGTCGGCGTGCCGCCGCCTAATTCCAGACTACCGGCGGTGTGTCCCTGGTCGAAGTATGTCTGCCGGAGCAGCCGCACCTCTTTTTTCATGCTTCTGACGTAGGAGGCCATCCGTTCTTCATCTTTGGCGAGCACCGGATAGAACGCGCAAAAGTTGCAGACGGTCGGACAGAAGGGGAAGTCCACATAGACCTGTGTGCGCTCGGCGGTCTTCGCCTCTACCGCGTCGAAGATCTCTTCCGCCGTGACCGGAGACCAATCGCTGTAAGTTAAGAAGTAGCGGGCTGCTTCCGGGTTATCATTGAGCCGATCAAGAAACACACGGGTCGTCTTCAAAGTCTCTACAGGTAGTGAGGCTAATTGATCCCGAGCTTCCCTGAGAATATCTCTCATCGGTTTCCCCTTTGTTGACGGGCATGGTTGATGATTGAGGTGCAGCCGCTCAACTCTGCCCGGAGTCCGGCTATATCCTTCAACTGGCGTGCGGTCAGGACGCGCGGCACATCATGTGTTTCCAATAATTGGTGAAGCGCCGTGATGCTAAATCTTTACAGACTCGTTTCCCTATTCTTCGTCCGCCGATGGGGACGGCAACTGAGAGCCGGGATACTTTACGATGGTGCGCGGCTTCAAATTTTTCTAGCGAATTAATATGAAGATTTAGCTGGAGATATGTACCACTTAAAGAACCAGAGCCGTAAGCAATATTTGCAAGTTACAGTCCTCATCAACACAAGAACCGGGACGCTAAAAACGCTCACGCGTTCATGCCGGATCAAGTTTAGAGGGGGAAAAACCCAAAGATCATATATTTAATGTAAGGCAGAATATATTCTTACACCCTGCTTGTCAACATTATGTTCGACCGGATTTACCCAACATCTCGTGGATCTCTAACCCGCTCGCCGCTGCCCGACGGCGGGCAGTGTTTCACGAGATGATTAAGCCCCGATAGCTCACTCCGGCGCACGCAAGCAACTGTCAATGACTTCAACTTTCCACGTAAATTTTGCGAAGCCCCGCGAGTGTCTCGTGTGACCGCGTTTCTCGTCGCCTGAACTTGCTTTACTCATAACCGATGGCCTCCGTTACTTTAAATTTAACGGCTTGTGCGGCAGGCCACCAGGCGGCGGCGAGCGCGATGGCGATGGTGACGGGTATGGAGATGACGATGAGCGTGCCGGAGAAGTGAAAAGGGATAGTGTAACCGCCAATCACCGCCGCCGCCGTGCGAACCAGAAAGTAAGTGTCGAAGACGCTTTTGAGCGCCCCGACCAGAATGCCGATGATGGCTATTACTCCGGCTTCGAGCAGCACCATTTTACGAATCTGGCGGCGCAAGCCTCCGATCGCACGGATAATACCTATCTCGCGTCTGCGCTCGGACACGGAGATGATCAGCGTATTGATGATCCCGATCACAGCGATAAAGGTCGCCACGATCATCTGCATGTAATTGAAGAGGAAAAATTGGTCTATGAGGTCTGTCACCCAACGCTTATATTCTGCATTGGTGTAGATAAACGCCCGTTGCTCACCTGCCAGGGATCGTTTGAGTTGGGCTTTGAAAATTTCCTGATCGACTCCGGCATTCAGGTTGATGTCTATAAAATCGACAGCGCTGTCTTCCCAGTAAGATTTGTAAAGCGCACGATCCATCAGGATTGTGCCCTTCTCCGAGCTGTAGTCTTCAATGATTCCCAGCACGGGCTGGTCGAAAGGGCGGGTCGGCGTTTCCAGTCGTAACCTATCACCAACGTTGACGCCCCAGCGCGAAGAAAAATTCCGCGAGATCATGATGCCCTCGCCACGGGGCATCAACGCGCGGGTTATAGCCTCGTCGCCTTCCTCGATGATGTTAGTCACGCGCGCGAACCATCCTTCAATCTCGATTGCAACGATGGCGACGTTATCACCTCGGAAGGGAACGAAGGTGAAGCGGACATTCTCGATGCGCTTGACGCCGGGTATCGCCGCGATGCGTTGACCGAGTTCTTCATTAAAGTGGTAGGTGCGCGAGCGTGCGAGGTCGGTGGCTGTGACAAACACATCGGAGTTAATCGTGCGGTCATACGATCCTAAGATCACCTGTTTCTGGCTCTGGATGAAAGCGCCGGTGGAAAAGACGAAGCTGAGGCTGATCATCAACGCTCCGATCGTCGCAGTCGTGCGTTGCGGCGCGTGCAGCATGGCGTCTACGGCTAACGCCCCCTCCGAGCCAAAGACGCGATTCATCAAAGGTCTCAGTACGCGAGCCATGAGTTCGGTCAATTTAGGCAGGAGGAGAATCAACCCGAACAGAGCGAGGGCGGCGTATGAGAACTGGAGGATCATGCCGACGCGCGGCGTGGTAAATCGGATCAGCAAGACCCCGGCAACAATCAGCCCGAGGCCAGCCGCCAATCTCGGCCACCTGAGGACGACCGTGCGATGGCGCACCTCGACGTTGTGCATCGCGCGCACCGGATCAAGATGCGACGCCGCGCGTGCCGGTATCCAGACGGCGACGAGAGACGCGGTTAAGCCGAGCAGCAATGCTTCGATGACGAACCTTGGGTGAAGAATCGGCCACCCGGCTTCCGACAGATAGCCGTAAATGTTCGCGGTGATATAACGCATCACGTAGTTCGCCCCAATCGCCAGATAGAAACCTATCAAGATTCCGATAGCCGAGCCAATCGAGCCGATGAGCAACGCTTCGGCCAAATACATCCGTTTGACGTTGAAGCGTTCGACGCCGAGCGAACGTAGTATGCCGATCTGCTGCCAACGCTGATTGATGGCAATCGTGAACGAGTTGTAAATGATGAAGACGCCGACCATCAGCGCCACCAGGCTGGTCAGAATGAATCCCTGACTCATCGTCGCCACCGCGTTCTCGATGCTCTGCCCCCTCGACGCCGGACGGCTCACGTCCAGCCCGGAAGGGAGACGCTGCCGCAACTGCTCCTTCACCGTCTCGACCGGAACTTCCGGGTTGCTAATCAAGTCAATGCGGTCGAAGCTACTCCCCCGGTTAAAGATTTGCTGCGCCGCGTAAATATCAATGATGGCGATTTGCCCATCGTAAACTTCTCCCATCCCGACGGCTTTGAAAACTCCGCGCACCTTGAATTCTTTCCGCCCTTGAGAGGTGTAGAGCGGCAGATAGTCATCTCTTTTCAAGCCGTGTCGTCTGGCGAACGCCTGCGAGATGAGGATCGAATCCGGTTGGGTAATGTATTCGAGCGGGTCGCCGATGGCGGACTGCAAATCTTCCAGCACGTATTCGCGCAACTGCTGGTCTCCGGCAGTATCGACGCCGATGATGAGCAGATTGCTCTCGTTCTCGAAGGCGGTGTGGGCAACGACCTCGATCACCGGCTCCGCGATTTTAACACCGGAAGTTTCACGAACGGTTGCCAGTATCTCTTCGGGAAAACCCGATTCGCCTGCTGTCACTTGGAGGGTCGCTTTGCCCGAAAGCTTCTCGACCGTCAGCTTGAGTGAATCCAGCAAAGTCGTGTTCGCCGTGCGGAGAGCGAAAAAGACCGAGACGCCGAGGATAATGCCGAGGATGGTCAGCGCTAAACGGAGCTTATGGATGCGCCACTCCCGAAAGGTGATGAAGGCTAATGTTTGCAGCATGACTTGGGAAACTTTCTCGGCAAGCTTCGGCAGGGCATTTTCTTTAACAACCAGATCAGCGTTTAGGTTTGCATCAGAGGGAAAGACATCTTCTCAGGGCGCATCAGGTTTCGTCTTTAAATGGGCGAAGCTCAAGCGGTCTCGAACCGGAAATCAGAGAATAGAGTCCCGCGTGCAGATTGTGAATCTGCACGTCGTGGAGCGTAGCTGCCGCCGTTTCTCTAATGTGGTTGCCGAGATTCGAGCCGACTACGCGCGCCTTCAGCGAAGTGTAGGTGTTGGTGAAGGGGTAATACCATCTGCCCTGATTGAGGAAGGCATCAACGATGACCATCCGTTTCCCCGGTTTAAGAAATGTGCTGGCGATCTTCAAGACTTTCTCACAATCGGGAACGGCGCTCAAACTGATGGAAAACACCACGCCATCAACCTCCACGGGCGGTTTAAACGTTGATATATCGTGCTGAATTAACTCTACGTTCTGCCAGCCCGCGCGTGCGATCTTGTTCCTGACAACCTCTAGCATCTTGTCGGAACGGTCAACCGCAATGACGCGCCCGCGTTCGGTTAGCTTCTCCCTGAGATATGGGATCAT
>Ga0136620_10001577_pt1 | contig 10866 bp, 9 predicted proteins | sample AntDrymUQ4162106_2_FD_104806 | JGI IMG/M metagenome (GOLD analysis project Ga0136620, IMG submission 104806) | Polar desert sand microbial communities from Dry Valleys, Antarctica - metaG UQ416 (21.06) | ecosystem: Environmental > Terrestrial > Soil > Desert | place: Antarctica: Dry Valley... | reverse complement strand
TCCGGGTCTGACCGGGTGCTCAGGGCGATGCGCCGTTCGTACCGCCGGGAGCGCTACCTCGGGATCATCGACCGGGTCCGCGCGGCCATGCCGGATGCGGCGATCACCACGGACGTCATCGTCGGGTTTCCCGGTGAGACCGAGGCGGACTTTGCCGACACGCTCGAGGTGGTCCGTGCAGCGCGGTTCGCGGGCGCGTTCACGTTCCAGTACTCGCCTCGACCAGGTACGCCCGCTGCGGACCTGCCCGACCAGGTGCCGAAGCCCGTCGTCCAGCAGCGGTACCTCCGGCTCGCGGCACTCCAGGACGAGATGTCGCTGGCCGAGAACGAGGCGATTGTCGGCCGTCCGGTCGAGCTGCTCGTCGCGACGGGCGAGGGCCGCAAGGACGCGGCGACCGCCCGGCGCTCCGGCCGGGCTCGCGACAACCGGCTCGTGCACTTCGCGCCGGCGTCGGTCGAGGTGCGTCCGGGTGACGTCGTCTCGGTGGTGATCACCCACGCCGCACCGCACCACCTCGTCGCCGACGGCCCCCTGCTCGACGTCCGGCGTACGCGCGCCGGTGACGTCTGGGCCGCCCGCACTGACCCATCCCCCGGTGTCATGCTCGGCATGCCGAACGTCGGTGCGCCGGCCTGAGCCGCTCGTGAGATGCCAGCAGTCGTTGACGCCAAGGCCGATTCTTCAACGACTTCTGGCAGTTGAGCACAGCGGTTCGGTCGCGGACCCTGTGGACGGCGCGCGACGCCTCCCCGCGTTGTCGGCGACGGTGGAGCGGTGCCCCCGCAGACTCCGGCGCCCGCAACGTTGCTCAACCGGCCCTTTCTCGTTGATGAGGCGCGGCGGGCTGGGATCTCGGCGGAGATGTTGCGGGGTAGCCGCTTCCGTCGAATCTTCCGCAGCGTGTACGTCGCGTCCGAGGTGCCCGACTGCTTGACGACCCGCGTCGATGCCGTCCGACTCGTGGTCCCAGCGGGCGCGGTGTTCAGCCACCACACCGCCGCGCAGCTGCGCGGGCTCCCCGTCCCGCCCACCGATCTGATTCATGTGACGATCCAGCCCGGGGTCCGCGGAGCGAGACGGACCGGTGTGTGCACCCACCAGGGCTCGACGCCGGCCATGGTCCGCGACGGCCGGCGGTTGTCCGCGCCGGCGGAGAACTTTGTCGAGCTCGCGGAGACGTTGTCGTTGGTGGATCTGGTGATCCTCGGCGACGCGATGGTGCGGAGGGAGCTGGTCACCTGCGCGGACCTGGTCGCCTCGACGGCCTCGACCAGGCGGCGCCGCGGAGTCCGGCTGGCCCGGGCGGCAGCCGTGATGGTCCGGCCCCGGGTCGACTCACCCATGGAGACCCGGGTCCGGCTGCTCATCGTGCTCGCCGGACTGCCCGAGCCCGCACCCGGTCACACCGTTCGCGACGCGATCGGTGGCTGGATCGGCGAGGTGGACCTGGCCTACCCCGCAGATCGGATCGCGATCGAGTACCACGGCGACGTCCACCGGAGCTCGCCCGGCAAGTGGCGACGCGACATCGCGAAGGCCGAGCTGCTGGCACAGCTCGGCTGGATCGTGATCGTGCTGACCTCAGAAGACATGTTCGTGCGTCCGGAGCGCACACTGCGCCGGATCCGTGGTGCCCTCGCCAAGGCCGGGCACCCCGGACTGCCGACCGACCCTGACCCGACCTGGCGCGAGCACTTCGTCTCCTCCAGGGCGCACGCCGCATGAGCGCCAAGCGTTGGAGTCGCGGTCCTGTCCGCCCGGGGATCGACGGCACTCAGCGATGAACGCGACACGGCGACGTGGTTCCCGGCACCGGTGAAGTCGGCGACGCCGCTCTGGCGCGCGAGCCTGCCAGCCCGTACTGGTACGGAACACGGAGGTCGACCGGTACCGGCGCGACGGCAGCCGGACCGGCAGAGATGACCCTGGACGCGGGAAACGGCGACGCCCCGGAGCGATCCGGCGCGTGGCGACTCCTGTCGGCGGCCTGCGGTCAGGCTCGCCCGACTCAACCACGTCGTCCGCGTCGGACGGCTTCAACCGGAGATGTCGTTCGAGGGCGGCAGACTGCTGGGGTGCTGCTCGCCGACGTCGCTGCCACCTCGCAGGCGGTGGCGAGCACCCGTTCGCGGTTGGCCAAGGTCGCGGCGCTGGCCGAGCTCGTCCGCCGGCTCGAGCCCGCCGAGGTCGCACTCGCCGTCGGCTACCTGATGGCCGCACCTCGGCAGGGGAGGGTCGGTGTGGGTTGGTCGACGCTCCGGACCATCGATCCGTCTCCCGCCGAGCAGCCGTCGATCACCGTGGGCGAGCTGGACGCGGCGCTTGACGTCGTCGCGGCCACGACGGGTGTCGGCTCGATCGCACGCCGTACGGCGATCCTCGGCAGCCTGCTGGCACGGGCCACCGCTGACGAGCAGCTGCTGATCCGCAGCGTGCTCATGGGTGAGCTGCGCCAGGGAGCGCTGGACGGGGTGCTGGCCGAAGCGATCGCGGTGGCCGCCGACGTGCCGGGTGATCTCGCCCGCCGCGCGTACATGCTCACCGGCGATCTCGGCCAGACCGCCCGGCTGGCGCTGGCCGGTGGGAGTGCGGCGCTGGCCGCGGTGCGGCTCGAGGTGCTCCGTCCGGTCCGGCCGATGCTCGCGTCGACCGCGACGTCGGTGCGGGAAGCGCTGGCCGCGACCGGGCTGGCCTCGGTCGAGCACAAGCTCGATGGCGCCCGGATCCAGGTGCACCGCACGGGCGACGAGGTCCGGGTGTTCACGCGCAACCTCGCCGACGTCACGCACCGGCTGGCCGACGTCGCCGATCTGGTGCGTGGGTTCCCGGCCCGGTCGTTCGTGCTGGACGGGGAGTCGCTGACCCTCGATGCCGACGCCCGGCCGCGGGCCTTCCAGGACACGATGCGCCGCTTCGGCGCGGACGCTCCGCGGGACCAGGTTCTGCGACCGTACTTCTTCGACATCCTCGAGCTCGACGGCGCCGACCTGCTCGACCGACCGTTGGCCGAGCGGCTGGCCGCGCTCCAGCGCGTCGCCGCGGCGGGCCGGATCCCGGGCACGGTCACGGACGACCCGACGGTGGGGGAGCAGGTGCTCGCCGACGCGCTCGCCGCCGGCCACGAGGGCGTGATGATCAAGAGCATCACCAGCCCGTACGCCGCCGGCCGGCGCGGCAGCGCGTGGCAGAAGGTGAAGCCGGTCCAGACCCTCGACCTGGTCGTGCTCGCCGCCGAGTGGGGCCACGGGCGTCGGACGGGATGGCTGTCCAACCTCCACCTCGGGGCGCGCGACGCGGACGGGACCTACGGTGAGCCGGGTGGCCTGGTCATGGTCGGCAAGACGTTCAAGGGGCTCACCGACGCGCTGCTCACCTGGCAGACCAAGGCGCTGAGACAGCTCGAGCAGCGACAGACCGCCGGCACGGTCTGGGTGCGCCCGGCCCTCGTGGTCGAGATCGCGCTCGACGGCGCCCAGGTGTCGCCGCGCTACCCCGGCGGCGTCGCCCTGCGGTTCGCCCGGGTCGTTCGCTACCGCGAGGACAAGACGCCCGCCGAGGCGGACACGATCGAGACCGTCCGTGCGCTCCGGCCCGGGGGCAGCGCGGCCAGCTGACCGCGGACTCGTCGACGCCGTCGGTCTGCTCCGCAATGGAGTGGTCGACGTGCACGACCCCGATCCGGCTGCGATGCATGGCTCCAGCGGAGGAGGGACCACCGACCGGACCGTATGGTCGCCACGTGCTCGTCGCCGCCGCGGTCTGCCCGCACCCGCCGCTCCTGGTCCCCCAGCTCGCGGCCGGCGCCGCACCCGATCTCGACGGGGTTCGAGCGGCCTGCGACGCCGCGGTCGCCGGGCTCCTGGCCGAGCGCCCAGACGAGATCGTGGTTGTCGGCGCCGACCCCGAGGGCGGCAACTACCCGGCGGCCGCGGGAGCATCGATGCAGCCGTACGGGGTGGACCTGCGAGTCGGCGGACCGGAGGGTGAGCTGCCGCTCGCGCTCGCCATCGGTGCGTGGCTCCTCGACCGGGCCGACCTGTCCTCGCCGGTTTCGTTCGCCGGGATCGCGCCCGACGCACCGATGAGCCGGTGCCGCGCGCTCGGCCGCGCGCTGGCCGCGGCCACCGACCGGGTCGCGCTGCTGGTGATGGCGGACGGCTCGACGCGTCCGTGGTCGCCGCCCTGTCCTCCGGCGACGTCGCAGCGCTGGTGGCGCTCGACCCAGCCCTCGCGAGCGCGCTCATGGTCGAGGGGCGCGCGGCGTGGCAGGTGCTGGCCGGCGCCGCCAAGCCGGCCAGCGGGCCGACCCCCGTGATCGACGCGCGGGTGCTCTTCGATCGCGCGCCCTACGGCGTCGGCTACGTCGTCGCGACCTGGCGCTACCGCACGGAATGATCGTCCCCGCGGGCGGCGGGTCAGACGTGGGTGGGGCCGCCCTGGTCGGACGGGCGGATCGGCGACGCGGTGGGCGCGGCAGGCGGGGGTGCCGCCGGGTCGGGCACCGCGGACGGTGGAGCCGGTGCGTCGTCGACGCCCTGCGCAGCCAGCTTGTCGGCCGCACCCTTTGCCGCACCCTGGGCCTTGTCGATCTTGTCGGAGTACTTGCCCTTGGTCTTCTGGTCGACGAAGTTGCCGCCCTTGTCGATCGCCTGGTCGATCTTGTCGCCGTGCTGCTCGGCGAGATCGGCAGCCTTGTCCTTGGCCTGGTTCAGTGCAGTCTTGGCTTTGTCGAGGAAGCTCATGTCGCGCCCCTTCTCCGTGACGGAGTCGTTCATCGACCCGTGTCCCTGGCCCTCGACTCTATGCAACCGGCGGGTCTCGGTTCGAGGGCGAGCCCGCCAGGTGGGCGAGACTCGGGGGGTGAGAACGCCGAGTGCAGTGGCGGTGGTGGGGCAGACCGCCGCGGGCAAGAGCGACCTTGCGGTCGAGCTCGCCCTCGCCATCGGCGGCGAGGTGATCAACGCCGACTCGATGCAGCTCTACCGCGGCATGGACATCGGGACGGCCAAGCTCGGTCTCGACGAGCGGCGGGGGGTGCCCCACCACCTGCTCGACGTGCTCGACGTCAGCGAGCGCGCCTCGGTAGCGGCCTACCAGCGGGCCGCCCGAGCCCAGGCCCGCGAGTGCCAGGCGCGTGGTGCGGTCCCCGTCCTGGTGGGGGGGTCCGGCCTCTACGTCCGGGCGGTGCTCGACCGGCTGGACTTCCCGGGCACTGATCCCGTGGTTCGGCAGCGGCTCGAGGCAGAGCTCGCCGAGCTCGGCCCGCAGGCGATGCACGAGCGCCTCGTCGCGGTGGACCGCACGTCGGCCGAGCGGATCCTCGCCACGAACGGTCGCCGGATCGTTCGCGCGCTCGAGGTCGTCGAGGTGACCGGCACCCCCTTCATCGCGCGCCTGCCGGTGCACGAGACCGAGCCGGTGCTCAGCGCCAAGATCATCGGCCTGGCCGTCGAACCCGGCGCCCGCCGCGAGCGCATCGCCAGCCGGGTCGACCGCATGTGGGCAGACGGCCTGGTCGACGAGGTCCGGAGGCTCGAGCGGCGCGGGTTGCGGTCGGGCGTGACCGCGTCGCGCGCGCTCGGCTACCGGCAGGTGCTCGAGCTCTTCGACGGCCTCCGGGACGACGCCGACGCCCGGGCCGCGACGGTCCGAGCGACCCAGCAGTTCGCGCGCCGTCAAGCCAGCTGGTTCCGGGCCGATCCGCGCGTCAGGTGGCTCGCGTACGACGCGCCGGACCTGCGCGAGCAGGCCTTGACGATCATCGGCGAGCCTTCATGAGACCGCGCTCGTACGATCACCGGGTGGACGTGGCGTTCGTCAAGGGGCACGGCACCGAGAACGACTTCGTCCTGCTGCCCGACCTGGCCGACCGGCTCGAGCTCACCCCGGGGCTCGTCGCCGCGATCTGCGACCGGCGGGCCGGGATCGGCGCCGACGGGGTGCTCCGCGTCGTCCGCAACCGAGCCGGCTCGGCCGCACCGTGGCTCATGGACTACCGGAACGCGGACGGCTCGGTCGCCGAGATGTGCGGCAACGGCCTGCGCGTCCTCGCGCGATACCTGGTCTCGGCCGGCCTGACCGGCCCCGGCCAGGTCGCGATCGAGACCCGGTCCGGCGTCCGGCTGGCTCGGCTGGCCGAGAGCGGTGACGTGACGGTCGAGCTCGGCGCGTACGAGCGACCTGACCTCGGGCAGGTCCGGATCCGCGTCGGTGCGCGCGCGTGGGACGCCACCGCGATCCGGATGCCCAACCCTCACCTGGTCGCGTTCGTCGAGCACCTCGACGATGCCGGGGACCTCCGCGTCGCGCCGGGCGTCGAGCCGCGCACCGCCGCCCCCGACGGCGCCAACGTCGAGCTCGTGGTGCACCGCGGGCCGCGCCACGTCGCCATGCGGGTCTTCGAGCGAGGGGTCGGCGAGACCCGGTCGTGCGGGACGGGCGCGGCTGCAGCGGCGATCGCGGCCGGTCACGTCGCCGGCGAGCTGCCGTCCCAGACCCCGGTGGACATCCGCGTCGACGTGCCCGGGGGCTCACTGGTCGTGACCGTGCACCCAGCCGGCACCGTCGACCTCACCGGGCCGGCAGTGCTGGTCGCCACCGGCACGCTCGGCGGGGACTGGGTCGAGCGCCACGCTCCGGACCTGGCCGGTCAGTCGTCGCTCTCGGGCAGCGCCCGGGCCTCCGCGCCCGTGAGCCCGGCGTAGCCCTCGTCCTGCCCGCTCACCCGTCCGACGAACTCACCGCTCTCGCCGGTGCCGGTGGTGCTCTCGCTGTCCCCACCGGTCTCGTCGGTGTCGCCGCCGGTCGCCCGGCTGGCCGCGGTGCGCTCGTCGACCGGGACGTCCTGCTCGGTGTCGATCCCGCGGTCCTCGTCCTTGGACCCGATCGGTTCGATCGATTCGGTCGATCCGCTCTCTGACATCGGTCGGGTCCCTTCGGTTGTCGAGCCGATACGCAGGTGCGCCTCGAGGCGCTGCGTGTCAAGATCGAACGACGATGACCCTGAACCCGTACCCGCTGCCGGACGGCGCGAGCCCCGCTGACATCCATCTTGACGGCCCCGGCTCCGACGACCAGGACTTCCACGAGTACGACGGTGATCAGCTCGAGCGGGCCGATCGGCAGGCGCTCCGGCGGGTGGCCGGGCTCTCGACCGAGCTCGCCGACGTCACCGAGGTCGAGTACCGCCAGCTCCGCCTCGAGCGCGTGGTCCTGGTCGGCGTCTGGACCGACGGCACGGTGGCCGATGCCGAGTCGTCCATGCGCGAGCTCGCGCAGCTGGCGCAGACAGCGGGTTCTGAGGTGCTCGAGGCGCTCTACCAGCGTCGGGACAAGCCTGACGCCGCGACCTACATCGGGTCCGGCAAGGCCGCCGAGCTGCGCGACACCGTGCTCGCGACCGGTGCCGACACGGTGGTCTGCGACGGCGAGCTCAGCCCCGGCCAGCTGATCCAGCTCGAGGACGTCGTCAAGGTCAAGGTGATCGACCGGACGGCACTGATCCTCGACATCTTCGCGCAGCACGCGAAGAGCAGGGAGGGTAAGGCGCAGGTGTCGCTCGCCCAGATGGAGTACATGCTTCCTCGGCTGCGTGGCTGGGGTCAGTCGATGTCCCGGCAGGCCGGGGGCCGGGTGGCCGGTGGCGGCGGCATCGGTACGCGCGGACCCGGCGAGACCAAGATCGAGACCGACCGGCAACGGATCCGCGAACGGATGGCCCGGCTGCGCCGCGAGCTGCGCGAGATGAAGAAGGCACGCGTCACCCAGCGCGAGTCCCGCCGGAGCAACGCCGTGCCGTCGGTCGCCATCGCCGGCTACACGAACGCCGGCAAGTCCTCGTTGCTCAACCGCCTCACCGGGGCCGGCGTGCTGGTCGACGACTCGCTGTTCGCGACCCTCGACCCGAAGGTCCGCCGCACCGAGACACCTGACGGCCGGATGTTCACGATGACCGACACCGTCGGCTTCGTCCGCCACCTTCCGCACCAGCTGGTAGAGGCGTTCCGCTCCTCGCTCGAGGAGGTCGCCCAGGCCGACCTCGTGCTCCACGTCGTGGACGGCTCCCAGCCAGACCCGGAGCAGCAGCTGGTCAGCGTACGAGAGGTCTTCGCCGAGCTCGACGCGTTCGACGTGCCCGAGCTCGTCGTGATCAACAAGGCCGACCTGGCAGACCCCGTGGTGCTGGCCCGGCTGCGCCTCCGCGAGCCCCATGCGGTGGTCGTCTCGGCGCGGACCGGCGAAGGCATCGACACGCTGCGGGAGCAGGTGTCGCTGCGGCTGCCGCGCCCTGCCGTCGCCGTCGACGTCCTCGTCCCGTACGCGCGCGGAGACCTCGTGTCACGCATGCACGACGCCGGCGACATCGACCAGCTCGAGCACGTCGCCGAGGGCACCAAGATCACCGGTCGGGTCCCGGCCGACCTCGCCGGCGCGCTGGAGCCGTACGCGCGAGCCCGGAGCAACGGCTCGGCATAGATTCCCTCGCGGGCTTCGTGCGGACGTCGCGCAGGCAGCGATTCGGCGAGAGCGAGATCACGGCGGACGCGGCGCCTTCCGGCGTCAGTCCTGGGAGCGACCGCCGAGGTGCTCGGCGAGGAACCGCTCCGCGGCGGCGTAGAACCGCTCGCGGCTGGCCGGCTTGGCGAAGCCGTGGCCCTCGTCGGCGAACAGCAGGTACTCGTGCGGGAGTCCCTTCGTCTCGAGCGCGGCGACGATCTGTTCCGCCTCGGCCTGCTTCACGCGCGGGTCGTTCGCGCCCTGGGCGATCAGCACCGGGATCGTGATGTCGTCGACCCGGGAGAGCGGTGAGCGGGACCAGAGGAACTCGCGCTCGGTCGCCGGGTTGCCGACCCGCTGGTGGAACAGCGCGATCTGGGGCTGCCAGTACGCCGGGATGGTCTCGAGCAGGGTGATCAGGTTGCTCGGCCCGACGATGTCGACGGCACACCGGAACACGTCAGGGGTGAACGTGGCCCCGACCAGCGCGGCGTAGCCGCCGTACGAGCCGCCGTAGATCCCGACCCGCTCGCGGTCGGCCCAGCCCTGACCGACGGCGTGCTCGACCGCGTCGATCAGGTCGTCGTGCATGGCCGCGCCCCACTCCCTGTTCCCGGCGTTGGTGAACGCCTTGCCGTAGCCGCTCGAGCCGCGGTAGTTCACCTGGACGCAGAGATAGCCGCGGTTCGCGAACCACTGCGCCTCCGGCACGTAGCCCCACTGGTCGCGGACCCACGGCCCGCCGTGGACGTCGAGGACGGCCGGCAGCCCGGTGCGCGGCAGGCCGGGCGGGAACGTGACGTAGCCGTGCACCTCGAGGTCGTCGCGGGCGGTGAAGACGAACGGCTCCATCGGCGCCAGCTCGTACGAGGTCAGGGCCTCGCGGTGATGGAACAGGAACGTCGTGTCGCCGGAGCCGCGGTCGTACGTGTAGTACGCGACGGGGCCGTCGGACGGGGCGACGCTGACCAGCCAGCGTCGGTCGGTCCGTTCGGATCGGCCGACGCTGAGCTCGCCGTCGCCGAGCGCGTTCAGGCGCTCGAGGTCCGTTGCGAGGTCGTCGTCGAGCAGCACGATCTCGTTGCGGTCCTTGGTGAACACTGCCGCCTGCGGCTCGAGCGTCTCCGGCTGGAGCCAGACGCCGGCGACGTCGTACTGGTCGTCGGAGATGATCTCGCTCTGCGCGCCGGTCTCGAGGTCCACCCGTACGAGTCGCGAGGCGTTCGACCCGATCGAGGTCACCATGAGCATCGACCGGCCACCCCGAGCGAAGCTGATCACCCCCGTGCCGAGGGCGTCCTCGGCGGGGATCTCCAGCAGCGGCAGCCATTCCTCCTCCGTGCCGATGGCATCGAGGTCGCGCCGCAGCAGGGTGATCGAGCCGTCGGGCCGCATCTGGTAGCCGCCACGCACGACGAGATCGGTGTCGATCAACCAGGCCGCGAAGCCCGGGTTCGCAACGTCCTTGACGACCTCGCGCGTGGCCAGGTCGACCCGGTAGACGTCGTGCAGCTGGGCGTCGTCGGCGTTGAGCCCGATGAGCATGGTGCCCGGCTGCCAGCGGTTGTGCCCGAGGATCTGCGCCTGCACGTCCTCGCCGGGCGACAGAAGCTCGGCGTCGCCGGAGGTGAGGTCGAGCAGGTAGAGCCGCCAGTTCTCGTCCCCGCCGCTGTCCTGCGCGTAGACGAGGTGCCGGTCGTCGTGGAGGAACAGGAAGCTGCGGATGCCGCGGTCGGTGTCGTCGGTGACCGGTTCCGCCTCGGCGCTGCCGTCCGCCGGCCCGACCCAGACGTTGAGGACGCCCTCGTGCGGTGCGACGTAGGCGATCTTGGTCCCGTCGGGCGACAGCGCCGGCGTCACCTTGTCGGGGTTGCCGAACAGCACGTCGCGCGGGATCAACGGGGCGAGACCCGACTCGTTCACCATGCGCGCGACGATATCCACCTCCACGGCCCGTGGTTCCGGCGAGCGGGCGAGCCGGTCGTACGGTGGCGCAGTGGCAGCGCCGACCGCACCGGAGGACGACGAGCCGTCGCTCCTTGCCCTGCTCCAGGCGGCGGTCGAGGGCGTGGGTGGGAGCGAGCGGTCTGGCCAGGTGCAGATGGCCGAGGCGGTGTCCGAGGCGATGGCGTCCGAGCGGCACCTGCTCGTCCAGGCCGGTACGGGCACGGGGAAGTCCCTCGCGTACCTCGTCCCGGCGCTGCTCCACGGCGAGCGGGTCGTGATCGCGACCGCCACGCTGGCGCTGCAGTCCCAGCTCGTCGACCGTGACCTGCCCCGCGTGGTCCGCTCGGTCGCTCCCCTTCTCGGTCGGACCCCTTCGTACGCGCTGGTGAAGGGACGGGCGAACTACGCCTGCCTGAACCG
>Ga0136620_10001576_pt1 | contig 10866 bp, 9 predicted proteins | sample AntDrymUQ4162106_2_FD_104806 | JGI IMG/M metagenome (GOLD analysis project Ga0136620, IMG submission 104806) | Polar desert sand microbial communities from Dry Valleys, Antarctica - metaG UQ416 (21.06) | ecosystem: Environmental > Terrestrial > Soil > Desert | place: Antarctica: Dry Valley... | reverse complement strand
GGCGAATCTGGGACGCGGAGATGTAGACGTCGTCGGCCGCGGCCTCGAGCCCGCTCAGGCGCAGAAACCCGTAGCGCTGCGGCAGCACGTCGAGCACACCGCTCACGGTCTCGGTCGGCGCGTCGTCGTCGCGCTCGCGATCGCGCCGCGAGTCGTCGTCGCGCTCTCGCTCGCCGGCCTCGTCGCCGTCGCGCTGCTCGCGGGCATCGCGCCGGCCACCCTCTTCCGCATCGCGCCCGCCGCGGCCGCCGCGGCGACCTCGCCTGCGACGCCGACCCGTGGACGGCTCTCGCGCAGTCGGCTCGGCGGATGCGCCCGATTCCAGCTCCGGCGCCAGGCTGGGGCCGGGCACGGGATCTGGCTCCGCGACCGCCACCACCCCGGCCTCGTCAAGGCGCGCGATCAGCTCGTCGCGGCGCAGCAGCCGGTAGCCGGGCACGCCGGCGCCCGCCGCGAGGGCGTGGAGGTCCGCGAGGTGCTTGTCGGCCAGGTCGCCAGCGGGCATGCGCGGCGGCAGCATATCGGCGGCTCGGCGAACCGACCGCGGTTGGGTTGCTGAGCTCGGCGCGCTAGGAGCGCGTCGTCTCGAGCCGACGCTCGGTCAGCTCGCGCAGCCACTGCCCGAACTCGGGCCGCGACTCCCAATCGGAACGAAAACGCTGCGCCCCCGACTCGGTCAGCGGGTGGTCGAGCATCTGGTGCAGGACCTTGGCCGGGACCGTGGCGATCTCGCAGCTCAGCCTCGCGGCCGTGACGAGGTGACCGGGGTGGCGGATCGACGCGGCGATGATCTGCGAGGTGACGCCGCCGGCGCGAAAGCAGTCGACGATCTCCTCGACGACCGCGGTCGAGTTCACGGAGATGTCGTCGAGCCGGCCCATGAAGCACGACACGTAGGTCGCGCCGGCGCCGGCCGCCAGAAGCGCCTGGCTGGCGGAGAAGACGAGCGTCATGTTGACCGGGATCCCGTCCGCGGTCAGCGCGTGGGTCGCCTCGAGCCCCTGCTTGCAAAACGGCACCTTGACGGTGACGTGCTCGTGAAGCTCGCGCAATGCCCGGCCCTCGTCGATCATCGCCTGCGAATCCTCGGAGACGACCTCGGCCGAGACCGGCCCGTTTACCAGCGAGCAGATGCGGCGCACGATGTCACCGGGGTCACCGTCTTCCTTGGCGAGCAGCGAAGGATTGGTCGTGGCGCCGGAGAGCACTCCCCAGGCGGCGATCTCCTCCACCTCGGCGACGCTCCCCGTGTCGATGAACAGCCTCATCGGATCGAGGTCTACTCTACGCCAGCCGCCGGATCAACACCTTCGCCCCGGGCCGTCTCGACCCAGGCCTCGGCCTCGCGCTCCACGCGGCGCTCGTCCCATCCCAGCTCTCCACCCATCGCCTCGGCGAGCGGCGTCACCGACGCCGCGTCGCGCAGCCCCGGCGCGGCAAGGATGCCGAGCCGGGTGCGGCGCAGCAGCACGTCGGCGATGCTTCGCGCCTGCTCGAGGCGCGCCGCGATCACCGCCTCGGCGAGCAGGTCGGGACGGCCCTCGACGATCGGCGCCGCGAGCTCAGGGCGCTCGGCGGCGACCTTAAGCACGTTTCGGGCCGCATAGCCGTAGCGAAACGCGAGCTGTTCGAGCGCGCCCTCGGGCAGGCCGGCCTCCTCGAGGCCGTCGGGAACGTCGAGATCCTCTGGTCCCGCAGCCATCCCGAGCGGGATGTCAGCGGTCCGGCACGGCGCCTCGCGGCCCTCGCGGTCGACCATCCGATCGACGACGAGCTTGGCCATCCGCCGCCACGTCGTGAGCTTGCCGCCGGTGATCGTCAGCATTCCCGACGACGTCTCGTAGAGCTCGGCCTTGCGCGAGATGTCGACCGACTTGCGCGGGTCGCCGGTCGCGATCAGGGGCCGCACGCCGGCGTACGCGCCGGTCAGGTGACTTCGGTTCAGGTCGAGCTCGAAATACGAGTTGACGGCTTCGAGCAGATAGTCGATGTCGGTGCCGCTCGGCTCGACGTGGGAGATGTCGCCCTCGTAGTCGTTGTCGGTCGTGCCGACCAGCGCCCGCCCATACCACGGCAGCGCGAAGATCCCGCGCCCCTCTCCCGCCGGCACGATGCAGGCAGCGCCGTCGACCGGAAGATCGTCGAGCGACAGCGTGACGTGCGTGCCACGGCTGGGGCTGATCCGCGGGACGTCCTCTTCGTCGATGGTCTCCTCGGGCTTGATCCGGTCCGCCCAGACCCCGGTCGCGTTGACGACGTTGTCGGCGCGGATCTCGAACCCGGCCCCGGTGTCGGCGTCCTCGCATGCCACCCCGTCCGCCTTGCCGTCCTCATCGAGCAGGCCCGTGACGACGGCGTCGTTGGCGAACACGGCGCCGAAGCGCTCCGCCTCTCCGAGCACCGTGAGAACGAGGCGCACGTCGTCGGTCTGGCAGTCGTAGAAGAGGTAGGCGGACTTCGGGTCGCGCACGGCCAGCGCCGGGACGAGCTCCGTGACCTCGTCGCCAGGGATCGTGCGGTGGCGGTCCGGCGCCCAGTAGTCCTCGGTCTGCTCGCGCAGGTGACGCTCGCGCCGCGAGCGGCCTACCCGCGTCGACGCCATCACGTCGTACATGTTCAACCCGACCCCGTAGCGGCGCTCACGGCGCGACTCGCCGAGCGTCGGGATCAGAAACGGAGTCGGATAGACGAGGTGCGGCGCGAGCTGGACCATCAGCTGGCGCTCGAGCAGCGCTTCGCGCACGAGCCCGAGATCGAGGTTCTGCAGGTATCGCAGCCCGCCGTGGACCATCTTCGACGACCGGCTCGAGGTGCCGACCGCGTAGTCGTCGCGCTCAACCAGCGCCACCGAGTAGCCGCGCGACGCGGCGTCGAGCGCGACGCCCGCTCCGGTTATCCCGCCGCCGATCACGACGACGTCGAAGCGATCGGCGGTAAGGGCCTCGAGTGCGTCCTTGCGAGTGAGCATCAGTCCGTTTAGGGCAGAAAGATGGCGGCGTCGGCGATTGGCGCGCGCTCGGGAGCGCGCTGCTCCTGGACGGGGTGACCGAGGTGCAGCAGGCCGACGAAGCGCTCGTCGGCGCCGAGGCCGACGGCGTCGCGCCCCGGCGCTCCGCGCATCACGTCGGGCGTGCGCCAGTAGCCCGCAAGGCCGCGCGCGTGGGCGCCCAGCAGGACGATGTAGGCGGCAATCGCCGTCGCGTGCAGGTCCTCCTCGTCTCCGATCGGGTCCCCCCCGAGTTGCGCTGAGACGACGACGAGCGTCGGGGCGCGGTCGAGCTTCGGCGCCGCCTCCGGCCCCGCGGCCTGTTTTAGCCGTTCGAGGGATTCGGGACCGAGGACGCGAAAGCGCCACGGGTTGGTGAGGTGGTGATTGGGCGCCCAGCTCGCGAGCTCGAACAGGGCGGTCAGCGTCTCGCGATCGACCGCGTCGGGCCGGTAGGCCTTGTGGGTGCGGCGGCCGCGAATCGCGCTCTCGACATCCATCCGTTCAACCCTAGTGGGGCACAGATGACCGATTCGCGGACTCCTTGCGCCCGGCCAGCATGGCGCCGGGTCGGGTCGGGGACGTCAGTACACGGGCGGGTCGCGGTACCAGAAGAACCCGAGCCCGGCGACCGAGCCCAGCACGGCGCCGGCGACGCCGAAGAAGGGAACGTTCGACCCCGCGGTCATCTCCGGAGCCTGGGTGACCGGCTCCACGCCGACCACCGGGCCCGAGCTGTCGCTGGCGCCGCCCGCTCCGCCCTTCGGGAGATCGCCCGGCTTCGCAGGCTGTCCCTCGGGCCCCGGCGCGATCAGGCCGCCGGCCCCACCATCCGGAAGCTGCCCGGGCCCGAACTTGTCGCCGAGGGGGGGAATCGAGTTCGGGCTCGGCGTCCCGGAATCAACCGGGGGGACGAGCGTCGGGCTTCCCGAGCCGGCGGATGCGCCCGAGCCGCTCGTCGGAGCGCCCGTACCCGCGCCGCCGCCCGACGAGACCGGAGCGAGGGGAAACGGCTCGCGCTCGACCGCGAGCAGGGCCTGCGCGGTGACCCAGACGGGAGTCTGGTCGCTGGCCTTTGAATAGCGGTAGTGCCCGTCGCCTTCCTGGCGGACGGCCAGGAACTCCAGCCCGCTGCGGTTCTCGCTCTGGACGCCCGCCGGGTCGACGCCGGCCGCGACCAGGCCTTGGATCGCCCACGCCGTCGACTGTGAGTTGCCGGGGCCCTGCTCGGCGAGCGCCCAGCCGCCGTCGGGCTCCTGCGCGGCGCGCAGGTACTTCACGCCCGCGCTGGTCGCGTTGGGACTGCCCGCCGCGACGAGTGCTTGCAGGACCGCTCCGGTCGAATCGGGATCGCTGGGCGCGCCGGGCTGAAAGCCCCAGCCGCCGTCCTCGTTCTGGTTCGCGCGCAGCCACTTCGCCGCACGGCCGACCGCGGAGCCACTCTGCCCGGCAGCCTGCAGCGCGAGGATCCCGAACGCCGTCGGATTGACCTGACCCTCGAACGAGCCGTCGGAGGAGCGGCGTGCAAGCAGCGACTTGACGAGGTCGGTGCCAGAGAAGTCGCGCACGTCGAGGCCGGCGCCCCGCAGGGCCAGGATCGAACGCTCGAGGTCGCCGGTGCTCTCGATCAAGCCGACGCGCTTGCGCAGATAGTCGACCGGAGAGCGGCCGTCCTCGAGCACGACGAGCGGGCTGCGCCCCGCGGCCTCGAGGCCGAGCATCGCCCAGCCCGTCATCGCCGGGTCCGACGACGCGCCAGCCGAGGCGCCGAAACCACCGTCCGAGTTCTGCGCCCGGGTAAGCCAGGCGAGTGCCTCGCCCGGCCCGTCCGCGCGAGCTGCGGCGGCGGCGCTCAACAGCGTGACCCCCACCGCTATCGCGGCGAGCAGCGAGGCTGCTGCCGCCCCGGCGCCGCGTCGTGGCGCCGAGGGCCCCGCCACCGGGGCCGGGTCGCGCCAGCGAAACTCGAGCCGCGAGCGAAAGCGGGTCAGCATCCGCACGAGCGCCGGTCCCGCAACCAACGCGAGGGCAAAGTTCCCAAGCGCGTGAGCGACGTTGAAGGGCACCCCGCGCGCCAACAGGGCGAGATAGCGGTCGAGCGACTGCTCGCCTCCGTAGGTGACCATCACCGATAGGTCTAGCAGGGCGCCATAGGCAAGGCCGGCAATCGCGCATGCAGCAGCGAGGCCGATCCTGCCGAGCCGGCGACCGGTCAGCGCCGCGAGCCCCGCGCCGCCGAGGCCGACGAGGCCCCACCCCGTCATCTGCCACGGGGTCCATGGCCCCTGTCCGAGCCACAGGTTCGAGATCACCGCCGACAGCGCACCGACCGCGAACCCGGGCGCGCCCCCGATCGCGTAGCCGGTAAAAAGCACGATGTCGGTGGTCGCCACGACGTTTGGAATCGGCGCCAGCAGCAACCGCCCCGCGACCGCCAGCGCAGCCAGCGCGGCGACAAGGCCGATGATCCGCGACGGCGGTCGCGAACGCTCATACCAGGCGAAGCCGCCGATCAGGACGATCGCTAGCAGGGCGAAGCTGAGTGCCTGCCAGCTCACACCGTCACTCCCGCGTCAGGCGCTCTCGAGAGCACCCGTGCCCCGTCCTGAGGCGTGATCGCGTCGGGGACTCCGAGGATTCGCGCGACCTCGGTGGCGAAGTACCAGCCGCCGGCGAGAACCTCGGCGCAGCCACCGTCGGCGATCACCTCGCCGTCGCCGAGCAGTACTACCCGGTCCGCGAACGTCGCCGCGAACTCGACGTCGTGCGTCGCGACCAGCGCCGCCGAGCCGTGGCGCGCGAGGCTTGCGATCCGCTCCGCGAGCTCATCCTTGCGGGAGCGATCCATCCCCCGGGTGGGCTCGTCGAGGCAGACGAGGCCGGGAAGCGGGTCGCCAGATCCGCGCCCCGCCATCACGATCGCGAGGGCGAGCCGCTGACGCTCGCCGCCGGAGAGATCGCGGGGGTCGCTGTCGACGGCCCATTCGAGGCCGACGGCCGCGAGCGCGCGGCGTCCTTCGTCACCGGGTAGCTCGTCGCCGACGCGCTCGCGTACGAGGTAGTCGGCTGGGCTCTGGGCAAGTAGGGCGGCTCCCCCAGAAGCATGCGCCGACCCCGAGGCGGGATCGATGAGGCCGGCGATGCAGCGCAGCAGCGTGCTCTTGCCGGCGCCGTTTCGGCCCATCAGCGCGACGCGCTCGCCGGATTCGACATCGAGGTCGAGGTCGCGCAGCACGTCGCGCGGCCCTCCACCCGGATCGAGCTCGACCCACAGATCGCGAACCCGCAGAGCCGACCTGGCGAGTTTCGGGTGCATATCACCCCTAAAGCGCCAGGGCTTCGATCTCCCGGACGCGGGCACCTCCCCAGCGCCCGGGGTGACCGGCGCGGCCAATTCTTCCCTCCCCTCTCCTACCCAGCCAGCGTCGGCCAGCCCCTTGCGGGCCTGCTTCACCCCCACCGGCAACGGCCGCATCCCCGCAAGCGCGAACAGCCGCGCCGCAGGCGTCGCCAACGCCGAGTCGTTCGCCAGCGCCCAGTCCAGGAACTGGGCCGGCGCCCCATCGAACCCCACCGCACCCTCGCGCATTGCCACCACCCGGTCGGCCGCAGGCAAACAGCGCTCGAGGCGGTGCTCGCAGAGGATCACCGCCGTCCCCCACTCCTCGTTGAGGCGCCGCAGCAGCGAGATCAGCTCGTCGCCCGCGACCGGGTCGAGCTGCGAGGTCGGTTCGTCGAGCAGGACCAGTGGCGGGCGGGCGGCGAGAGCGGCGGCGAGGGCGACTCGTTGAAGCTCGCCGCCGGAGAGCGCGTCGGCCGTGCGGTCGAGCAGATGCGGGATCGCGAGTGCAAGCGCGACCTCCTCGACGGCGCGCGCGCAGGCCGCCGTGGAGTCGCCGCGCAGCTCGAGCGGCAGCGCGAGCTCGGCGCGAACCGTGGTCGAGACGACCTGGGCCTCTGGATCCTGCGAGACGTAGCCCACTGAGCCCGCGAGCTCGGCAGGCCCATGCTCGCGCGTGTCGAGCCCGGCGACCGCGATCCGTCCGCCGATCTCGCCGCCGTTGAAGTGGGGCACGAGGCCGCAGCCCGCGCGCAGCAGAGTCGTCTTTCCCGACCCGGAGCGACCGGCGAGCACGATGAGCTCCCCGGGCTCGACCTCCAGCCTGACCTCGCGCAGGGAGTCGGCCACCGCGTCCGGATAGCGATAGGTCACGCCGTCGAGCGAGAGGACCGGGTCAGGCACGCGCGGCAACCTCCCCCGCGCGCCGCGTGGAGCGGCTCCGCTCGGACGTTCGCCGTGCTGAGCGCGGGCGCGCAAACGGCAGCCATGCGAGCGCGGGAACCACGACCGCGATCGCGAGCGTCGGCCAGGCCGTATCGACAGCGAGCGACGGATAGGCCTCGAAACCACCGACTCCAGCCAACCGGGCGGCGATGGCACCGCCCGCGATCCCCAGCCCGGCCCACGCGAAGCGCGCGTCGTGGCGCGACCTGCGCAGCGGCCCCACCGATGTCCGCGAGCCGGCACCCCCGTAGCCGCGCAGCTCGAGCGTCGCGGCGACGTCAATCGCCCGATCCAGAGAACCGGCGACGAGCCGCCGCGCGAGCGCCGCGCGGCCCACCGGGGCCGCCGCGGGGCCGCGCAGCGCAGCCGCCTCGGCGAGGCGAGCGTGATCGGCCGCCGCGACCGGGACGAGCCGAGCGATCAGCGTCGCGGTCAGCGCCGAGCGGCCGGCCACCGGCCGCAGCAGGCGCAGCACGCGATCGGGGTCGACGCAGGCCGAGTAGACCGCAAAGGCCATCAACACGACGAGTATTCGCAGCGCGATCACTCCGCCTGCGGCAAGCGACTCCAGGGTCACGTTGAGCGCACCGAGGACGGGCAGCTCGTACCCCCGAACGAGCACGGTCTCGCCGCGGTGCGTAACGAGGCCGTTGACGGCGACTATGAGAACCGCCAGCGTCAGACCCCAGCGCAGCGAAGCGGTGAGCGCCGCGCGAGCACCTGCGGCCACCCCCGCGACCGCGACCCCGCAGCCGGCTGCCACGAGGACGATCGGATTCGAGAAGGCGAAGGCGAACACGACGAACGAGCCCAGATAGGCAATCGCCGCGGGCGCGGCCGCCGCCTGCAGGCGACCGGATCGTGGGCTGTAAGCCAGCGCGGTCCTCATGGTTGCTCCTTCGTCCCTCCGATCCGTGGATACGCCGCCTCGGTGACGGGAAGCGGAACCTCAAGGCCCTCGGTGGCAGCGACCGCGTAGTGATCGCGAAGCGAATCGGTGTCCAGCAATTCGACAGCGGCGTCGACTCCCGCCTCGTCGGTACCCGTCACCACCCAGGTCGGCTGCTGTTCGCCTTCGCGCGCCGCGGCGACGAGGCCCCAGCCTTCGCCGAGCCCGCGGACCGTCTCGCCCGCGGCATCGAGGGCAACCAGTTCGTAGCCGCCATCGGCAGCGAGCTCGAAGTCCGCGAAGACCCCGCTCGTGGCCGGCCCCTGGGCGATCAGCGACGCGGCGCTGTCGGCCTGAACCTCGTCCCAGGTGCCGACGACGACGCGCAGCAGCTCGCCCTCGACCGTCGCCGCCTCGGTGCCGATCGACGCCGCGACGCCCTCCGCCTCGAGGCGGTCCGCGACCGCAGCGCAGTCTTCGTCCTCGCCGAGGCAGTCGATGCGCACCGGAAAGCGCTTGCCCTCGGAGCCGTGCGCGAACGGCTCGGGCCACGAGCCGACGACGGCCGGCACGCGCATCGCGGCGGTCCATTCGCGGTAGTCCCACCAGACGCGGTCGCCGCCGTACACGCGCGCGTCGGCGGCGCCGATCGCGGACTCGATCCCGTTGACGTAGAAGAACCAGTCGAAGCTGCGCGAGCCCGCGGTAGAACCGTCGAGGCCCTCGATCGACTGCACGAAACCACCCCCGTAGAGCGTTGTGATCTCGGCTTCGGCGTCGAGAAGGCGCAGCACGGTCTCCGACTCGGGCGGGTCGTCGACGCTCGCATCGATCAGGCGCTCGGCGCCGAAATCGCGCGTCACCGTGAGCTCGGCGGTGCCGTCCGATGACGGGCCCTGGCCGATGCCGCAGCCCGCGACCACGACGGCGCACGTGAGCGCCGCCGTGGCCACCAGCTCGCGGCGTGAGATCACTTCAGGCGCACCCTGTTGCAGCGCCTCACCGTGTCGGAGGCGTCCACCGTCGCCTTGTCCTTGCCCGAGCCGCAGTCGACGACGTCCGAACAGCCGCCGGCGCTGCGAATCCGGTCGTCCCCGCCGCGCGCGGTGATCGTCTCCGGATCCCCAGTCCCCTCGATCTTGTCGCGCTTACGCGTGCCGACGATCTCGTCCGCCACCTGGGAGGCGCAGGGATCGAGCTGCTCGTCGACGGTCACGTTGAGGACGTTCGAGGGAATGTCGACCCCCCGTGTCGCCTGGATCGAGAAGGTGCCCTCGGCGGCCGGAGTTATCGTCGTCATCCCGTTGGCATCGGTCGGCTCGAACGCGCCGGCGACCAGCGCTCCCGCCGCCGGGCTCTTCGTGCCGTCGTCCGTGTAGGAGACGACGCTGACCGCGAACGGCTTGCCGGGCTGGGCGAGGCTCGGACCGCTGAGCTCGAGCTCGTCGCCGGGGGGAAAGTTCGGCGTCAGGTACCACAGCACCTCGTCGCCGGACTTGACCGCCGCCTGATCGCCGCCCACCTGCGAGCCGACGTGGTTGACCTTCAGGTACCAGAAGCCCGACGGAGTCGGCTCCTTGCCGCCGATCGCGCACAACCCGAGCCCGAACGAGAACTGGTCGGTGAGCAGGATCGGCCGCAGGTCCGCATCGGCCGCCGATGCGTCCCAGACCGCTCCGAGCGCGGTCGGGCCCGCAATCGTCACGTCATCCCCGGAACCTCCCGGAGGTCCGAAGCAGTCCGCCTCGGGACTCGTCTTGACGGTCACGGTGTCGGTGAACTGGGTCTGCTGGGTCATCGTGAAGCCGTTGGTGTCGACGACCCGGAGGTCGACAGGAACGGGAGCCGCCGACGCGGCCGAAACGACGAGCAGGAACGTCAGAACGCATCCGAGCACTGGAATCACAAACGGCACACGCTGGTCGCGGCACAGCCGCGCCAAGGCACCGATGCGGGTACGCAGGAGTGAGTTAGGCATCTCAGCCACCCTTTCCTCGAGGGTTGTCATGGCCCGGCCGGGGCAGCGTTCCTGGCTTCCGGGACAGGCTCCGCGCCTTCCCAGGACGGCTGTGGCCGCCCCAGTGGCTGACAACAACGCCACCTGCTCCGCTTCGCGTCCGCGGGTGGCTTGGTGTCCGCGAAACCTCTTACCCGGTCACAGTGGCGGGACCGCGCCGGACTCTCACCGGACTTCCCTAGACCACCGACCGTATGTGGCGGGGAGTCTATCCCCCGCAAGGGCTGCTCGCCCGAGCCCTACCCCTGGGAGCTGCTTCGCTCCTCGACCTGCTTGCGGAGCTTCTCGACGATCTCGGGCATCGACTTCTTCATCCGGCTGAGCTCCCAGTGCTCGATCTTGATCACCCGCAACGGCGAGGTCGCGACCACGCTCGCCGAGCGCTCCTGCCTCTCGAGCAGGCCCTGCTCGCCGAAGACGTCCCCGGGACCGAGCTCGGCGAGCTCCTCGCCCTCGCGCTCGACCTTCGCGGTTCCGTCCTCGATGCCGTAGAAGTGGTTCGAGAACTCGCCCTCCTTGACGACGGTCGCGCCCTCGGGGTACTCCTCGCCGACCGCGAACGTGGAGACCTGCTTCAGGTCCTCGTCCGGGATCGCCTCGAACAGGGGAATCCTCTTCAGCTGGCTGACATCCACTTTGCGCTCTCCTCCGGATCGGCTTGCTGGCGCTTGCCAACCTAACCGAAATCG
>Ga0136620_10001574_pt1 | contig 10869 bp, 9 predicted proteins | sample AntDrymUQ4162106_2_FD_104806 | JGI IMG/M metagenome (GOLD analysis project Ga0136620, IMG submission 104806) | Polar desert sand microbial communities from Dry Valleys, Antarctica - metaG UQ416 (21.06) | ecosystem: Environmental > Terrestrial > Soil > Desert | place: Antarctica: Dry Valley... | reverse complement strand
CTGACCGACACCGAGGACAAGATCTCCGCCGCGCGCCGGTACTACAACGCGACGGTGATGCGCTTCAACACAGCAGTCCAGAGCTTCCCCTGGCTCCTCGTCGCGTCGCCCCTCGGATTTCCGGCGCGCGAGTTCTTCTCCGCTCATGGCGACACCGCTCTACCGCAGGTCTCGTTCGACACGGCGACATGACGCTCCAGGAGCAGATTCGTGCGAACCGCTTCAGGAGCGCGATCGTGGTGTTCGGCTTCGTTCTGCTCCTGCTCGTCCTCGCGGCGGTGATCGGGTTCGCCTTCGACATCTCGCTCGGCGTGATCGCCATCGTCGGCGCGGTGCTGTACGGCATTTTCGCGCTCGTCCGCTCACGCAGCATGGTCTCCCGGCTGACGGGCGCGCAGGAAGTCGCTCCCGAGGCCGTCAGACCCCTGCGCAGGCTGGTGGAGAACGTCTCGATCGCGGCCGGCCTGGCTGTGACCCCCGAGGTGCGGATCGTCGAGGACGCAGCGCCGAATGCGTTCGCAGCGGGCCTGCGCCCCGAGACGAGCTACGTCGGGGTGACGACCGGGCTGCTCGCGACCATGCCGCAGCGCGAGCTCGAGGCCGTCCTCGCGCACGAGATCTCGCACATCCGGAACCGCGATACATACCTGATGACCATGGCGCTCGTCTTCGCCGGCGTCATCGCGCTGATCGCAGACATCGGCTTCCGCTCGATCGCATACGGCGGAAGGTCCCGGCGAGGCGGGGTGATCGTGCTCGTTCTCGCGCTCGTCGGCTTCCTGCTCGCCCCGTACGCGGCGCTGCTCCTGCGCCTAAGCCTTTCGCGGCGTCGCGAGTTCCTCGCCGACGCGGGCGCGGCTGAGATGTTGAATGACCCCGAGGCGATGGCGCTAGCACTGCGCCGGCTCGAGCGAGACTCGACGACGATCAAGTACGCGGACGCATCGACAGCGCATCTGTGGGTGGAAAGTCCTACCGACCATCTCGAATCCGACCGGCGCGGCGTCCTCGCGCTCTCGAGCCTTTTCAACACGCATCCGCCCATACAGTCCCGCATCGAGGCGCTCGAGGAGGCCGGGGGATTCCGGCTGCCCGAGCAGCTCCCGTCCGACGAGCCCTTCGGTGTGGAGCACGGCCTGGTCGATGCTTGACAGGAAGGCGAGAGTCGCTGCGGCCGCGAAAGCGGACGCCTTTAGGGATCTGCGCGACCGGAATTCGCGCGAGCGGATTCCGGTTTTGCGGCCAAACAGGGTGAACAGGCTTTAGCTATGGGCCGATTCGGGTCGATAATGGTCTCGCCGTGAAAAAGCTTCGCATGGGCCGCCGCCGCGCGCACCGAGAGCTCCCCTCCTCACCTCTCGAGCTCGCGCTCTACCCCGCTCTCGCGGACGGACGCTGGCAGGTTCCGGATCGGTTCAACTTCACTCGGGACGTCGTGGAGGCGCTCGCTCACGACCCGAAGCGACAAGCGGTGATGGTGCTCGGAAACGACGGCGTGATCGAGCCGCGGAGCTTCCTCCAGCTGGCCGAGCGAAGCGCGCGCTGGAGCTCGCTTCTCCGCGAGCGCGGAGTCCGGCCGGGCGACCGCGTCCTGGTGCTCGTGGGAACAAACGTCGCCTGGCTCGAGATCGTGCTCGCTTGCCTGAAAGTGGGTGCGGTGGTGGTGCCGGCGCCTGTGACCCTGTCTGCGGCGACGCTCGAAGATCAGATGGCAACCACGAGCGCACGGCTCGTCGTCGCCGCGCGGACGGCAGAGCCAGAGATCGTTCGCATGGTCGAGCGCCCTCACGTCCTCTACGTCGACGAGGCGCAACCCCTTCTTCTGGGCGCGCCCGACAAAGCTTCGACCCACGACTCCTCGGCGCGCGACCTTGCGTTCGTGCTCCCCAGCGCAGGGACGTCCGGGGGGCCGCATCTGGTCGCCCATACGAATGCGTCGGTGTTCGCCGCCCGGGTGGCGGCCGAGTACTGGCTCGACGCCGGCCGCGGCGACGCAGTCTGGTCCACCGCTCCGGCCGGCACCCCGAACAGCATCTGGCACGCCCTCCTCGGCCCTTGGTCGCGTGGCGCCGAGACCCTGCTCCACGAAGGCGAGTTCGAGCCACTCGAGCGGCTCGACCTGATCTACCGTTTCGGCGCGACGATCCTCAACCAGACCCCGGCCGAGTACGCCGCACTGGCTGAACACTCGGAGCTCGGGCGCTTCCGGCCGCCCCAGCTACGCAGGCTTGTCTCCACAGGCGACTACCTCGATCCTGAGGTGAACACCGTTTTTCAGGACACATGGGGTCTGGTTATTCATGACGGCTACTCGCAGGCAGAGACGAACTTGGTCGTCGGGAACGGGGCAGAGGCGGGCTTCAAGCCCGGATCTCTCGGCCTCCCGCTGCCGGGACATCACGTCGCGGTCGTCGACGACAGCGGCAACGAGGTCCCACCCGGCGCCGAAGGCGAGCTGGCCGTCCGAGGGAGACCACCCACGCTTTTCGCGGGGTACTGGGAGGCGCCTGACGAGACCAAAGAGGCATTCCGCGGTGACTGGTACACGACCGGTGATATCGCGACTTCTGACGCGGACGGGTTTCTCTGGTTCCTCGGACGAGGCGCGGACATGCTCACGAGTCGCGGGGAGCGCTTCAGCCCGTACGCAAGCGAGCGAGCGCTTCGCCTGCACGACGCTATCGCTGCGAGCGCCGTCGTAGGCGTGCGCGATCTCGAGCGCGGCGGGCAGTTCCTAAGGGCGTTCGTCGTCCTTGCGCCAGGGGTGGAGGGCTCGGTCGGGCTCGAGGCGGAGATCCGTCAGGACGTCGGCCAGTCGCTTGCCGAACACGAAGTCCCGCGCGAGATCGAGTTCGTCGACGAGCTGCCGGCGACGGCGGGGGGCAAGCTGCGGCGGCTCGAACTCCGCGAACGGCTCGTCGTCGGCCGGCCGCTTTGGGAGCTGCCCCCCACGACCGAGCTCGAGCCAGGCTTTCTCGAGCCGGTGGAGCCGAAGCCCACATGGGATGCGGCAGTCGGAGGCTGGACGCTGCCCGGCACGGAACCCGAGCCGGCGCGGGGGCGGAAAGCGGAGCCGGAGGCGCAAGGGCTGCCTGATTACGTCGTGCAACCCGAACCCGAGCCTGTCACGTACTTCGAAGCATTCGAGCCCACGTCGGTTGTCGAAGCTCCCCCCGAGCCTGAGCCCGTCGTCGAAACTGAGCCTGAGCCCGAACCTGTGGTCGAGGCGTCGCCAGAGCTCGAGCCCGTCGCCGAGGCGACTCCAGAGCTTGCGCCCGCGACCGAGCCAGAGCCGGTCGACGAAACACCGCCCGAACCGGCGCCCGTCGTCGAGTTCGTACCAGCGCCAGAACCGGTTTCAGAGAGAGCAGTCGAGCCCGAGTCGGTCACCGAGCCTGCTCCCGAGCCCGAACCGGAACCGGAGCCCGAGCCTGAACCCCGGCCGGAGCCGGAACCCGCACCCGCACCAGAACCGGTACCGATAGCCGCCTTCGAGCCAAACCACATGCCCGAGTTCAGCGCCGAGCCAGAGCTCGCTGCGGAGCCGGAACCGGTCTTGCAGACCGAGCAGCAACATGCTTCGGACGTCGTCGTCGAGCCCCAGCCGTTGCCCGACTTCGTGGTCGACTCGCGGAAGGATCCGGCGCCCGTCGCGAAAACTCCGCTGCAACCGGTGTCGGCGCTCGATCCCGAGCCGGATCCAGGCCCGCTGCCGGATTACGTGGTCGATCCCGCGCGGCCCCGGGAGCGCATCCAGAAGAAGCCCCTGCCGCGTCCGGCTCCGCTCCTCGGAGTCGACGCCGAGCAAAGCGTCGATCCGGATCCCGCCGTGCCGTCCCTAGCCGGTCTCGGCCTTCCGCCGCTCGCCCACTTCCCCTCCTTGGTCAAGGAGAGCGGGCAAGATGACGCCGAGCCGGACACCGAGCGCGCGCCCAAGGAGCGGCGCCCGCGCCCCGCGCCAATATCCAGTCGCAAAGGACGTCGGGAGCGGTCTGCGAAGGACCCCGGAGACGAGCCGGAGGCCATCAGCTGGATGGACGGCCTGTCGACGCGGCTCAGCGCGTATAGCCTCGCAGACGAAGGATCGTCGTCGTCGGGCTCGCAGGATGGCAAGCCGGAGCCTGAAGGCACGGAGGACGAAGAGGTCGTCTAGCGTCTCATCTAGCCTGGCACCGTGACCGATCAGGCCGCGGTGAGTCTGCTCCGCTGGCTGCGCCGCCAGCTCCGGCAGCCGAATCCGCTCCGCGAGCATCTGGAGGCGGCCGTCGAGAACGACGATCCCGCGGAGGCGCGACGAGTGCTGTCGCGCATCCCGTTCACCCAAGCCCAGCATCGTCACGTCGAGGGTCTCATCGCCCGCTGGGAGAAGGGCCGCGATGGGCTCTAGAGCGGGGAACGAATCTCTCGTTCGGGCGATCTTCGACGCGTTTGCGCGCGGTGAGGGCTTCGGTCTTCGCGGGCTCTTTGCCGAGGACGCGGTCTGGTCGGTTCCAGGACGAGGTGTGATGGCCGGCGTCTACCAGGGCCGCGAGGAGATCTTCCGCTTCCTCGGCCGGCTGCCGAAGGAAACCGGCGGGACGTACGGATCCGAGCTCCGCGATGTGCTCGCCAGCGAGGAACGGGCCGCCGCGATCTACATCGCGCGCGGCACCCGGCACGGACGCAGCCTCGAGCTCGAGCAGGTGCTTCTCTTCGGCATCGAAGGTGGCCTCGTGCGTGAGGTTCTCGCCCTACCGAGTGACCCGGAGGTGTTCGAGGAGTTCTGGGCGGCGGACTGAGCTCGATCCCCGACGGGCCGTAGACTCGCGGGGATGGCGCCTGGAACTCGTTTCACAATGAAGCCTTATGCGGACGAAGCGTCAATGTGAAACGAGTTCTCGCGGCTTCCTTCGTGCTGGAGCTTTCGCGCGTGCTGGGAGCAGAGCATGTGATCACCGAGCCCGAGCAGCTCCGGGTCTACGAGTGCGACGGGCTCACAGGGCACAGGGCGATTCCAGAGCTCGTAGCTCTCCCGGCTTCGACCGAGGAAGTGCAGGCGGTCGTCCGCGCCTGTCACCGCGACCGCATCCCTTTTGTAGCTCGAGGCGCAGGAACGGGGCTCTCGGGGGGCGCTACTCCGCTGGCGGGAGGCGTCGTCATCTCGCTGGCTCGGATGAACCGCATCCTCGAGATCGACCTCGGGAGCCAGCGCATCGTGGTCGAGCCCGGAGTGGCGAACCTCGAGGTGACGCGTGCGGTCGCGAACGACGGGTACTTCTATGCGCCAGACCCTTCGAGCCAGCAGGTGTGCACGATCGGCGGCAACGTCGCCGAAAACTCGGGTGGAGCGCACTGTCTGAAGAACGGGTTCACGGTGCACCACGTGACGGGCGTGACGCTCGTGCTGCCCGACGGCGAGGTCGTCGAGCTCGGCGGGAAGTCGCTCGATCCGGAAGGCCCCGACCTCCTCGGCCTGATCGTCGGTTCCGAGGGAACGCTGGGAATCGTGACGAGCATCACACTGCGGCTCGTCAGGTCTCCGGAAGTCGTGCAGACGCTGCTCGCCGGCTTCGAGACGACTGACGCGGCGGGCGCTGCGGTCTCCGCGATCGTCGCCGCCGGAGTCCTTCCCGCTGCGCTCGAGATGATGGATCGGCTCACGATCGAGGCCGCCGAGCTCGCCGTCGCCCCCGGGTATCCGGCAGGAGCAGGAGCCGTGCTTCTCGTGGAGCTCGATGGCGTGTCCGACCAAGTCGAGGAGGATGCCGCCGAGGTGGAGAGGATCTGTGCCGAGTGTGGCGCGTTCGAAATCCGGGTCGCGACGAACGATCTCGCCCGCGCGCTGCTCTGGAAGGGACGGAAGTCGGCGTTCGCGGCCATGGGGCGAGTAGCCACCGACTACTACGTCCAGGACGGCGTCGTTCCGAGGACACGCCTGCCGGCGGTGCTGCGCCGCATCGAGGAATTGTCCGCGACCCACGGCCTGCGGGTCGGGAACGTCTTCCATGCGGGAGACGGCAACCTCCATCCTCTCGTCCTCTACGACGCCGAGCGGGGCGAGACCGAACGCGCTCGAGACCTCGCCGAGGCGATCCTCGACGCCTGCCTTGACGCGGGCGGCTCGCTCACCGGCGAGCACGGGGTCGGGATGGACAAGGCGTGCTCGATGCCTCGGATGTTCTCCGAGCGCGACCTCGAGACCTTCGGGCGCGTTCGTCGCGCCTTCGACCGCGACGGGCTCTGCAATCCCGGGAAGGTGATCCCCACGCCACGGCTCTGCGGCGAGGTGCCTGGCCCATATCGCGTGCATCCGCTCGAGAGGATGGGCGTTGCCGAGCGTCTCTAGCCTCCAAGAGGCGGCGGAGATGCTGGCTGCGGCCCACACCGAGGGCCGACGGCTCGCGATCGGCGAGGACCTGACCACCGATGGCCTCGACCGGATTCTCGAGCACGAGGCCGGCGACCTGACGTGCACCGTGGAGGCCGGGGTACGCCTTTCCACCCTGCAGCACGCCCTCGCGGACCACGGGCAGCGGCTGTCGCTCGATCCCCCCGGGGACCCGACCGTGGGAGCGCTCCTCGCCCGGAACCTCTCCGGGCCGCTCCGCCATCGCTTCGGCGCGCCGCGCGATCTCGTACTCGGAGTCACCCTCGTGCTCGCGGACGGGACGATCGCGAGCGCCGGCGGCAAGGTGGTCAAGAACGTGGCGGGCTACGACCTCGCCCGCCTCGTTTGCGGCTCGCAAGGACGGCTCGCGCTCATTGCCCGGGTCAGTCTCCGCCTGCATCCGCTTCCAAAGGCCAGGCAGACGCTCGCGATCGAGACCGACGATGCCGGAACCGTCGTCCGTTCCCTCCTCGGCTCCCAGCTGCAGCCGAGCGCTCTCGATGTCCTCCACCCAGGCGGCATCCTCGTGCTCTTCGAGGGGTCGCCTCGCGCGGTGGCGACACAGGTCGCAGCTGCCCAGGGGCTCGTCGGCGGCGTCGAGGTGGACTTCGGAGCGTGGGACGTCTCGCGTCGGCGACAGGCAGCTGCACTCGAGCGCATCCGCTTCGATCCGGGGCTGCTTGAGAAAACGCTCCACGAGCTGCGCAATGCGGTCGTCAGACCCGCTGCCGGTGTCGCGTACTCAGAAAATGACATGCCAAGCAACAGACTGTTACAAGGCGAGATCGAAAAGCTCTTGGTCGAGCGAATTCGGAGCGAGCTCGATCCCAACGGAGTCCTCGCCGCGTGATCCGCGAGCTGACGGCCGACTGCGTTCACTGCGGCTTCTGCCTGCCCACGTGCCCGACCTACGTCCTCTGGAACGAGGAGATGGACTCGCCGCGAGGACGCATCCATCTGATGGACGCGCGTCTCGACGGGACGGTGACGCTGAACACCACCGTCACGACGCACTTCGACCGCTGCCTCGGGTGCATGGCGTGCCTGTCCTCGTGCCCTTCCGGGGTTCGCTACGACCGGTTGATCGAGACGACCCGCGCAGCGGTGGAAGCGGAGTACGAACGGCCGTGGAGCGACCGCTTGCTCCGCGGGCTCCTGTTTCGCGTGCTTCCCTACCCCGCGCGGATGCGAGCGGCACTCGCCCTTGCCGAGCTCGGGCGCGGTGCTCCCCTGCCCCGGCGCTTCCGGCCGCTCGTCGAGGTCGCGCCTCCGTGGCGCGGCCGCGGCGAGGTGGCGGACGTCACGCGCCCGGAAGGCGTCCGGCGAGGGCGCGTCGGCGTCCTCACCGGGTGCGTTCAGCGCGCGGTCTTCCCCGACGTGAACGCCGCGACCGCACGCGTCCTCGCGGCTGACGGCTACGAGGTCGCAGCACCGTCACAGGGCTGCTGCGGCGCGCTCTCGGTGCACGCCGGCCGGCTCGAGGAGGGAAAGACGTTCGCGCGGGAGCTCATCACCGCGTTCGGGGACGTCGAGTTGGTCGTGGTCAACTCCGCCGGCTGCGGCTCGCACCTCAAAGAGCTCGGTTGGTTGCTGGGCGACGAGCGCGCGGCCGACTTCGCGGCGAAGGTCCGAGATGTCGGCGAATTTCTCGCGGGCGTTCAGCCGCGAGCGCGCCGGCACCCGCTCCCCATGAAGGTCGCCCTCCAGGACTCCTGCCACCTTCGCCACGCGCAGGCGCTCCCCTTAGCCTCGCTCAGCGCCCTCGGTCGGATTCCGGCGCTGGACGTCGTCGAGCCCGCCGAGCAGGACATCTGCTGCGGCTCGGCAGGGATCTACAACATCGTCGAGCCCGAGGCCGCCCGCGAGCTCGGCGACCGCAAGGCTGCGCATGTCCTAGCCACAGGCGCACAGGCGTACGCGAGCGCAAATCCGGGCTGCCTGGTGCAGGTGTCCCAGGCGCTGCGCCGGGTGCGCCGTCCCCTTCCAGCTCTCCATCCGATCGAGCTCGTCGACGCCTCGATCAGGAACGTCGGCACCGGACGTTTGCTCAGCCGCGCGCGGCGCTAGGCAGCTCTACCGGTCGCAGCTCATCGAGCCGGTCTACCTGCGCCAGCGCCGGGAACAGACGCCACCAGAGAACGGCGATCGCGATCGTCGCGACACCGCCGAAGAGGACAGCCGGAACGGCCCCCACGAGCGCGGCCGCGACCCCGGACTCGAACGCCCCGAGCTCGTTCGACGCGCTGATGAAGACCATCTCGACCGCGTTCACGCGTCCTCGTAGCTCGTTGGGCGTCACGAGAGGGAGGATCGTGGAGCGGAGGACGACGCTGACCAGGTCGAACGCTCCTCCGAGCGCGAGCGCGAGCATGGAGAGCCACATCTCGCGCGAGAGGCCGAAGACGACCATGCACACGCCGAACGCCGCCACGACCAGGAACAGCGTGCGACCCGCCCTCCGCCTGAGGGGACGCCGCGCGAGGAAGAGCGCCGCGGCGAACGAGCCTACCGCCGGCGCCGTGCGAAGAAGCCCGAGCCCGGTCGGCCCCACGTCGAGATGTCCTTCGCGAAGATCGGAAGGAGCGCGACCGCGCCACCGAGCAGGACCGCGAAGAGGTCGAGTGAGATAGCGCCGAGCAGGACCCTCGTCCGGCGGATCAGGCGAACCCCCGCGAGGACCTCCTCGAGGCCCGCGGCGCCGACGACAGCCGGCTCGCGCCCGCTGCGTAGCGCGAGCACGCAGGCAAGTGCGGAAAGTGCGATGCCGACGGCCACGATGTAGACCAGCTCGGGTCTGATCGCGAACAGGATCCCGCCAGTGGCGGGACCTGTGACCAGCGCGAGCTGGAACGCGATCGATCGCTGCGCGAGGGCAGGGACCAGGAGCTCCTGGGGTACGAGCGAGGGCGTGAGCGCGCGGCCGGCAGGAGCGCCGATCGCACCGGCGACCCCGGACGCAAACGCCAGCGCGAAGAACGGCCAGACCTCGTCCGCACCTTTCGCCGTCACGACGAGGAGGCAGAGGAGAACGCTGATCTCCATCGATACGGCGAAGGCATAGATCGCCCTACGGGAAACGCGGTCTGCGAGCTGCCCCGCCGGCAGCGCGAGCAGTGGGAGCGGCAGGAACTCCGCAAGCCCGACGAGGCCGAGGTCGAGCGGGTTCCCGCGCACCTCGTAGACCTGCCAGCCGATCGCCACCGTCGCCATCTGCGACGCGAACGACGAGGTGAGCAGCGCGACCCAGAAGAACGCGAAGTCGCGGTGGCGAAATGCGGAGCCCTCGCGCCGCTTCACGCCACGAAGGGTCTTAGGCAGCTTCCGGCTCGCCCACAGGCCTCGGCTTGTCGTCCGCCTCGAACTCGACGTCGAGCCGCGAGATCCTCGAGCCCTCGACCTCGCTGACGGTCAGGCGAAGTCCGTTCACGGCGATCTCGTCGCCCACCTCGGGTGCTCGACCGAGCGCGCCGAAGACGAGGCCCGCCATCGTGTGGAAGTCGTCCTGCTCGAGATCGGTGCCGAACATCTCGTTGAAGTCGTCGATCGTGTGCGAGCCGTCGATCCTGACGTGCGTCTCGTCCAGCCGCTCGACCGATGTGTCGGGAAGATCGAACTCGTCCTCGATCTCACCGACGATCTCCTCGATCAGGTCCTCGAGCGTGACGATCCCGTCCACCACGCCGTACTCGTCGACGACGATGGCCATGTGCTGCTTCTCCCGCCGGAAGTCGGCGAGAAGCGCGGCGAGATCCTTTGTCTCGGGGACGACGAACGCGGGCCGCGCGATCGTGTCGAGCCGCACGGCCGCGATTCCCAGATCGTGCATCGCCGCGAAGAGGTCGCGCACGTGCAGGATGCCGACGATCTCGTCCAACGAGTTGCGGTACACCGGGTAGCGCGTGTACGGCGAGTCGACGACGGTGGCGAGCGCCTCCTCCGGCGCCATGTCGACCGAGATCGCCACCACGTCCGGCCGCGGAACCATCACCGCATCGACCTCCTTGGACGCGAAGTCGAAGACCTTGTAGAGCATCTCCTCCTCGGCCTCCTGGAGCTCCCCCACGTCCTCGGCCGCGGCCACGCTGTGCCGGATGTCCTCGCGGGTGTACGCGATCATTCCTGCCGGAGCGGGTTTGACGCGAAAGAGACGGAGGACTACGTTCGCCGACTGCTGGAGAGCCCAGACGAGCGGGTGCGTCAACCTGGCAAGCCAGTCGAGCGGGAGCGCGAGGGCGATGGCGAGCATCTCCGCCTTCTGGAGAGCGACAGCCTTCGGAACTAGCTCCCCGACGACGACGGACAGGTACGTCAGGATCGCGAACGCGAGTAGGAAGCTGAGCGCGACCGAGAGCGGAGGCTCGACGAGATCCGAGAGCAGAGGCTCGCCGATCGCACCGAGAAGGATCCCCGAGACCGTGATCCCGACCTGGACCGTCGAGATGAAGCGGACAGGGTCGTCCATCAGCCGCAGCGCCGTCCGCGCTCCGCGCCCGCCGTGAGCG
>Ga0136620_10001573_pt1 | contig 10875 bp, 8 predicted proteins | sample AntDrymUQ4162106_2_FD_104806 | JGI IMG/M metagenome (GOLD analysis project Ga0136620, IMG submission 104806) | Polar desert sand microbial communities from Dry Valleys, Antarctica - metaG UQ416 (21.06) | ecosystem: Environmental > Terrestrial > Soil > Desert | place: Antarctica: Dry Valley... | reverse complement strand
TCTGCACCCGTCTGGTCGAGGTCGAGCAGTCGCTGGTCTCCGGCAGGCGCAGCGCCCTGCTGCAGCGGCTGGCCGGCGCGCAGGGGCAGGGCGCGAAGGCGGCTCGGGGGTTGCGTCACGTCATCGAGGCCGTCAACGCCAAGCGCGTAGAGGTGCTGTTCGTCGTCGAGGGTGCGGGCCAACCGGGGTACCGCAGCTCCAGCGGCGCGCTGGCGCTGCACGACGAGGAGGCCGCCGCCTACGGGGAGCCCGTGGAGGTCGTCGACGACCTCATCGACGAGGTGATCGAGGAGGCCGTGCGGTCCAACGCCCACATCGAGCTGTTCCGCGACCCGGTGCGCCTCGACGGTCATCCCGTCGCCGCGCTGCTGCGCTTCTAACGCCTGCAGTGGCCGCCGGCAACGCCACGCTGGCCGTCGGCGTCGACGTCGGCGGCACCAAGGTCGCCGCCGGCCTGGTGGGCGCCGACGGATCGGTGATGCAGCGCCTGCGCCGTGACACGCCGGCGACGGACGCGAAGGGGATCAGCGACCTGGTCGCCAAGCTCGCCGAGCAGCTGTCGCCGAAGCAGCGCGGCATGGTCGTGCCCGTCGGCGTCGGCGCGGCGGGCCTGATCGACCGGGACGGCGTCGTGCGGTTCGCTCCCAACATCGACTGGGCGGACTACCCGTTGCGCGAGGAGTTGCAGGCTCGCATCGACGCACCCGTCATCGTGGACAACGACGCGAACGTCGCCGCCTGGGGCGAGTACTGCGTGGGGGCCGCGGCCGGTGTCACCGACTGCATGGTGATGCTGACCGTCGGCACCGGCGTCGGCGGTGGGATGGTCCTCGACGATCGGCTGCTGCGTGGCTCCCACGGCCTCGCGGCAGAGCTCGGGCACCTCATCGTCGACGAAGGCGGGCAGTTCCTGTGCGGCTGCGGTAACCACGGCTGCCTGGAGACCGTGGCCAGCGGCACCGCGGTCGGGCGCTTCGCGTTGCAAGGGCTGGAGGAGGGCTCGGCACCACGCGACAGCGTCCTGCACGACCTGGATCGGTCTCAGATAACCGGCAAGTCGGTGACCGTCGCGGCGCACGCGGGCGACGCCTACGCGCGCGAGGTGCTCGACCGTGTTGGCACCTGGCTCGGCGTGGGGATCGCGTCGATCTGCAACGCGTTCGACCCGGCGCTGGTAGTCGTCGGCGGGGGAGCGATGCAGGCCGGCGAGCTACTGCTGCGCCCCGCCCGGGCGGCTGCCGAGGCCCGCCTGATCGGCAAGGGGCACCGGCGGCTGCCAGCGGTGGTGCGCGCGCAGCTGACCGACGACGCCGGCCTGGTCGGCGCGGCCCTGCTGGCGATGGCGCCGGCACCTGCATGACCCGGATCGTCGTGGCGCTGGGCGGTAACGCCATCCTCGCCAAGGGCGCCCGCGGATCGGCCGCCGAGCAGCGCGAGACCGTCCGCACGGCCTGCGACCAGCTGGTCGGCCTGATCGCCGAGGGTCACGAGCTGGTCGTGACCCACGGCAACGGGCCGCAGGTCGGGCGGATGCTGGTCCAGCAGCGCGCGGCGCAGCTAGAGGTGCCGCCGATGCCGCTGGACGTCCTCGACGCCCAGACGCAGGGCCAGATCGGCTACCTGCTGGCCCAGCAGCTCGGCAACGCGCTGACCGCGGCGGGGCTGGATCACCCGGTCGCCGCCGTCGTCACCCAGGTCGTGGTGGACCCGGACGATCCGGCGTTCGGGGCACCCGACAAGCCAGTCGGCCCCCACTACACCGAGACCGAGCTGGAGTTCCGCGCGCAGCGCGCGGATGGTGGCGAGCAGAGCCCCGACGGTCAGCAGTGGGAGGTCGACGGAGAGGCCTACCACCAAGTGGACGGCGGCACCTGGCGGCGCGTGGTCCCCAGCCCGCAGCCGCTGGACATCGTCGAGGTAGAGGCGGTCCGCCGCCTGCTGGTGGCCGGCATCGTGCCGATCTGCGCAGGGGGCGGCGGTTGCCCCGTGGCGGTCGGAGAAGACGGCAAGCTCGCCGGGGTCGAGGCCGTGGTCGACAAGGACCGCACCGCCGCACTGCTCGTGCGCCTCGTCGACGCCGAGGTGCTGCTGATCCTCACCGATGTCGAGCAGGTCCTGCTGGACTACGGCACGGACGACGAGCGGCCGCTGGGCGAGGTGACGGTGGCGCAGGCCCGCGAGCTGCTCGACGCCGGGCAGTTCCCGGCCGGGTCGATGGGGCCGAAGATCAGCGCCGCCGCCGCCGTCGCCGAGTGCGGCGGCCAGGCGGTCATCACCAGCCTTGACCGCGCCGCCGAAGCCCTGCGCGGAAAGGCCGGCACCCGAATCGTGAGAGGCTAACGGCTGGCTGCTCAGTAGCCGGCGGCGGAGCGGATCGAGCAGTCAATATGGGTACCATATGGTAGAGTGGGTGCAATGACCTCCCGAGTGCAGACGTTGGTGCAGCTCAGCGATGAGCTCGTTGCCGAGCTTGACAGGCGGGCCGGTCAGCTCGGCGTCTCGCGATCACGGCTGATCCGCCAGTTGCTGGAGCGCCAGCTGACCGAGGATCGCGCGACCCAGCGCACCCATGCGCTGATCGACGGCTACCGGCGTATGCCGCAGACCGACGCGCGCGACGAGTGGGGAGACTTGGACCGGTGGACCGAGACGAACACGCGTCGCAACCTCGCGGCACTGGCCCGTGAGGAGGAGAGCTCCTGGTAGCCCGCGGCGAGGTGTGGTGGAGCGAAGACCCAGCGCTGGGACGCCGCCCGGTCTTGATCCTGTCGCGTCATGCGGTGCTGGAGACGTTGCGCCGGCCGCTAGTGGCGCCGCTGACAACCCGAATCCGCGGTCTGCCGACGGAGGTGCAGCTCGACGCCGATGACGGTCTCCCACAGCCATGTGCGGTCTCCCTGGACAACGTCCAACCGCTGGCGGCAGCGCTGCTGGTTGACCGCATCGCGCGCTTGGACCCAGAGCGAATGCGCGCGGTCTGCGATGCCTTGGCGTTCGCGGTGGAGTGCGACGCCGGGTAGGCGGCCCCGCCTTAGCCTTCCGCCGCCTCGGTGGTGCCCGGCTCGAAGGTGGCGGTGTCGGCGCGCAGGTCGGCCAGCTCGTCGGGAGCCAGGCGGTGGGCGAGCTGCAGTAGGAACAGCCCGACGTCGGTGACGATCCCGGCGCTTTGCACCGAGCCCCGGTCCACCAGCTTGGTGACCGAGGCCGGGTTGATGTCGACGCAGACCAGTGGCACGTGGGCAGGGAGCATGTTGCCGGTGGCCACCGAGTGCAGCAGCGTGGCCACCATCAGCGCGAAACCGACCTCGGGGATGCGTTTGCGCATCTCGCCCTGTGCGGCGATCACGTCGCGGATGACCTCGGGCAACGGGCCGTCATCACGGACGCTGGCCGCCAACACGTAGTCGACGCCGTAGGTCACGACATGCCACATGATCCCGCCGGTCAGCGTGCCGTTGTCGACGGCGGCCTGGATCGACCCGCACTGGCGGATGCGGTTGATGGCGCGGACGTGGTGCTCGTGGCCGTGCTCGGTGGGGATGCCGTGCGACAGCGACACACCCAGCGAGGTACCGAACAGGTTGCCCTCGATGTCGTGGGTTGCCAGCGCGTTGCCGGCGAACAACACGTCCATGTAGCCTGCGCGGATCAACGCGCAGGTCGGCTCGACGCTGCCGGTGTGCACCAGCGCGGGTCCGGCGACCCACAGGACCTTCTGGCTGGCGACCTTGGCGTCGCGCATGCCCTGTGCCACCCGCTCGACGAGCAGGACCTGCGGCTTCTCGGACGAGATCTCCGAGGTCATGAACTCGAAGGTCGTGCCTGAGTCGTCCACGCGCGGCTTCTGGCGAGGTGTGACCCGCACGCCGCCGACGCCGGCGACCACCTGCATGCCGACCCTGGTGTCGTCCATCGGCACCGTCCGGGCGGTGGACGTCTGCGGGTCGTACACCACGGCGCAGTCCATCTCGGGGTTGGTAACATCCACCCAGCGCCGCTCGATGCGGATGCGGGTGGGCAGGTTCGTGGTCGAGTAGAAGCCCTCCGGCAGGACGCCGTCACGCTCGATGGCCAGCAGCGTCGCGTCCTCGTCGGTCGCCGGGTTGGCGCCGTAGGACTGCAGCCGCTCCAGCAGCGCGACCAGCTCTTCGGGCTCGTCGACCTCGACGCGCAACGCGACGTACGAGGGGTCCTCGTGGCGCTTGCCGACATCGAAGCGCACGATCTCGTAGTCGGCGCCACGCTCCATGACCTCGTCGAGCACCTGACCGAGCAGGCGCGAGTCGATGACGTGGCCGCGCAGCTCGACAACCTCGCTGGGGCGTTCCGGTCGCTGGTCGCTCATGCGCACCGAGGGTATCCGCCGAGGCCGGCAAGCCAACGGGCGGGAGGATATCCGCGAGGCCGGGGCCCAACGGCCGGGTTGATCCAGGTGGGCGGCATAGACTGCGCCAGCCGCCGGCCGGGTACAGAGCGGTCCAGGGTGGGGAGGAGGCAGCATGCGATCGCCAGACCGGGCGCCGGTGCTGTACCGGATGTTGCACGCTGTGCTCCCGCCGGTCATCAACGCGGTGTGGCGGCCTCGTGTTGAAGGGCTCGACAACGTCCCCGCGTCCGGACCGGCGATCATCGCGGCCAACCATCTGTCGTTCTCCGACTCGGTCTTCCTGCCCGCGGCTCTCCAGCGTCCCGTGTACTACCTGGGCAAAGCCGACTACTTCCGAGGTCTGCGGCGACACTTCTACGAGAACGTCGGCGTGATGCCGGTCGCGCGCCAGGGCGGGGACGCCGGCGAGGCGAGCCTGCGCAAGGGTGAGGAGGTGCTCGGCCGGGGTCACCTGCTGGGCATCTACCCCGAGGGCACCCGCTCGCCGGACGGACGGCTGTACCGGGGCAAGACCGGCCCCGCGCGCCTCGCCCTGCGCAGCGGCGCCCCGATCATCCCCGTCGGGATCGTGGGCACCGACCGGGTGCTGCCGACCGGCGCCAAGCTGCCGCGAGTGCACCAGGTGACGCTGCGCATCGGCCGCCCCCTGCAGGTCGCCGGACGCTACGGGCGCTCCGAGGACAACCGCTTCGCCCTGCGCAGCGCCACCGACGAGCTGATGTACGAGCTGATGCTGCTGTCGGGCCAGACCTACGTCGACGAGTACGCCGCGAAGGTCAAGTCCGGTGAGGTCATCATCGGCTCCGGCGACCTCGAAGAGCTCGGTGGTCTGCTCGATGAGTCGACGCTGCGCCGCGCTAGCTGAGAGGTTCCACCGCCCGCAACAGGCTCCGTGCACCGATGTCCATGCAGGGGCGTCCGTGCAACCCCCACCCGACTGGCTCATGCCTGGCCTGTTCTGCGCCGTGCACCGGTGTCCATGCAGGGGCGTCCGCGCAACAGGGCAAGACCGGCGGAGCCGGTCAAGTCCGGCATGGGCTAAGGTCGTAACGCATGCGCCGCCGCCCCCGAGGAGCCCACAGCGCGCCACGCCCTGCCCGTTCGGTTCGCCCGGTCGGGTTGGCCGGCGCGCTGTTCGTCGTGGGCCTGGCGGTGGGGCTGCTGGGCGCCACCCTCGCGCCGCCGGGGAGCCTGAGCCTGTCCCAACTCCGGACGCCGGGTTCGCCCGCAGACTCCGCCGCCGCCGAGGTGCTGACTTCCGGGAGTCGGGGGGCGACTGATCAGAGTGGCAGTGCGACGGATCAGGCCAGCCGCCGCGCCGCCACCGCTGAGAGCTGCAGGCCGGCGCCGTTGCGGCGGCGGGCAGCGCAGGTCCTGGTCGTCGGTTTGCCAGACACGACCGGCGCCGACGACCCACTGGCGCGAGAGGTCGTCGAGCTCGGCGTGGGCGGGGTGTTCCTGTCGGAGGTCAACGCCGTCGACGCCAGGCAGGTGCGGGCTTTGGCCGGCGGGTTGCAGCGCCGGTCCGCGGTGCCGCTGCTGATCAGCACCGACGAGGAGCTCGGCCGCGTGTCGAGCTTCCGCGACCTGCTCGGCCCGTCATCGTCGGCTCGGGCGTTGGCGCAGCGGCCCACCAGATCGGTGCGAGCTAGAGCGCGGGACCTGGGCGACCAGTTGGCGGACATGGGCCTGACGGTGGATTTGGCGCCGGTGGCTGACCTCGACGCCGGCCCGTGGCGGGGCGTGATCGGCGACCGCTCCTTCTCGGGTGACCCAGTGGCGGCGGGGGAGTACGCCACCGCCTTCGCCAACGGGCTCGTTGACGCCGGCGTGCTGCCGGTGGCCAAGCACTTCCCGGGCCACGGCCGCGCGCCCGGCGACGTCCACCTCAAGCCGTCATCGGTGGAGGTGTCGTTGGACGAGCTGATGGCCACCGATGTGCAGCCGTTCCAGGCCATGGTCCATGCCGGCGTGCCCATCGTGATGCTGGGCCACGTGGCCTATGACGCCCTGGAGCCGGATCGCCCGGCGAGCCTGTCCAACGCCTCCTACTCGCTGTTGCGCGACCTCGGGTTCACCGGTGTGGCCATGACCGACGCGCTGGGCATGGGGGCGGTCAACGGGCGCTGGACCTATTCCGAAGCCGCCGTGATGGCCGTGCGAGCCGGCGCCGACGCGCTCCTGGCCACCGACGGCAGGCAAGCGCGCGCGATGCGCAACGCCATCATCGAGGCGGTACATGCCGGCCGCCTAGACGATGCTCGCTTGAACGAAGCGGCCGCCCGGATGCTGACCCTCAAAGGTGTGGATCCGCAGGCCATGACCTGCCTGGACGCGCCGCCCCTGCCACAGATGGCGCGGCGCGCTGGGGTTGCCGCTGACTCCTGAGCCGTTGCGCCTCGCTGGCTGCCGAGACCGCCCGATCGCCGACTCCTGGCGTCGTTGGCCCGGCTGACGACTGAGGCCTCCCGGATTCTGTCCATGCGATCAAGACCGCTTGACTCTGCCTTGGGGACTTGGGCGCTTTTCTAACTGGGACGATCAAGCTCACTTGCCGACTCTTCCCGGGAGATTGGACTCTGGCTGCACCGGTGGCCGAGACCAAATTGCGCCGATGCCTCGACCGTGCTGCGCAGCATCCGAGAAGCGCCGTCGTCTGCTTCCCTGATGTCGGCCGTCACCCGGCGCGACACTGTTCTGTCGCCTCGCGCAGGCCAGTACCCTCGACGGGTGGGTCGGGGTGGTGGGTCACGGGCTATGTCGGTGGTCTGGCGGGTCGGGTCGTTGGGGTCGGTCGGGTGGGTTGGCGGTGTAGCGGCCGTCGGGTTGTCGGGTGATGGTCCAGTTGTTGTGGTGCACGTTGTGTGGCAGGTCCAGCACAGCAGGGTGAGGTTGTCCAGATTGGTGGTGCCGTGGTGGCGCCACCAGGTGATGTGGTGGATTTGGCAGCGGGCGGCGGGGGCGGCGCAGCCGACGCAGTGTTGGTCGCGGGCAATGACGGCTTTGCGTTGCGCTGCGGTGGGTACGCGGCGGCTGCGGCCGACGTTGAGGATCTCGCCGTTGCGGCCGACGACGATGGGGGTGATGTCGGCGTCGCAGCAGACCTGGCGGGCGGTGTCGGCCGCGATCGGTCCGACGCCGTCGAGCAGCGACGGGTCAGCGTCTTCCGCACCGTGGAGGGTGTTGGGGGTGGTGATCAGCAGCACATGAGGTCGGGCGACTGCGGTTTGTGGCAGGTCACCGTGGTTCAACGCCATTTCGGCGAGGGCGACCAGCGCGTCGGCCAGCCGCTGCCCGGCTGTGCGAGGGTCGTCAGCCTGGGTGGGTCGAGCCAACGGTTCCAGCGCGGCGCGCACGGTGGCGCCGCTGACGGCGTCCAGGCGTGCTTCCAGGCGCAGCATCCCGTCGCCATCACCCGGGTCGGCGCCGAGCCAGGCGTGCCGGCGGGCGAACGCACGACGCTGCCGGTCACCCAGCACATCCGAGTGGCGGTTGCGGGCGTGCCAGTCGTCGATCCGACGGCGCAACCGACTACGGTCCTCACCGCCGGCGTGCTCGGCGACCAGGGCGTCCAACGCGGCGCGGGCGGCCTCGGCGGCGGCCGCCGCGTCGGCCGGTTCGCACGCCTCTGCGTCGGCCGTCTCGGCGCTGCGGTGCAGGTCGTCCAACGCCCGTGCCGCCACCGCCGCCTGCCCAACACCGATGTGGCCGTCGGCCAGCTTGGCGGCGGTGGCGGGCAGCTCGGCGAGCGCGGTCGCGGTGGCAGCGGCGGTCTTGGCTTCCCCGCGGGTCAACCCCAGCCGTGACGCCGCCCAGTCCGCGGTCGACATGGCTTTGCCCAGATACGCCTTGCGGGCTTCGACCTCGCCGATGCGGCGCAACTTCTCCGCCGCGACCATCGTCTCGGCGCGGTGCAACGCAGCGACCGACGCGGTCAACGCCTCATCGTCCAAAGCGCCTGACAATGGCGCCGCGCCCAGCCGGCGGACCACCTGCACCAGGTGTGCCAGCAGTCCAGCGTCGTCCAACCCGTCAAGACGCCCCGTCCCGACGGTCGGCCACTGGACCAGTGTCACTTTCGAACTCATGTTCGATAACCTACCGCACCGGTGCGACAGTCATGCCGCAGACTCATCGAGATTGTGGACGAAGAAGAAGGCGGCCGATTCCATTGGCAGCCTTCGAAGCTGGTCGTATCGCTAATGCGGTATGCGGCATCTGCTCATCCGCCATGACCGCCGGCGCCGCTGGATGCACCGCTGCCTGGCGCACCTCGATGGTACCGACCGACCCTGAAGTACGTGTGCAAACCGTGACCGGACTTGTCCCACTCCGGCGTCCATTACCAGTTCAGGTCGCGTGCGTCCGTGAATGGGTCGCTGCCCCACACCTCGTCCTCCCCGGGCGGTCCTTCCGGCGGTTCGGATCCGTCGTAGCGCCATTGATCGGGCGGCGACACCAGGCCGAGTCCGACCAGACCAAGGATGCCGTCAGCCGCTCCTCGAACGATTCTGTGCTCCCGGCTGAATCCGGGTGCGGCCGCCAGGAGTGCTACGGGAACCAACACGATTTGAAGTGCCACCTCGGCCCACAGGGTCAGCGTGAACACACCCGCCAGAAACTCAAGGACCGCGATGATCTCAACCGTTCGGAAGACGGTACGCCCGACCAACCTTCCGGTAGTCACTGTCTTGTCATGGCTAAAAACGGCAACGAGCGCGACCGTCACGAACCAGACGACCGTCTCCTTGATTAGCCCTGTGTCCCAGATCCCCAGCCACGCGCCTGCTTGTGTCAGTAACCAGACGTAGCCAGCGAACAACACGACCGGCACGAGCAGGATCTTCACCGCCAACGTGAGCAGAGTCGCGGCCTGAACCCTGACTGAGGCGATGAACAACACGAGGATGACCGCCAGGCCCAGGACGATCAGCGCCGCGAGCTCTCGGGTAGTCAGGTCCCTGGCCTGCACTCTATGGACTGCCTGTCGCGACAATGAGGGAACATTGGTTGACACTTGGATCCCCGGCGCTATCCCTGGGGGCACATAGCCGATTGGTGAGGTTGCTCAGGTGAGTGGCGCCGTGGTGGTGCCGCTAACTAACGGACGAACTCATGTTCGATAATCTACCGCACCGGTGCGACAACCAGACGGGAGATCCATCGAAGTTGTGGACACAGATCCACAGAGATTCTGGTACTTCGGGCAGGGACATCAATCGACGGCGCCGTGCTCAGTCCGTCGCCCAGGCGAGGCTCCGCTGGACCGCCTGGCGCCAGCGGGCCTGGCGCGCGTCGCGCTCGGCAGCGCCCATCGCGGGATGGAAACGACGCTCCAGCTGCCACACCGCGCCCAGCTCCTCGGTCGACGACCAGACCCCCGCTCCGAGGCCGGCGAGGAAGCCCGCGCCCAGCGCCGTGGTCTCGGCGACGTTGGGCCGGAGCACTGGCACCCCGAGCAGGTCAGCCTGGAACTGGCACAGCAGGTCCATCGCCGATGCGCCACCATCGACGCGCAACTCCTCGAGCGGCAGCCCGGAGTCGACTGCCATCACCTCCAGAACGTCGCGGGTCTGGTACGCCATCGCCTCGACCACCGCCCGGGCAAGGTGCGCCCGCGTCGTGCCCAAGGTGATCCCAACCAGCGTGCCGCGCGCGTACGGGTCCCAGTGCGGTGCGCCCAGACCGGTGAAGGCGGGCACCAGGAACACGTCGCCGGTGTCGTCGACCTCGGCGGCCAATGGACCCGTCTCGGCAGCCGAGCCGATGATGCCGAGTCCGTCGCGCAGCCACTGCACCGCGGCGCCGGTGGCGAAGATCGACCCCTCCAGGGCGTAGACCAGACCGTCGCCGAGGTCCCACGCCACGGTGGTCAGCAGCCGCTGCGACGCGACCGCGTGAGAACCGGTGTTGAGCAGCACGAAGCTGCCGGTGCCGTAGGTGTTCTTGGAGGTGCCCGCCCGCCAGCAGCCCTGCCCGAACAGCGCCGCCTGTTGGTCGCCGACGACGCCGCGGATCGGGACCGCTGCGCCGAAGAAGACGTCGGGGTCGGTGGCGCCGAAATCGCCGGCGTTGGGGCGTACCTCGGGCAGCCCGGCCGCCGGCACGCCCAGCAGTTCGCACAGTTCGTCGCTCCACGATCCGGCGTGGATGTCGAACAGCATTGTTCGCGAGGCGTTGGCCGGGTCGGTGGCGTGCGCGCGTCCCGCGGTCAGCTTGGCCAGCAGCCAGCTGTCGACCGTGCCGAACGCCAGCTCGCCGTTCTCGGCACGCTCGCGCAGTCCACCGGACTCCAGTAGCCACGCCAGCTTGGTGGCGGTGAAGTAGGCGTCGATGACCAGCCCGGTGCGAGACCTGATCAACTCGGCATGGCCGGCATCGCGCAGCTCGTCGCAGCGTCGGGCGGTGCGCCGGTCCTGCCACACGATGGCACGGTGCACGGGCTGCACCCGAGCGCGGTCCCACACCACCGCCGTCTCGCGCTGGTT
>Ga0136620_10001572_pt1 | contig 10877 bp, 10 predicted proteins | sample AntDrymUQ4162106_2_FD_104806 | JGI IMG/M metagenome (GOLD analysis project Ga0136620, IMG submission 104806) | Polar desert sand microbial communities from Dry Valleys, Antarctica - metaG UQ416 (21.06) | ecosystem: Environmental > Terrestrial > Soil > Desert | place: Antarctica: Dry Valley... | reverse complement strand
TGCGCGTTCACCTGGGGCGAGCAGAAGGCGATGGGCCGCGACGACTTCTCGAAGATCCCCAACGGCGGCCCCGGGCTCGAGAACCGGCTGCAGATGATCCACCACTTCGGCGTCGGCGAGGGCAGGATCGGGCTGAACCGGATGGTCGAGCTGCTCTGCACGAACCCCGCGAAGCTGTTCGGCCTCTACCCTCGCAAGGGCACGATCGCCGCCGGCTGCGACGCCGACCTCGTGATCTTCGACCCGGAGAAGCGCCACACGATCACGGCGGCGAATCAGCAGTCGAAGACCGACTACAACCTCTACGAGGGCACGGAGGTCGTCGGCGACGTCGAGACCGTGCTCCTGCGCGGGAACGTGATCGTGGACGGCGGTGAGGTCGTGGCGCAGCCCGGGATCGGCCAGTTCGTGAGACGGGCCCGCTTCGGCGAGCAGCTCGCCACGGCCGCCGTTACCGCCTAGCCGCGACGGACACGGCCGGGGCTGGCCCCCGGCCGTGTCTCGAAGCGGCATTCCGTCAGCCGCAGTCGACGCGCGGGTTGTGCGGCTTCAGGATCCCGCTCGGGTTCGGCTTCCAGATCCACGCGTGCAGCGCATAGGCCAGAGGCAGCCCGTAGCGGTTGCCCGGCTCGATCGTGTCGAACACCTGCCCGAAGAGGGCCGGCTTCGACGCTCCCTGCCAGTCCCCGGCGAGGACGAGGTACTCGAGTGCAACGAGCTTCAGCGTGCCGTCGTTCCGCGGCTCATAGACAAGCAGCTCCGGCTGTGAGGCGTCGATCACGCCCTTGTCGAACAGCCGGGCCGGGTTGAGCATGTGCACGCCCATCGCGCCCTCTGTCGGGTGGGCGATGCACTCGATCCCGGCGCGGTCGGCCACCGTCGCGACATAACCGGCATCCTTCGCGGCTTCGAGGTCGTGGAACGGGGCCGTCGCCTCCCGTGCGCCGGCGAGGCCCGACTGGCCGCCGCCTGCGACGGCGATCCCGGCGACCGGCACCAGGCCGAGTACGAGCGCCACGGCGAGGAAGCGGCGGCTCATGACGCCACCGCCTCGGCGACGGGGTCGGGGCGGACGATGACGGTGTCGGCGACGCGCACGATCTCGTCCACGGGCAGGTCGGCAGTGGCGGCGTGAGCGCGAATCGCCTCCGGGCTCGACGCCTGGTAGATGCAGACGGTGCCGACGCCGGCACCGTCCTCGAGCACGTAGCTGCGGATCCAGCGGATGTCGTCTGACATCCGCTCGCCCTCCGCGGTCGACCGCGCGGCCGCCTCTCCTAGCTCTTCCGGTGAGCGCCAGCCGCTGCGCCGGAGGATGACGTACGTGTCCATGTAGAGCTCCTTCGGTCGATTGACTCGACCGTACGAGGGGTTCAGTCCGCCCGGCATCGGCGGAACCACCCATGTTGGGCTGCTGTCCTACCGGTCTTGGAGGAGGCCGAGCTCGGATGCGGCCACAGCGGCCTCACCCCGCGTGCGCACCTGCAGCTTCCGCAGGATCGCGGAGACGTGATGATCGACGGTGCGCGGCGAGAGCACGAGCTCGGCGGCGACGTCCGTGTTCCGCTTCCCGGTGGCAACGAGCCGGAGCACGTCGAGGTCGCGGGCCGTCAGCCCCGCCGGATTCGCCCGCGTCGTCCCGCGCGGCCCCCGGATGCCCAGGCGACGCCGAAGCTGCGTCGCCGCCGGGCGGGCACCCAGCCGGTCGAGCTCCGCGAGCGCCAGGAGGAGCGATTCCTCGTCGCTGCTCTCCCCGAGAGAGCGCGCTGCCTCGTACGGGCAGCCGCGCTTGCGCCACGCCGCCGCCGCCTCCGAAGCGGTTCCGGCGATCTCGAGCCGGTAGGGCTCCGCGATCCACTCCGGCGCCGCGCCGAGCGCGCTCGCCTTCCACTGCCAGTATGCGAGCTCGCCCGCGAACCAGAGGTGCCGTTTCTCGAGGGCAAGCGGATAGACGGCGCGTGCCTCCTCGGAGGCCTGCTCCCCGTCGCCCGCGAGCCAGGCTGATTCGGCGCGGGCGGCGCGAACGTGACCGAGGCGCTGGAGGTGGCCGCCCGGGAGCGAGAGCTCGAGCGCCTGATCGAGTGCCTCCTGCACACCGGGATCGCCGCGTCGCGCACGCAAGCGGCCGAGCGCGATCAAGCCCGTGATCTCGCTGATCCGGCTCCGTGATGCGACGGCGATGCGAGCCAGGGGCGCGACCTCGTCCCACCGCCCGCGGTAGAGCTGGACGCAGGCGAGCCACGCCTGCGCGTAGCCGACGAACAGCTCGCGGGGCTCGCCGAACGCGATCTGCTCCCTGAGGTAGATCTCTGCGAGTTCCAGCTCGTACATCTCGCCGAGCCCCGAGCCGAGCATCCCGAGCGCCGAGTTGATTCGAACCTCGTTGTCCTGCATGCGCGCGAGCTCGAGGCTGCGCAGCAGGAACCCGACGCCGCGATCGATCTTGCCCGCCATCACGTGTGACGTGCCGATCACGTTCAACGCAAACGACCGGCCTTCCTCGTCGTCGAGGCGCTCGGCCGCTGCAAGCGCGCGTTGACCCCAAACGACTCCGTCCGCGTTGTCGCGATTGAGCATCCGGAGGGAGGCCTGCATGCAGTACGCGGCGACCAGTTCCGCGCCGGCGGGCAGCCGGTTCAGCAGCTCGATCGCGTTCAGGCTCGCGGCCTCCGCGTCGGCGTTGCGGCCCAGGGAGATGTACGTGGTCGGGAGCCGCGCCAGGAGAGCGCCTTCCTGCAAGGTGTCGCCCAGCCGTCGGTAATGCTCGATTGCCTCGAGGCTCGCCTCCGCAGACGCCTCGTGACGCCCGATCACGTGAGCCTCCTGAGCGTACGCTGCGAGCAGAGGGGCCCGCTCGCCGGCGGTGAGCCCGTCCGCGTGCCGGAGGGCTCGTGCGTACTGCGCCGCCGCTTCGCGATGTGCCGAAACCTCCGTGGCCCGGCGAGCGGCGGCCGGTGCGTACTCGAGCACCGCTGCTGCATCACCTGCCTCCTCGGCGTGGTGGGCCAGCCGTGAGAAGTCGCTCGTCGGCACGAGCGCCAACAGGATCTCGCCGTGCAGTGCACGCCGTCGGTGCGGCGCGACGGCTCTCTCGACGGCAAGGCGTGCAACCTCGTGCCGGAACGCGACGCTGTCGCCGTCGGCGTGCAGGACGCCGGAGGTGAGGCACTCGTCGAGGGCCTCGAGCTCCCCGGCCGCCACGATCTCCAGCAACCAGAGCTCGGCGCGCCCCGGTACGACGGATACCACGTCGACGAGACGCCGTGCCGCCCGACCGAGCCTCGACGCCCGCGCGAGCACGGCGTCGCGAACCGTCTCCGGCAGCGTCTCCGAGCCGGCCTCCAGGATCTCGGTGACGTAGAACGCGTTGCCGTGGGTCAGCCGGTGGATCGCGCCGCCGTCGGCGTCGTGTGGCTCGGCGAGCTCGCAGACGGCGTCGAGCGAGAGGCGCGGGACCGAGATCCGCACGACGGCGCGTGTGGTCGCGAGCTCCCCCAGCACTAGCCGCAGCGGGTGGTCGCCCTCGACCTCGTCGTCGCGGTACGTCGCCAGCACGAGCGCGTCGGTCGCCTCCAGCCGCCGCCCGAGCACACGAAGTGCGTCGAGCGTAGCCCCATCGGCCCAGTGCACGTCTTCGAGGACTAGCAGCGGCGCCCGCCGTAGCTCGTCGAGCACCGCGGTAGCGACCTGCCGCGGTTCGTCGCCCAGCTCGAGCCCGAGATCGAGGAAGGGCCCGAACGGCGTCGGCGTCGTCAGGTTCTCGCACGCGCTGTGCAGCACCGGCGTTCCCAATCCGGCCGCGAACGAGCGAACGAGCGCCGTCTTCCCGACGCCGGCCTCACCGCCGACGAAGACCAGCCGGCCGCCCTCGGCGCGGGCCGTCTCGAGCTGCGCGAGCAGGTCTCCCCGTTCGAGGAGGTCGGCCACACCCTGATCCTGCGTCCTCCGGTGGCGCGAATCAACCACCCTCCGACTAGATTGCACGCGTGCCGCGACGCAGCATCCGGCTTCCTCCGCCCGCCGCCGCCGAGATCGCCTTGGCCCTGGCTGAGCTCCGGGAGAGCCTCGACGTATCGATCGGCTTTCCGGACGAGGTCCTGGCCGACGCGGAGGAGGCCGTTCGCTCTCCGCGCCTGCCAGCCGCGGACGAGACCTCGATCCCGTTCGCCACGATCGACCCGCCGGAGTCGCTCGACCTCGATCAGGCGCTCCACCTCGAGCGCAACGGCAAGGGATACCGCATCCGCTACGCGATCGCCGACGTGGCGGCGTTCGTCACTCCGGGCGGGCCGATGGACGTCGAGGCGCATTCTCGCGGGCAGACCCTGTACGCACCGGACGGCAACGCGCGCCTCTATCCACCTCAGCTCTCCGAGGGTGCCGGCAGCCTCCTTCCCGGCGAGACCCGCTCGGCCCTGGTCTGGACGATGGAGGTCGACGCTGTCGGCGAAGGCGTCGAGGTCGACGTGCGCCGCGCGCTCGTCCGCAGCCGCGAGAAGCTCGACTACGCCGGGGTGCAGCGCTCCCTCGACGACGAGACCGCGGGCGACTCCCTGGAGCTGCTGCGCGAGGTCGGGCTTCTGCGCCAGGAGCGCGAGGAACGCCGCGGCGGGATCGACTTGCCGATCCCGGACCAGGAGGTCGACAAGGGCCCGAACGGGTATGAGCTCGCCTATCGAGCCCCGCTGGCCGTCGAGGGTTGGAATGCGCAGATCTCGCTGATGACCGGCCAGGCCGCGGCCGAGCTGATGCTCTCTGCCCGTGTCGGCGTGCTCCGCACGCTGCCCCGGGCCGACTCCGGGGCGGTCGACCGGCTGCGCCGGACGGCGAAGGCGCTCGGCGTCGAGTGGGCACCGGACGTCTCCTTCGCGGAGCTGATCCGAAGGCTCGACCCGACGATGCCTGCGCAGGCGGCGCTCCTCTCCGAGTCGACCGTCCTGCTCCGCGGCTCAGGCTACGCCGCCTTCGACGGCAAGGCGCCGGCCGACGCGATCCACGCGGGGATCGGCGCGGAGTACGCGCACACCACTGCGCCGCTGCGCCGGCTCGTCGATCGCTACGTCGGCGAGGTCTGCGTCGCCGTCTGCGCTGGCACGGAGGTGCCGGAGTGGGTCAGCGCGACCCTGCCGCAGCTTCCCGAGACGATGGAGCGGTCGAACCGGAGGGCGCAGCAGTACGAGGCGGGGATCATCTCGACGATCGAGGCGGCCGTGCTCGAGTCCCGGGTCGGCGACACGTTCGAGGCGGTCGTCGTCGAGGTGGACGACGGCGGCGGAGGGACGGTGCAGCTGACACAGCCGGCCGTCACCGCGCACTGTGAGGGCGAGCTGCCGCTCGGCGAGCGCGTCGACGTGCGGCTCGAGCTGGCCGATGTCGCCAAGCGGCAGGTTCGCTTCGTCCTGGCCGGCTGAGCTTCAGTTGCAGGGGTAGCCGAACGGGGTCGCTCGCGATCGCGCTCGTGGTGCGCGCCGTCGCCGCGACCGCGACCGCCACCGCGAGCAGGATCCTCACCTCGTCTGAGGGAAGCCCAGGTCGACCTGCGAGGTGGCCGGGTCCGGCCAGCGGGACGTGACGACCTTGCCGCGGGTGTAGAAGTTGATCCCCTCAGGCCCGTAGATATGGGTGTCACCGAAGAGCGACGCCTTCCAGCCGCCGAACGAGTAGTAGGCGACGGGCACCGGGATCGGCACGTTGATCCCGACCATCCCCGCCTCGACCTCGAACTGGAACTGCCGGGCAACGCCGCCGTCGCGGGTGAAGATCGCCGTGCCGTTCCCGTACGGGTTCTCGTTGACCAGCTTCACCGCGTCGTCGTAGGTGCCGACCCGCGTCACGCCGAGCACCGGACCGAAGATCTCGTCCTTGTAGGCGTCCATCTCCGGCGTGACGTCGTCGAGCAGCGACACGCCGAGGAAGAAGCCGTCCCCCTTGGGCGCGGTCTCCCGGCCGTCGGCGACGACCGTTGCTCCCTGTCCGGCGGCGCCCTCGATGTAGCCCGCCACCTTGTCGCGGTGCTCGCGCGTGACGAGCGGGCCCATCTCGACGCCCTCGTCGAGCCCGCTGCCGACCTTGATCCTCGGCAGCCGCTCCTTGATCGCGGCCACGAGCGCGTCGCCCGCGTCCCCGACCGCGACGACCTGCGAGATCGCCATGCAGCGCTCGCCGGCGGAGCCGTAGGCCGCGCCGACCGCGGCGTCGGCTGCCATCTCGATGTCGGCGTCGGGCAGCACGATCATGTGGTTCTTGGCGCCGCCGAGCGCCTGCACGCGCTTGCCGTGCTTCGTGCCCGTCTCGTAGATGTAGCGCGCGATCGGCGTAGAGCCGACGAAGCTGAGCGCCGAGACGTCCGGATGCTCGAGCAGCGCGTCGACCGCGACCTTGTCGCCGTGGACGACGTTGAAGACGTCGTCCGGCACGCCGGCCTCCTTCAGCAGTTCGGCAGTGAGGATCGACGCTGACGGATCCTTCTCCGAGGGCTTGAGCACGAAGGTGTTGCCGCAGGCGAGCGCGGGGCCCCACATCCACATGGGCACCATCGCCGGGAAGTTGAAGGGCGTGATTCCAGCGACCACGCCGAGCGGCTGGCGGATCGAGTAGACGTCGATCCCCGACGAGGCCTGCTCGGTGAAGGCGCCCTTGAGGAGGTGGGGGATCCCGCAGGCGAACTCGATCACCTCGATGCCACGGGCGACTTCGCCCAGAGCATCGGAGAGCACCTTCCCGTGCTCGAGCGTGAGCAGCCGCGCGAGATCCTCCCGATGCTCGTCGAGCAGCTTGCGAATGCGGAAGTAGATCTCGGACTTGCGCGAGAGCGAGGTGGCGCGCCACGCGGGGAAGGCTGCCTTCGCGGCGGCGACCGCGCGCGCGACCTCCTCGACGGAGGCGAAGTCGACGGCGCCGGACTGCTCGCCGGTCGCGGGGTTGTAGACCGGGCCGCTGCGGCCCGACGCTCCAGGGACCGATTCGCCGCCGATCCAGTGTCTGATCTGGGCGAGTCCTTCGCGCTCTCTGATCGGCGGGCTGGCGAGCTCGGTCATCGGGTCCTCCTCGAAGGGATCAGGGCCAGCCTAGCGCGAGCGAACGAATAAGGATCGACGCGTGGGCGACGTCGTCAACACCTCAGCCGCCGGCGAGGTCGAGGACGATCGAGCACACTCGAGCCCGTCTAGGGACAGACGACGAAGACGTAGGTGGGCTCGCCGAAGTCGACGTCGAGCGGCACCGCCTCGCCGGCGCCGAGCTCGAGCGCCCGCCTGAGGTCTTCCGGGTCTCGCCCCGCTGCCGTGACGTGCGCGGCGCCGAGCAGTCTCGCTGCCTGGAGCGCCACCTGTCCGACCGTCCCGGTCGCCCCGAGGACGAGCACGCGGTCGCCGGCCCGCACCGGTGCCCGTCAGGCCAGCGGCATCCAGCCGGCAAGGCCGGCGATTCCGAGCGCTGCCGCGAGCGCCGGATCGGCGCCGTCCGGGACCTCGGCGACGATCGCGCCTGCCTCGCAACGCTCGGCCATGGCGCCGTTCCGTGCGAGTCCAAGCCCGCCGCCGAACGTCCAGACGATCCGGCCGCCGGCCTCACGGCCGACGCACTCGCAGCCCGGCACGAACGGCAGCGGCGGATGCCCACCGTAGAACTGCCCCGCCGCCACCGCCCGGTCGACGGGTTCACCGGCGCAGCGAGCACGTCGACGCTGGGGTCGGCCGGCTCGGGCGCCCCGCCCGTCTGCGGCGGGCGCCCGAGCTCGGTCAAGAGTGCGGCTCAGATCTTTCCCAGGTTGCGCCACCTCTGGAAGATCCGCCGGAAGGAGAGGTCGTACACCTTGGCCGCCTCCTCCGGCGTCCGCTTACCCTGGGCCACCTCCGCGAACATCTGCGGGATCATGAACTTGTTGATGATCTCGTCGATGGCCGCGTTCGTGTTGCCCGGCCAGCCGGGGTTGAGCGTGTGCTTCTCCGCGATCTCGGCGAGGATCTTGTACTTCCCGGGGGGCTTCGCCACCGGGTCGCGCTCGACTCGCCGGGCGATGTTCGGCACGGACGCCGGCCAGGACGGGAAGTTGTAGAGCTTCGAGTTCTCGAACGCGCCGATGTACTTGATCTCGAGGTCGGCGAGGAACTTCTGGGCCATCCGCTTGTTCCTGGCGAACTTCCAGACCACGTAGGCCCCCATCACGTGCTCGAGCCCGAGCCGGCCGTTCGGGCCCCTCGGGATCGGCAGCAGCTCGATCTTCGCTGCCAGCTCGGGGTTCAACAGCTCGGCGGAGCGGGTGATCGAGATCGCGTTCATCGCCATCGACAGCCGGCCGGCCAGCATCGCCTGGTTGTTCGAGGCGGCCGTCCAGGCGAAGATCTCGTTCGACATCCCCGTCCTGCGCGAACTTGAGCACGCTGACGGTCTCCTTCGAGTTGAGGACGACACGCTGGTTCTTGCCCTGGATGAAGGAGCCGAAGCACGCCATCATCGCCATCAGCGCGATGTTCGAGTCGATCTCGTTCGACATGCCGATCCCGACCGGATGTCCCATGCGCGCAGCTTGGGCGCCGCCTTGAGCACGTTCTCCCAGCTCGTCGGCCTGAGCCCCAGCTCGCCCCACAGATCGGTCCGATAGTTGACCGGATCGGGGACGTAGTTGTCGGAGAAGGCGAAGTACTTCTTCGTCTTCGTGTTGTAGGTGGACTTGAACGCGACAGTCTTCATCTTGCCGCGCTTCTTCGTGACTTCTTGGACGATCTCAGCGTGGTTGATCACCTGGTCCTCGTACGCCGCCGGCGGCGTGAGGAAGAAGAAGATGTCGTGGCCGCTCTGAGCCGCGACCTCGGCCGCCGCGCGCGCCGGAATATCGGCCTGGTTGATGTGGTCGACGATCACCTCGGTGTCGTCGCCGTTTGTCGCGCGTGTCGGGCGGGAGTCGTCGGCGCGCGAGGGCGATCGGATCGAGGTCGCGGTGGACACCCGCATGCTCCACTTCTTCGATCTCGAGACGGGCGAGGCGATCGCGCAGTAGGCTGCCGAGGATGACCACGATCGAGACGAATCCGCAGCTCGGCGAGCAGGTTCGGGCCGACGCGAAGGAGTTCGTCCTCCACTCGTGGTCGGTGCAGGACGCGATCGACCCGATCCCGGTCGCGGGCGCCGAGGGCCGGTACTTCTGGGACTACGACGGGAAGCGCTATCTCGACTTCGCGTCGCAGCTCGTCAACGTCTCGATCGGGCATCAGCACCCGAAGGTCGTCGCGGCGATCAAGGAGCAGGCGGAGCGGCTCTGCACGATCGGCCCGCCGATGGCCACCGAGCCGCGCTCGCAGCTCGGACGCCTGCTGGCAGAGGTCACGCCGGGCAACCTGAAGATGTCCTTCTTCACGAACGGCGGCGCCGAGGCGAACGAGAACGCGATCAAGCTCGCGCGCTGGTACACCGGCCGCCAGAAGGTGGTCGCGCGCTACCGCTCCTACCACGGCGCCACGGCGGGCGCGATCACGCTCACCGGCGACCCGCGCCGCTGGCACGCCGAGCCGGGGCTGCCGGGCGTCGTGCGGATGCTCGACCCGTACACGTACCGCTGTCCGGCCGGGCACCCCGATCCCTGCCCCGTCTGCACCGGCGGGCCGCACCTCGAGGAGATCCTCCAGTACGAGGGCCCGCACACGGTCGCCGCCGTGATCCTCGAGACCGTCGTCGGCACGAACGGGATCATCGTCCCGCCCGACGGCTATCTCCGCTCGATCCGCGAGACGTGCGACCGGCACGGGATCCTGCTGATCTGCGACGAGGTGATGGCCGGCTTCGGCCGCACGGGCAAGTGGTTCGCGTGCGAGCACTGGGACGTCGTCCCTGACATCCTCACGCTGGCGAAGGGGATCAACTCGGGTTACGTGCCGCTGGGCGCGATGACGGTCTCCGAGCCGATCTCCGCCTGGCTGCGCGACAAGTACCTCGCCGGCGGTCTCACCTACTCGGGGCACCCGCTCGCGTGCGCCTCCGCCGTCGCCTCGATCGAGGCCTTCCGCGAGGAGGGGATCGTCGAGAATGCGGCCGAGCAGGGCGAGTTCCTGGCGACAGCCCTACCGGCGCTCGCCGAGAAGCACCCCTCGATCGGGGACGTGCGCGGGCTCGGCCTCTTCTGGGGGCTCGAGCTCGTGCGCGACCGGGAGACGCGCGAGCCGCTCGTCCCCTTCAACGCGGGCGGCGAGGCGGCCGCGCCGGTGGCGCGACTCGCCAAGGCCGCGCTCGAGCGGGGGCTGTATCTGATGACCCACTGGAACGTGGTGATGATCTGCCCGCCGCTTACGATCACGCGCGAGGAGCTCGACGAGGGTCTCGCCACCCTCGACGACGTGCTCGCGGTCGCGGACGAGTTTCTCGCCTAAATCGCCGGGGCGGGCTCGACCGTGCAGTCGGCGCCGCCGGCGCTGGCGCCGCCGGGCAGGCGGCCGAGTAGCTCGCCGAGCGTTCTGAGCTCGTCGTCGTCCAGCCGCTCGGCGAAGAGCGCGCGGACCGCGGCGACATGGGAGCAGGACGCCTGTTCCAGCTTCTGGTGGCCCGCGTCGGTGAGCACGGCGTAGGTCACCCGGGCGTCGCCCGCGCAGCTGGCCTTCTCGACGTAGCCCGCCGCCTCGAGCCCGTCCAGCAGGCGCGTCACGCCCGAGGGGGTGAGCTGGAGCCGCTCGGCGAGCACGACGCGCTTCAACCTCCGGTCCGGCTCGTGCGAGAGCAGGAGCAGAGCCTCATAGTCGTTCACGGTCAGCCCGTGCTCGGCGAGCAACTGCGCGTTGAAGCTGCGTTTCATCGAGGCGTGCGCGCGCAGCAGCCGTACCCAGGCGGTGAGTGCGAATTCTTGCTGGCTCAATACTTGACCGCTCATGATTTTGTCGCTACAGTAGTTG
>Ga0136620_10001571_pt1 | contig 10878 bp, 12 predicted proteins | sample AntDrymUQ4162106_2_FD_104806 | JGI IMG/M metagenome (GOLD analysis project Ga0136620, IMG submission 104806) | Polar desert sand microbial communities from Dry Valleys, Antarctica - metaG UQ416 (21.06) | ecosystem: Environmental > Terrestrial > Soil > Desert | place: Antarctica: Dry Valley... | reverse complement strand
CGAAGCAAGAGCTGGCGCGGCCGATACGGAAATCATGAGCGCTCGTTTCTGCCGTGCAGGATCCGCCGGCTTTCGTGTTCGGAGCGCGAGACACAACAAAGATGGCGGGGGATCAGCCGACTCCTTGAGATTGTCGCTTGCAGGGATTGATCGGACTGCTTACATACTGAGAGCGATCGAATCGAGACTGTATGCATTCGTTCAAGCCCCGGATCCCCAGAATTTTCTCTTTTCTTCCTATGATTGGTTGAATCCCTCTTGAAACCTGAATTTGATACTGATTTCATCGTCGCGAGAGGAGGTCACAAGTCTAGTCGTCTACGGCCGCTCAAATCATGCCTGGAACACGAATATCGGTTGAGCTTCTGGAACATAGCCATGACGGTCCCACGGGAGAGGGTATCTCGCGGGCCCAGTTCCTGAAAGGGGCATTGGGAGCGGGAATCGTGGCTGGCGGAATGCTGGTTACCGGCCTCCCGAAGCTCGCAACCTCGGCGCCGTCCGCGACAATGGACACCGAGATCCTCAACTTCCTGCTCGAGCTCGAGTATTTGCAACAAGCGTTCTATTCGGAGGCCACCGAAAGCGGCGCCCTCGCAGGAGAGCTGAGCGAATTCGCACAAGCCGTCGGCGTCCACGAAGACGAACATGTTGCTTACCTCGAGGAGCTGCTCGGGGGCGAGGCTCGCTCTTCACCGGAGTTTGACTTCGGCGATGCAGCAACGACCGAAGAGAAGTTTGCACAGACTGCTTTCGTTCTCGAGGAGATAGGAGCGGGAGCATACATTGGACAAGGACCGAATCTGACGGCGGACAGGGTGACGAAGGTGGCAAGTCTCGTCTCCGTCGAGGCTCGCCACGCCGCGTGGATTCGCGCCATCCTCGAGAAGAATCCGGCCCCCCGGGCGGCGGATCCGCCGCTGGCCGAACGAAAGGTTAGAGCCGAAGTCGCCAAACTGAACTTCTCATAGATCGAGCAACCCTCGTCACTGCAAGGAAGACAGGAGAGAATGAATGTTCGACCTAACGCTTGAGCAAGTTGATCAAGACGGAGCGTTCCTGGACGCGGTCGAAGGTGCTTTCGGTCGGTCGCGCGCCGAGTTCTTGAGCAAAGCGCTCGTGACGGGAGGAGTTCTTCTCGGAGCGCTGGCCCTCCCTCGGCGCGCACGATCCCAAGAGGATGATTTGAGCATCCTCAATTTCGATCTCGCGTTCGAGTATTTGCAGGCCACCTTTTACACAGAAGCCGAGCAACTTGGCACCGTGGATGCCATGACAGCCGAACAGGCATTGTGGGCGCGGACACTCGGGAGCCACGAACGGGCGCATGTGAAGATCATCAAGTCGGTCCTGGGTAAGGCGGCAGTCAAGAGGCCAGCCTTCAACTTCGGAGGCGCTACCGACACACCGGAGTCCTTTACGAAGACTGCGGTTGCGATGGAGGACCTCACCGTGTCTCTGCTCGTTGGACAAGCCGACCGCTTCCAGTCCCCTGATCTCGTCGCGGCGGTGTTCACACTCATCACGACCGAGGCTCGCCACGCCACTTGGGCTCGGCGCATCGAGGGCTTCACTCCGATCGGGAAGGCTTTCGACGACCCCATGACGCTGGCGGAGGTCGACAAGGTCGTTGCGACTACCAACTTCGTCGATTCGAAGCTAAAGACTGTTGCTGAGGGGGATCCCAGATTCACGGGTTGAAGGCCCGGAGGGGGCGTGTGCGTGGAATCTTGCTGGTGATCGGATTGCTGGCCATCGGTGGTGTTGCCGGGGCAGCAGTGGCACTCGACTTTGATGAGCCACCTGTGCGGCCGCCCACGTGGCCGGGCGCGTTGCTTCCCGAGCCCGTCGAACCGGCGTTCACACCTGGGCGTCCCCGGCCCTTGGCAAGAGAAGAGTTTCTCTTTCACTGGGCTTCCGTGCGTCAGAGGGTCTTGGCACGAACGATCCCGGCCGAGGATGCGCCAACCGTTGGGTACCTGGAGACCATGACTCCTGAAGCCACGACGAATGTGGTGTCCGTTCTGAGGCGCGACACCGGTTCGGATGGAGAACTGTGGGTGAAGGTGCGCTTGGCCGCGCTGCCGAATGGTATGACCGGGTGGGTCCCGCGCGATGCGCTCGGAGGGTATGGGACAGTTCGCACCCAACTGATCGTCGATCTAGACGGCATGACAGCAAGACTGCTTCGGAACGGGAGAACCATTTTCAGAGCCGCAGTGGGTGTGGGCACATCGGCTTATCCCACCCCGACGGGCAAGTTCTACATTCGGAACAAGCTCAGACGCTATAGCAGTCCTTTCTACGGCCCGCTCGCGTTCGGCACGAGCGCCCGTTCGGAGGTTCTGACCGATTGGCCCGCCGGGGGCTTCGTAGGAATTCACGGGACGAACGAACCGGAACTGATACCTGGTCCCATCTCCCACGGCTGCATTCGCTTGAGCAATGCAGACATCCTCGAACTGGGACGGCTCATGCCGGTTGGAACCTCGGTGACGATCAAATGAGAGGGGGGCTTGTCGGTGTTCTAGTTCGGTTCTGGCTGATAGCTCAGCTTGCAACGACGGTTTTGTTCGTTCTCAGCCTTCCGGCAAGCGCAGAGTCGAATGTGCTCGTTGCTACGGTGCAGGATCCCCAGAACGACAAGGACGACGAAGTGGACCCCACCAGGCTCTGGGAGCTGTATCCGCTCAATCCAAGCCAATCCAGGGGCGTGAACACGAACCCCTCCCCTCAGCCGTCCACGACTATGTCGCCGGAGCCGTCCGGCTCGGGGGGACGACCTGGTTCCTTGGTCCCGCGGGCGCAAGACGACCGGACAGCGGAGCAGACGCGCACGGGTCTGCCACCACTTGCCTGGGGGCTGGTTCTCATGGCCCTCCTGGGCCTTTTCATAGTGGGCTCGAGGATGATCCCGACGTTTCCGTCGTTGGCTCAGCGCCTGCGTTCGGGTCCCAGCATTGAGTCAAGTGCCGAGCCGAGCAAAGAGTCAGAACCCAAGTCGCAGGACCGCGGTCCTGTGTTGGTGCGAGTGGAGTTGGTGGATGGACGAGCAGTGGAGGGGTGGGGGAAAGCAACTGGTGAGGGTAACGGCTCCGTGTTGGTGTTGGATGTCGTCGCGGCCTACGACGAAAGCGGGGCAACCAGGGCCTCGTCTCTGACGGACTCATTCATCCCATGGGCAATGGTCCGAGAGGTTGCGCCATCTTGACGACACAAGCCCGGAGCCGACGTGAGGGGGGCGTGGGAGTGAAACGTGAATAAGGTGCAAGCCCGGGGGGGTAGATTCATGGTTCTGTTACCCGACGAGATCACAAACGAAGACTTCTCCACGGTTTTGGGGCGTGGGTACGATCGAAGAGAGGTTGATGACTTCCTCACGCAAGTCGCGGCCAGCTACAAGGCCGCAATTCAGAAGATCGCCCTTGTAGCTACAGGGAATCATTCGGTTGAGGACTTTCGTGACGAACTCGAGGTGATCCTGCGGCCGGCACGTGAGTCGGCTGAGGAGCTCCTGCGCAAGGCGTTGGAGGAATCTGCGGCCCTGGACGAGGCGGCGGCCCGTCGGGCGGTGGAGGTCGAGTCGGAAGCGTCCGAGCGTGCCAAACGAATCGTCGAGGAGGCACAAGAGACAGCCGACCACAGGCTCGAGGAATCCTGGCTGGAAGCCGCCCGCGCAGAGCAGGATGCCGGGGCCCTGCACAAGGCCGCGGTCGACCGGGCTCTGGAGCTCGAAACGGAGGCGTCCCGGCGGTCGGCGGAGCTCGAATCGCAGGCGGCGGAGCGGGCTAATCACATCGTCGAGGACGCGGTCCGGCGGGCGAATGAGCTCGAATCGAAGATGTCGGAGCGCGCGAAGCGAGTCATCGAGGAGGCGCAAGAGACTGAAAAGGCCGCGGCCGATAGGGCTCAGGAACTCGAGTCGCAGGCGTCAGAGCGGGCGAGACGAATGCTAGATGAGGCCAAGGAGAACGCCGACCGCAGGATCAAGGAATCCCGGCTCGAAGCGGCCCGCGCGCAGGAGGAAGCCGAGGCCACCCACCAGTCTTCTGTCGACAGAGCTCAGAAGCTGGAGTTGGAGGCTGCCGAGCGAGCAGAACGCATAGTAGAAGAAGCGCAGGAGAGTGCCGACCGGTGGCTCAAGGAGGCGCAGGAGAGTGCTGACCGCTGGCTCGAAGAATCTCGGCTGGAAGCCGCCCAGGCCGGGCAGGAGTCTCAAGCCATTCACCAGACGGCCCAGCGAGCGGCTGAGCTCGAGACAGAGGCTGCCGAGCGAGCGAAACGCATCGTCGAAGGAGCAGAGGAGAGTGCCGACCAGCTTCTGAGGAATTCACAGGGGGAATTAGCCCGTACGAAGCGAGATCTGGAAGAGAGATGGCGGCGAATTTCAAATGAAAAGGTCGGCTGGAGAAGGCTCGAAGAGATAGACCTGTTGCTCGAGTCGCTGCACGAACATCTCTCGTCATCAGGGCCCCGTGGAGGATGACACGATAGATTTCATCGGTCGGGTCAGGTCCCCCGGCCGGTCCTTCCGGAGCGACCCAGGGATAGCCGAGTAGGTTCATGGCTCCATTTTCCCGGATAGCCGCCAAGCGGAGATGATTACATTGCGAATGAAGCAACTGCATCAATGTGGAGCCGCGCTCGCTGAAGAAGGGAGCCTTGAGGGTTCTCCGCATGGTGTTCCGATTCGTGTGTCGTTGCACTCGGACGCCGCCATATCTTGCCGAAGATGCTCCCGATGGTTAGCCCCTGGGGAGTTGGGTTTCCTCTTAGAGCATGGTCCATCCGGCGGGGCGTCGTCAGGTGCCCCCGCAGAGGTCCCGGAGTCAGGCACTCCAATGATGTGGAGCGTATCACCGGGAGCGATCGCGTGAAAATAGCGGGACGAACTTCGTGGTGCCGAGGTCCTGGCCCTCGCCCCAACTAAGAGGCACTAGTGGGATTAGCGCCGCAGTCCTTGAGCCCGTTGATACAGGCGTCCATGAATCGCTGTAGGCCTGTCGGGTCCCAGGCGTTGAAGAAATCCTGATGGAGCGTATACCAGGGCCCGCTGGAAAACGAGATAGTGCCGATCGGTCCGGTGCCCACGTTGTAGCGCCAGAAGCCCTCGACGCGAGGGATGTTCACCGGATGGCTGGCGGGGCAGCGGTTGTTGACCGGGTAAGACATATGATCTCGGTGATTGGGCGAATCCAGCTGGAACCCGTTCCAGCAGTTGGGGAAGCGGATCGACGTGGACATAATCCCGCCGTGGCTACTGCAATCGGTCGGAGGAGACGGTAGGTCGGTGGAGGAGCCGGGGCCGCACTTGAAGATGATGTCGGTGCCGAGTTGAGGGTTCTCGGACGGACTCGTGGCCTTGGCGTTACCTATCACCATTTTTAGTCCGTCAGGGATCTTCGTTACCGTTCCCGTATTGCCTATAGCTACTCGCCGGTAGTAGAACAGCGAATTCTTGGAGGTGGCTGCTGGCAGACGCCTCTGCCCGTCCTCGTAGAGGGCCGGAACCCAGTAGGCCGAGAAGTCGTCGGGAATGGCACAGGAGGTAGCACCCGCGCGCAGCGACTCAGGTGTGGAAAAGGCATCGGTCGTACGTGCGCCGGCGAAGTCATGCAGGTGCGTTGCCCCTGACATCCTCGGAAGAACGATGGGATCGTCGTTGTTGGAGTGCGAGTAGCCGCACGTAGTGATCCATCCGGGCGCAGCGGCCTGGACATGTGGAAGACTCACCGTCAGCATTGAAACGACGAGCAGAGCTGTCAGAAGTAGGCGTCTCATCATGTGACTCCTTCGCTAGTGAGGGTGGATCTGTTGCTTAGTCCTTATCTGAGGCGCTGGTTCGTCCTCAGTCCCGCTGTGACATGTCCCTGTACCGCGTTCGATGGGGCGCCGAGGGCACGGATGTTGCAGGAGGTATTCAGCCCGGTTCGGGCGTCGCCCTTAAACCGGAATTGAAGAAGCAGCGGATGCTTTGCAATTAACAGATGCTTACGTTCAATACGCGCTTTGTGCTATGTCTTCACTCCGGAATCGAATGTCGAGAGTGCGATCGACGGAGAGTTCGATCTGTCTGCGCTCCGTCTATCTAGCTCTCTCTATCGGAGGTTTGATTGGGATCCTTTAGAGTTGCGGCGTTTGCCGCTCTGAAGGCTAGCGACGCGTGACGGGCGCATAGCTGTTGTCCAATCAAGTAGTTGAAATTCATCCTGGTCATCCTCGGCTCTAAGCGATCGTCGCGAGCAGCTCTTTGATGAGACCCAATGGAATCCGGTGCAGTGACTGCGGAGTCGTCACACTGTGACCCTGTCAACGCCGGTTCAAAAACTGCGCGGAAATCGCCGGTTGAAAACTGAACACTCGTTTCCTGGTCCCAGATCGAAGCCGCCTCTGCGAGCGCCGGAGAGGGAGAAAAGGGGCGGGCCAGGGGGCCCGGCGGATCAGCGATTGGTTTCGGATCCCATAACCTCCTTTCCTTTGCCCTTGAGCCGATCGCTGTCGCCCCTGAGCACGATGACCTCGGCGTGGTGCACGAGCCGATCGACCATTGCCGTGACCGCGACCGCGTCCCCGAAGATCTCCGGCCACGCGGAGAAAGTCTTGTTGGACGAGACGATCAGAATGGATCCCTCGTAGCGGGAGCTGACAAGAGCGATGAACAGCGCCGCGGCCTCAGGATCGAAGGGGATGTAAGCAACCTCGTCGCAGATCACGAGCGGGATCCGCCCCATACGCTCGAGCTCGTCGTCAAGCGCGGCTGGCGCGTTTGACTTGGCCGAGGCGAAGCACCCATTCATGGGCGGTGGCGAACGCGACTCGGTGGCCCGGCCGTGCGGCCTGGACGCCCAAGGCGATCGACAGATGCGTCTTTCCAGTCCCGGGTGGGCCCAAGAACACGACGTTGCTGGCCTCGGCGAGGAAGTCGAGGTGCTGCGCGTCGCCCGCCAACCGCAGCGCCCAGCGTGGGCCGGGGCCAAGACGACGCCGGCAGGAACGTAGCTGCGCCCATGACGGGCGATCTCGGTCCCGTCGAGATAGACGACGAGTTCGCGGCGACGACAGCGAGACCGCGACCTTGCGCCCCACCAGGTGCGGCGGCACCGAATAGTCGACGTTTTGACTCGGATGAAGCAGTCCTTGGGACGCGCACCTCTAGGTGAGAATCGGTGGAGGGCAGGGAGGTGGGAAGCGCCTGTAGGAGGCCGCGTTCGACGTTAAGGAGTCTTTCACCCGGGAGCCCACGCGCCGGTGCTGGCGGGCGAAGGCGACGTCTTTGGTCCGGGTATCGAACTGGATCTGGAGGTCCTCGATCGACGCGAACGTTCGTTGCGGCAGGAAGCTCGTCTCGAATAACCGATGCTGCGTTCGCCCTGGCCCTTTGACTCGGGCTTGCCGGGATCAAGCACCACCGGGAGCAAGCGAAGATGCCCGAACAACGCCTTCACCTAGTCGTGCAGGCTTGCCGGCGTGGAGGCCGGCGGGGCTCGACGATCGAGGCATCGTTATCCAAGCGAGCTTCTCGGGGATCCCGCCGAGGCGTTCTAGGCAACCGATCAAGCCTTCCAAGAGTCCGGTATCGCCTTGTGGAAGCTGAACACGACCGCATGGGCGGTGGAGTGCGGAAGGGTGGTGACGAAGCCGTAGACCTTGCGGAAAATGGCCCTTGCCGACAGGGACCTGAAGCGGCGGCTCCCACCAGTCGGTGTGGCCAATCTCGCCCGGCAGATAGGTCGTTCGCTGATGTCCGACCGCTAAGAGGAACTCGCAGCGGACCTTTGCCAGATAGTCCTTGAGGATCGTGATCCCGCCGCAATTGCCTTCGCGCCGCAGGTGATCGATGATCTTGGGTTTGTGGGGATCGAGCAACGATGGCGCCGGTGGCTCGTAGCGGGGCGGCTCCTTGAGGGCGAGCAGCCGATAGACGGTCGTGCGACTCATGCCCAGCCGCTCGGCGATTTCGGCCTTGGAGCGGTTCTCTCGATAAAACAACCGGTGGACCTCGGCCCACTCCTGCACTCTGAACACTCCTCCCTACCCGGTTCGGTTTTTGAACCGGGGTCCGTCGAAAACTGGGTCCTGCTACGGCAATCTGTTCAGTTTTCGACCGGCGCCAAGTGTTCAGTCTTCACCGGCGTCGACATGACCCACCGGATGATCGGAGGAAAGGTAACGACGCGCCTGAGGCGCTATCCTGTAAACGATGTGCGGCACCTGTCGATCACCGAGATCGCCGTCGCTACGTGCTGTTGTGGGTAGTAGTCATGACGCTCGTGCGCCGGTAGTCGCAGCGTCTCGCCGATCACCGCCGCAGGAGTGACTGTTGAGTCCTGCTTGCAGACGAGACCTTGCTGGGACGCCGACTCCGTTACGTCACGGTCGTCTCCAACGGCGAGACCGGCGACGTGCTGGGAATCGTCAACACCGGGACTCCGTGCCCTGTCTACGTTCCTCGCGTCCCGAAGGGACAGCGCTGGCGCGGCGGAGGCGAGGTCGTTGTCAGCGACGCTCCCGAGTTATCGGGCAAGACATAGGGTCATCTCAGTCATGCGGACCCAAGTCGATCGCTTCCACGTCGTGCGACTGGTTCACCTCGAGGATCACTGGTGAGAACGGCGGCGACTCATTGAGCTCGCCCAATACGCTGGACGCGCCGCCGGACCTCGGTCAGACGAGAGGCCCCGTTTTCTCCAGCCCGCGCGCGGGGGCACCAGAAACCCGAGCAGTTCGGCCATCTCTCGTGGCCCTCCTCGAGGCCCCCCAGCTGTGGCATGCGAGGCGGCTCTTGCAGCTCTATGCGATCTACGATGCGGTGAACGAGTTGGAAGCGGATAAGAGGTCCAGGACTTCGTGCGCACGCGTGGTCAGAGGTACCGATCCCGGAGTTCCGTTCGCTACCAAAGGCGCTCGCCCAGTGTCCGAGATCCTCGCGTTCCTGACGGCTCGTAGGCGTCCTGTAGCGCATCGCGTACCTGCTCAACCGATGAGTCCTATCGTGTCGCTTGACGAGGCGACCCTGCGTAGGTCGTCCCCATCGCAAGGAGTCGCCGGGCGCCACGACATCTAGCTGGGAACGACCTGGCTCTTTCCGATGTACGTCGGCACCGCGCGCCTGACCCTGTTGACCACGCCGCCCAGGACGCGTGCGTCGAGCGGGCCGAGCTGTTGTTGGGTCCTGAGGACCGCGGCACGCGTGCTTTTCATGGCATCGACTACCAAAAGGATCCCGTCGACAAGCTGTCCGAGCGAGAGGCTGTCGGCAACAAAGGAGATCGGCGGGCCGTCTATGACGACAAAGTCTGCGTTGCTGCATCGCTCGAGAACGTTGCGCATGCCGTAAGATTGGAGAAGCGCGGATCCATCCAGCTCCGTTAAGGGCCCACTTGGAAGCAACTTGAGTCCCTCGGTATCGGTGTCGGTTAGAGCCTTCTCCAATGAAACGAGTTCCCCAAGCACCTGAGTGAGGCCGCGCTCGTTGCCGATTCCAAACAACGTATGAAGGCTCGGGCGGTGAAGATCGCCAGAGATGAGCACCACGGATCTGCCTGCTTGGGCAAGCGCTACGCTCAGGTTCGCCGCGATCGTTGACTTTCCCTCCCCAATACCGGCGCTAGTTACGAGCAGAGACTTAACCTCTAGGCGCTGAGATACCGCAAGAATGTTGGTCCGGAGGCCACGGTACGCCTCAGCTGTAGGCCCGCTCGGTACCTCGATCATCGCAAGGCGGGCAGAACGTCGACGGAGCGAGGCGGCTCTTGGGATCACGCCCAGCGTCGGAGCCCCGAGAATCAACTCCAACTCGGCCGCGGTTTCAACGCGGCCTGAGAGCTGTTCCATGAGAAAGGCCACACCGAGGCCGATGAGCAGCCCGAAGATGCCCCCCACGAGGAGGTTGAGTCGTTTGTTCGGGCTGGTGGGAGAGGTGGGGACTTCCGCCGGCCGCACGATCTGTCCGGCATCCGTACTCAGTATCGCTATGGTCGGAAGCTGGTTCTCAAGAGCCAGCCTAGAGGTGTTGAGACCAGCGCGCCGGTCCGTGAGATCCTTCCACTCGACTGAATCGCGGGCGACTAGGGCCAGATCTCGGTTGATTTGAGCGATCTCCCGGTTTATCTGAGCGATCTCGTCGCGCAGGGCTTCGGCGTTTTGCTCAATCGTTGTGATCGCCTGCTCGGACTTGAAGCGAAGGTACGCTTCTGCGAAAGCTTGCGCGCCCCGCTGTGCCCGGATCGGATTTCGGTCCGAGACTGTGATCTCGAGAATCTGTGATTCCTCGGGAGCATTGACGGACAGGTTCTCAGCGAGATCATCGAAATCTTCTATCGGTCCAGCCACTTCGGCAGCGGCGGCGGCTATTACGCCGGAAGCAACTAGCTCCGCTTCAGTTTCCATACTGATCTGTGAGCGGGGGTCCATTTCGAACGAATTGACGAGGATGGGCTTGACGAGGACTACCGCTTGTGCTGCGTATGTGGGCACGCGCGTGAAGGTGTAGACGGCGGTTAGTCCGAGGAAGATCACAGTCACTGCCAAAATCAGCCACTTTCGCCGGACGACCGTGGCCAGGATCTCTCGGATCTCTACGTCTGCGTACCTCGGCTCATCCGGGGGCACTTGTACCGAGATCGTCATTCTGGATTTATCCTGTCTTCCGCCGTGGCCTAACGAAACGCGAGCTTCTGTCAGGAGGGTACAAGGAACCCAGCTTCCAGCATAAGGGCCGCGTGAGTTCTAGGAAGTACAAAGTGCTGCCGCCCACGGCCACGCCCGCTGAAGTGGTGTAAGAGACCACTTCGCCATCCACACTTGTTAAGAGCTTAGCTCGCCTCCTCGAGCTTCTTCATCACCTCCTTCTCGGACTCTTCTTGGTCGCCGTCGATG
>Ga0136620_10001570_pt1 | contig 10878 bp, 10 predicted proteins | sample AntDrymUQ4162106_2_FD_104806 | JGI IMG/M metagenome (GOLD analysis project Ga0136620, IMG submission 104806) | Polar desert sand microbial communities from Dry Valleys, Antarctica - metaG UQ416 (21.06) | ecosystem: Environmental > Terrestrial > Soil > Desert | place: Antarctica: Dry Valley... | reverse complement strand
GCCGTGGCTGAACTCGGTCAGGCGTCGAGTTGCAGGGTTCACATCGCTCCAGGGGTGCTGCCGTTGGAACGACGTGTTCTACCCGACGGCTCAGCGCGAGGAGGCAGGCGCCGCAACCAGCTGCGGGGATACCTGCGCCGCTGGCAGCCACGTGCGGAAGATGACCAGCGGGCCCTCGCCGAACAGGCCGACGCGCCCGCCGTGCGCCTCCACCACCTTGCGCACGATGTGCAGCCCGAGTCCGAGGCCGCCGTAGCGCCGCGTGTCGGAGGAGTCGGCCTGCACGAACGCCTCGAAAATCCGCCCCCTGTCGGCCTCGTCGATCTCGGGCCCGACGTTGGTGACCTCCAACACGACCATCTGGTCGTCGCGGCGGCTGGTGACCCCAACCTCGGTTTCGTGGTCGGCGAACTTGACGGCGTTGTCCAGCAGGTTGAAGACGACCTGATGGACGGATTCGGGAGCCATCGCCACGTGATGGCCGGCGGGCACCGAGACGTTGACGCGCCGGGCCAGCGCGGGGGCGAGCTCGTCGAGGTCGTCGATGACGGCGCCGCTGATGCCGGCGAGGTCGCTCACCTGATCGACGTCACCGCGCGCGTCTTCGGATGCCGCCAGCAGATTGGCGACCAGGCGTGTCAGCCGTTTGGCCTCCCGGGTGATGGCGGTGGCGCTGGCCTTGACCGCCCGCCGGTCCATGTCGTCCACCCGCGCGGTCAGCGTCCTGGCATAGCCGACGATTGACGTCAGCGGCGTCCGGAACTCGTGCCCGACGATGGCGATCAGCTCGTCTTTGAGCTGCTGGGCCTGGCGCATCTGGTCGACCAGGGCGTGCTCGCCCTCAAATAGCGCGGTGTAGTGCTGGCGCGCCTCCCCCTGCTGACGCTCGACGATCCTCCACAACACCAGCTGGCCGATCGAGGCCGCCAGCAGGAAGGCACCGTGGATCATCGCCCACCCCCACGGGTTGGCGGCCGCGCGCGGGTCGCTGTAAACGCCACCCGGGTACCACGTTCCCAGCAAGCCGTTGCCGATCACCACATAGCCGACGGCCAGCAGATACGGCCGCCAGTCCTGGTACAGCCCGATGAGGCCGAGGACCACGAAGTAGTGGAAATGAGCCTCGGTCGCACCGCCCGTGAGGTGTACCAACGCCGCGGCCGACAGCAGTAGTCCCAGGGTGACCGCACCGATTTGCAGGCCACGGTGGGGCAGCCAGAGCCCGGCACAGACCAGTCCGAGCAGTGGCACGACGTCGAACAGTAGATGCCCCGGCGAGTGGCCGGTCAGCCAGCCGGCGACCAGGAGCGCGGGCACGTGGGCCAACAGCAGCCCCAACAGCAGATGATGGCGTCGCTGGAAGGATCGGTCGTCAAGCGAGTTGCCTCGTGGCAGGGCCTGCAGGACATGCTCGACGGGCTGGGTCACAGGGCAACTCCTCCAGCGGGGCTGGGGCGGAGAACGTTCCTGACAGTGTTGCCCTGTTGGCACGTGGAGAGCGGATCATCTTCTGTGCCCCGATGGAACTAGTGCCCAGACCAATGCGGGCCTGAATGCGGGGACCAGTGCGCCGCCGGCTACCCACGTTCCACCGCGGTGTCGAGCAGGCCCAGGGGTGGAGAGCCCAAGGCCATCAGGGCGCTGTGGAACCGCAGCAAGGAGAAGCCGCTGCCCCAACCCTTGCGCGCCCGCTCCCGCAGATCCATTACGGCGAGCTTGCCCCACGTGTAGCGCCCGTAGGTCGGGTCGAAGGTGGCCCGCGCGGCTTCGCCCCGCGCGGCCGGTCCCTGGAGGTGCGCATCCTCGACGAAGCGTCGCACCGACTCCTCGTTGGTCATGGTGCCGCTGTGCAGCCCGATGGCGACGGCCAGGCGGGTCACCCGCACCAGCGCCTCGATGGCGACGCCCGCCGCGAAGCGCGGGTCGTCGGCCCGCAGCCCTTCTTCCAGGCACAGCTCCTCGGCGTAGTGGGCCCAGCCTTCGACAAAGGCTAGGGAGAACAGCGTGCGCCGGACGAGGGTCGGGGCCCGCCGCAGGGAGCGCCCGTGGGTGAAGTGGCCCGGAGCCACCTCGTGCACCGTGATGGCCGGTAGCGTGGTCCGGCTGAACACCGCCAGCCATTCTTCCTGGTCGCCGGCCGGCCACGAGGAGTCCGGCGGGGTGACGTGGTACCAGGACGGGCCTTCGTCCTCGTGCGGAGCGGCCGACGACATCATCGCCATCGCCCACCGGCGCGACTCCGGCGCCGGACCGACCCGGCACTCCCCGTCGGTGTGCGGAACGAGCTGGCGCTGGGCGGTGAAGGCGATGGCCTCTTCGGTCAGCGCGGTGGCCTCGACCAGCACCCCGTCCGCGTCGGGGTGATCGGCGACCAGCGCCGCCACGGCATCGGGCACGCTGCGCTGCGGATACAGGGCCGCGCAGGCCTCGGCGAGCATCGCCCGCAAGCGGTCTCGTTCGGCATCGGCACGCTCCGCCAGCCGGCCGAGATCAACGTCCAGGCTTTCGGCGGAGCCCATCAGCAACGCCAGCCGGTCGGCGCCGAGCGCGGCATCAGCAGGGCCGTGTTTGGCGGCGGCGGCGATGTGGGCGATGAAGCGTTGGTGGGCCGCGACGGCGGCCGCCTCAGTCTCCCCGGCGTCGGATTCGATGCCCGCCGCCAGCCCGCGGATCGCCGGCAGCAGTGCTTGGGCCACTGGCGCGGGCACGGCGTCCAGCGCCTCGACGGCCATGTCGATCCCGTCAGGCCAGGCAGCCAGGTGCCGGCGGCGGGCCGCGGCGCGCTCGTCGGCAGGCGCGTACTCGCGGTCGTAGCAGGCCAGATCGAGGTTGTCCATGTGCAGCAGCGGGTTGCTGCGGTGGTCGGCGATCTTCTCGAAGCTGACCCGCAGCAGCGCCTCGAAGGCGGCGAGGTGGCGTTCGTCATGCGGGTCGTCCAGCGGTGGCCCGCCGAGCCTGGCCAAGCCGGCGCGCACGCCGTCGACCGACAGGTCCTGCAGGCGGCCGTCGTAGGTGTGGAGTCCCGCATGCTCACGGGAGGAGGGCACGGACAGGTCACAGACAGCGCGAAGTCGAGCATCCATATGGGAGCAGCCTTCTCAGCCGGGACAGCGCGAAACCCGTCGAGGACGCCGGCCCGAGGCACTGCCGGATTTGTTGTCGACTAATCAGCGCTATACGTTGGATTGAGGCCCCGTGGGTAGCTCGCAACACAATCCGCCGACGACCCGAACCGGGGTCTGGGGCACGATCGCTAGCAGACGGCAGAGGCCACCACGGGGCCTCTCCCGCAAGCTCCACGCCAGCGGCGTCTTGTAAACCCACGGTTACGGGAAGTTGTCCTCATGGAGCGACAGCGGCAGGACGCAAGGCCTGTCCCCAATCGGTTCCGCTCGCGCTGGGTAGGCAGCAGGGCATGGATGCTGATCTCCAGGCTCTGTCCGAGCAGTTCTGGAACGCCAGGCTGGCGGCGGACCCGCTGGGTGCCAGCCTGCTCGGCGATCACCGCTTCGACGCTGATCTGCCTGACCTGTCCGCCGACGCGCAGGCCACGCACGCCGGGCGGCTGCGGACCATGCTGGAGCGCACTGACGCCTTCGACGATGCCGCGCTTCCCGTGGCTGACCGCATCAACCTGGCGATCCTGCGCTTCGAGCTGCGCAGCGACATCGAAGCGCTGGACTCGGCAGAGGCCGAGTACACCGTGGCGCCGACTTTTCGCAGCCCCCACGCCGAGCTGCTGGAAACCGTCCCCAACCTGACGCTCACCTCGCCAGCCGACGCCGAGGCGCTGCTCGCGCGCTACGGCAAGGTTCCCGGGTACCTGGCGCAGTCCGAGCAGCGGCTGGTCGATGGTGTCGCCGCCGGCCGCACCCCGCCGGCACAGGCGGTCAGCACCACCATTCGCCAGCTCGACGAGTATCTGGCCAGCCCGGTGGCCGACGATCCACTGCTGACGCCCGCCCCACCGGCCGCCTGGGACGAGGCCACCGCCTCGGCCTGGCGCAACCGGGTGCAGGAGCGGCTCACCGACACGGTGCGCCCGGCGCTGCAGCGCTACCGCGATCGGCTGCACACCGACATCCTTCCCGCCGCCCGCCCGCCCGAGCACAGCGGCGTAACCTGGTTGCCGGACGGCTCCCAGATCTACGCCCGCGCCATTCGCCAGTACACCTCGCTGGACCTGTCGCCTGAGCAGCTGCACCAGATGGGCGCCGACGCGGTCGCGGCGCTTGCTGACGAATACCGGGAGCTGGGAAGACCGGTCCTTGGCACCAGCGACCTGCGCACCATCTTCGACCGGCTGCGCAATGACCCCGAGCTGCGCTTTGACACCAGTGAGGAGGTCCGGGCCACGGCGGAGCAAGCCTTGCGGCGCGCTGAGGAGCACGTGCCGTCGTGGTTCGATCGCCTGCCGAGGGCCGACTGCCGGGTGCGCGAGATGGCCGCGCACGAGGTGAAGGACGGCACGATCGCCTACTACTTCCCGCCCGCCGACGACGGCTCGCGGCCGGGCACCTACTACATCAACACCTGGGCGCCACAGACCCGGCCCCGCTTCGAGGCCGAAGCGCTGGCTTTCCACGAGTCGGTGCCTGGCCACCACCTGCAGCTGGCGATCGCGCAGGAGCTGGACGGCGTGCCCGACTTTCGCCGGCACGCCGCGATCAACGCCTACACCGAGGGCTGGGCACTGTACGTCGAACGACTCGCCGACGAGATGGGCTTGTACTCCAGTGACACCGACCGCCTTGGGATCCTGTCGTTCGACTCCTGGCGGGCCTGCCGGCTGGTGGTCGACACCGGCCTGCACCACCTCGGGTGGAGCCGGGACGAGGCCATCGCCTACATGACCGACAACTCCCCGCTGGCGCTCAACAACATTGCCAACGAGGTGGACCGCTACATCTCCTGGCCGGGCCAGGCGCTGGGCTACAAGGTCGGTCAGCTGGAGATCCGCCGGCTGCGCGCGCAGGCCGAGCGGGCGCTGGGCAGCGACTTTTCCCTCCCGGCCTTCCACGACGAAGTGCTGCGACACGGCGCGGTGCCGCTTGGTGTGCTCGGCGAGCTGGTGGACCGCTGGGTCGCCGACCTGCTTGCTTAAGCCTCCGGCGACTCCAGGATGAGGGCGTGCGCAGGGGCGTCGAGGAAGCGGGCGACGTCGTTGACTTCGCGCTCGACCGCCGCGCGCACGACGGACGTGGCATCGGCGAAGAGGCGAACGCTGATCTCGAGGCCGCGCCGCCCCCGGCGCCGGCTGCTCCACGTCCCGGCGGCCCGGCCGTCGACCAACAGCACCGGGTTGATGATCCCGCCCCCCGGATGCACCGTGCGCGAGTGCTGGGCGGGCACGATCAGCTCCCTGCTGCGGTGGCCCAGCAGGTAGGTGTCGTAGGCGGGCAGCAGGGTGACCGCCGGCTGCTCCCGGTCGTCCGGTGTCTCCGCAAGTTGCTCGGCCAGCAGCCAGGTGGGCGCTGTCCCGATGCGCACCTCGGTCAGCCGGCCGGCCATCTCGTTGCCGAGTTGCGACCAGGCGGCGCGGGCGTCGCTCAGCGGCAGCCCGGACCAGGCCGCCAGATCCTGCGGTGCCGCCGGTCCGTAGGCAGCGAGATAGCGGCCCGCCAGCCGGCTCAGCGCGGCCACCCGGTCGACCACTGGCAACGAGGGTAGCCAGTCTTCAACCAGCACGTAGGTGGCGTCGCGCCCTCGGTCGGGCCCGCAGCAGATCGTCCCGTGCATCGCCGTCCACCACAGCAGGTGGGGCGCACGCTGGCCGGACGCGTCGATCCCGGTGGTCCGCAGGCGGGCGACCAGCTCGGCACGGGTGAGGGGGCCATTCCCAGCCAGGGCGTCGGCGATGACGCGGGCCCCTGCCTCCAGCGTGCGGTGGTCGAGGCCGAGCTGTGTGTGCCGGCGGGCTGCTCGCGGCAGGGCCACGGGGGCGACGAGGACCAGCATCCAGCGCAGGTCCTCGGCGGCGATCAGGTGCAGGGTGCCTCGCCATGCCCAGGTGCGAACGACGCTGCGCTCTTGGCTGCGGACGCGGTCGACGTCGGCGGCTGCAAGGCCGCTGCTGCGGGCCCGCACGCCCAGTGCGGCAGCCTCGGCCACCTGCGCCTGCAGCCCGCCCACGTCGCGAACCAGGTCGGGGATCCCGCTGGCGACACCGGGTCCGCACCCGTCGAGCCGCTGGCCGCGCAGCCACCTTCGCACGACCTGCGCAGCGGTCATGGCCGGGGTCATCGTGGCAGGCGCAGCACGCCGGCGAGGACAGGGATCAGCGCGGTGGCCACGACCGCCAGCCCCAGCGCCGCTGTCAGCGAGGTCGCCTGGGCCAGACCGCCGATGCTCGGCGGCGCCAAGAGCCAGCCGAGGTAGCTGATGGTCGCCACGCTAGCGATCGCGCGTCCACCGCTGGCGTCGGCCGCGCCGGCGGCGTCGCCCGAGCCGGCGGCGGCAAAGGCCAGCGGGACGACGCAGGCCATCCCAAGGCCCAGCAGGGCGTAGCCCGCCAGCCCGGTCGCGGTGCTCGGCACCAGCAGGGCGCCGGCCAGGCCCGCGGCTCCCAGGCAGCCTGCCATCCGGACCACGCGCACTGATCCCAGCGCCGCGACCACGCGGTCACCGACCAGCCGGCCTGCAGCCATCGCCAGCGAGAAGGCCGCGAACGCGATCGCCGCCACGCCCTCGCTGGTGCCGACCACCGATCGCAGGTACACCGCGCTCCAGTCGGCGGCGGCGCCTTCGGTGAACAGGGCGCAGAACCCCAGCACGCCCAGCAGGAGGACCCGCCGGGATGGGCGTCTCAGGCCCATCGCGGGCAACGGCTCGGCAGCGCCGCCGGGGTGGGCCAACCGCAGTGCAGCGGCCGTTCCCACCAGACCGGCCGCCACCGCTACCGCCGCCAGGTGCAGTGGCGCGCCGATCCCCCGCGCGGCGACCACCCCGGCCAAGGCCGCGCCCAGCAGCCCACCGATACTCCACATGCCATGCAGGCCTGACATCACGGGGCGGCCGACTCGACGTTCCACCTCGACGCCGTGGGCGTTGGCTGCGACGTCCAGGGCCCCACCCGCCGCGCCGTACAGCGCGAGCGCGCCGACCAGCTGCGGCAGCGCCGGCATCAAGGCCGGCAACGCCAGGCTGCCGGCCAGCAGCGGGACGCAACCTCGCAGCACTGTGCGGCTGCCGACGCGGGCGACCAGCCGGCCGACCAGGGGCATCGTGCAGACCGCACCGACGGCCGGGGCCAGCAGCGCCAGGCCGAGCGTCCCCGGATCAAGTTGCAGCGCGGCCTGAATCCATGGGATGCGCGCTGCCCAGCTGCCCGACACCGCCCCGTACAGCACGAACACCACGCCCAGCGCCACCCGACCGGTGGGCAGCCCCGTCCCTGCGCGGTTCGGCTCCGCGACACCGGCCGCGCGGGCGCGGGTCAGCCCTGCTCCCAACCCGGGGTGGTGGGCATCCGATACCGATTCGGTACTGGATGCCCACCATCCCGGTTCATCGGCGGCCGCGCGCGGCTCAGGCAACGGCGGCCTCTGTGGCGATGCCGTCGGCGCGGGTGACGGGAAGTGCGCACATCGTCGTTCTTATACTGACCGACTGATGCCCCGTGACTTAAGGCCATCGTCGGCGTCGAGCGGGGGCCGCTACCCCGCCGCCGGCCCGGTCGGTGCGCAGCCGATCTTCGACGCTCACCTGCACATCATCGACCCACGCTTTCCTCTGGTGGCCAACCAGGGTTACACGCCCGAGCCATTTGACGTTGCGGCGTACCACCGGCGCACGGCCGCGTTGCCGGTCACCGGCGGGGCGGTCGTCTCCGGTTCGTTCCAGGACCTTGATCAGAACTACCTGCTCGACGCCCTGCGACGGCTCGGTCCGAACTTCGTAGGCGTCACGCAGCTGCCGCCCACGGCAACCGACGACCAGATCCGCTCGCTGAGCGCCGCCGGGGTGCGCGGGCTGCGTTGCAACCTGCACCGAGGGGGCGGGCAGGACCTCGACGAGTTCGCGGCACTCGCGGCCCGGGGTGCAGCACTGGCCGGCTGGCACGTCGAGCTCTACGTCGATGCCCGCGACCTGCATGACCTCGCCGGATGGCTGCCCCGGCTCCCGGCCTTCAGCGTGGATCACCTCGGACTGTCCGCCAAAGGGCTGCCAGCCCTCCTGCAGCTGGTGGAGCGCGGCGCCGCGGTCAAGGCCAGCGGCTTCTCCCGCGGCGATCTGGACGTTCCCGCCGCCTTGGCGGCGATCGCCGCCGCCAATCCGCGGGCCCTGCTGTTCGGCACCGACCTGCCGTCCACCCGAGCGCCCCGCCCCTTCGCCGACAGCGACGTCGCCCTGGTGCTCGACGTGCTGGGCGAGGGGCTGGGGCGCCTGGCGCTGCACGACAACGCCGTCGCGTTCTATCGCCTGGACTCGGCTGGCCGCTGACGCTGCCAGCCCCCCCAGTGGCTGGTCGGTACAGCGTCAGCCCTGCCTCGAACACGTATGCTGCGTGCAGCACGCAAGATACGTGGAGGGGTGAGATGGGACGGCGCAATCTTACGGTGCAACTCGACGACGACGTGGTGCGCAAAGCGAGGGTGCTGGCCGCCCAGCGCTCAACATCCATAAGTGGCCTGATCAGGACCGAGATCGAACGCCTCGTTGGTGAGGCGGACGCGTATGCAGCGGCGCAGGGTCGTGCCCGGGCACGCTTGCGGCGAGGCCTCGAATTCGGTGGGCCGCCCTACCCGCAGCGGGAGGAGCTCCACGACCGTGCCTGACGGCCTGACCTTCGTCGATACCAACGTGTTGCTCTATGCCCACGACCGTGCGGCGGGACGCCGCCACTACGACGCCGTCCAGGTCGTCGATGACCTGTGGGCGCACCGCAACGGCGTGCTCAGCACCCAGATTCTGCAAGAGTTCTACGTCAACGCGACGCGCAAGCTCAGTCCTACCATCAGCCGTGCAGACGCCCGCGACATCGTTGCCGACTACGCCACTTGGCGCGTCCATCAGGTCTCGATGCATGACGTGCTCGAGGCTTCGGCGCTGGAGGAACGCCACACGTTGTCGTTCTGGGATGCGCTGGTCGTCGTTGCGGCACAGCAGGCAGGGGCGGCCGTCCTGCTGTCGGAGGATTTGCAGACTCGGACATTCGGAGCGCTCACCGTCCGGAGTCCGTTCACCGCAGCGCCACCCTCGCCATAGCCGCGTGGCATCTAGCCTGCCTGATGGCCGCCGGGATGAGCCCGAGTTGGAGCCCGCGCAGGACCGCGCGGGTGCGGTCGCGGACGCCGAGCTTCCAGTCGTAGGGGGTTGCCGGGACCGAGATCATCACGAAACGTTCGATACCGCGGCGAGCCGAGACGAGTTGCACGTTCGGCAGCGAAAGTGGCCGTGTTCGGAGGTAGGCCGAACGGATGCCCGGACCGCGCGTCCGGCCGCGGACAGACGGCGAACGACGAGCGAGCCCAGCTCTCCAGTTGCGCCCACGACAAGGATCATGCGCCGCTCCTTCGGCAGACCTCTCTCACGACCCAGCCGGCGAGACCTGAGTGGACACCCGACGCATCATCTGGGTCGGTACACGTCTCGGCGATGCTGCACGCGGTGCACGATGATGGTCTTCTCCCCTTCGTCAATCTCGTAGATCACGCGGTAGTCGCCGCGTCGGGCGGATCGGAGTCCTTCCAATTCGCCGAGCAGGGGCTTGCCGGCGCGTTGCGGGTTGACCGCGATGGTGGAGAACACCGCCTCAGTGGCAGCACCGCGGATCTTGACGGGAAGCCGGTCCAGGTGGCGGAGCCCCTCAGGGGTGATGCGACCCTGACACCGGCTAACCCAGGGTTAACTCCACCGCCTTACCGTCGGCGGCTTCGCGCCTGGACCGGCGAAGGGAGCCCATCCGCTCCTCGTCGCGCAGGATCTCGACCGTCTCTTCCAGCGCCTCCAGATCGTCGGGGTTGATCAGCACGAAGGCGGATCGGCCTGTCGCGTCACGACGATGCGGTCGTGGTCGCGTTCAACTCGCTCCCCGAGCGCGGACAGATGCGCCTTGACCTCGGAGAAGGGCAGCGTGTTAGACACTGGTCAATATTCTGACCCACTGGGGCCGGACCGCAATGGCCCCCATTCCACTTTCCACCGCTGCCCGGCCGGCGATGGAGCGAACGGCTCGTTAGCTCGGACATTAGCGGCTCGAGGCGCGCCCCGCCCGGCCGCCTTGCAGTCCTCGAGGCTGATCGATGATCATGCGGTGCGGCAGGCGCGTGCGCGAAAAGGGCGTGGCGATCCCGTGGCCAGGATGACGCACCACCCGAGCGAACTCCGTTCGCCCGACAGCCCGGTCCACCGCCACCGTGGCTTGAGCGGCGTCGACGTCGAACGAAAGGCTATGGCTGTACGGCCCGCTGCTGCCAAGGGGCCGCTGGCAGGTCCAGTTCAGTCGACCAATGCCGGGAAGGCTGGTTAGCAAGTGTTCAGCGCGGTCGAACCCGCGTTGCTCGGGATCGCCAGCTGCTGGTTCAGCCGTCTTCTCGCGTGCCGGTCGACTCGGACGCTCCTTCGCGGCGACCGGCAGCACCAGCGTGGCTGCTGCGAGACCCTTGCCGATCTCCATAGCCATGCTCGCCTCGATGCCACGGTAACGGATGGAACGGTGTGGTGGAGGTGCGGGGAATCGAACCCCGGTCCAAGTGCCTCAGCTCCGGAAGCGCTACGAGCGTAGGTCTCGGGTGATTGTCGGGCTGCCGCACTCCGAAACCAAGCGCCTCGGCAGCCGTACGTCACGCAAAGGTGTCCCCGCCGGCCCGTGACGACAGCCGGCAGGTGGAGCCTGGTAGCGACGCCCGACCCTCCACCCCAGGCGAGTGAAGGCGG
>Ga0136620_10001568_pt1 | contig 10885 bp, 6 predicted proteins | sample AntDrymUQ4162106_2_FD_104806 | JGI IMG/M metagenome (GOLD analysis project Ga0136620, IMG submission 104806) | Polar desert sand microbial communities from Dry Valleys, Antarctica - metaG UQ416 (21.06) | ecosystem: Environmental > Terrestrial > Soil > Desert | place: Antarctica: Dry Valley... | reverse complement strand
GGCCACGTCACCGGCGGTCTCGAACAGGCCGGTCGACGCCGACTCCGGCATCGGAGGACGACCGATGTCGCCGGTCACCTCCAGCTGCACGTCGGGGTCGACGGCCTCCAGTGCAGCCATCGCCTGCTCCACCCGCCGACGCTCGTCTGCCGTCTCGATGCGGACGTCGACGCGCACACAGGCACTAGCCGGGACCACGTTGTCCGCCGTCCCGGCAGTGGCCACCGTGGGTGTCACCGTCGTCCCCTCATCTGGTCGGCCCAACGCCGAGATCGCCACGATCTGGTGCGCCAGCTCCACGAGCGCGTTTGCGCCCTTCTCCGGCTCCAACCCGGCGTGGGCGGCCCGCCCGGTCACCGACACCTCGAACGTGCCACACCCCTTGCGTCCAGTCTTCAGCGCGCCCCCGTCGGCGCTCGGCTCCAGCACGAGCACCGAACCGCATGCCACGGCACGCTCCTCCAGGAGAGCCCGCGACGCGGCCGAGCCGACCTCCTCGTCCGAGGTGAACAAGCACTCGACGCCCGATACCGGATGACCTGCGGCACGGCGCGCTGCCAGAGCGTGCACGGCGAGCACGATGCCGGCCTTCATGTCGAAGGCGCCGGGTCCGGTGGCCCTGCCGTCGGCGACCGTGAACGGCCGGGTACGGAGCGTGCCGGCCGGGAACACGGTGTCGTGGTGACCGAGCAGCAGGACGGACGGCTCGTCGGCGCCGTCGGACCAATGCACGTGCGGCCCCGCGGCACTGGGTACGAGCGTCGCCGGCGTGCCGAGACGCCGCTCGAACAGCGCGCTCACGGCCAGGGCTGAGCGCTCCAGGGCGGCCGTGTCGTGCGACGGCGACTCGATCGAGACCAGCGTGGCGAGATCGTCGAGTAGCTCGTCGAGCACGAACGAATCGGTGAGGAACACGCCGCCGACGCTACCTGCACCTCCCCGCACCATCCCGGCCCGGTCAGCGATCGGAGGCCCCTGACACCGGTGTGGCATCATCGGCGCCATGCGGCGATCCGTGGTGGGAGTGGCCGTGGTCGCCAGCATGCTCGCCGCAGCGTGCACGAATGACCAGGAGTCCGATCCAAGCCTCACCGGCTCGACCACCGGGACGACGACACCGTCGTCCGTCACGGCAGCCACCGCTGGTGACACCGCTCCCGACACCGCTCCCGGCACCAGCGTTGCGAGCCCGCCGGCGTCGACGTCCACGCCGACGGCGCCGCCCACCGAGCCGACCACCGCGGACACCGACCCGCTGCCCTCGGCTTCGTTCGGCACGCGCCCCGGTCCCCACCAGATCGCAGTCGTCGACGCAGAGCCCGGCGACGAGCTCGAAGCTGTCGACGGAGGCGGCCAGGTGATGGCAACGGGCACCGTCGACGAGCTCGGCTCGCTGTTGTTCCGCAACCTCGAGCCCGGCGACTACACGGTGCGCAGCGATGCCGCCGTCACCGGCACGTTGACCGTGCCGTCGGCCGACGATTTGCCGCCGGACAGCTTCTACGACGATCAGGACATCGAGGCCGGGTTCGGCTACCTCGAGGCTCGAGACGGCACCACGCTCAGCGTGAACGTCATGCTCCCCGCAGGTGAGGGCCCGTTCCCGACGGTCGTGGAGTACTCCGGCTACCAGCCGAGCGACCCCGATTCCTTCGGCTTTGGTCAGCTGTTCCCGGCACTCGGGTTCGCCTATGTCGGCGTCAACATGCGCGGCAGCGGCTGCAGTGGCGGTTCGTGGCGCTACTTCGAGACGGTGCAGAACAGCGACGGCTACGACGCCATCGAGACGATCGCAGCCCAACCGTGGGTCAAGGGCAACAAGGTCGGCATGGTCGGCGTGTCGTACCCAGGCATCTCGCAGCTGTTCGTGGCCCAGACCCAGCCGCCGAGCCTGGCCGCCATCACTCCGCTCAGCGTCAGCGACGACAGCTACCAGTCCACGCTGTACCCCGGCGGCATCCTCAACACCGGCTTCGCCGTGGAGTGGATGAGCCAGCGGCTCGACGAGACCCAGCCCGAGGGCCAGGCGTGGACCGTCGAGCGCATCGAGGACGGCGACGAGGTGTGTGCCGAGAACCAGGAGCTGCGCATGCAGAACCCGGACCTCGTGTCCGAGATCGGCGACAACCCGTACTACTCCGAGGAGCTCGGTGACTCGCTGGCGCCGCGTACGTTCGTCGACCAGATCGACGTGCCGGTGTTCGTCGCAGGAGCTTGGCAGGACGAGCAGACCGGTGGTCGCTTCCCGACGATGCTCGACGACTTCAGCTCGTCGCCACACCTCTACGCGTCACTCGTAAATGGGCTGCACACCGAGTCGATCTCCACCGGCGTCGTTCCGAGGTTCCTCGAGTTCCTCGACCTCTACGTCGCCGAGCGGACACCCAACCTCGACACCGCTCGCGGCATCGTTCCCGTGCTCGGCGACGCCATCTTCGGCACCACGGAGCTGGCGTTTCCTAAGGACAACCGGTTCGAGGGCATGTCGTACGAAGAGGCGTTGGCCGCCTTCGAGGCCGAGCCCTCCATCCAGATCCTGTTCGAGAACGGGGCTGCCGATGGCTACCCGGCCCGCACCCCGAACCCACGATTCGCCCGGGGGTTCGACGCCTGGCCGATCCCGTCGGTGGATCCGACCACCTGGTATTTCGGTGACGGCACGCTCGACGACACCGCACCGTCCGAATCTGGTGCGGTCGGGTACGAGGCCGACCCCGGTGCCCTGCCCGAGACGTTTTACAGCGGTTCGCTCAGCGACATCTGGAAGCCGAGCGTCGAATGGCAGTGGCGCCAGAACCCTCGCGGCACGGGAGCCAGCTTCCAGAGCGAGATGCTGGCCGACGACACGACGATGATCGGGTCTGCGTCGGCCGACCTTTGGATCGCCGTCGACGAGCCCGACACCGACCTCGAGGTCACGCTGTCGGAGCTCCGCCCTGATGGCCGGGAGATGTACGTGCAGAGCGGTTGGCTGCGAGCAAGCCATCGAGCGCTCGACGACGAGGCCAGCAGCGAGTTGCAGCCGGTGCAGACCCACCTGGAGGACGACGCCGAACCGTTGGAACCAGGAGAGGCCACGCCCGTGCGGGTCGAGATCTTCCCGTTCGCCCACGTGTTCCGGGCCGGTTCCCGGCTGCGCATCGGCGTCGACGCGCCCGGCAACAACCGGGCCCAATGGAGCTTCGAGACCATCTCCAACGGCGAGAACATCGACATCCTCTACGGTGCCGACACACCCTCGGCGGTGGTGCTTCCCGTCGTGCCCGGCGTGGAGGTCCCCGCCGAGTACCCCGAGTGCGGCGCCCTCAAGGGCCAGCCCTGCCGCCGCGCCCCCCGTCGCTGACCAGGCCACCCAGCCCGGATCTGCGAGCGCCCTGCCACCCACCCAACCCGAACTGTGAGCTCCCGACGTCGAAAACGGCCGTGGGGCTCACACTTCCGGTCTGCCCGTCGGATCTGTGAGCTCTCAACGTCGATGTCGCCTGTGGGGCTCACACTTCCGGGACTGGCGGCGGCGTGGAGGGGTTCAGGTCGGCGACGTGGGACGCTCGTGGGGGCGGGCCATCGTGACGGGGTCGAGCGCTCGGTCCAGCTCTTCGGCCGGGACGTCGGTCTGCTCACCGATCACGTCCCTCACGGTGCGATCCGACGCCAGCGCCTCCTTCACGGCCGCGGCGGCGGCGTCGTAGCCGACGATGAGGTTCAGCGGAGTGGCGATCGCCGGCGTGCGGTCGGCGTTGCGTCGGCAGCGGTCCACGTCGGCTTCCATGCCGGAGACCAGCTTCGAGGCGAACAGACGCGAGACGTTCGCCACGAGTGTGATTGACTCCAGCAGCGCATCGGCGATCACCGGCAGGTACGTGTTGAGCTCCAGGATGCCCTGCGAGGCGCCGTACCCGACGGTGACGTCGTTGCCGAACACACGCGCAGCTACCTGGTTGGCCGACTCGCACAAGACCGGGTTGACCTTGCCGGGCATGATCGACGAACCGGCCTGCAGCGAGGGCAGGCGCAGCTCGGCGAGTCCGGTGGCCGGACCACTCGACAGCAGCCTGATGTCGTTGGCAACCTTCGTGAGCGCCACGGCAACGTCACGCACGGCGCCCGACGCCGTGCCGAGCGCGCCCTGCCCGCCCTGGTGGATCATGCATCCGGGGATGCCCGGCGCCGGGCGCAGCGGCAGTCCGGTGTTGTCGGCCAGGGCGGCGATCACACGCTCGGCGAACCCTGGCGGGCAGTTGACCCCCGTCCCCACCGGTGTGCCGCCCAACGGCACCTCCCCCAACACGTCCACGGCGCCCTCGACGCGCTCGGCGGCCCGTTCGATCATCAACGCCCACGCTGCGCACTCGTCGCCGAGCATCACGGGAGTGGCGTCCATCAGGTGCGTGCGACCGGCCTTGACCACGTCGTCGAAGCGCCCGGCGGCACCTCGCAGCTCGGCCACCAACTCGCCCAACGCCGGAGCCAGCTCGTCGCGCATGGCCAGCGCAGCGGCGAGACGGATGGCCGTCGGCACGGTGTCATTGGACGATTGCGACGCGTTCACGTGGTCGTTGGGGTGCACACGCGACTCGCCACCCAGACGCGCAGAGGCAAGGGACGCCACGACCTCGTTCATGTTCGTGTTCGTCGACGTGCCAGAACCCGTCTGGTACACATCGATCGGGAACTGCTCGTCATGCTCGCCCGCCGCCACCTGCTCTGCGGCCGCCGTGATCGCCTCGGCCACGTCGTCTGGCACGGCATCGAGCATGGCGTTCACGGACGCCGCGTGGCGCTTGATCATGGCCAGCGCCCGCACCACCCGCACGTCGAGCGGACGGTGGGCGATCGGGAAGTTCTCGATGGCGAGGGACGTCTGGTCGCCCCACAGCGGTTCGGGTGCACCGGATTCGGACCTCATGCCTCGACGGTACCTGTACCGTGGGGATGTGTCCGACGGTACGACCATGGAGACGCTCTCGGATGCGGTGGCACGCCTCCAGGCGGAAGGTTACGAGGGCAATTGGTACGCCAGCGAAGACGGTGAGCTCGTTTGCGAGGCGTGCGGCACCCACTTCGATCCAGCGCAGGTATCGGTGGATCATGTCGTCCGCTTCGAAGGCCAGTCCGACCCCGCCGACTCATCGATCCTCTACGCGCTCAGCACGGCCGACGGCCATCGCGGGCTCTACAGCACGACATACGGGCCGGAGACACCGACGGGTGATGTCGCCCTGATCCGAGCCATCGGTGATAACAAGGACTAGTCGTACGGATACGAACAAGAGGACGGGCGCTCTAGGATCCACAGCGAGGGGGCTTTCGTGACCGACACCGCCGAACGATCAGCAGCAGGCGACCCCGCCGTACGTCAGCAGCTCGCCGGGTACGAGCTGGTCGATCGCTTCCGGCTGGAGCAGGGACGCGTCTTCCTGTCGGGCGTTCAGGCGCTCGCCCGACTACTCGGAGACCAGCTGCGCATCGACCGCCGCCGCGGCCTGAACACGGCCGCCTTCGCCTCCGGGTACCAGGGGTCGCCACTGGCGTCGTTCGACGGTGAGCTGGTGAAGGCGGCGAAGGCCGTCGGCGACCTGCCGATCATCATCCAGCCGGGCGTCAACGAGGAGCTCGGCGCCACCGCCGTGATGGGCAGCCAGCTCACGAGCTCGCTGTCCGACCACCTCTACGACGGCGTGCTGGGCATGTGGTACGGCAAGGCTCCAGGACTCGACCGCGCCGGCGACTCCATCCGCCACGGCGTCTTCGCCGGTACGTCCCAATACGGCGGCGTCGTCGCCGTCGTCGGTGACGATCCCAGCGCCAAGTCGTCCACGCTGCCGTCGTCGAGTGACGCCACGATGGTCGATCTGCACATGCCGATCCTGTTCCCCGGCGACGTGCAGGAGGCCCTCGACCTCGGCCGCCACGCCGTGGCCCTGTCGCGGGCGAGCGGCATCTGGGCCGGCATCAAGCTCGTCACCCCCGTGGCCGACGGAACGGGCACCGTCGACGTGCACCCCGACCGCATCCAGCCGGTGGTCCCGGTGATCGAGTACGAGGGCAAGCCGTTCGTACCGCATCCGAGTGGTCGGCTGCTCACGCCGTACACGCTCGACATGGAGCGCGAGTTCGTCGAGGTGCGCTCGGTCGTGGCCCGCCAGTACGGCGTCGAGAACAAGCTGAACCACATCACCGTACGGGGCCCGCACGACTGGATCGGCATCATGGCCAGCGGGCACACGTACCACGAGCTGCGCGAGGCGTTGGAGCTGATCGGCCTCGTCACCGACGACAACCTGCGTGATGCAGGTGTGCGCCTGTACCAGCTGCTGATGCCGGTGCCGCTCGACGACGCCCAGATCCGCGAGTTCGCCCACGGACTGGCCGAGGTGCTCGTCGTGGAGGAGAAGAACCCGACGCTGGAATGGCTCGTGAAGAACGCCCTCTACGACGGTGTGGAGCGGCCAAAGGTGGTGGGCAAACACGACGAGCGCGGCGAGTGGCTGATCCCTGCCACAGGGATGCTCGACGCCGATCGTCTGCTGGCGCCCGTGCACCGTCGACTGTCACAGCGGCTCGGCGAGGAGCGGCTCAAGCCGCTGCCGCGTCGCACCGAGCCGTCACGCATCCCCCTCACCGTCAACCGCACACCGTTCTACTGCTCGGGCTGCCCGCACAACTTGAGCACACGCGTCGAGAAGGGCACACTGGTGGGCGGCGGCATCGGCTGTCACGCCATGGTGGCCCTGATGGAGCCCGATCGCATCGGCGACATCGCCGGGCTCACGGCGATGGGCAACGAGGGGGCCCAGTGGATCGGCATGGCGCCGTTCGTCGAGCGCAAGCACCTCGTGCAGAACCTCGGCGACGGCACGTTCTTCCACTCTGGCCACCTCGCAGTGCGCGCCGCCATCGCCGCCGGCATCGACATCACCTACAAGCTGCTTTACAACGGCACGGTCGCCATGACCGGCGGCCAGGATCCGACCGGCGAGATGACCGTGCCCGAGGTGGCCCAGTCGCTGCTGCTGGAGGGCGTGGCGCGCATCATCATCACGTCCGACGAACCCGACAAGTACGACGACGACGACTTCGACCCGCGCCACCTGCGGCACATCGACATCTGGGATCGCACCCGCCTGCCCGAGGCGCAGAAAGTGCTCGCCGGAATTCCGGGCACCACCGTGCTGATCCACGACCAGTACTGCGCCGCCGAGAAGCGCAGGGACCGCAGCCGGGGCACGATCGCCACGCCCGGGTTCCGTGTCGTCATCAACGAGCGGGTCTGCGAGGGCTGCGGCGACTGCGGCGACGTCAGCAACTGCCTGTCCGTGCAGCCGATCGACACGCCCTATGGCCGCAAGACCACCATCCACCAGACGAGTTGCAACTTCGACCTCAGTTGCATGCGCGGCGACTGCCCGGCGTTCGCCACTGTCACCGTCGATCCCGACTCGCCACCAGAGCCAACGAAGGCAGCCGATCTCGACCCCGCCGCTCTCACGGCAGAGGAACTGCCGGCGCCGAAGCTCGCCGTCCCGCCCGACGCCTTCACGGTGCGCATGTCGGGCATCGGCGGCACGGGAGTCATCACGGTCAGCCAGATCCTCGGTACAGCGGCCATGCTCGACGGCTTCACGGTGCGCGGCCTCGACCAGACGGGCCTGTCGCAGAAGGCCGGGCCGGTCGTCAGCGATCTGCGCATCACCCGTGACCGGGTGGCGTCGTCCAACCACGCCAGCGTGTCGGGCGTCGACTGCATGCTCGGCTTCGACATGCTCGTCGCCGCCAGCGACGACCATCGCAGTGGCGTCGACCCCGACAAGACCGTTGTGATCGGGTCTCTGGCCGCCGTGCCAACGGGCTCGATGGTGATCAGCCCCGGTACCGCTTATCCGGCAGCCACAGCGCTGACAGGCCGTCTCGACGAGGTGTCGCGAGCTGACTTGAACCGCTACGTCGACGCCGCCGCCGTCACGCAAGGGCTGTTCGGGTCGTCCACGGCCGCCAACATCTTCCTGCTCGGTGTGGCGGTGCAGCAGGGCGCCATCGCCGTACGCCCCGAGACCATCGAGCGGGGCATCGAGCTGAATGGCGTGTCGGTGGAGCGCAACGTGAGCGCGTTCCGCTGGGGGCGCCGCTGGATCGTCGATCCCGACGGAACCGAACGCGCCGCCGGCATCAACACGCCGCCGCCGCCCGAGACGCTCGAGGAGATGATCGAGCGCCTGAGCGACGACCTCGTCGACTACCAGTCGGCCAGGTACGCGAGGCGGTTCCGCAAGCTCGTCGACAGGGTCCGGGTTGCCGAACGGGCGGCCACCCCGGACTCGTCGGAGCTCACCGCCGCCGTGGCCCGCAACCTGCACAAGTTGATGGCGTACAAGGACGAGTACGAGGTGGCCCGACTGCTGCTGCTGCCGGAGATGACCGAGAAGTACCATGCCGTCGGCGGTCCCGACACGAAAGTCACGTGGCGTTTGCACCCACCGACGCTGCGGGCCATGGGCATGGGCTCGAAGATCAAGATGGGGCCGAAGACACGGCCCGTGTTCGAGGCGCTGAAGCGAGCGAAGCGGCTGCGTGGCACGATGGCCGACCCGTTCGGCCATGCCGCACTGCGCAAGACGGAGCGGGCGATGATCCCCGAGTACGAGCATGCCGTTCGCCTGCTCATCGACGGGCTAACGGTCGACAACCACGCCGAGGCCGTCGCCATCGCCGGGCTGCCCGACCAGGTCCGCGGCTACGAGCACCTGAAGGAGCGCCGCGCCGCCACCTACCGCAAGGAACTGGTGGAACGCATCACGTCGTACTCACTGGCAGCGACGAGCTCGTCTCAGGGTGACGGCTCATGACGGCGCGCGAGTGCCGCCCCGACGATCCCGGCGGTGTTGAACAGCCGGGCCACCTCGACGTCCGTGGTCGTGGTCAGGTGCGGCATCCATTTGTCGGCCCGTTTCGAGACGCCCCCGCCGAGCACGACCAAGTCTGGTGAGACGAGTGCCGTGATGTGGTCGATGTAGCGGTCCACGCGCCCGGCCCATTCGGCCCACGACAGGCCGTCGCGGTCGCGAGCCGCCGCCGACGCCCGCTCCTCGGCTTCGGCGCCGTCGAGCTCGAGATGACCGAACTCGGTGTTCGGCACGAGCACGCCGTCGTTGAACAGGCCCGATCCGATACCTGTGCCGAACGTGAGCATCAACACGACACCCTTGCGACCTGCCGCCACGCCGTAGCGCAACTCAGCCATCCCGGCGGCGTCTGCATCGTTGATCACGTGCACGTCGCAGCCGGCGGCCTCGGTGAAGACGGCGTCGGCGTCGGTGCCGATCCACGATTTGTCGACGTTGGCAGCGCTGCTGACGACGCCGTCTCGTACGACGGCCGGGAACGCCACCCCGAGTGGACCCTGCCACTCGAAGTGCTCCACGAGGCGCCGCACGACATCTGCCATCGCCGCCGGGGTGGCCGGCTGAGGCGTCGAGATCCGGTGGCGCTCCCCGACCAGTTCCCCCGTCGCCAGGTCGACCGGCGCCGCCTTCATCCCGCTGCCACCGATGTCGATGCCAAACCCGTTCGATGTCACGTCCGAGAACGTACCCGGAGCGTCAAGGCCGGGTCGTCGACCCGTGCACGGCGGTCCCGTCGAGCGCGGCCACCGACGACGGCACCCCGACCCCGGGACGGAGGTCGGGCGATGGCACGGCGTCACCAAACGTGGAGGTGATCGGCACCGAGCCGCCCCAATGCCGACCGTCGAGATCCTCCGGCTCGTCCACGGGGCCACCGGTTCGCACCTTGGCCGACATCTCCAGCAGGGGCACGGCGATGACCATCGTGCGCCGCAGCTCGTCGGCCGTCGGTGGACGCGCCTGGTCCCACGTCGCCACCACGTGGTTGCTCACACGTCGCAGGGCGTCAACGCGCTCGGCGTCGTCCTGCAGGCGGCGAGCCCGTCCCCGCACGACGACCGATCGGTACTGCATCGAGTTGTGGAACGGGCTGCGGCCGATGATCAGGCCGTCGATGACCGTGACGGTGACGCACACATCGGTCCCGTCGGCCGCCCGCAAGGCGGCATTGGCCACCGATCCATGCAGGTACAGCGAGTCGTCCGAGCGGCCGTAGGCCATCGGGATCACGATCGGACCGTCATCCGTGGCGACCCCGACGTGGGCGATCAACCCGGCGTCGAGCACGTCGAGCACGGCCTGGCGTTCGTACACGCCGTTGTTCGCCCCCCGCCGCAGGCGCACGCGGTCGCTGGCCGGTCCGTCGTCGATCGTCATGGGCCGATCCTGGCAGTCTCCTCCCCCGTCGGAGGAACCGATTCCGCACGGCCGGTGTAGGAAGGTCATGAAACGCATCCTGGCCCTCGTCATCGGCGTCCTCGTCACACTGTCACTCGTGCCTGCAGGCGCCGCCGGAGCCAGAGGCGGCTGGGCGACGAGCACGCTCGACCCGCTCCCCCCGCTTGAGCCGGGCGAGACGGCCGACATCGGCTTCACGGTCCGCCAGCACGGCGTCACCCCGGTCGACCTCACGGAGTTCGGGACTGCCGACGTCGGCATCGCCTTCGACGCTGCGGGCGACATCGAATTCTTCGCGGCGGAGGCGCAGGGCGCTATCGGCCACTACGTGGCGAGCGTGGTCGTGCCCGACGCCGGGTCGTACGAGTGGGAGGTCCGCCAGGGCATCTTCGGAACACAGCGCCTCGGCGCCATCGAGATCAGCGCTGGCAGCCCTGCAGGGACGGCTCCCCCGACCGACAGCGGCGGGGACCGGTCGTGGCTCGACGTGGTGCAGTGGCTGTCAGTCGGTTCAGCCCTCGGGCTGGGGTTGATCGTCGCCGTCGACCTCGTCAGGAGCCGTCGGCGCCGGTCCGTCGCCCAACGCT
>Ga0136620_10001567_pt1 | contig 10888 bp, 9 predicted proteins | sample AntDrymUQ4162106_2_FD_104806 | JGI IMG/M metagenome (GOLD analysis project Ga0136620, IMG submission 104806) | Polar desert sand microbial communities from Dry Valleys, Antarctica - metaG UQ416 (21.06) | ecosystem: Environmental > Terrestrial > Soil > Desert | place: Antarctica: Dry Valley... | reverse complement strand
GCCTGCGCCACGACGGCCTCTCCCTCCTCCGCGAAGAGGCCGTAGACCGCGGGACCTGCGCCGGTGACGTCGGCGCGGAACGCACCTTGGGCGAGCAGCTCGGCGGAGAGAGGAGACGAGGCCAGATCGTTCCTCGGAAGCGCGGCGAGGTCACCGAGGAGGAGCCCCGAGCGCAGCAGGTTCCGGCGCTCTTCAAAACCCGAGGCGCCTCCGCGACGGTCGAAATGCTCGTAGACCGCCCCCGTCGAGACCTTCCGCTCGTCGTGGGGGAGAACGAGAACGATCCAATAGTCCTGAGGGAGGTCGATCGGGCTGAGGTGCGTGCCGTCGGCCTCGCCGAGCTGCGGTCCGGACGAGAGGAAGAACGGGACATCCGCCCCGAGTGCTGCTGCGAGCTCGTGGAGGCTCTCCTCTTCGAGCGGCGCGCCGAGCGTCCGGTTCGCGAGCCGGAGCGCGGCAGCGGCGTCGCTACTCCCGCCGCCGAGCCCCGCGGCGACCGGGATCCGCTTCTCGATCGTCACCCGCCAGCAAGGCGGCTCACCCGTCTGCCTGGCAATTCCCTCGAGCGCTTGCCGAACGAGGGTGTCCTCCGGGAATCCCTGGATCTCTAGCTCGGGGGCGGGCTCGAGCCGGATGCTGTCGGCGAGAGTGATGTGCTGAAGGACGGTCGCGACCTCGTGGCGTCCGTCCTCGCGAAGCGGCCCCACGACGAGAGCCAGGTTGAGCTTTGCGGGCGCGAGAAGGTCGTTCACCGGAGAGCGGCGGCGAGCGCGACGAACTCGGCGGGCGCAAGCTCCTCCGCACGCGCGGTTTCGGGCCGTCCGAGGTCGGCGAGCGCCGCGCCGACGCGGTCGCGGGTCGAGAGGCCCGTCAGCTCGAGGGAGTTCGCGAGCCGCTTCCGCCGGTGTGCGAAACCCCCTTCCACGAGGCGCTTGAGCTCGGCCCACGGCGGCTCTGACGGCCGCTCGCGTCTCCGGAAGGCAACGAGTGCGGAATCGACGTTCGGTCGCGGTCGGAAGACCGATCGGGACACGGGATGCCAACCGGTCCGCTCGGTGGCGAGCTGCATGAGAACGGATACCGCTCCGTACGCCTTCGTCCGTGGCTCCGCGAAGAAGCGGTCTGCGACTTCTCGCTGAACCATCACGCACCAGAGCTCCACGCTCGGCATGCTCTCCAGGCTCTCGACGACGATCGGCGTCGCAACGCTGTACGGGAGGTTCGCGACGAGTTTGGTGGGTGGGGGGTCGAGCGTCGACGGGTCGAAGTGGAGCGCGTCGGCGAAATGCACGTGGACGTTGTCGGCCGCACCGAAGCGCTGCGCGAGGTGCGGCTCGAGGCGCCGGTCGAGCTCGACGGCGTGGACGACGGCGGCCCTCTCTGCGAGGCGTGCGGTCAGCACACCCTGCCCCGGTCCGATCTCGAGCACGATGTCGCTCGGTTGGAGGTCAGCGAGGCGCTCGATGACGCCGAGGATGTTCTCGTCGACGAGGAAGTGCTGGCCGAGCTCCTTACTGGGCGCCGGCAATCTGTTCACGAGAGGCCGAACGCTCGAGCCGCGTTCGCGTCGAGACGCGCCTCGAGCTCGTCCGGGTCCTGCCCTCGTACGTCGGCGAGAGTGCCAGCCGTCTGGACGACGTACGCGGGCTCGTTGGGCCGGCCTCGCCGGGACTGCGGGGCGAGGTAGGGACAGTCGGTCTCGACGAGGAGCCGATCGGCCGGGATCGCTCGAGCCGCCTCGCGCAGCTCCTCGGCGCCGGGATAGGTGACGTTCCCCGCGAAGGATGCGTAGTAGCCGCGCTCGAGCGCCGGAGCGAGGAGCTCGGGCGACGAGAAGCAGTGGAGCACGACCGTTCCATCGAACCGGGCCAGCGCCTCGAGAACCTCACGTTCTGCGGCGCGGCAGTGGATCACGATCGCCTTTCCGAGTTCGGAGGCCAGGTCGAGATGGGCTGCAAAGAGCTCGCGCTGGGCGTCGTGCGGTGCGTAGTCCCGGTAGTAGTCGAGGCCCGTCTCTCCGATCGCTACAGGATTCAGCTCTCGAAGCTGTTCGAGGTCGCCGCGATCCGCCTCCCCTGCGAGGTGAGGGTGGATGCCGAGGATCGGGAGGACACCTTCGGTCGACCGGCAGAAGTCGACCACCTCGCGCCAGGAATCGGGCCAGGCGCCGACCTCCAGGATTTTCCCGACACCGACTTGACGGGCGCGGGCAACGAGGTCCTCAGGCGGATCTGCGCACGCATGCAGGTGCGCGTGGGTGTCGATCACGCAGCGGCTGCGGGGGCTTCCACGCGCGGGAAGAGCGGCTCGGCCGCGATGACGGTCTCCCCGGAGACCGTCTTCCCGTAAGCCACGCCCTCCCACGAGACGTCCTCTGGCTGTCCGAGCGCACCGAGGATCCTGGGTGACGTCTCCGGGAGGTACGCCTGAAGCGTGATCGCAGCTATACGCAGGCCGTCGGCGAGGGCGTAGAGAACGCGGTCGAGCTCATCGGCTTTCGCTTCGTCCTTCGCGAGCTCCCACGGCTTCGCGTCGGTGACGAACTTGTTCAGGCTGCGCACGAACTCCCAGATCAGCTCGATTGCCCCGGTCAGGTCGAAGTCGTCCAGTCGGCGTGGAACCTCCGTCGCCAGGCGCTCGACGGCCGCCTGGTCGCCGAGTCCGGGTGCGATCGGGATGCTCCCGCCGCGGTACTTGGCAATCATCGCCGTCGTCCGCGAGACGAGGTTGCCGAGGTCGTTGCCGAGCTCGCGCTCGTAGCGCTCTTGGAAGCTCTCGACGGTGACGTCTGCGTCTTGGCCGAACACGGCCGCGCGGGCGGCCCAATACCGGAGTGGGTCGACGCCGTAGACGTCGATCAACTCGCGTGGATCGATCACGTTCCCGAGCGACTTGGAGATCCCGCGCCCCTCCAGGTTCAGGTAGCCGTGCACGAAGAGCTGTTTCGGCACCTCGTATCCGGCCGAAAGCAAAAGAGCCGGCCAGTAGACGCAGTGAAACCTGAGGATGTCCTTCCCGAGAAGATGGCGGCCCGGCCAGAAGCCAAGGTCTGCTCTCGGGGCGTACGTCAGGGCACTGATGTAGTTGACGAGCGCGTCCGCCCAGACGTAGGCGACCTGGGTCGGATCCCAGGGAATCGGAATTCCCCACGTCTGGGTCGCGCGGCTGATCGAGAAATCGCGCAACCCTCCAGTGATGAACCCCTTAGCCTCGTTGGCCCGGAACTCGGGCAGGACGAAGTCGGGGCGAGACGAGTAGAGCTCGAGCAGCTGGTTTTGGTAGGCGGAGAGGCGGAAGAACCAGTTCTTCTCCTCGATCCACTCCGGCTCGACGCCGTGGTCCGGACACCTGCCGTCGACGAGCTCATCGTCGCTTTTGAACGCCTCGCAGCCGACGCAATAGAGGCCGGCGTAGACGTCTTGATAGACGTCGCCGTTGTCGAAGACGCGCTGGAGGAAATCCTGCACGAACGCCTTGTGTCCCTCATCGGTCGTCCTGATGAAGTAGTCGATCGAAGCGTTGACGAGCTCCGGCAGCGCCTTCCACGCCGGCACGATCTGGTCGACGTACTCTTGCGGCTGGAGACCCTGTTCCGCAGCCACCCGAGCGACCTTGTCCGCGTGCTCGTCGACTCCCGTCAGGAAGAACGTGTCCTCTCCGCGCTGCCGGTGATGGCGGACGAAGATGTCGGCCGCGATCGTGGTGTACGCGTGGCCGATGTGAGGCGTCGAGTTGACGTAGTAGATCGGTGTGGTCAGGTAGTAGCTCATCGCGAACCATGATAGGCGCGGCCTCCTCGCCTCTTTCGTCCGCGGCCTGCGACGTCTGGTCGGGTCGGCGGATCAACGCGAGCGCCGCTAGCCCCAGCAGCGCGGCGAGCCCCAGACCCCAGGGCGGACGGGGCTTCGGAGACGCCACGGACGTCTGAACGTCCGCGACCGCAGCCCGCGTCCCCGTGGTCGGCCGCGCACTCCGTGCAACGGATGTATTCGCACTGAAACGTGGAGTCCGCTGCGAGCTGACGGCCGGCCGAACAGCCTGCCGCGAGCGGGGAAAGCGCCTCGCCGTAGTGCGCCGGAGCTGACCTCCACGGCCGGTCCGCGCCGCAGGAGCCTTCTGCCCCCAAGAGGTCGTGGAGCGCTTTCTGTTCGGAGCCGCCGCATCGCCCGCCCGCGCCGGGCCCGGCACCGGGCGTCGTCCTCGATCAGGCTCCGGGGCTGACGCCACCACGGGGGCCTCGGCGTGGGACTCCGGCGCGAAATGTGCCGCCGAAGCGGGCTGCGGCGGCGCCGACACGGGCTGAGGCGTCGACACGGCCACCGCCGGCTCGACCGGCTGCGCCGGTGGAGGTGTCGGCGCGGGCTCTCGAGGTGGGAGCAGGCCGAGCGGGTCCACATATCCGCGCGAATCCCTCGTGTGCCGGATCCCCAGGTGGACGTACGGCTGGTCGACCTCGTTGTCGCCCGTAGGCCCGATCGTGCCAACGGTCTCGCCCTCGGCGACACCGTCTCCGACCGAGACCGCGATCGACCCGAGGTGCGTCAGCGTCACCGTCCAGCCATCCTCGGTCCGCATCGAAAGGGTTTTCCCGTTGGAGGGCAACGAGCCCGCGAAGGACACGCGCCCGGCGGCTGGAGCCTGCACAGGTTCGCCCAAGCCGCCGCCGACGTCGATGCCGCGGTGACCCTCTGCGGTGTACGTACCTCCACCGAAGTCGTACGGTCGGAGTACCGGCCCGGAGGCAGGCCAAGTCCACGCGCCCGCGGCGCAGGGCGCCGCTAGGGCGAAGGTCGCGAGCAGCGTTGTCAGTCGTGAGAACATTGCCGAGCGAAGGTAGCAGGGTGGCCGGCTGTTGTCAAAAACGGCTACAGTGAGGCGCGGTAGAGCCGGTTGCGCGACACGCCTGTGAGCCGTGAGACGACCTCTGACGCCGACCGGCGGGCAAGGCCGCCGGCCACCAGCTCCGCAACGGCCTCGAGGGCGCGCGCGGACGCTTCCTCCACCTCGGCCCCGGTGGGCCCACCCGGCCCGATCACCAGCGTGATCTCACCCTTGACACCGTCGCAGAGGCGCCCCGCCACCTCGGCAGCCGGGCCGCGCACGACTTCCTCGAACCGCTTGGTGAGCTCTCGACAAACCGCAACGGGGCGGTCGGGGAGCGCGACTGCCAGACCGGCCAACGACTTTGAGAGCCTCTGGGGAGACTCGAATGCGACGAGAGCGTGCCGCCAGTGCGCCAACTCTCCCCAGAGCGCCTCGAGCTCCCGCGCTTTCCGGGGTAGGAACCCGACGAACTGGTACCGGTCTGCCGCGAAGCCGCTCGCGACGAGCGCGGTCTCGACTGCGGACGGGCCCGGAAGCACCGACACCGGGACTCCGGCCTCGAGAGCCGCCGAGACGAGCCGGGCTCCCGGGTCGCTGATCGACGGCAGGCCCGCATCGGAGACGAGGGCCACACGCTTCCCGTCCTCGAGCTGCGGCAGGAGCTCGGAGGTGCGTGCCGCCTCGTTGTGCTCGTGATAGCTCACGAGCCGGGCTGTGATCCCGTGCCGCTGGAGTAGGCCGCGCGTGTGCCGTGTGTCTTCGCAGAGGATGACTTCGGCCTCTGCCAGCTCTCGGAGCACCCGCAACGTCACGTCCTCGAGGTTTCCGATCGGCGTGGCGCAGACCGAGAGCGGCACGGCTAACCGACCGCGCCGTCGAGCGCCTCGAATCCGACGAGGGCCGCGCCGACCATCCCGGCGTCCGTCCCGAGCTCCGCACGGACGACACGGACGAGATCGCGGGCCGGCGGTAGCGCCTCCACCGCCAGCGTCTCCTTGGCCGGGCCGAGGATCAGCTCCCCGGCGTCCGCGAAGCCGCCGCCGATGACGACGAGCTCCGGGTTGAAGACGTTCACGAGCGTCGCGATGCCCGCCCCGAGCCGGTGACCGAGCTCAGCAAGGTCCCCCACGGCGCCCTCGTCCCCGCCCTCCGCAGCCTCGACCAGCCGCCGGGCATCCGCGCCTGGGCCGAAGCGGCGCTCCGCCACCTCGTCGGCCGCCGACCCGGCAGCGAGGGCCTCGAAGTGACCGTGCCCCGAACAGCCGCCGCCGCAGGCGGCCCCGCCGTAGTCGAGCACGATGTGGCCCAGCTCGGCTCCTGCGCCGACCGAGCCTCGGAACGGCCGCCCGTCGAGGATGAGGCCCCCGCCGATCCCGGTTCCGAGCGTCAACAGGACGAGGTGAGACACTCCTCGACCCGCCCCCAGCTGCCACTCCGCAATCGCCGCGGCGTTTCCGTCGTTGTCGATTCCGGTCGGGAGCCCGAAGCGACCGCCCATCCGATCCCGGAAATCGACGTCGGCGAGCGGGACGTGAACCGAGGTGACCGCACGGCCCGAGCGCTGGTCGATGGTCGACGGCAGTCCAAAGCCGAGAGCCGCCACATCGTCGTCCAGCAGCGACTCCACGAGCGAGTCGAGCTCTGCCAGGAGCTCGTCCTGCGAGGCGATCGGCGTCGCGCGAGTCTCCTGCCGCTCGACCGTTCCGTCGCGCGCCAGCACCCCGGCAAGAATCTTCGTGCCGCCTACGTCGACCCCGATGGCGCGGTGGGCAGTCACGAGCGGCGGCTACGATACCCCGCCGAATGGCCCGCGAAGACAAGCCGTACCGCGTTTACCGCGGCGGCCGGGCCAGGGGCGGCGTCCCAACCCTCCCGAGACTGACCAAGCCGGGCCGGCAGAAAAAGCCGAGCCGGAGCGGCAGCGGACGGGCTCGGTACGCAGGTCCCGGGCCGGTCAAACGCGCGAGGCGCTGGGGTGTCGGGAGGATCACGTTCCTCTCCATCCTCGGCCTGATCCTGCTGACGATCGGCTGGACGGTCGCGGGCTATCTCGCCGTCCGCAGCGGGATCCAGGAGGCCAACGAGCGCCTCGGCGACCGGGCGAAGGCCCAACTCGTCCCGCAGAGCGGCTGGATGCTCTCGGAGCCGGAGGTCACGCTCGTCCTTGGAAGCGACCGCTCGAATCATCCGACCCGTCGCACGAACCGCCTGGCGGACTCGATCATGCTCATCCGCACCGATCCGGATCACACGCGGGTCACCTATCTCTCGATTCCTCGCGACCTCGAGGTCGACGTGCCGGGCTACGGCCACGAAAAGATCAACTCGTCGCTGCCGCTCGGCGGCACCCAGCTCGTTATCCGCACGATCCGCTCGTCGCTCGGAATTGACGTCAACCACGTGATCCTCCTCGACTTCCCGTCGTTCAGGGACGTGATCGACGCGCTTGGTGGGGTCTCGGTCGACGTCCCGAAGCCCGCAGTCACCAACGTCGAGTGCCCGTACCGCAGCACCGAACGGTGCCAACGGTGGGGCGGCTGGCGGTTCGGCCGCGGGGTGCAGGAGATGGACGGCCGGCGCGCCCTCCTCTACTCGCGCATTCGCACGAACCTCCTCGACCCCGGCGAAGGCGACCTGAACCGCGTGGGCCGGCAACAGCAGGTCCTCCAGGCCACGCTCTCGGAGATGGTCAGCTTCGGGACCTATCTGCGGCTGCCGTTCATCGGCGACGAGCTCGTCAAGCCTCTCGCCACCGACCTCTCGACGGGCGAGCTCTTCCAGCTCGCCTGGCTGCGGTTCCGTTCCTCCGGCGACCGGACGGTCTTCTGCCGCCTCGGTCTGACCGGCGACGGCGACGAGAACGCGGCGGTGCTCCTCATGTTCAGCGGACGCTCGGCGATTCAGCCTCCGAGCCCGCTGTCGGGGGCGGGGTGCATCGCGGGCACTCCTCTGACGTAGCGGCCGCTGTCGGAGGGTCATCTAGCCTCCACGCGCTGTGGGCCTCTTCTCCTGGATCCTCTTCGGGCTGCTCGCCGGACTCGTCGCCCGCGCAATCACGCCCGGGCGGCAAGCGGCCGGCTGCCTCCCCACGCTCGCCGTCGGAATCGTCGGCGCGATGATCGGCGGCGTGGGCGGCGAAGCCATCCTCGAGCGCGACGTGCGCTTCGCGTGGGACCTCGGCCCGTTCCTGCTCGCCGTGCTCGGCGCCGTCGTGTTGCTTCTCGCTCTGGAGGCGCCGGGCCGCGGGGGACGGCGGCGTCAGTAGCCGCCCGCTAACCGACTTCCGCGAGGAACCGTCCGCGGACGTCACTCAGGTGCTCGCGGGCACGGTCGGCGCAGGCGCGCGCGCGATCCCCAGCCTCCCCCGCGAGGCAGGCATCGAACGCATGGTCGAGGATCGCGTCGGAGACCTCATCGACCCGGAATGCCCGCTCCCACCCGATCACCTCCGCCTGCCGCATGATCTTCCCGCCGCCTGCGACGGGGTCGATCACCACGGCCGGAACGCCCTGCTTGAGCGCAAGCACCAGTCCGTGCAGCCGGGTCGTCGCTACGACGTCCATCCGGCCGATGAGCGACTCGATCTCGGACGGGGTCCGGAGGCCGGTGGCGTTCTCGTCCAGTCGGGTGTCGATCGGAACCACGGCCGCCGCGCGGCGGTCGAGCAGGCGGCGGAGCAGATCCGCCGCCTGCTCGTGTTGGTCGCGGTCACCGTACTCGGGCTGCTCGCCGATGAGCACGAGGCCGACCACGGGGACAGGATCCGGTTCGGCGAGGAACGCAAGATCGGGGCGGACTGCGCGTGAGCTGTCGCGCTCGAGCAGCAGCTGGAACGGATTCCACGCCTCGAGCGGCTCGAGCATCGTCAGGTCGACGCCGATCAGCGGGACGCCGCTGAAGCGTTCCAGCAGCTCGTCCACCGGTGGCCCGTTGCCGAACGGACCACAAACGAAGACGACGTGCGAGTACGCATGCGAATCCACTTCACGCCAGTCGACCCCTCCCGAAAACGGAGGTGCGACGGCAATGTCCACCCTGTGACCGGCGTCCTCGAGCCAGCCGCGGACGATGTCCCGCGCAAGCAGGTCGCCAGCAGTGGCTCCCATCTGGTCGAAGCTGAACCAGCCGACGACGAGCGTCCTGCTCATACGTCTCCGAACGAGCAGAGCTCGATGCTGTTTCGCTCGATCGCTCGACGAATCTTCTCGGAGCAGAGCACGACTGTCTCGACGGCCCGCTCGGATCGATAGGACGACACGAGGTCCTCGGGATCGCCGGGATGACAGCAGAGCTCCGTCACGCCGTCCTGAAGCCGCACGAGAATCGCAGCCAACCCCTCCTCGGTGATGGCCTCGGGCAGCGGTTCGCCGGTCTCGGTCTGCCCGTAGAAGTCGCCGCAGTATCGAACAGGCCCGAAATGGCGCAGTGGTACGCCGAGGCGATCGGAGATCGCGCGAAGCGCCGAGCGGGCGGGCTCACGGAGGTGGACGTGCTGGTGTGAGTCCAGGTGGGTCGGATCGCGCCCTACGAGCCTCCTGAACTCGCCCAGCTGATCATCGACTTCGGCTTCGACCCCATCGTCCGAGGTCTCGTAGAGCGGAGCCCACTCGCCGCCCTCGAACCGCCACTCGCCCAGGTCGACATGCAGGCCGAGCGAGAGCTTCGACGCGGCCCGGCAGTACTCTGCGGCCTCGTCCGCTGCGGGCTGCCGGACCATCAGGCTCGCGCTCGTGACGATCCCCTGCTCGTGCGCTCGCATGATTCCGCTGTTCACGCCGGCGGTCCTCCCGAAGTCGTCCGCGTTGACGATCAGGCGCCGCATCAGCGGCCGAGATCCGCGAGCAGTCGGGCGAGCACGGTCTCGGCTCGGAAGTACTCCTCCGCAAGGAGGCGGGCCGCCTGGCTGTGGCGCTCGTAGTCCCCGTCGATCGCCTCGAACGCCTCGAGGACATCGTCCATCGTCCGGAACGAGAACAGCCCTTCCCCGGTCGGCAGCACTTGATCGAACCCGGTGTCCTGGGCGACGACCGGACGGCCCGCGGCGAGGTAGCAGGCACTCCGTTCGCTGAACCAGCCGCTACGGAGCCGAACATGGAGGTCTCGCGCAACTGTGAACTCGCCGCGCGAAGCCTGGACGTAGTCGCGGTAGGGCCAGGGATCGCTCGTGAACTCACGCGCGTCCGCGAGAGCCCAGCCGGACGCTTCGAGGAGCGCATACGCCTGCTCGTCGACGCCCCACGCTCGAACCGGCTCCCCCTCCCCGTAGCGGATCGTCTCCGGCCGTGCGAGGTTCATCGCGAGCTCGAGGCGTCTGCCCGAGCGCCTCGGCAGCTCGACGAACTTCAGGAACTCGGTGTCCTTGCTCCACAGGTAGCGCTCTCCATCGAGCTCGACCTCCCGTCCCTCCTGTCGCCAGTTCGCGACGGTCGTGAACTCGTCGCGGGTAGGGGGACCGTCGAGCCACAGGTCCATCAGCACGGGCTGGCGGGTCGTGGCGCGCTGCCGTGGAAGGGGCTCGACCGGCGTCACCGGGGTTCCGATGTTCTCGCCGTAAGTGACGACGTCGTCGTGCTCGTCGACGATCGCCCGCGTCTCCTCGTCTCCGGCGCGGTAGGTCACCTCGTGGTACACCGGGTCGGTGCCGAGGTAGACGAGGCGGCCCGCCTGGAGGCCGTCCTCGGAGAGGCGCGTGGCGCCGGCGACGTTGAGGACAGCGTCGGCCTCGCGAAGCAGCCGCTCCCCTTCGGTCGCCGCGGGGCCGAACCAGGCGCGGTCGGAATAGCTGCGCCGGTAGGCCCAACGATCGCCGAGGCCGAACGATTCGCACACCCTCGTGAGATACGGGAGTGCGTAACGGGAGTCGCAGACCTTCTGTCCCCGGATCGGGTCGTACGGCCAGTTCGAGCTCGTCTCGAGGTAGTGGACGTCGTGGCCGAGCCGCTGCAGCCCGACCGCGATCTGCATGTGCATCCATGCCATCCCCGCGTACGGGTTGGCCGCGAGCGTGCCGAGGACGACGAGCTTCAGCGGAGGCATCGCGTCAGTCGAGCGCCCGCTCGAGTAG
>Ga0136620_10001566_pt1 | contig 10901 bp, 11 predicted proteins | sample AntDrymUQ4162106_2_FD_104806 | JGI IMG/M metagenome (GOLD analysis project Ga0136620, IMG submission 104806) | Polar desert sand microbial communities from Dry Valleys, Antarctica - metaG UQ416 (21.06) | ecosystem: Environmental > Terrestrial > Soil > Desert | place: Antarctica: Dry Valley... | reverse complement strand
GGTCACGAGCGCGAGCGGCGCGTAGGCCGAACGCGGAATGTCCACGCCGACGATCGCGCTGCCCACGACGAGGGAGAACGCAGCCACGAAGAAGCCGTTGACGATCACAGGCAGCGTTCGCCCGAGGAAGAGCGGCAGCCGCGGGGCGGGGGTAATCAGGATGTAGCCGAGCGTGCGCTGATAACGCTCCCCGGCGATCGTGAAGGTCATGGCGAACAGGCAGGGCACGGCGGCATACTGGATTGCGTTGCCGATCACATAGAACTCGTCGGACTCGAGCGAAGCAGAGCGCCCGATGTAGACGAAGAGCAGGATCTGGAAGATCGGAGCAACGAGCATCCCGGGCACGTAGATCTCGGGGCGGAGAAACGAGAACAGGGCGCGGAAGCTGAGCAGGCCGCCGATGAAGAAGATCCGCGCGTGTCTCATGCAAGCGTGACGCTTCCGTCGGCGCGGGCACCCTTGAGCACCCGTTCGACGACGAGTACGCCGAGGGTGACGTACGCGAGCCCGAGCCCGGCGCACACCGCCGCGTCCGGAAAGGGGGATTCTCCGAGCGAGGCCTCGCGGATCGCGGTCATACCCCACGTCGGCGCAAGGAGCCAGGAGATCGGCCGGACCCAATCCGGAAAGAGCGAGAGAGGCACGAGAAAGCCCGAGACGAGCCAGACCGGGTACTCGAACATGTTGCCGAGCGCCCACGCGGTCCGGTAGCGCACGAAGGACACCGCCAGCAGGAAGCCAAGCGACCCGATCGAGGCGACCGTCGCGACGACGGCGACGGCAAATGCCGCCGGGCGCTCGACGTCGACTTCGATCCCGAATCCGAGCCGGCCCCAGAGCAGCGTCGCCGTCATCGAGTAGAGGCCGACCGTGGACATCGCGATCGTCACCGGCAGCAGGACGAGTGCGAAGTGGGCGGGAGCCGTGACGAGCAACTCGAGCGTGCCGTGCCAGCGCTCGCGCTGCATCGCCGAGGACGCCGTCGTGCTCGTCGTCGACCAGATCCCCATCACCGCTGCTCCGAGGGCGGCGTAGACGAGCGTTTCTCCACCGGCGCCGGCGCGGAACATAAAGAACGCCACCGTCGCGAAGAAGAGCGGCCAGAGAACGCCCAGCAGGCCGTCGAAGACGGACTGCGACAGCATCTTCAGGTGAACGAGCCACCCGATCGCGAGGAGCCGGACGGGCCTCATTCCTCGGAGACGAGAGCGACGTAGGCGTCCTCGAGCGTCGGCTCGCGCGAGGAGACGCGCCCGACGCTCGTGCCGTCGAGTTCGCTCAGAAGCGCCTGGGTCAGCTCACGCCCCGGCTCCGACTGCACGATCAGCACCTGGGCCTGGTCGCGCTCCTCGACCGAGACTCCGCGCACGCCGTCGAGCGATCGAAGCCGGTCGACGCAGCCGTCCGGCACGCCGTAGACCTCGATCTCGGTCACGTTCCCCTCGGCCACTCGCGCCTTGAGCTGGCTCGGCGTCCCCTCCGCCACGATCTCACCCTTCGCGATCACGGCGATGCGGTCGCACAGCGCGTCCGCCTCGAACATGTAGTGCGTCGTCAGCAGGACGGTCTTGCCGGCTTCCGTCAAGGACGCGATCGTCGCGCGCAGCTCCCGTGCCCCAACCGGGTCGAGTCCGATCGTCGGCTCGTCGAGGAACAGCACCGGCGGGTCGTGCAGGAGCCCGCGGGCGACGTGGAGCCGCTGGCGCATCCCGCGCGAGTAACCCTCGACCCGCTCCTTCTCGCGCCCGGTGAGGCCGACGAGCTCGAGCAGCTCGTCGATCCGCCGGCGCTGCTCGCGCGGCGGGACGCCGTAGAGCTCGGCGAAGTACTTGAGGTTGTCGAGCGCCGGCAGCCGCTCGTAGAGGCCGCGCTCGCCGCCGAAGACGTAGCCGATCCGCTTGCGCACCTCGCGAGCGTCGTCGACGACGTCGTAACCGAGCACTCGCGCGCTTCCCGCCGTCGGCAGGAGGAGGGTGATCAGCATCTTGATCGTCGTCGTCTTCCCGGCCCCGTTCGGCCCGAGCAGCCCAAAGAGCTCGCCCTCGCCGACGTCGAAGCTGACGCCGCGGACGGCCTCGACCTCGAGCCCGCGCCGGCGCAGCACGCCAGTCGTGGTCTTGTAGGTCCGCACGAGCTCCTGAGCCTCGATCACGCCCATTGGCTCCAGCCTACATACGCGTTTAGGCTGCCTCTGTGAGCAGGGAGCGGGTGACGACGGCGACGCATGCGCACGGCACCGAGACCACACTTTCCGGATCGGTGCTCGAGCAGCGGGTGACGAGGCTCCAGCCGCGGGAGCGAGTGTCCGTCGGAGGCGAGATCCTCTTCGTCGCCGAGGGCGAGGGCGTCCTCCACGTCGGCGGCGAAGAGCATCGGCTCGCGGCCGAGACGGGAGCGTTCGCCGAGGGTGAGGTCGAGGCGACGACCGACCTCGAGCTCGTCCGCGTCGCCGTTCCCGCGGGCGAGGCGACCACCCCGCGGCTCGTGAAGTACGGCGCGCAGCAGCCGGAGTCAGCCGGCATCGGACGCGAGTTCCGGCTCCTCGCCGGCTGCTCGCAGGCGACGCAGTTCGTCGGAGTCGTCCCACCCGGCCGCGCGCCGATGCACAGTCATCCGTACGACGAGCTGGCGTACATCGTGGAGGGTGAAGGCGTCCTGCACTGGGACAACGGCACGAGCGTGCCGGTCGGGCGCGGCTCCTGCATCCATTTTCCCCGTCTGATCGAGCACTCGCTCGAGAACGTCGGCGAGACGCCGCTTCGCATCATGGGGGTCTTCCACCCGCCCGGAAGCCCGGCCGCGCGGGCGGGCGAGGCCGGCGACTGAAGGCTGTCGCCAACAGGTGAGCGAGTTAGGCGTCTAAGCAAGGGTAAACCCAAGGAGGGATTCATGAAGAAGGCAGGCATAGTCTTCGCACTCGGAGCCGCGTTCACGCTGGCCTTGGCCGTCGGTGCGTTTGCGACGAACTCAGCGCCGGTCTCGCCGAAGGCCTCGGCAGCACCGGCCGCCGGTGACGCCGCGCTCCTCAGGTGCGGCAGGACCCGAACGATCGGGGTCGCCGCGCCGATCACCGGTGCTGCGGCATCGATCGGGGTGCAGCAGCTCAAGTGGGCTCGCTTCTTTGTCTCGCGTTACAACGCGAGCCATAAGAACAAGCTCCGGATCGTGTCCGGTGACACACAGCTGCCGGATACCGCGCAGGCGATCCAGGTCGCGGAGCGGTTCGCCTCGAACTCACAGATCCTCGGGGTCGTCGGCCCGGCAGGGAGCCAGGAGGTGCAGGTCTCGTCGGCGCCGCTGCGCAACGGCGGACTCGCGTACGTCTCGGGTTCGGCCACGCGCACCAGCCTGACGACCGACGGCACGCGGCGCGGTTACTTCTTCCGGACGGTCCCGAACGACGACCAGCAGGGCCCGAAGGTCGCGAGCCACATCCGCACCGTCCTGCGGGCGAGCCGCGTCGTCATCGTGGACGCTCAGAACAGCTACAGCACCGGCCTTTCCGACGCGGTCGAGAAGATCCTCAAGGACGCCGGCCTCAACGTCAGGCGCGAGTCGGTGGCCGAGGCGACCGTCACGGACTTCTCGTCGCTCGTCGCGCGGATCCCGGCCGACACACAGGTCGTCTACGTCCCGTGGCAGCTTGCCCCGAAGGCGCAGCTCTTCGGCCAGCAGCTCCGTACGGCCGGCAAGCAGGCGACATTGTTCGGATCGGACGGGCTCTTCGACCCGGACAACTTCAAGATCCCCGGCTCGCTCGTCTCGTTCTTCCCGATCGACCTGCGCAGCCCGGTGATTGCCGCCTACCGGAAGGGTCCCGGTGGGGGCCAGAGCGAGCTCTTCGGTCTTCCGAGCTACGCGGCCGCCGACGTAGTCGCTCGGGCGATCGACAAGGCATGCGCGAACGGCCAGGCGACGCGTGCCGAGGTCCGGCGCTTCATCAACCAGACCAATGTCCCGAAGTCGCAGTCGCTGCTCGGCTTTGCGATCAAGTTCGTCCAGAGAGTCAGGGCCCCGCTGGGCCCGGGCGACATGGAGCGCCCGGCCGACTTCGGGATCTACCAGATCAACAACCAAGGCGTGTACAACCGAGTCTCCTGACCGGGTCGTAGACGTGAGCTAGCGGCGAGCGGCCCATCGATTCGGTGGGCCGCTCGCCTTTCTGAGAATCTTTCTGCCCGATGCAGCTCCCGCTCGCCGTCGACACAACGCTTTTCGTCCAGCTCCTCGTCAACGGCCTGACGTTGGGGAGCCTCTACGCGCTGATCGCGCTCGGCTACACGATGGTCTACGGGATCCTCAAGCTTCTCAACTTCGCGCACGGCGACGTCTACATGGTCGGCGCCTTTGTGGGGTACGGCGTCCTCAGCGCGCTCGGCGGGCCGCTCTCGCCGAACCTCGCGCTCGTGCCGCTGATCGTGCTCATGTTCCTCGCCGCGATGCTCGCCTCGGGCGCGCTCGGCGTCGTCATCGAGCGATTCGCCTACCGCCCGCTGCGAGAGGCGCCGCGCATCGCGCCGCTGATCAGCGCGCTCGGCGTCTCGTTCTTTCTCCAGAACAGCGCGCTCCTCCTGTTCGGAGCCGAGTTTCGCAGCTACAACTCGTTCCAGCTCGGTTCGGCGCAACCGGAGCTCTTCGTACCCGGGCCGCTCGTCGATCCCCTCTTCGTCGTCGCGGGGGTAAACGTCCAGCTGATCCAGATCGTCGTGCTCGCGGTGACCGTAGGACTGATGGTCGCGCTCACGTTTCTGGTTGCGCGAACGCAGCTCGGGAAGGCGATGCGGGCGACCTCTTTCGACCGCGAGGCGGCGGCCATGATGGGCATCGACGTCAACCGCGTCATCGCCTCGACCTTCTTCATCGGCTCGGTGCTCGCCGGCGCGGCCGGGGTCATGTTTGGCCTGCTCTTCAGCCAGGTGTTCCACTTCATGGGCTTCCTCGCCGGCCTGAAGGGCTTCACCGCGGCAGTCGTCGGTGGCATCGGCAGCATCCCGGGCGCGATGCTCGGCGGGTTGCTCGTCGGGCTCGCCGAGGCATACGCCGCCGGGTACCTGGGCGGCCGCTGGTCGGACCTGACCGTCTTCGCGATCCTCATCTTCGTCCTGCTCGTGCGGCCGAGCGGCCTGCTCGGCGCCCGCGCGATCCAGAAGGTCTGATGGATTCGGGCGGCGACATTCCCAAGATCCCGGCCCGGCCGGACGAGCGCGACCACCCGCGCGTCGGAGTCGACGAGTGGGTCGCGCAGCACGATGAGCGCGTGGAGCGCCGCACGGGACTCTCGGGGCTCGCCTTCCGGGCCATCTCGGTCGTGCCTCCCCCAGCGCGCCTCGCGCTCTTCGCCGCCTTCGCCGCCACGCTGCCGCTCTGGATGGGCCGCGGCGACCTCTTCACCTACGGGATCTTCACGCTGCTCTACGTCCTTCTCGGCCTCGGTCTCAACGTCGTCGTCGGCTTCGCCGGCCTGCTCGACCTCGGCTACATCGCCTTCTTCGGGTTCGGCGCCTACTTCTACGCCGTGCTCTCGTCCGAGCACTACGGGATTCACTGGCCGACCGCGGCCTCGATCTCCGTCGTCGTGGTCGCCTCGGCGCTGCTCGGCCTCGTCCTCGGCATTCCCTCCCGCCGGCTTCTCGGCGACTACCTCGCGATCGTGACGCTCTTCTTCGGGCAGGCGTTTGTCGTCTTCGTCAACGCTGCGAACCCGACGGTCGCTGGCCAGGGCCTGACCGGCGGCCCGAACGGAATCGCCGACATCGACCCACTCGGCTTCTTCGGCTACGAGCTGACGACGAGGGGCCAGCAGTTCTACTTCCTGCTCGGCGTCGTCGTCCTCGTGCTCGCGGGGCTCTACTTCGTGAGCGAGTCCCGCACCGGCCGCGCGTGGCGCGCTCTCCGCGAGGACCCACTCGCCGCCGAGGCGATGAGCATCCCCGTCAACCGGCTGAAGCTGATGGCTTTCGCGTTCGGTGCGGCGATCGCGGGCCTGGCGGGGTGCATCTTCGCCTCCGTCCTCACTGCCGTCACCTCGGGGAACTTCGACCTACCGCTCCTGATCACGATCTACGCCGTTGTCATCCTCGGCGGGTTCGGCAGCCTGACCGGCGTCGTCCTCGGTGCGATCGTGATCAACGTCTCGTTCCAGTTCCTCGCGCCCGAGAACCCGCAGGACAACGCCCGCCTCCTGTTCTACGCGGTGATCCTCCTCCTGCTCGCGCTGAGCCTGCGCCCTTGGTGGAGGGCCGGCGCCGTCGTCGGGGCGGTCGTGGGGCTCGGGCTTGCCATCCAAGCGATCGTCGAGGCCCTCGCGCCCTCGTGGACCGGCGGAGCTATCGTCGAGGGGGGCCGCCTAAACGGCGTGATCGAGGACTGGGTGGTGATCCCGCCCGGGCACGAACGCTTCGGCAGCGTCGCCTACGTCGCGCTCGTCGTCGCGATCCTCGCGCTCACACGCGTGCGCGGCTGGGTCCGGACGGTCGGGCTCGTCCCCGCCGTCTATCTCGCGGCGATCGTGTGGGAGAACAGCTTCGTCGAGCAGCCGGCGGTCGCGCGGTGGATCCTCTTCGGCTCGCTCCTCGTTGTGCTCATGACCGTGCGCCCGCAGGGTCTGCTCGGGACTCCGCGCGTGGAGATCGTCTAGGTGGCCACCCTGCTCGAGCTGAAGGAGCTGACGAAGTCGTTCGGGGGTTTGCGCGTCATCGACGGCCTGAACCTGCACGTGAACGAGCGCGAGATCGTCAGCCTGATCGGGCCGAACGGCGCCGGCAAGACGACCGTCTTCAACCTCGTCACCGGCATCTACCGGCCCGACGAGGGCCAGATCCTCCTCGGCGGGCGGAGCATCGCCGGGCTCGCGCCCCACCGGATCACGAAGCTCGGGATCGCGCGCACTTTCCAGACGCTCCGGCTCTTCCTGAACATGAGCGTGAAGGAGAACGTGATGGCGGCGGCCTACGGGCACACGAAGTCGACCGTCCTCGAGGCGGTCCTCCGCCTGCCTCGCGCGCGCCGCGAGGAGCGGGAGATCGCGCGGATGGCCGAGGAGAAGCTCGCTTTCTTCGGGCCGAGGCTGGTCGGCTATCGCCTGGACCAGCCCGCGTACAGCCTCTCGTACGCAAACCGGCGGCGGCTCGAGCTCGCCCGCGCGATGGGGGCGAACCCCCGCCTGCTCCTGCTCGACGAGCCGGCGGCGGGGATGAACCCGGTCGAGACGCAGGAGATGACGGAGCTGATCGGGCGGCTGCGCGAGGAAGCGGGCTACACGATCCTCGTCATCGAGCACGACATGCACGTCGTCGAGGGGATCTCCGACCGCGTGGTCGCGCTCGACCACGGAGTGAAGATCGCCGAGGGCTCCTTCCACGACGTGGCGACGAACGAGCTCGTCGTCGAGGCTTACCTGGGACTCCGGGCGACGGCGTGACCCTGCTCAGGCTGAAGGACGTCGACACGTACTACGGGGAGATCCACATCCTCCAGAAGCTCTCGCTGGAGATCGCCGAGGGCGAGCTCGTCTGCCTGCTCGGAGGCAACGCATCCGGCAAGTCGACCACGTTGAAAACGATCCTCGGGATCGTGAAGCCGCGCGGGGGCACGGTCGAGTTCGACGGCGAGGACGTCACGTCTCGGACGACCAGCTACCGCATCGGCCGCGGAATGGCGATCGTGCCCGAGAACCGGCGCCTGTTCGCGCCGATGACCGTGCTCGAGAACCTCGAGATGGGCAACTACCTCAAGCGCGGCGACGCGAAAGAGAATCTCGAGCGCGTGTACGGCCTCTTCCCGGTCCTCCACGAGCGTCGCTCGCAGCTCGCCGGCACGCTCTCGGGCGGTGAGCAGCAGATGGTGGCCATGGGTCGGGCGCTGATGTCGCACCCGAAGCTGCTGCTCATGGACGAGCCTTCGATGGGCCTGGCGCCGATCCTCGTCGAACGCAGCTTCGAGATCATCAAGGAGGTGCACGAGGCCGGGGTGGCGGTGCTCGTGGTCGAGCAGAACGCGAACGTCTCGCTCTCGATCGCCGACCGCGGCTACGTGCTCCAGACCGGCCGCATCGTGCTCGCCGACAAGGCAGGGGCGCTGCTCGAGAACGAGGGACTGCGCAAGGCCTACCTTGGCAGATAGACCAGCGCACGCCGGTCCGCTCCCCGACCGCATCCGCTCGCGCTTTCCCATCTTCGAGCGCCTCGTCTACATCAACAGCTGCTCACAGGGGGCACTGTCCGACGCCGTTCGCAGCGCCTACGACGACTACCTCCGCGACTGGGACGAGCACGGCGCGCCGTGGGAGTACTGGGTCGAGCGCCAGGAGGCCGCACGGGCGGCGTTCGCGCGGCTCGTCAACGCCACGCCCTCCGAGATCGCCGTCACGACCTCGCTCTCGGCGGGCGTATCCGCGCTCGCGTCCGGTCTTCGCTACGCACGCCGGTCGACGATCGTCACGACCGACCTGGAGTTTCCGACGATTGGCCAGATCTGGCATGCGCAGGAAGCGCGCGGAGCCCGTGTCGTGCACGTCCCGTCGGCCGAGAACGGAATCATCCCGCTCGAGCGCTTCGAGCGAGCGATCGACGAGGACACGGCAATCGTCTCGATCACGCACGTCTGCTACCGGACGGGCGCGATGGTCGACGTCCCGGAGGTCGCGCGGCTTGCCCGAGAGCGCGGCGCGCTCGTCCTCCTCGATGCGTACCAGACAGTTGGATCGCTGCCCCTCGACGTCCGCGAGCTCGGCGTCGACTTCCTGGCTGCCGGGGCGCTCAAGTACCTGCTCGGATCAGCCGGGCTCGGATTCTTTTTCGCCCGGCGCGAGGTCGTCGATCGGCTCTGGCCGACGGCGACCGGCTGGTTCGCCGACCGCGACATCTTCGAGATGGACATCGGCGATTACTCGCCCGCTGCCGACGCTCGTCGTTTCCAGTCGGGCACACCGCCGATACCCGCCATCTACGCGGGGATCGCCGGGATCGAGTTGATGCTGGACGAGATCGGGGTCGCCGAGACGCGCCGACACGTCAACGACCTCAATCACCGACTGATCGAAGGGATCGACGACTTGAAGGCCGATCTGGTCACGCCCCGCAGGCCCCGGCGCCGCGGCGCCCTCGTGTGCGTGAGGTCGACGAGCGTTGACGAGCTCGTCCAGGCTCTCGCCCGCGAAGGAATCGTCACCTCGTCGCGCGACGGCAACCTGCGCATCTCTGCGCACGCGTACAACTCGTTCGAGGACATCGAGGCAGTTCTCGCGGCCCTCGCGCGCAACCGATCTCTACTCGTCCGCGCGTGACATGTACGGGGTCTGACCCCGGGACATGTCCGGTCAGGCCTGGTTCGCCGGATCGCCCGCCGGCAGAACGTCTTTGGCCCAGTCGCGCCGTTTCCAGTCGGGCACAGGTGGGGCGCACTCCGCCTTCGGGACGAAGCGCGACCGCTCGACAAGCTCGTAATGATGGATGTAGCGCGGGCAGTTCGGGAACACCTGCGTGGCCCGGACGCGCACGACGAACTGGGCCCGCGGCCACTCGTGGAGCAACTCGTCGTCCTCGAGGACGCTCGCGATCCCGTTCAGGCGCAGTCGCTTCTGCTCGGTGAAGCTGATGAAGAGCAGGCCGACCTGCGGGTTCCGGAGGAGGTTCCCCGCCGAGAGATACATGCCGTTGCCGTCGAAGTTGGGGAACGCGATCGTGCGGTCGTCGAGGACGCGGACGAACCCGGGCTCGCCGCCCTTGTAGGAGCAGTTCGGGAGCCCGTCCTCGTCAGCCGTGGCGATGAACAACATGTCCTGGCGCTCGATGAAGGCGCGGTCGTCGGCGTCGATCGTCTCGTGGACGATGCGCTCCTCGATCCGATCGGCAAGTCGTCGGGTGTCGAAGCGGTCCTGCAGCGACCGCTGCCCGTCGTGGTACAGGTCGGTCATCGCCGTAATCATGTCCTGGACATGGCGAAAAGGAAAGCGGCGGTGCACGTCACGACCCGCGTTCCGGAGGGGGTGCACGACGCGCTCGACGCCGAGTTCGCGCTCCAGGACGAGCTTGCCGGTGCGGACGGCATCGTCGCGGTTCCGAGCGATCGTGTGGACGGGGAGCTCCTCGACCGAGCCGGGCCCGGGCTTCGGATCGTCGCCCTCTACGCCGTCGGTTACGACAATGTCGACCTCGACGCGGCAACCAAGCGCGGTGTCGTCGTCACGAACACGCCCGACGTCCTGACCCGGGCGACGGCGGAGTTCACGATCGCGCTGATGCTCGCGCTGATGCGGCGCATAGCCGAGGGCGACCGCCGGCTGCGCCGCGGCGAGAGCTGGGGCTGGGGGCCGACGTTCATGCTCGGCGAAGGGCTGGCAGGAAAGACGCTCGGCATCGTCGGCCTCGGGCGGATCGGCGCCGAGGTCGCTCGACTCGCGAGCGCGTTCGGTGCGCGCATGATCCAGTCGAGCCGCAGCAGCGGCCTCCCGCTCGGCCGGCTGCTCGCCGAGGCGGACATTGTCTCCCTCCACGCGCCGCTCACCCCTGAGACCCGCGGCCTGATCGACGCCGAGGCGCTCCGCGCGATGAAGCCGACCGCCGTGCTCGTGAACACGAGCCGCGGCGCCCTCGTCGACGAGGCGGCGCTCGTCGAAGCGCTCGACGCGGGCGAGATCGCCGGCGCAGCGCTCGACGTGTTCGAGCACGAGCCGGACATGCATCCCGGCCTGCGCGTGCGCGAGAACGTCGTGCTGGCTCCGCATCTCGCGAGCGCGACCGCCGAGACGAGGGCGGCGATGGGAGCGATCTGCGTGCAGGCGCTGCGGGCCGTCCTCGTCGAGCAGAGCACGCCCAAGACGGCGCTGAATCCGGAGGCACGGCCATGATCGTGGCCTGCCTCGGCGACTCGATCACGGCGGGCTCGCCTCTGTGGGATCC
>Ga0136620_10001563_pt1 | contig 10910 bp, 14 predicted proteins | sample AntDrymUQ4162106_2_FD_104806 | JGI IMG/M metagenome (GOLD analysis project Ga0136620, IMG submission 104806) | Polar desert sand microbial communities from Dry Valleys, Antarctica - metaG UQ416 (21.06) | ecosystem: Environmental > Terrestrial > Soil > Desert | place: Antarctica: Dry Valley... | reverse complement strand
TGGAGTACGTCCTGCGTCGGGCGAACTGCGAGGTGCTGGTCGTGGCCTTCCCCCAAGGCGTGCTGGAGGAGGAGGCGGCTCCGGCCTGAGACCAGGTCCGAGTCGCTACGCTCAAGGCATGAACGTCCTCGTGATCGGATCCGGGCGGGTCGGCTCCACCGTCGCGCGCGAGCTGCAGGCCGAGGGCTGGTCTGTCACCGTCGTGGACGAGAAGGACGAGGCGCTGGGTCGCCTCGGCGAGCACTGGCCCGGCACGTTCATCGTTGGCCACGGCATGGACGCGAACGTCTTGCTCGAGGCCGGCATCGAGGAGGCCGACGCCGTCGTCGTCGCGACCAACGGCGACAACACGAACCTCGTGATCGGACAGGTGGCGCAGAGACGATTCGGGGTCGAATGCGTGGTCGTCCGCATCCTCGATCCGGCGCGCGCCAAGTTCTACTCCGACCAGGGCATGCGCATCATCTGCCCGACGAAAACAGCGATCGACGAGCTCACAGACGCGGTTTGCCGAAGCAAGCCGGCGCCTGCCGGGGCGGTGCGCTGATGTACGCGCTCATCGCCGGCGGGGGCAAGGTTGGCTCGAACGTCCTGCGGACGCTGCTCCGCCTCGGACACGAGGCAACGCTGATCGAGCAGCGTCGCGACCGCTACGACCGGCTCGAGAACGAGTTCGAGCACCAGGTTCAGCACGGCGATGCGACCGAGATCTACGTGCTCGAGCGTGCTGGAATCGCCCGCCCGCCTGACCTCGTGCTGGCGCTGACCGGCGACGACGAGGACAACATCGTCATCTGCCAGATCGCGCGCGACAAGTACGGTGTCGAGAAGGCGATCGCACGGGTCAACGATCCGCGCAATCAGGGCCATTTCGACCTACTCGGGATCGGGGCGACGGTCAGCGCGACCGCGAGCATCATGGCGCTGGTCGAGCACGAGGTGCCCGAGCACGAGCTCGTCCATCTGCTCGAGCTTCGCAAGGAGAATCTTGAGATCGTCGAGGTGCTGATCAACCGCGACTCGCCGTGCGCCGGGAAGCGGGTCGAGCGGCTCTCGCTTCCGGACGGCGCTCGCCTGATCTCGGTGATGCGGGACGGACAGGCCGAGATCGCGGTCGGGTCGACCGAGCTTCAGTCGGGCGACCAGGTGCTCGCGATTCTCGAGCCCGGGAAAGAGGACGAACTCCGCAAGGTGCTCCTGAAGAGCTGATGCGAGCCTGGGTCGCCGCCGGAGCGCTGGTCGCATGCGGTCTCTTCGCAGCCTGGGCGAGCGAACGTGCCGACGGTACTTTGCAACAGACTGTTGCAAAGTACGCTTCCCCGCAGGAGCGGACGGCGCCGCAACGGGCCGCCCTCTCGCTGGAGCGAATCGCTGACGATCTCGACTCGCCGCTTCATCTTGCCCAGCCCCGGAGCGAGCCAGACCGGCTGTACGTCGTCGAGCAGGCCGGTCGCATCCGAGTGATCGAGAGCGGCCGTGTGCGATCGGAGCCCTTCCTCGACATTCGCAGCCTCGTCCAGAGCGGCGGCGAGCAGGGGCTCCTGTCCGTGGCCTTCCACCCGAACTACGCCAAGAACCGGCGCTTCTTCGTCAACTACACCGATCGGAATGGCCACACGCGCGTGGTCGAGTACCGCTCGAACGGGACGAGCGCCCTCCCGCGGACGCGCCGGCAGTGGCTGTTCATCGAGCAGCCGTACTCGAATCACAACGGTGGCCTGGTGCTGTTCGGACCCGACGGAAGGCTCTATGTCGGGATGGGCGACGGCGGCGCGGGCGGCGACCCGGAGAACCGGGCGCAGAATCTTGGGACGCTGCTCGGCAAGCTCCTGACGATCAACGTCGACCGCGCCGGCGCGAAGCCGCAGATCGTCGCGCTCGGGTTGCGCAACCCCTGGCGCTTCGCGTTCGACCGCGCGAACGGCGATCTCTACATCGGGGACGTCGGCCAGAACGCGTTCGAGGAGATCAATTACGTCTCGCGCCGCAGTCCCGGGCTCGAGAACTACGGCTGGGATGTCTACGAGGGGCGCGCGAGGTTCGAGAGCAAACGCCCGTCTCGCGGTCGCCTGATCTTTCCAATCGCGACCTACGGCCGCGGCCAGGGCGTCTCGGTCACCGGCGGCTTCGTTTACCGCGGCTCGACCGTGCCTCAGATTCGAGGCCGCTACTTCTACGGCGACTTTGCCAGCGGCACGATCTGGAGCCTCAAGGTCGTGCGCGGCAAGGCCACACAGTTGCGACGGGAGCAGATCCGCGTTGACCAGCTCGCCTCCTTCGGTGAGGACGCGCGCGGCGAGCTCTACGCCGCCTCGCTCAGCGGCTCCGTCTTCAAGTTCGCCCCGTAGAACCCGTTTAGGCCGCGCTGAGTAGCATCAGGGCATGGCCGCGTGGCTGATCTGGGCGCTGATCGCGGTTGGGCTCGTGCTTGGAGAAGTGCTCACGATGGGCTTCTTTCTCGGGCCGATCGCGCTCGCGGCCTTCATCGCGGGCGTGGTCGCGCTCGCGGGCGCGGGCCTCGTCATCCAGCTGATCGTGTTCATCGCAGGCTCGATCGCCTCGGTCGCAGTGCTGCGCCCGATCGCCACGCGCCACCTGCAGATGCCGCGCGCCCTCCGTACCGGAACGGCTGCGCTTGTCGGCGCCCGGGCTGTGGTGGTCGACCGGGTCGATGATGCGGGCGGTCGGGTGAAGATCGGCGGCGAGACATGGTCGGCGCGGGCCTTCTTCGACGACCAGGTGATCGAGCCGGGTGCTTGGGTCGAGGTGGCCAAGATCGAGGGCGCGACCGCGCTCGTGTACGAATAGGGGGAGTCATGATTGAGCTGATCGTCCTCGGTGTGGTTGCGCTGGTCGTGCTGGTCGTCCTTGCGCGCTCGGTCCGCATCGTCCCGCAGGCGCGTGCAGGGGTCCTCGAGCGGCTCGGCCGCTACAACCGCACGCTCGAGCCCGGCCTCAGTCTCGTGATCCCCTTCATCGATCGCGTGCGTCCCCTGATGGATCTTCGCGAGCAGGTCGTCTCGTTCCCACCCCAGTCGGTGATCACCGAAGACAACCTCGTCGTCCACATCGACACGGTCATCTACTTCCAGGTAACCGATCCCAAGGCAGCGAGCTACGAGATCGCCGACTTCATCTCGGGGATCGAGCAGCTCACGGTGACGACGCTCCGGAACGTGATCGGCTCGATGACGCTCGAGGAGACGCTCACCTCCCGAGACTCGATCAATCAACAGCTTCGCGGCGTCCTCGACGAGGCGACCGGAAAGTGGGGGATTCGCGTTAACCGGGTCGAGCTGAAGTCGATCGAGCCGCCCGGGACGATCAAGGACGCGATGGAGAAGCAGATGCGAGCGGAGCGAGACCGCCGGGCGGCGATCCTGACGGCCGAGGGCGTCAAGCAGTCGCAGATCCTGACCGCCGAGGGCGAAAAGCAGGCGGCGATCCTGCGGGCGGAGGGGCAACGCGAGGCGCAGATGCTTCAGGCGGAAGGGCAGTCGAAGGCGATCGAGACGGTGTTCGAGGCGATCCATCGCGGCGATGCGGATCCGAAGCTGCTCGCGTACCAGTACTTGCAGATGCTCCCGCAGATCGCGCAGGGCGAGTCGAACAAGATCTGGATCATCCCGAGCGAGTTCGTGCAGTCGCTCGGGCGGTTCACTGCGCAGCTCAATCCGGGTGGCGACGCCGAGCCCGAGCGTTCCGAAGACCGCTAGCCGGCGCGGCGGCGGCGGACGTCTGGCCCGCGCTGGCCGAGCGCCGCGTACGCGAGCGTGCCGAGCGACTCGTTCAGCGTCGCCAGCTGGAGCGCGATCTTCTCGAGCTCGTTGCTCGAGTCGAGCCGCCGGTTGAGTGCCTGCACCTCGTTGCACAGTCGGTCGAGCCGGCCCAGCAGCGCCTCGAACTGCCGGTCCGAGAGCTCGTTCCGCTCCATACGCGAACTGTAGCCTCCGACGCCGATGCGTCTCTGGCTTGCCCTCGCTCGCCGCGGCTACCAGCGCTACGCGGCCTACCCCGGAGCGACCGTGGCGGGCGTGTTCACGAACACCTTCTTCGGCTTCCTGCAGGCGTACATCCTGCTCGCCGTCTTCCGTCAGCGCGAGTCGATCGGCTCCTACGACGCCTCCGACGCGGTCACGTACGTCTGGTTGGCGCAGGGGATGCTGATGACGATCTACATCTGGGGCTGGTACGACGTCGCGCTGCGGGTGCGGAGCGGCGACATCGCCACCGACCTCTACCGCCCCGTCGACTTCCAGCTCCTCTGGCTGACGCAGGACCTCGGCCGCGCCGCCTATCACGGCCTTTTCCGCGGCGTGCCGCCGTTCCTGGTCGGCGCGCTCGTGTTCGATCTGCGTCTCCCCAGCGACGCGGTGCTGTGGCTCGCGTTCGCCGTCAGCGTCGTCTTGGCCGTCTGTGCCAGCTTCGCCTACCGGTTCCTGTTCAACCTCGCCTCGTTCTGGTTGCTCGACTACCGGGGTGTCGGCGTGCTGGCGATGGTCGCGTCGACCTTCTTCTCGGGGATGATCATCCCGATCGCGTTCTTCCCGGGCTGGCTCGAGACGCTCGCCTGGGCCCTTCCCTTCGCCGCGATGGTGCAGGCGCCGATCGAGATCTTCCTCGGTCACGCGCGCGGGCTCGAGCTCGCCGGGCTGCTCACGCTCCAGCTGGGCTGGGCCTCCCTGCTTCTCCTCGCCGGTCGTGCCGTCTTCGCGGCCGGCACCCGCAGGCTGGTCGTCCAGGGTGGTTGAGGCGCCGACGATCCTCCGCATCTACGCCCGGCTGATCGGCGCCCGCATCCGCTCACAGGTGCAGTACCGGCTCTCGTTCGCGCTGAACATGATCGGCACCGCGTTGATCTCCTTCCTCGATTTCGCCGCGATCCTGGTCATCTTCGAGCAGGTCGACGCGCTCGGGGAGTGGTCGGTGGCCGAGGTGGCGTTCCTGTACGGGATCTCTTCCGTCACGTTCGCGGCGACGGATCTCGCGATCGGTCACATCGACTTGCTGCCGGAGATGATCCGCAAGGGTGACTTCGACCTCGTGCTCGTGCGGCCGCTCGGATCGCTGTTCCAGGTCGTCGCGTCGGACTTCACGCTCCGCCGCCTGGGTAGGGTCGGTCAGGGCCTCGTGATTCTGGTGGTCGCCCTTACGCAGCTCGAGATCGAGTGGACCGCCGGGCGCGTCGGGATGCTCGCCGTCACGGTCGTCGCGGGCTCGGCGATCTTCGCGGGCGTCTGGATCGCCTTCTCCACGATCGCGTTCTGGCTCGTCGACTCGCTCGAGGTCGCCAACGCCTTCACCTACGGCGGCAACTTCCTCGCCTCGTATCCCGTCAACATCTTCGGCGCGTGGCTTCGCCGGCTCGTCCTCTTCGTCGTCCCGCTCGCGTTCGTGGCCTATCTCCCGTCGCTCTACATCCTCGACAAGAAGGACGAGCTCGGGCTGCCGCGTGCGCTCCAGTTCGCGTCTCCGCTCGTGGCCGTCGCCACTGCGCTCGCCGGAGGCCTCCTCTGGCGCGTCGCCGTTCGTCGCTACCGGAGCGCCGGCGGATGATCGAGCTCGAGGGTGTCGAGAAGACGTTCACCGTGTGGAGGAAGCGCGGCCGCCTTCGCCGCGAGCGCCAGGTCGTCGAGGCGGTCGCCGGAGTCAGCTTCACGATCGAGGCCGGCGCGCTCGTCGGCTACGTGGGGCCGAACGGCGCCGGCAAGTCGACCACGGTGAAGATGCTGACCGGCATCCTCGTGCCGAGCGCCGGCCGGATCTCGGTCGCGGGCCTCGAGCCGTCCCGGCAGCGGATCGACCTCGCTCGTCGGATCGGCGTCGTCTTCGGTCAGCGGATTCAGCTCTGGTGGGACCTGCCGCTGCGGGAGTCGTTCGAGCTGCTCCGGCACATCTATCGCGTCCCCCTCGAGCGCCACCGCACGAACCTCACGACGTTCATCGACCTGCTCGAGCTCGGCCCGTTCCTACAGACGCCCGTGCGCCAGCTCTCGCTCGGCCAGCGGATGCGTGGCGAGTTGACGGCCGCGATGCTGCATGACCCGGAGATCCTCTTCCTCGACGAGCCGACGATCGGCCTCGACGTCGTCGCGAAGGCGCGCGTCCGGGAGTTCATGAGCACGATCAACCGCGAGCGAGGCGTGACCGTGCTGCTGACGACGCACGATCTCGCCGACATCGAGCGGCTCTGCTCGCGCCTGCTGATCCTCGATCACGGGCGAGTGATCTACGACGGCGGCCTCGAGGAGCTAAAGGATCTCTACGGGCACGAGCGTACGCTGATTGTCGACCTCGAGGAGCCCGGCCCTCCGATCGAGGTCGACGGCGCCCGCGTCGCGCGCGTCGACGGGCCGCGTCAGTGGCTGAAGTTCCGGCGCGAGGATGTGAGCGCCGCCGAGCTGACCGCCGCGGTGGCGGCGAAGGCACGACTGATCGACCTGGCGATCGAGGAGCCCGACATCGAGGACATCGTCCGTCGCATCTACACGGAGGGAACACCTCAGAGCAAGCCCTGAAGCTCCTCGCGCGTCCGGACGACGATCGTGTCTGGCCCGAGGATGCCTCGGAGCCGCTCGAGCGCATCCGAGCCGGTCTCGACGACCCGCACGCGTCGAGCGGCGGCTAGGTGTGCCAGGGCGACGTGGGCGAGCGAGTCCGGCGCGTCGGTGAACACACCAAGCCGGATGCCGGCCGTCTCGAGTCGTCGCAGGGCCGCGGTCGTCTCCGCATCGGCTCGCAGGTAGACGGGAGCGCGGTCCTCGGCGAACCGTGCGAGCGCGGCTCGCCAGTCGCCGACGCCGGCGGCCGCCCAGCGGTCGAGCTCGGCTGCGGCCTCTCCGCGGTCGCCGGGTATGCGGCTCGGATCCAGCTCGGCGATCGAGCGGAACCTCCGAGCGGCGTCCTCGAGCCAGTCGTGCCACAGCGGCCGCGTGTCTCCGAGGACGCCGTCGAGGTCAATCGCGACAGCTCTCACTGCCGTCGGCCAACCTCGGAGCCTTCAGCCTGGCGACCGGTCGTTTCCACCGGCCGCTCCGGTAGAGCCTGCGCCACCTGAGCGGGACGCAAGCGGCGGCTCAGCCACCGGAACGCAAGAACGCCGGCGATCACGCCGACTGTGTCGAAGCCGACGTCGAGGACAGCGCCGCTCCGTCCCGGGACGAAATGCTGGTGCACCTCGTCACTCGCGGCGTAGGCGATGCCGATTGTCAATGCCGCCGCGTCGCGCTCGAGCGCGCGGACGAGCAGTGCGCCGAGCAACGCGTAGATCGACACGTGCGCGCTCTTGCGGAGGATCAGGTCCCAGTCGTCGAGTCCCGACGAGAGCGACGGGATCCCCGAGAGCGCGAAGATCAACGTCGCGCAGGCGATCACCGGCACCCAGGCGGTCTGGAACCGGTGGCCCACTGTCCGATGATAGGCTCGGGCCGCAAACCGGCGCACGGAAAGGGAACCCGGTGCAAGTCCGGGACGGTCCCGCCGCTGTGAGGGGAGACGCTTCGCGCCAGACGCCACTGGCCTCGGCCGGGAAGGCGGCGTGGGGGGAGCCCCGAGTCAGAAGACCTGCCGCTCGCCGAGCCACCGAACCCCTCGTGGAAGGAGGATTCGTGCTCCGTCGTCCTGTCGCAATCATCGTCGCGGCCCTCGTCGCGGCAGTCGTCCCGGCTTTCGCTCTCGCCGCGACCGTCCAGATTCGGGTCGAAGGCATGACCCGCACCATCTTCGGCGCCGCGCAGCCGAGGGTGGACGCGCGCAATCCGCTCGAAGCCCTCGACCGAGCGAGCCTTGCCGGTGAGTTCTACTACCACGTCACGACCACTTCGTTCGGCCCGTACGTCGACCAGATCTCCCGCTTCCCGGCCGCCGGAACGAGCGGCTGGGTGTTCAAGGTCAACGGCGCCTCGCCGCCCGTCGGCGCCGACAAGGTCGAGCTGAAAGACGGCGACATCGTGCTCTGGTATTGGGCGACCTTCGAACCGAGCGGCGCCGGGCCGAAGACGCTCGAGCTCGCGCGCGCCCCTGACGGCTGCTATCTCGCTCGTCTCCAGGACGACAAGGGCGCGCGAACTGCCGCACGCGGCGCGACGCTGCACGTGGACGGAAAGAAGATCGTCTCGACCACCGGCCGCACCTGTCTGAAGAAGCACCAGGGCCTCGTGAAGGCGACTCTGGATGGAGCGGTACGCTCGAACGCGATTCGTTGAGACGAGCTGCGGCGCTCCTCGCCGTTGCCCTCCTCGCCGGCTGCGGCGGCGGTCGCGAGGAGGGGACGGCGGCGCTCTGGATCACCCGGGACCGCGGCGGCGAGGTGCTGTTCGAGGGCAAGGTTTCGGCCGGTCTGACCGTGATGCAGGCGCTTCGGCGCGAGGCAGAAGTTGAGACTCGCTACGGCGGCCGCTTCGTGCAGTCGATCGACGGCCTTGAAGGGTCGCTCCGGGAGCGGCGCGACTGGTTCTTTTTCGTCAACGGCGTCGCAGCCGACCGCGGCGCGGCCGAGTATCGCCTCGCGGACGGCGACGTCGCCTGGTGGGACTACCGCAGCTGGGAAGGCGACGACGAGGTGAGGATCGTCGTCGGCGCCTTTCCCGAGCCGTTCTTGCGCGGGTACGGCGGAAAAACGAGGCCGGCGCATGTGCGGTACGAGCGTCCCTCGCAAGCCGCGGCTGCGCGCGCGATCGGCGAGGTGATCCGCGCGAGTTCCGTCGCACTTGCGGGCACGCCCGTGCCGGGGAGTGCGAACACGTTCGTGATCCGCACGGGGCCGAGGAGCTTTCGCGCCCGGCTCGAGTCCCCGCGCGGCCCGTACACGTTCGTGCTCGCCGGAGACGCGGGCCGGCTGGCGCGCGACCCGGAGCTCGCCCGCTTCCGCTTCGAGGGGTTGCCATGAAACTGGCTTTGGGCGCTGTTCCCGCCGCGATCATGCTGGCCGCGGCCGGCACGGCCGCTCTGCTCGCCCAACGCGTGCTCTCCGCGGGCGTGCTCGCCGCGATCCTGCTCGGTGTGTGCCTGAGCGCTTCCGGGCGCGCCCGTGCCCTCTACCTCTTTGGGGCACTCTTCACCGGGCTCACAGTGCTGGTCGTGTCACCGTTCTTGTGGAGCGGGGGAGGAACGGTGCTCTTCTCCGGCCCGATCGTGCCCGTGCTGGGCCCGGTCGACCTGACGACCGACGAGATCGAGCTGGCCGCGCTCAACGGTCTCCGTCTGACTGCGCTCGGGCTCGCCTTCTCGGCCTACGCCTTGCTCCTTGACCACGACCAGCTCGTCGCCGCTGCGGGCTTCGCGCGCCGCTCCGCGCTCGCCGTCGCGCTCGCCACGCGACTCGTTCCAACGCTCGAGCGTGACGCGGCCGGATTGGCCGAGGCCGTCCGCGGCCGCGGACTCACCATGCGCGGCGTGCGCGCACATGCCCGGCTGCTCTCGCCGCTCGTGGCCGGCTCGCTCGAGCGCGCCTGGAACCTGGCCGAAGCGATGGAGGCGCGCGGGTACGGCCAGGCAGGGGCGACACGCGCACCGCGACCTGCCTGGACTCGCGTCGATCGGATCGCGGTCGCTTCCTCAGTCCCGATCGTGGTCGCAGGCCTCCTGTGGCTCTAGCACGTATTCGAGATCTCACGTTCGCGTACCCAGACGCGCCCCCCGCGCTGCGCGAGGTTTCGCTGGAGGTGGGCGCCGGCGAGCGGATCGCTCTCCTGGGACCGTCGGGATCCGGGAAATCGACCCTTCTCCGCGCGCTCGCGGGGCTCGTTCCGCACTTCCACGGCGGCCGGTTCGAGGGTCACGTCGAGGTCGACGGACGAGACACGCGCCGGGTGCGGCCGGCGGAGCTCGCCGGGACGATCGCGAGCGTCTTCCAGGATCCGGAGGATCAAGTGGTGATGGCGCGGGTCGAGAACGAGGTCACGTTCGGTCTGGAGAACGTCGGCACCGGTCCGGACGAGATTCGCCCGCGCGCACAGGAGGCGCTGCGCTCCGTGGACGCTTCGCACCTGGCCGGCCGAAAGGTGGCGGAGCTCTCGGGCGGCGAGCTGCAACGGATCTGTCTCGCATCGGCGCTTGCTCTTCGGCCACAGCTGCTGCTGCTCGACGAGCCGACTTCCCAGCTCGACCCGCGGGCCGCAGATCTGTTCCTCGAGGGCCTCGGCCGCCTCGATGCGACGATCGTCCTGTCGGAGCAGCGGGTCGGCCGTGCGCTGGAGTTCGCCGATCGCGTGCTCTTTCTCGATCGGGGACGGCTTCTTCTGGACGCCGGCGTCGACGACGCGATCCGGTGGCTGGGCCGCCACCGCCCCCGATACCTTGAAGCGCGGGCCTCGACTTCGTCTGCGCCGCCTGCCTCGATCCCCCTCCTGACCATGGCCGGGGTGGGGTTCGCCTACCGGCCCGGACTGCCGGTTTTGGCTGGTGCCGAGCTCGAGATTCGCCTCGGCGAGGTGGTCACGCTCGAGGGACCGAACGGGTGCGGAAAGACGACGCTGGCCAAGATCGCAGCCGGGCTGCTCGAGCCCCAGCTCGGGACCGTCTTTCGGACCGGGACTGCGGGATACCTGTCGCAGGACCCGGGCCGCTACATGGTCTGCGAGCACGTCGTCGACGAGGTGGCGCTGGCGGTCGGGGGTGACCGCCAGCGGGCAGTGGCGGCGCTCGAGCAGGTGGATCTCGCGTGGGCGGCCGGTCGCCATCCGCGCGACCTCTCGAGCGGCGAGCGCGAGCGGCTCGGCCTCGCTGCAGTCGCGGTCGCGCAGCCGGACCTGCTCATCCTCGACGAGCCGACACGCGGCGTCGATCCCGATCGGAAGGCGGCGATCGGCCGTTGGCTGCTCGGATACGCCCGGGCCGGACGGGGCGTTCTGGTCGCGACCCACGACCGCACTTTCGTCGCCGACCGTCGGATCTCGCTCGCGCCGCCCAAG
>Ga0136620_10001560_pt1 | contig 10914 bp, 9 predicted proteins | sample AntDrymUQ4162106_2_FD_104806 | JGI IMG/M metagenome (GOLD analysis project Ga0136620, IMG submission 104806) | Polar desert sand microbial communities from Dry Valleys, Antarctica - metaG UQ416 (21.06) | ecosystem: Environmental > Terrestrial > Soil > Desert | place: Antarctica: Dry Valley... | reverse complement strand
CGAAGGTCATGGGACCCAGCTTGGCGCTCATGCCGTACTGGGTGACCATGTCCTTGGCTGTGGCCGTCGCCCGGGTGATGTCGTCGGACGCTCCGGTGGTGAAGTCGCCGATGGTCAACTCCTCGGCCACGCGGCCGCCCAGCATCATCGCCAGCTGGTCGATGAGCTCCCCACGGCTGACCAGGTACTTGTCCTCCGTGGGCAGGGTCAGCGTCCACCCCAGCGCACGGCCGCGGGGGATGATCGACACCTTGTGCACCGGGTCGGCGTGCGGCAGGGCATGGCCCACGATGGTGTGGCCGCCCTCGTGGTAGGCGATCACGCGCTTCTCGACCTCGCCCATGAGGCGGGTCTTGCGCTCCGGTCCGGCGATGACCCGGTCGATGGCGTCCTCCAGGGCCGCCATCTCGATCTCTTTCATCTCGCGCCGGGCCGACAGCAGCGCCGCCTCGTTGATGAGGTTGGCCAAGTCCGCGCCGGTGAAGCCTGGGGTCCGGCGGCCGATGACGTCGAGGTCGGCGTCGCGGGCCAGCGGTTTCCCGCGCGCGTGCACCTTGAGGATCGCCTGGCGGCCGATCAGGTCGGGGCGGTCCACGACGATCTGGCGATCGAAGCGGCCGGGCCGCAGCAAGGCCGGGTCGAGGATGTCCGGGCGGTTGGTGGCCGCGATCAGGATGACGCCGGTCTTGATGTCGAAGCCGTCCATCTCGACCAGCAGCTGGTTGAGGGTCTGCTCGCGCTCGTCGTGCCCGCCGCCCATGCCGGCGCCGCGGTGACGGCCAACGGCGTCGATCTCGTCCATGAAGATGATGGCGGGGGCGTTGGCCTTGGCCTGCTCGAACAGGTCACGCACCCGGCTGGCGCCGACACCGACGAACATCTCCACGAAGTCCGAGCCGGAGATGGAGAAGAAGGGCACGCCCGCCTCGCCGGCCACGGCCCGAGCCAGCAGCGTCTTGCCGGTGCCCGGCGGTCCGAACAGCAGCGCCCCCTTGGGGATCTTGGCTCCCATCGCCTGGAACTTGGCGGGGTTTTCCAAAAAGTCCTTGATCTCCCGCAGCTCCTCGACGGCCTCGTCGGCGCCGGCCACGTCGCTGAAGGTGACCTTGGGCGCGTCCTTGCTGATCACCTTGGCCTTGGACTTGCCGAACGACATCACCCGGTTGCCGCCACCCTGCATCTGGCTCATCAAGAAGAAGAACAGCCCGATCACGAAGATGAACGGCAGCAGCGAGCCCAGCAGGCCGACCAGCAGGTTGGTCGGCTGCGGATCGACGGCCTGCTCGTCCAGGGCCCCACCCTCGGCGCGGGCCGCCGTCAGGGTCGACGACAGCTCCTCGGCGTTGAGCTCGGGGTTGTAGGCGACGATGTAGGGGTCGCCGTTGGTCAGCTCTCCCTCCACCCGCCCGTCGCGCCGCAGGTCGGTCGCGGTGCGGACCTCGTCGTCGTCCAGCAGCTGCAGGTACTCGCTGTAGGCGATCTCTTCCGGCCCGTTGGCGGCGTTGAACTGCGACAGCAGCGCGAACGACAGCAGCAGGAACAGCGTGATCCACAGAAACGGAGTCCGCAGCAGGCGCTGGACGTTCATGTCAGTGGCACCTCGCCTCGGCCCTCAGACAGCGCGCCGCGCGGCCGGCCCGCCGGGGTCGCATCGGGTAATCCTACCATCGCCTCGACCGGACCCTGAGGCTGTCCACAGGCGTGCCTAGGAGCGGTAGACCTCCTCACGGAGGGTGCCGACGTAGGGCAGGTTGCGATAGTTCTCGGCGTAGTCGAGGCCGTAGCCGACGACGAACACGTTGGGCACCGCGAACCCGTGGTAGCGGATCGGGATCTCGACACGGGCCTGGTCGGGCTTGGACAGCAGCGTCATGATCTCCAGCGACGCGGGCTGGCGGGCGCGCAGGTTGCGCAGCAGGTAGTTCAGCGTCAGCCCGGAGTCGACGATGTCCTCCACGACCAGGACGTCGCGTCCGGCGATGTTGATGTCGAGGTCCTTGAGGATGCGCACCACGCCCGAGGTCTGCGTCGCCGAGCCATAGGACGACACCGCCATGAAGTCGAACTCCAGCGGCACGGTCAGGTAGCGGGCCATGTCCGCCATCACGATGAAGGCGCCCTTGAGGACGCCGACGAGCAGCACCTTACGTCCCGCGTAGTCGCGGTCGATCTCGGCCGACAGCTCCCGCAGCCGCTGCTGGATCGCCTCGGCGGGGATGAGCACCTGCTCGATGTCCTCGTGCTTGCGGTCCACGCCGAAGCCCCTCACGCGCTGACGCTGGTGGCGGCAGGTTACTTCGCGCCATTGGTAGACCACGACCGGCGCACGCCGAGGCCCCGCAATCAGATTTGGCGGTCCGAACCCCGAGCCACACAGTGGTCGGCGCGTGGTCAGTCTCGGAGTGGTTCCACTTCACTGACTATCCATCGGAGGGTCGTTCCGCACTTGCGTGCTTGCCGATCAGGAATCCCCCTCCCATGCGAAATCGCTCGCCAACCCTCACCGCCACCTCTCCGTTGGGCCGCATCACGCGGGGAGGATCGTCAAGGGCGTAGAAGCCCAGGCCAACCGGCGAGTGCGCCGCCCGACCCCAGCGTCAAGCAGCCGGTTGTGACGTCACCGACGACCTCGCTCTCGAACGCCGCCCGCATACCGACACCCTCGGGGGAATCCGAGGTTGGTAGTGAATAGGTGTTCCGCGGACGGCCCCACGTGAAGAGTGCGGCGGCGGCGACCACCAGGATGAGTGCAGCGCCGATGGCCGAGGAACGAAGCCACATGCTGATGCCCTTCCAGAAAATCGGGTGCGGGCATTGAGACGCGCGGGCTCACCCATCGGTTCCCGAGCATGAACGAGACCGGGCGCGTTCCGCCCGGCTAGTTGGAGTCACTCGGTGAGTTCAGTGCTCGTCGACGCCATCAACGCCTCGAGGTGCAACCGGAAGGCCCCCCGCTGGCCACCGCGGACCGCCACGCCGGGCACCCACAAGGGGCCGTCGGCGTCGGCCACTACCGGCAGCAGGTCACGCGCCGGCCGGGGGACGGCTGCGGCGACCATCGCGGTAGCCACCAACTGGGTTCCCGCCGCGGTGCGGATACGGTCGCCGGGCCGACGCGCCCGGACCACGAGGCCGCCGCTGCCATCCAGCCGCACCGACGTGGCGGCTCGCGGCGGCGCCCACGGCGGCAGCACACCCGCGTCATCGCCCACGCCAGCGCCGGCGCCGCTGCTGCAGCAGAGCCGCAGGTTCAGCTCCGGCAAGTCGGTCACTCCATGTCGCAGCGGGCGCCACGGCAACGCCGCGGTGTGGCGGGGGGCCACGGCCAGCCATCCGCCTGCCACCGAGGTGACGACGCCGGCCGGCAGATCGATGGCCTGCCCTGGCCGCAGTGACAAGACGCGACGGACCGCATCCGACGCCAGGTAAGGACCGCCGGCCGCCAGCACCAGCCGCCGCACCACCCGGCTCGCCAACGCGACGGGAAGCGCAGCCAGCGGGTCGAGCGCCAGGCACCGCACCGGTCCCCACGACCCGACCAGCCGGGCTGCAGCGGCACCGGCCAGCTCGTCCAACGCTGCGGCGTCGTCCCTGGCCTGCTCGGCGAGACGCGCCAACGCCGCCACCGGGTCCGTGCCGCCACCGGTGAGCCGGGCGAGGGACGGCAGCAGGTCCGAACGGGCGCGCGCTCGGCGCTGGGCCGGGTCGTCGTTGGTCGGGTCGTGGGCCAGGGGCAGGCCGGTCGCGGCAGCGACGGCTCGCACATCCGCGCGGCGCAGGGCCAGCAGGGGGCGCAGCAGCACCACGTCCTCGGCGAGCTGGCGTGCGGCAGCCATGCCGGCCAGACCGGGCAGCCCCGCGCCACGGGCGATGTTGAGCAGCACCGTCTCGGCCTGGTCCTCGGCCGTGTGGCCGACCAGCACGGCCACCGCGCCGGCCTCACGAGCCGCCGTCAGCAACGCGTCGTAGCGGGCCGAACGGGCGGCGGCCTCGGGTCCCTGCCCGGAAGCGGGAACGCGCACGGCGATCTCTCGGTAGGCCGAGGGCAAGCCCGCGGCGCAGGCCCTGGCGGCGGTGGCGTCGGTGGCGTCGTCGCGCAAGCCGTGGCGCACATGGACTACCAAGGGGCCGAGGTCGGGACGGGCGGCGCGCACCAGATGCGCCAGCGCCACCGAGTCAGGTCCACCCGACACCGCCAGGACGACGGTCGCGCCGGGAGGCAGTGTCGCCAGCGCGGCACCGACCACAGGCGTCAGACGGCGGCGATCCTGGCCACCCACGCGTCCGGGTCCTCCAGCTCGCTCGAGGTGGGCACGTGCTCGGGGTCCTCCCACACGCGGGAGAACACGTCCCTGCCGAAGCGCTCGGCGACGTCCAGGATGAAGGTCTCCCCGACGCGGTACTGCTCGGCCTTCAGCGACAGCCCCATCACCTTGCGCAGCGCCTGATCGGCCGCCTTGGCGCGACGCCGGTTGAGCACCGTGCGCACCCGGGAGGGGTCAAGGGCTGGCTCGCCCTCGGCCGCGGCTGCCTGCGCGCCCCAGTCCATGACCACGTTGCCGTGACCCTCCAGCAGCGACATCAGCGACTGTGCGGAGCGCATGGTCGCCGCCTGCCCCGGGGTCAGAATGATCTCCAGTAGGTCGCCCGGCTCCGACGGGCGGCCCGGGCTGCGCAGGACTTCACCGAGGCGCCTCAGCACCTGCTTGACCCGGTCAGGGTCGATGCGGGTCTCGGCGAGATAGGTGTCCAGCAAGCCTTGCAGGTGCGGCCGCAGCCAGCCGACCCCCTCGAACTGCAGCCGGTGCGCGATCTCGTGCAAACAGACCCCGAGACGGAACTCCCGAGGGGTCACGTCCGTGCCGGGCAGCAGCGTGCGCTCGATCTGCAGCACGTTGGGCCCGACCAGGGTCAATCGGCCTGGCATGGCACCGCCAGGCAGGAACACCTCGTACTGGCCGATGACCTTGCTCGCCAGGTAGCCGAACACCACACCGAGCTGCAGTCCCAACGCCCTGCGAGCGACCTGGCGAGTCACCCCGGAGCGGTTGAGCAGCTGGTCGGCGACCGGATCGGTGAGGTAAGCCAGACTCTCGAGGTTGCCGTTGATCCAGGCGCGGCGCCCCACCACGCGACAGGTCGCGGGAGACAGGCCGGCGCCGAGGCCGGTGACGCGGCGAGCCAAGGCGTCGGCGCGGGTGACAGCGGCGTCCACCTCGGCGCGCAGTCCCGCGACCTCGGCCCGGGACGTGCCCGTCGAGCCGGAGGACGCCACGCGCCAGGCCACGCGGGCAGCCAGGTCCCAGTCCGCCAGCGACCGGGACGACCCGGACGGTCTCAGCTCAACGGCGACGGCGTTTGCTCCTGCGCTCCTGGGCGAAGCGCGGCTGCCAGATCAGGTAGGCGAAGAGCAACGCGACCGCGGCCAGCACGCCGACCGCGAACAGGGGGACGTTGAAGAACTGGAAGAACGGCGGTGGCGCCGCCTCGTCGGGCGCCGGCAGGAACTCCCGCGAAACCTCGTTCTGCGTCCCGATCTCGTTGATGCCGGGGGCAGGGCCCTCGGGTTCTTCGGCGGCGCCCTCGGTGGCCTCGACGGCCATCGCCGGCACGGCGAGCACCGAGCCCATCAGCACGGCCAGTACGACCACGCCCAGCAGGCGCTTGCACATCAACCGATCCTTGCCTCGCGCTTCCCCAGCAACCAACTCGCGCGGCAGTGTAGCGCCCGGTGGCCACCGGCCTGCCCGGCCGGCTCAAGTGTGGCCGTCGGGCTCGGGTGCGCGACCCGGCTGGCGTCGGGCGTCAGTGCGCCGGCGGCTGCGCCGCGGCGGCCTCGACGATGCGCTCGGCTTCCTGCTCGACCATGGCGTCGGCCACCGCCGTGTGGAGCCGGCGGGTGAGCGTGCGCACCGCCGCGCGTTGCTCGTCGACGGCGTGCACGGCCGCCTCTGCATCGTCGTGTTGCAGCAGCGCGCTGACCAGCGTCAGGTCGAGCGCCGCGGCGCGGCGATAGTCACCGGCGCAGACGGCGACTTCACCGGCCAGGCGGCGGGCGCTCGGGGTGGCCGGGGTGGGTTGGGGCGTCGGCTCTGTGCTCACGCTGCCTACTTCGACACGCGGGCCGACGCCTCCTGCCGCCTGAGAAAGGCAAACCTTGCCCGTCTCGCCGTATCGTGTACGGCGAGGGGTCACCACAACGGTCACGGACCGCTGTCGCAGGGAGCCAGCCATGAGTACGCCCGAGTCGCGAGAACCCGAGGTCGACCACGCCGAGGTCAACCGCCGCGAGCAGCGAGACACCGAGCCGGAGGGCCCGAGCAGCCGCACCGGGGGCCCGCTGACCTGGATCTGGGCCGCCGTGGCGGTGCTGCTGGTGCTGTGGGTGGTGGTGGCCAGCGGCTGGGTGCTGTAGCCCCGCTCGGCCGGCGCTGCCCCCCATCCCGTACCAGCGGCTGGGTGCGCAAGCGGGCACAGCTGTCCGCAACGGCACCCGCCCACTGCAGTCGCCCCCTTGACCGCGGCGACCCAGCCGGGTTCGATGGTGGCCGTCGGCAAGGAGTGTGCTACTTGCAAACAGTGCCTGTCCGGAACAGCGGGACCGTCGTGGACGGCCCGACGCTGTTCGCGCGGTACGCCTACCCGCCGAACCAGCGCGGGTACTGCGGCCCAGCCGACCATCAGTCGTTGCTGGAATACGGGGCGGCGCGCGTCGTCGATCCCGGCTTGGAGCAGCTGGCGCGAGGTTTCGCCGGCGCATGGCCGTACCTGACGTTCATCGCTTCGGCGGTTGGCATCGGTGATCCGCTCGATCGTCGAGTGGTCAGCGGCTACTGGCTTGGGACTCGGCTGCTGGACCGCATCGACATGGCGGTGTTCGGCAACGCCTTGCAGGACCGCTTCCGCCCCAAGACCGGGTCGTCGTGGCCGTTCCTGGCCGAGTCGATCCCGGCGGGAGCCGTTCCCAGCCACAGCTTCCACGTCTTCGAGGTCTATCCCTGGGTGGGCCTGCTGGAGTCCTACCGTGGCGGCCATCCGCTGCATATCCTCGACCGCTGCCGGATCCGCTGGGGCGAGGTGGTGACGACCTGCGGCGACCAGGTGGTGGTGCGCTCCCAACCGCTGGAGTGGGACGGTGCCGTCCTGCGCCTCGGTCCCGCGGTGGAAGAGACCGCGACGCGTGCGCTGGGAGGGCTGGGCTTCGTGGACGACCTACGTCCCGGCGAGTGGGTCTCGTTGCACTGGGACTGGGTCTGTGACCGCCTTGACGCCTCGCAGCTGGCCGACCTGCGCCGATCGACGGCTCACCAGCTGCGCATCACCAACCGTACCGCCGGCCATCCGGGCCCGGCGATGACGATGGGCTGACCGTGCGACGCCGCCTTTCCGCCGCTGTGCTGCTGGGCGCCCTGACACTGACCGCCTGCGGCCAGGCCTCCACCGGAGCTGGCAGCCAAGGCACACCGGACGGCGCAGGCGGTGAAACCCTGCGCCTGTACACCACGGTGACGCAGGAAACCGTGGACGCCGTCGTCGCCGCCTTCGCCGAGGCCGAGCCCGACACCCAGGTGGAGGTGTTCCGCGCGCCAACCGGCGAGCTCAACGCCCGCATCGCCGCCGAGCGTCGCGAGGGCGGCGTGCAGGCCGACGTGCTGTGGCTCACCGACCCTTTGTCGATGCAGCAGTACGACGCCGAAGGGCTGCTGGCCGCCTACGCGCCCGCCGAGATCGACGCCGTGCCGGCCGAGTACCGCACGGACACCTTCGTGGGGACTCGACTGCTCAACCTGGTGATCGTGCACGAGGCTGGCCTTGACCCGGCACCGCAGACCTGGCAGGACCTGGCCGACCCCGCCTACCGCGATGCGGTGGCGCTGCCGGATCCGTCCTTCGCGGGGTCGGCCTTCGGGGCCCTTGGCTACTTCGCCGAGGCTGAGGGCGGCCTGGACTTCTATGCGTCCCTGGCCGACAACGGCGTGGTCCAGGTGCCTTCCCCTGGCGAGGTGACCAGCGGGGTGGCCGAAGGCCGCTTCGTGGCCGGAATGACCCTGGACGCCGACGCGCGCGCCGCCGCCGAGGCCGGGTCGCCGGTGGAGTCGGTAGTGCCTGAGTCAGGGGCCATCGCGGTCTACAGCCCCATCGCCGTGATCGAGTCGGCGGCCAACACCGAGGCCGCCGAGGCCTTCGTTGACTTCTCGCTGACGATCCCGGCGCAGGAGGCGATCGCGGGCTCCGGCTGGGAGCCGATCCGCGACGACGTGGAATGGGAGCACGAGGCGATGCAGGTGGCGCCGGACTGGTCGGCCATCTACGACCGGCAGGACGAGCTGCTCGAGGAGTACCGGGCCATCATCGGTGGGTGATCGTGGCGGCGTAGCTCGGGCTAGCCCGGCGCTGCACGGCGCGATCGTCCTGGCGGCTGCAGGTGCGCTCCTGCTCGTTGGGTTCCCCCTTGCCGAGCTGTTCGGGGCCGCCGCCTCACAGGGCCTGGCCGCGGTGGTCGCGGCCTTCCAGGGAACCGCGGCAGCGCGTGCGATCGCCACGACGCTGGGAACGGGTGGCGTCGTCACCCTGCTGGGCGTCCTGGGCGGGACCGCCGCGGCGTTTGCCACCGAGCGAGGCGCACCGCGCGGGCGGTCCTGGCTTCGGGGTGCGGTGCTCCTACCGCTGGTCGTTCCGCCGTTCGTCGCCGCACTTAGCTGGGGGCAGGCCTACGGCCCGGCCGGCCTTGTTGACGACCTGCTCGGCCTGGAGTTGCCGGGCGTGTACGGGCTCGGCGGGGTGGTGACGGTGCTGACGGTGCACGCCGTGCCGTTGGTGTACCTCGTCGTAGCGGCCGCGCTGGCGTCGCGCGCCGAGCCGGATCTGGAACGCGCCGCGCGCAGTAGCGGAGCCAGCGCCGCGACGGCATTTCGCACGGTCACGCTGCCACTGCTGCGCCCGGCGATCGTCGCCGGCGCCGCCCTGGCCTTCGTCACCACGGTCAACGCCTTCGGGGTGCCGGCGGTGCTGGGTACGCCAGCCGGTGTCACCACCGTCACAACGCGCATCTACTCCGACCTGGTGTTCGCCGCCGACCCAGAGGCCTTCACCCGCGTCCTGGTCCTGGCGTCCGGGCTGGTGCTGCTCACCCTGTCCGTGGTCGGCGTTGCCGACGTCCGCGACGCGCTGGGAACCGGGCTGACGCGGACCGGCGCTCCCCTCGGCAGCGCCGTGCCAGCCGGATCCCGCTGGCCAGGTGCCGTGCTGTGGAGCTACGCGCTGGTCACCAGCATGCTGCCGCTGCTGGCGCTGGTGCTGGTCGGGATCACCCGTGCGCTGGGTCTGGCGCCGGTGCCGGCCAACTGGACCCTCGGTCACTTCCGTGCCGCTCTGGGCGGTCTGGGCGGACCGGCACTGGCCCGCAGTGTGCTGCTGGCGATTGCGGCGGCCACCACCGTGCTCCTGCTGGGGGGGTTGCTGACCGCCCTGCGACGTCAGCGTGGTGGCAAGCCGCTGGCCACCATGGCGACGCTCACCTTCGCCGTCCCCGGCTCGGCCCTGGCGGTGGCCGTCCTGCTGGCCTACGGGCCGTGGCTGCGCGACACCCTGGCGCTGATCCTCATCGCCTATCTGGCCAAATTTTGGGCGCTCGGTCACCGCACGATCGCCGGCGCCGCCGGCCGGCAGCCGCCCGAGCTCGCCTGGGCGGCCCGAGCCAGCGGGGCCGGGCCGGCTACCACGCTGCGCACCGTCACGATCCCCCTGCTGCTGCCCGCGCTGGCGGGCGCCTGGCTGGTGGTGTTCCTGTTCGGCCTGCACGAGGTGACGATGTCCAGCCTGCTGTACGGGCCGGGCAGCGAGACCCTGGCAGTGGTGATCCTCAACCTGCGCCAGCTGGGCGACGTTCCGGTGACCGCGGCGCTGGCGGTGCTGCTGACCGGCATGGTCCTGCTTGGCACCGCGCTGCTGTCGGCCGCGAGCCGGACGTCACGACGCCTCACCACCCGTCGGGACGGCGGATGACCTCGGCGCTGACCCTGCGGGAGCTGACGGTGGCCTACGGCGCGGAGCCGGTGTTGCGCGGCGTCAGCCTGCAGGTGGCACCCGACGAGGTGGTGGCCCTGCTCGGGCCCTCCGGCTGCGGAAAGAGCACCTTGCTGGCCGCGGTGGCCGGGTTCATCGAACCTCGCGAAGGCCAGGTGCTGTTGCGGGACGAGGTGATGTCCGGGCCTGGCCGCAGCGTGCCACCAGAGGACCGCGACGTCGGCGTGGTCTTCCAGCACTACGCGTTGTGGCCACACCTGACCGCCGTCGACACGGTGGCCTACCCCCTGCGCCGCCGCGGCGTCGGGGCTCGAGAGGCGCGCCGCGCGGCGACGGCGCTGCTGGCGCGGGTAGGTCTTGACGAGCTGGGAGACCGACGCCCGGCCGAGCTGTCCGGAGGGCAGCAACAACGCGTCGGGCTTGCTCGCGCCTTGGCGCGGGAGCCGTCCCTGTATCTGTTCGACGAGCCCACCGCCCACCTGGACACGGCGCTGCGGGCGTCGTTGACCGAGGAGCTCACCGAGCAGCGCCGCCAGCGTGGTGCGGCCGCGTTGTACGCCACTCACGACGCGGCGGAAGCGCTCGCGGTGGCCGACCGGGTCGTGCTGCTGCGCGAAGGTCGGGTCGCGCAGGTCGGCCGGCCGGCCGAGGTCTACGAAGAGCCAGCCGACCTGTGGTCCGCGGCGCTGACGGGCCCCGCCTCGGTGCTGGACATTCCCGCCGGCGAGGCGGTCTCCGGCAAGGTGACGCTGCGCGTGGGTGAAGAGACGGTTCGCGTGCCCGGGGGCAGCGCTGCCGGGCTGCGGCCGGCTGACGGGGCCGTGCTGGTGCGTCCCGAGTGGGCTGGGCTCGGCGGGCGACTGTCCGGAGTGGTCCGTCAAGTGCGCT
>Ga0136620_10001559_pt1 | contig 10916 bp, 10 predicted proteins | sample AntDrymUQ4162106_2_FD_104806 | JGI IMG/M metagenome (GOLD analysis project Ga0136620, IMG submission 104806) | Polar desert sand microbial communities from Dry Valleys, Antarctica - metaG UQ416 (21.06) | ecosystem: Environmental > Terrestrial > Soil > Desert | place: Antarctica: Dry Valley... | reverse complement strand
GAGGAGAACCTGCGCCGGCGCTGTTCGATCGTGCTGCGCTCGGCCGCCGTGCGCAACGTCCATGACGTCGCACTCGCGCTGGGGCTGGGCGCCAACGGCGTCTGTCCCTACGTGATGGTCGAGGTCAGCTGCGTCGACGACTATCGCCAGGACACCAGCAACATCTGCGCCGCGCTGCGCAAGGGGATCGAGAAGGTGATCTCGACGATCGGGATTCACGAGTCGCGTGGCTACGCGCGCCAGTTCTCGTCGATCGGCGTCAAGCCCGAGCTCGCCGAGATCTTCCAGACTCCGGCCTTTGCGGCCTCCCACACGGGGGGCGTCGGCTTCGCCGAGCTCGACTCCGAGGCCGACGCTCGCCACCTGATCCTCAAGGGCGACGAGGAATCGAAGCCCGCGAAGACGTTTCGCTTCTATCCCAAGGTCTACAAGGCCGCCGTCGCTGCAGCCAACGGGACGGCGAGCTATGAGGACTACTCGCAGAAGGTTCGCGACCTCGAGCAGACGAATCCGATCTCGATGCGCCACATCGTCGCTCTGCGCTCCGATCGCGACACCCCGGTCGACGCGGCCTCGGTCGACGCGGGCGTCGGCCATCACGACTATCCGATCGTGATCAGCTCGATGAGCTTCGGTTCCCAGTCCGAGCCCGCATTTCGCGCCTACGCCGAGGCCGCCAAGGCGATCAACATCCTCGGCATCAACGGCGAGGGCGGCGAGATCCGCGACATGTTCGGGGAGTACCGCAAGTGGCGCGGCCAGCAGGTCGCCTCGGGGCGCTTCGGGGTCTCGGCCGAGATGCTGAACTCGTCCTACGTCGCGGAGATCAAGATCGGCCAGGGCGCGAAGCCCGGCGAAGGCGGCCACCTGCCCGGCAAGAAGGTCTCCGAGAAGGTCGCCGCGGCGCGAAACGCCGCCCCGGGCACCGACCTGATCTCGCCCTCGAACAATCACGACCTCTACTCGATCGAGGACCTCGCGGAGCTGATCGACGAGCTCAAGACCGTCAACCCCGACCTCCGCGTCTCGGTCAAGGTCCCGGTCGTGCCCAACGTCGGCACGATCGGGCTCGGGATCGCGAAGGCGGGAGCGGACATCATCACCCTGTCGGGCTTCGAGGGCGGGACCGGAGCCGCGCGCCAGCACGCTCTGCGCCACGTCGGCCTGCCGTCGGACATCGGGACCCGCGCCGTGCATCGCGCGCTGATGGAGGCCGGGTTGAGAAACCGCGTCGAGATCTGGGCCGACGGCGGCTACCGCCACGCCCACGACATCGTCAAGTTGCATTGCATGGGCGCCAACCGCGTGGCCTTCGGCACCCTTGCGATGGTGTCGTTGGGCTGCACGATCTGCCGCGGCTGCCAGCTCGACACCTGCCACGTCGGGATCGCGACGCAGATCGAGACCACCAAGCAGGCCGAGGCGCACGGCCTCAAGAAGTTCACTCCGCAGGCGGTCACCACGGCGGCGGAGAACTGCGCTCGCTTCTTCCACTCGATGGGCGAGGAGGTCAAAGCCGTCGTCGGCGAGCTCGGCTACGACCGCGCCCAGGACCTCGTCGGCCGCTACGACCTGCTCGAGCAGGTCTCCCACGCCGACCAGCTCGACCTCGCCGAGCTGATCACGCCGCTTGACGAATACCTCGACCTCGAGCCCGCCGACCTCCCCGTTCGCGAGGAGGAGATGGTCGAGGCCCGCGCCGAGGCCGGTCTCGTGCGGGCGCGGCCGATCCGCATGGAGACCAAGGACGCCTCGGCGCAGATCGCGACGCTCTCCGACGAGGTGTGCTCCGGGACCGCCGTGCGCCAGCAGTTCCCGCGTGCGACCGACGCAAATGACCGCGTCCTCGGGGCATCGCTGTCCGGGGCCCTGGCGCGGGCGCGGATCTACGACGGCGCTCCCGAGGGCAGCCAGCACGACGTGCTTGCGGAGCTGACGTTCAACGGTGGCTCGGTCGCCGGCCAGGGCTTCGGCGCCTTCAACGCCTACGGAGTAGTCGTGCGCGTCGAGGGCGGCGCTCAGGACGGCGTCGGCAAGACGATGCTCGGCGGCACCGTGTCCATTCTCAAGGGCAAGAACAACGACGGCCGGCGCCTCAACGGCTCGGTCGGCAAGTCGTTTGCCTACGGTGCCCAGCGAGGCCGCCTGTTCGTGCAGGGCTCGGCCGACTCGCGCTTTTGCATCCGTTTGTCGGGTGCCGACGTCGTGCTCGCCGGCGAGCCCGCCGAGCCGCTCGACGACTCGCGAGGCTTGCTGTCAGACCGCGCCAACGCCAAGGGCTTCGCGTTCGAGTACATGACCTCGGGCCGCGCCGTCGTGCTCGGTGACATCGGACCGTGGGCGTGCTCGGGGATGACCGGCGGCCGCGTCTACGCGCGCGTCAATCCGGAGTGGAACCTCGACCGGGCCGCGATCGAGCACCGGCTCGGCAAGGGCGCCAAGGTCGAGCTCTCAGAGCTCGACGCCGAGGGAGAGCTCGACGTCCAGGACCTGCTCGGCCACTACGCCTCAGAGCTGCGGGCCACCGATCAGGACGACGAGGCCAAGCGGATGCTCGCCCTCGCCGCCGAGGCCTCAGACCACTTCCTGATGGTCGTCCCGCACAAGGTCCAGGCGGACCCGAGCATCTCGACGGAGTAGCTACCCCGAGCCAGCGAGGACGGCCGGCACGCCCTCAAAGCGCCCGATGTCGGCGACCTCGGCTTCGATCGCGCGCATCATCGTGGCGTCGAGTCGCTCGAACGGCTCGAGCTCGACGCGGATCGCCTTGCCGGAGCGCTTCTGACGCCACGTGCCGACGGCGACGCCGTCGACGACGATCGCCGGGCGCAGGATGCCGCCGCCGGGCATGATCTGGCGCCAGCGCTCGTTTGCGGCGATGAAGTCACGGTTGCGGTGGCCCATCAGGTAGGTGTCGTAGGCGGGCAGCAGACGCACGACGCCGCGACCCGGCCGCCGTGCGGGGCCCTTGAGCCGGTAGGCGGTCTCACCTCCCAGGCTCACCTCGACTATCTCTGACGCGATCCCGGCGAGCCCGGACCGCACGTCGCCCAGCCCCAGACCCGACCAGCCGGCGAAGTCGACTTCGGTCGCGGGGGCGAAGGCGCGCAGGTAGCGCCGGGTGAGATCGCGCAGGGCGGCGTCGCGGTCGTGGGGCTTGGGTGCATCGAGCCAGTCGCGGCGCAGCACGAGCGCGGCGCGCGCCCCGATGTCCGGGCCGAGGCAGGCGACGCCGCGGGTCACGGCAAGCGAGTAGATGTGGGTGCGGCGCGGCTGGTCGAGCTTGATCCGCTCGCGCTCGAGGTGCTCCGTGAGCTCCTCGCGAAGCAGCGGGCCGTCGGCCGCGAGCGCGCGTTCGATCGCCTCTAGGGTGCGGTCCTGCGTGCGGGCGTCCATGCCGAAGTGCGCCAGGCGGCGTTGCGACCAGGTCGCCATCGCGGGCTCGAACAACGGCAGCATCCAGCTGGCGTCGTCGGTCGCCAGCAGGTGCATCGTCTTTCGCATCGCCCAGGTGCGCAGCAGTGAGCGCTCCTCGGTACGGGCGCGGTCTATATCGGCGCCGGTCAGGTGCGCGTTGCGGCAGCGCAGCGAGAGCCTGCCCGCGCGCGGCTCCTGCGCCTGGGCGCCGCAGATCGCGCTCGCGACGTCGGCGGGATGCGCGGCGCCGCCCGGCCGGTGCAGGAGCTGGGATGCGGCACGCTGGCGCGCCAGACGATTGGGCGAGGTCTCTCCGCGGCCCCGTGCCACGGCGCTGGACCCTACAGGCGGTCGATCAGCGGCGGACCGCGGCGGAGCTGGGCAGGCAAGGGACAAGGCGGGCGCGCACCGCGGCGACGACCTCATCGGGACGATCGATGACCTGCCTCCACGGAGCCAAGACCGCGGCCATCCAGCGGCCCTCGTTGGTCAGGCGGGGGTGGCCGACGGCATAGACACCCCGGTGGACGCGGTGAAGGCGGCCTCTGCGAGCGCGAGCCTTCACGGCTTCCTTGCCGAGGCCAACCGCCCGCATTTGCGCCAGCGACACCACGCCGTGCTGGTTTGCTGCCAGTCGGGCGAGAGCCCGTTCGACGTCAATGGCGCTTTGGGGTTGCATGTGACCCCTAAAGCGCCAAACGACCGGCCGTGCCCCACCCAGCCGCTGTAACCGTCTGGAGTGCCCCTACCCAGCCGCCGCAACCGTCCGCGGCTCCGATCCGCCCGCGGGCGACCGCAACGATCCGCGCCGCCGCCGTGGACGTCGGCGCCAGGTGCTCAGGCTTCGAACGCGGCGGGATTCATCGGCCGGCGCTGAATCCCGGTTCCGACGAGATGAAGCCGATAGCGGCCGATCTCGAGCTCGTCGCCGTCGCGCAGGGGACTCCACTCGACGCGCTCGCCGTTTACGAACAGGCCGTTGAGGCTGCGGTCGTCGAGGACGCGAACGTCGCCCTCGTCGGTCTTGACGATCAGGGCATGGCGGCGCGACACCGTCGGGTCGTCGAGCCTGATGTCGGCGGTGATGCTGCGGCCGATTCGCGTCCATCCCGTCGGTACGGGGATGGTCGAGACCTCGCCATCGTCGCCCTTGAAGGCGAGAAGCTCGTCATCTACGCCCTCGAGGCGCAGGGCCTGCAGCCAATTCGGCTCCTCGGGGTCGCTCTCCACTTGGGGGCTCTCGGTCATCGTCGGCTGCTCGAACAGCGAGGCGCGGCGGAACTGCGAGCTCCCGCAGGTCGGGCACTGCGGAATTCTGTCGAGAGCGGAAAGCGCGACCTGAAAGCCGCATCCGAGGCACAGGAACGATCCGTGGCCTGCGATCCTGTCTGTCTCGTAGACGCTGGACTCGGTCTGGACTGCCAAGCTCTTTCCTCCCGGCGAGCCGCTTGTTACGAGGATAACGCGAACCCGCCGCTCGATTGGGACGGTGCGGGAAGTGGACATTCGATCTACCCGCAAACTCCGGCAATCAAACGGCCCGGCCCGCGGGCGCGGCGCGAATACAATCGCTGCCCGCTGCGCATGGGCCCGATCTCCGTCAGCACCGTCGTCGACCAGCCGCGCGAGCGGGTCTTCGACTTCGTCTGCGATCTCGCCAACCGCGAGGCCTTTTGCGACCACTTCATCACCGAGCTGCGGCTCGAGCGCGCCGAGTCGGCCGGCAGCGGCGCGGCAGCCCGCTTCAAGATCAGCCCTCCGCTGACGACGATGTGGTTCGAGACCGTGATCGAGGACGCCGAGCGCCCGCATCAGATCTATGAGCGCGGGCACGGCGGCAGGCTCGACAGGATGGCGGTCAACACCGTGTGGGAGATGGTCGCCGGGCCCGCGGGCTCGACCGAGCTTCGGCTCAGCTTCTGGACCGAGCCGACGCATCCGCTCGACCGCGTGCGCGAGCGGCTTGGGGCGACGCGCTGGTACCGGCGCCAGTGGAGCCGCGCGCTGCAGCGCCTGCGCGAGATGATCGAGACCGATGCCGAAGTCAAGCGCGTGGGCATCGCCGGCGAGGATCGGGTTCCCGTCGCGCCTCGCTGAGAAATAGACTGCGGCAATGCGGGCAAAACGGAACATCGGACGGATGCTGGCCGCGATCTCGGTCGCCGCCGTCGCCGCGCTCGGCGTCGGAGGGTGCGGTGAGGAGGAGTCGCTCGAGGTGGCGGAGGGGGAGCCGGTCGAGCTCGGCGACCTGAGCTATAACGTCGCGATCACGCGCTTTCTCAACCCCGCCGATTCCGAGGACGCCGCCTATCTCGAGGGCGAGCCCGATCCACCGCCCGGCGAGCAGTACTTCGGCGTCTTCATGCGAGTGGCAAACGAGGGCGACGAGGCGGCCCGCGTTTCGTCGGCATTCAAGATCCTCGACACCCGTGAGGGCTCCTACAGCTCAATCTCGGCCGACAATGGCTATGCGTTGGCGCCGGGCTCCGAGGTTCTGCCCGACCAGGAGCTCCCCGCGCCTGACACACCCGCTGCCAACGGCCCGATCGACGGCGCGATGGTGCTGTTCCTGCTACCCGACGAGGTGACCGAGAACCGGCCGCTCGAATTCGAGATACCCTCGGCCGCGGGCACCGGCGTCATCGAGCTCGACATCTAGATGGAGGCGACCTGACCGCGATGGAGACGAGCGCCAAATCTGCCCCCAGCACCACCTCGACTCGCGCGATTCAGATCTTGCTCGTGATCGCGATGGTCGCGGCGCTGATCGTCCTCATCGGGCTGTTTCCCGACTTCCTAGCGGTCATCGCACTGATCGCGATGGTCGTCGTCACTGTCGTCACCGCACCTGCGGCGCGCGGTCGCGGCGGAGGCTGGTGGATCATCCTTGCGGTCGGGACCGGCCTGTCGGTCGGCGGGGCGCTGCTTGCCCAGGCCCTCAACACCCTCGGAGGGCTGCTTGCCGTCATCGGCGGGGTGCTCGTCGTAATCGGGGCGGCGATCGGGTTTCCCGCCAGCGACGAGGACTAGGACCTAGCCACCGAGCTTCGATGCCAGGACCTGCTGCGCGATCGGCGCCGCGACCTCGCCGCCATCGCCCTCCGAGTCGACCACCATCACCGCGACCGCGATCTCCGGCGACTTCGCGGGGGCGAACGCGGTGAACCACGCATCGAGCATCTGCTCCGGCTCCTCTCCCTCGGCCGGGGGTGCCTCGCCCTCCTCGGGCGTGTCGGGGCCGAGCTCCGCGGTGCCCGTCTTGCCCGCGACCTCGACACCCGGGACCGCGGCGGCGACCCCGGTACCGCTCTTGACGACCTCGACCATGAGCTCGCGAACCGTGGATGCGATCTCGGGCGTCGTCACCGTCACGGGGCCGCCGTCGGGGCCGAGTCCCGGATCGGTGACGAGGGTGGTCGGGCTGCGCTCGCCTTCGTTGGCGATCGTCTGCGCCACCGAGGCCATCGACAGCGGCGTCGCCAGCACCTGCCCTTGCCCGATGGCCGACTCGCCGACCTCGACGTCGGACTCCAGCGGATCCGGAATCACGCTCAGCGCCGGATTGGTCTCGGCGATCGCCTCGTCGTTGTAAAGAGTTGGAGGGGCGTTGAAGCCAAATAACTCCGCCGCCCTGACCAGCCGCTCGGCCCCGACCTCGACGCCCAGCGGCGCGAAGACGGTGTTGCACGATTCCGCGAAGCTCTGTACGAACGTGCCGCCGCAGGGCGAGTCGTGGGCGTTGGAGATCTCGCGGCCGATCGCCGAGTTCGAGATCTCGACCGGAAACGTGTCGTCGAGGCGGACGGCGTCGGCCTCGAGGGCCGCCGTGGTGGTGATGATCTTGAACGTCGAACCCGGCGGCTGGGGCGCCGAGAACGCGATTCCGGCCAGCGCCCTGACGGAGCCGTCGTCGGCGTCGAGAACGGCGACGCCCCCGAAGCGCTCCCCGAGAGCCGTCACGGCGGCCTTCTGCAGCGCGGGGTCGATCGTGGTGTGCACCGGCTCGCCCGGAGTCGGCTCGCCGCTCGCGATCACCCTCGTCTCCCCGCTCGCGTGCTTGCCGGCGGCGACCGCGAGCAGCTTGCCGCCGGGCTGACCGGCGAGCGTCAGGTTGAAGGCGCGCTCGAGTCCGCTGGTCCCCGTCGGAGCGTCTTCGGGAAAGCCGCGCGCGACGAGCTGCTCGCTCTGCAGGCTCTTCGGGGTGCCGATGACCCCGGCGACGTTGGCGGCCGCGACACCGAGCGGTGAGGTGCGGGCCGCCGCCGGGCCCTCGGCCAGCGGCGTGTCATTTCGGGTCAGGATCGGCGCGCGCTCCGGTACGGCCTCGCGGCGGTCGAGCTGCTCGCCCGCGGCGAGGCCGGGAAAGGCGAGGTGGGGCTCCCAGGCGATCGCGTCGCCGTCCATCGGCAATGCGAGCTCGGCGTCGACGTTTCCGAACGCGAAGGTGTCGATCGTCATCGGCACGCTGACGACGTCGGAGTCGGGGTCGTTCGCGTTACCAGCTCCGACGCTGTCGACGGTGGCCGTCCGTTGAGCCTCGGAGTAGGCGGCTTTGAACTCGTCGAGCGGGTAGTTCGCGGCCGCCTCGTCGCTCAGCTCGGCGTGCATGGCGCCGAAGTCCTGGCCGGCCCAGGCGTCGACGAAGCGCTGTGCGGTCTCCTTTCCGGCCGGGGTGCTGCCGACCGCGGCTCCGGCGATGAACGAGACGGCGCAGACGACGACGACGGGGACCGCTCTGGTGAGTAGGCGGTGTTGCCGCGCCGCCTGCGCGATGTCATTGCTCAACCGAGGAGGGTCCGATACGGGTTCACCAACGAACATTAGCCAGTCAAAGGGCCCCGGTCTGCAATCTTCTCGCCGGTGACTGCCATCGATTGGATCATCATCGTCGTCGCGCTGGCGTTCGGCTATTGGGGCTACGGCCACGGGCTGATCGTCGGGGCGCTGACACTGTCGGGCTTCGCGGCGGGCGCGCTGCTCGGCTCGCGGTTGGGACCCGCGCTGCTCAACGGGGGCGCGGAGTCGCCGTACGCGCCGCTGACGACGCTGCTCTGCGGCCTGCTGGTCGGGGCGATGATCGCCGTGGCCATCGAGGGCATTGCCCAGGGGCTGCGAGCGAGGGTCGTCCGCGGGCCGGGCGGGATCGTGCTCGACGGAAGCGGCGGAGCGGCGCTGTTCGCGGCCCTGGCGCTGTTGCTGGCGTGGGTCTTCGGCGCCGTCGCGCTGCATACCCCGGGCGCCCGCGAGCTGCGCACCTCGGTTCAGGAGTCGACGATCCTCAAGCAGCTCAACGAGCTGCTGCCTCCCTCGGGGCCCGTCCTCAACGTCCTCAACAGGATCGACCCCACCCCCGAAGTCGACGGGCCGGAGGCGCGCGTTGCGGCTCCAGACGCCGCGATCGCCCGCGACCCGCAGGTCGAGGCGGCGGGCCAGAGCGTCGTCCGCGTGCTCGGAACGGCCTGCGGGCTCGGCGTCGGCGGCTCGGGCTGGGTTGCCGCCCCGGGCCTGGTCGTGACGAACGCCCACGTCGTAGCGGGCCAGGACGACACGACGGTCACGACCCGGGACGGGACCGAGCTCGATGCGACCGCGGTCCACTACGAGCCCCGAAACGACGTCGCCGTGCTCGAGGTCGGCGGCCTCGGCGCAACCCCGCTGGCCCTGTCCGCGGTGACCGAGGAGGGCACCGAGGGGGGTGTGCTCGGCTATCCCGAGAACGGTCCTTTCACGATCGCGCCCGCTCGACTCGGCGCGACGGGAGAGGTGATCAGCCAGGACTCATATGGGCGCGGTCCGGTCACCCGTCTGATGACGCCGTTTCGGGCTGACGTGCGCAGTGGCAACTCCGGCGGCCCCGTCGTCGACGGCGACGGTGAGGTGCTCGCGACCGTGTTCGCGGCGGCCGTCGGCGGCAAGCCCGACAGTGGGCTCGGGGTCCCCAACCAGGTGGTCGAGGCGGCGCTGCAACGCGCCGCCGGGGCCGTCGATACCGGCCCCTGCGTTGCGTGACCGTGAGCTTTGCGCTCCGCGAGGACATGGGAGGGCTTCTGTAACCTGATTCCAGGGTGGAGCCGACCTCGCAAACCGAGGAGAGAGCCGCGTGTGCGAGCGTCTGTCCGCACTTTCACGCCGCGGTCGAGCTGATCGGCAAGCGCTGGGCCGGGGCGATCCTGTGGGCGCTCTCGGAGCGCCCGCACTACTACGCCGAGCTGTCCCTGGCCGTTCCAAAGATGTCGGACCGCGTGCTCTCACAGCGCCTGCGCGAGCTCGAGGCCGAGGGCCTCGTGGTGCGATCGGTCGAGGACGGAAACGGCGCCCGTGCACGCGTCGCGTACGCGCTCACCGAAAAGGGCCGTGGGCTGAACCCGGTGCTGCGCGAGCTGCACGACTGGGCGGGGGAGTGGAAGGGGACCGCGAGCGGACGCTCTCGGGCTGAGAGCGGCTGACCGACGAACGCCGGGTCGTCAGCCGGCTACCACCGGCGCGGATTACCCGCCGGAATCCGATCCTCGACGAGGACCGCCTCGACGACCTCGACCGGTGGTGGGCCCGTCGTCTCGAGGTAGAGCTCGCCCTGACCGGGACCCAGGGCCTGGAAGGCCGACTCGACGAACGCGGCATAGGACGCGATCACGATTGCGTCATGCGGCGGCCGGGCGGCGAAATGAGCAGGTTTGGCCCGGTAGGCGAACACCGCCTCGAGCTGACAGGCCTGGCCCAGGTGCCGTGTGACCTCGAAGCGGGCATAGCGCAGCTCGCGCACGTCGAGGCGCTCGAGCTCCGCCTCGGTGAGCTCGAGGATGACGCCGTTCGGCGCTTCGGCCTCGTCGCCTGATGGCTCGAGGTTGAGCCCGAGGACGTAACCCGGCAACCCGCCGTTATCGCGGCGCGCGAAGGTCTTCTCACACTCTCGGTTGTCGCGCAGCGTCGACCAGCGGCGTCGCCAGCCGCCGAGGCGCGCGACCGCCGAGGCCTCGACGGGCCGCCCGAGCGTCTCCGAGGCGCTCTCGGGGCTGACCAGCGAGCCATAGGCGAACAGCCCGAGCCGCGCCATCGCTCTCAGGCGTCGAGCCGTCGCAACGTCATCTCGTCCGGGTGGATGCAGAGCCGCTTGCGCGCGGGGCAGTCGTGGCACAGCGCGAGGTGGGGGGCGTCGGTGACCTCGAAGCGCGCCGCGGCGACATTCGCGATCAGGCTCTCGACGCGCGCTTGGGCGGCGGCGAGCGCGGCGGCGTCGTAGCGGCGCTCGACGGGTCGCTCTGGTGCTTCGAGAAAGGCGTAGGCGGTGCGGATATCGGCGCCGTCGCCGGCGAGCCGGGAGGCGGCGAGCGCGTAGAGGTCGCGCTGGGTCTCGTAGCGGCGCGCATGGGATTCGGGGTCGGCGTCGCCAAGCGCGTCGGTCTTGAAATCGACGACGACGACCTCGCCGCCGGAAAGCTGGGCGACGAGGTCCATCTTGCCGCGCACGACGCTGGCCCCTACGCCGAGCAGGAACGGTG
>Ga0136620_10001555_pt1 | contig 10934 bp, 9 predicted proteins | sample AntDrymUQ4162106_2_FD_104806 | JGI IMG/M metagenome (GOLD analysis project Ga0136620, IMG submission 104806) | Polar desert sand microbial communities from Dry Valleys, Antarctica - metaG UQ416 (21.06) | ecosystem: Environmental > Terrestrial > Soil > Desert | place: Antarctica: Dry Valley... | reverse complement strand
TCATCGCCCACATCGACCATGGCAAGTCGACGCTCGCGGACCGCATCCTCGAGACGACCGGCTCCGTCGATCCGCGCAAGCACCGTCCGCAGCTGCTCGACTCGATGGAGCTCGAGCGGGAGCGCGGCATAACGATCAAGGCACAGGCCGTGCGCGTCGAGTACGCGGCGCGCGACGGCAAGACGTATCGCCTGCACCTGATCGACACCCCCGGACACGTCGACTTCACCTACGAGGTCTCGCGCTCGCTGGCCGCCTGCGACGGCGCGCTGCTGCTGGTCGACGCCGCCCAGGGGGTGCAGGCCCAGACCGTCGCGAACACCTATCTGGCGATCGACGCCGGCCTCGAGCTGATCCCGGCGCTCAACAAGATCGACCTGCCGGGCGCGCAGCCCGAGGAGGTCGCCGGCGAGATCTCGGAGCTGCTCGGCGAGCCGGCGGAGGGTGTGCTGCGCGTCTCGGCGAAGACCGGCGAAGGGGTGACCGACGTGCTCGAGTCGATCGTCGAGCGCATCCCGCCGCCCGAGGGCGATCCCGACGCGCCGGCGCGGGCGCTCATCTTCGACTCCGAGTTCAACCAGTACCGCGGCGTGATCGCCTACGTGCGCGTCGTCGACGGAGAACTTCGGAAGGGCGACGCGATCCAGGCGATGCAGACAGGCACGCGCGCCGAGATCGACGACATCGGCTTCTTCTCGCCGGGCCGTGTCCCGGTCGCCTCGCTCAGCGCGGGCGAGGTCGGGTACGTGATCACCGGTATCAAGGACGTGTCGCTCTTGCGCGTGGGGGACACGCTGACCCGCTCCGAGCGACCGGCGTCCGAGCCGCTGCCCGGTTACCAGGAGGTCAAGCCGATGGTCTTCTGCGGGCTCTTCCCGGTCGACACCGAGGACTTCGGCGACCTGCGCGACGCGCTCGAGCGCCTGGCGCTGAACGACGCCGCGCTGTCGTGGGAGCCCGAGACGAGCCAGGCGCTCGGCTTCGGCTTTCGCTGCGGCTTCCTCGGGCTGCTGCACATGGACATCGTGCGCGAGCGGCTCGAGCGCGAGTACGACCTTTCGCTGCTGACGACGACGCCGACGGTCGAGTACGAGGTCTCGCTCACCGACGGCGCCGAGATCGGCGTGCACTCCCCGACCGACATGCCTGACCGCTCGCGCATCGAGGAGATCCGCGAGCCCTACATCCGCGCCACCGTGCTGTGCCCCAAGGAGTACGTGGGCCAGGTGATGGAGCTCTGCCAGGAGCGTCGCGGCACCCACGTCGAGATGAGCTTCCTGTCCTCGCAGCGGGTCCAGATCCGCTACGACCTGCCGCTCGCCGAGATCGTGCTCGACTTCTTCGACCAGCTCAAGTCGCGCACGCGTGGCTTCGCATCACTCGACTACGAGCTGATCGGGTCCCGGCCCTCCGACCTCGTCAAGCTCGACATCCTGCTCTCGGGCGACCCGGTCGACGCGCTCTCGATGGTGGTCCACCGCGACAAGGCCTACCCGCAGGGGCGCCTGCTCACCGAGCGCCTCCAGAAGCGGATCCCGCGCCAGCAGTTCGAGGTGGCGATCCAGGCGGCCGTGGGGTCGAAGATCATCGCCCGCGAGTCCGTCAAGCCGATGCGCAAGGACGTGATCGCCAAGTGCTACGGCGGCGACATCTCGCGCAAGCGCAAGCTGCTCGAGCGCCAGAAGGCCGGCAAGAAGCGGATGAAGCAGGTGGGCCGGATCGAGGTCCCCCAGGAGGCGTTCTTGGCCGTGCTCGAGCTGGGCGAGAACGGGTCTGGGTAAGCGGGACTAAACTGGCCGAGCTCGGGGCGTGGCGCAGCCTGGTAGCGCGCACCGTTCGGGTCGGTGAGGTCCCCGGTTCAAATCCGGGCGCCCCGATGCTTCCGGCCGGGGGCTGGGCAGCCGAGGAGAGCGGCTGCCCGGTTCGCCGCTACTTCGGCACGCGCGTGTTCACGTCGCTCGGGTTCGGCGTGCGCGCCGACACGGTGTCGAACCCGTACGACGACCCCGGCAGCGAGCCCGCCTTGCCAAAGCCGAAGCCGGCGGCCTCCAGCTGGGCGACGGCGGTCAGAACCTTGCGAAAGCCGGGCAGCCCGTCGGCGCCGGGAGCCTTGCCGGGCCCGATCGCCTCCTCGGCCTGCGAGTACTTCGCGAACGCGCGGTCGTTGCCGAGCAGCCCGAGCGACTGGCGCGCGAGCGCGCGGTGCACGGCCTCGACGGCCATGAACTCGGCCGCGATGCGCGCGAGCTCGCTGTCGCCACGGTTCGCGAACACGGTCGTCGCGATCAGATACGCGTTGACGAAGATCTGGTCGCCTATGACGAGCGTGTTGAGCAGACTGGTGCGGCTTGCGAACACCGCATCCGGCACGTGGACCGTGAGCGTCAGCGGCCGCGCGCGTCCCGGCTCGAGACCGGTCAGCACCTGGTAGTGGATCAGCTCCTCGCGTGCGGCCGCACCGAGGTTGCGCTGGGTCGTCGAGTCGCCCCCCAGGTTGCGCTCGAACGCGACCGTGTTGACGATCGTCGCGAGCACCTCGGCGGTCGCCGCGACGTTGAGGATCGTCTGCGGATCCTCCTTGTGCGCGGCACTCGCGATCTCGGGGGCGAGCCCGAGCATGCCCATGCCGCCGAGCGTCGCCGCTGCGCCGGCCACGAGCTGGCGCCGGGTGTGGGCCGAGCTGTCCGCGTGCTGGCGGTCGATCGACTGGTAGACCAGGTTGAGAGCCTCGCTCATGCTTCCTCCTTCGCGGCGCACACGCCGCTTGCCTTGGCTTGACCCGCGTCACGGCGTGGCGCCGCGTCGCGCACCTCGAGCTGGCTCCCTCGCGTGGCCGTCAGGCCGCTCCCCGCGGCCTGTCCGGCGGCAATATAAACCGTCCTGGAGCGGAAACCGCCCCGCAAATCGCTGGTTTACAACCTCTTCACAGGTTTGTAACTAGACGCACTCGGGCCACCCGCGACGCCGGACGGCGGCGAGCCGCCGGTCGCCACCCGCAGCGCCAGTCACAATGAGGGGCATGGAGATGACCGAAAGACAGGCGCTGGTGCTGCGCAAGGTGGTCGAGGGGCACGTCGAGCACGGCGTGCCCGTCGGCTCCAGGTGGCTCGCCGGCCAGCGTGAGATCGTCTGGGGGCCCTCGACGCTGCGCGCGGAGCTGGCCCACCTCGAGGAGCTCGGGCTGCTCGCCCATCCGCATACCTCGGCCGGTCGGGTGCCGACCGACAGCGGCTACCGCCTCTACGTGGACGAGCTGCTCGAGCGCGGCGGGCCGGCGCCCCAGGGCGAGCCGCTGCGCCTGTCGCTGATGCGCCGCGAGGTGGACGAGGCGATGCGGGCCACGACCGAGCAGCTCTCCCAGGTCACGAACCTGCTGGCGATCGTCTCCGCGCCGCCGATCGCCACCACGACGATCCGCCACGTCGAGGTGCTCGTGTTGCAGCCGCAGGTGGCGATGGTGGTCGTGATCACGTCGACCGGCGGTGTCTCGAAGCGTGTGATCTCGTACGAGCGCCCGGTCGATCCCGGCGTCGTCGGCTGGGCCGCGAGCTACCTCAACGAGGCTCTGCGCGGGATGGCCGTCGGCGCGCGGATGCTCCACGCGAAGCTTGTCGAGCCGTCGCTTTCGGACTCGGAGCTCGACTTCCTGGCCACGCTCGCGCCGGTCTTCACCGAGCTCGAGCGGACCGCCGAGGACACGCTCTACGTCGAGGGCGCGGCGCGCCTCCTGTCCGAGCACCGCTTCCAGGAGCTGAGCCAGATAAACGATCTGATGGCGATGCTCGAGCGGCGGGTGGCGCTCCTCTCGCTGCTGCGCAGCGCGCTCGTCGAGCCACGCGTGTACCTGCGGATCGGGCACGAGAACGAGGCGCCCGAGCTGCGCTCGATCTCGCTCGTGGCCGCCAACTACGGCCTCGCGAGCCGCAAGCTCGGCGCGGTCAGCGTGCTCGGCCCCGTGCGCATGGACTACGCCACGGCAATCGTCTCCGTGCGCCAGGCGGCCGCCGAGCTGTCGCGCTTCGTGGCCGACCTCTACGACGAGTGAAGCGCGACGCCTACGAGGTCCTGGGCGTTGGCCGTGACGCCTCCCAGGAGGACATCAAGCGCTCGTTTCGGCGCGTCGCGCGGGAGCTTCACCCAGACGTCAACCGCCACGATCCGGAGGCCGAGGAGAAGTTCAAGGAGGCCGGTGAGGCCTACGAGATCCTCTCGGACGCAGAGCGACGCTCGGCCTATGACCGCTACGGCCATGAGGGCGTGCGCGCGCGCGCCGGCGGGGCCTCGGCGCAGGGCTTCGGGTCCTTCTCCGACATCTTCGAGGCGTTCTTCGGCGGCGAGGGCGACCCCTTCGGCCGCGGCGGCCGAGCGGGGCCGGCGCAGGGTCCAGACGCCGCCGTCGCCGTCGAGATCTCGCTTGACCAGGCAGCGACAGGCGAGGCGGTCGAGGTCGAGTACGAGCGCGTCAGCGTCTGCGGGCGCTGCCGCGGAAACGGCGCCGAGCCGGGCACGCCGATCGAGCAGTGCCCGCGCTGCGAGGGCACAGGGCAGCTCCAGACACTCGCGCGCACGGCGTTCGGCCAGGTGATGCACTCGCGCGCCTGCGACGCGTGCGGCGGCGACGGCCGGCTCGCCCGCGACCCCTGCACGCAGTGCTCGGGGGTCGGGCGTGAGGCGGCGATCGAGACCCTGTCGGTGGACGTGCCGGCGGGGATCGCAGACGAGCAGCGCATTCGCGTGACGGGAGGCGGACACGCCGGGGATCGGGGCGGGCCCGCCGGCGACCTCTACGTGCTCGTGCGGGTTCCGCCCGATCCACGCTTCGTGCGCGACGGCAACGACCTGATCTCCGTGGTCGACGTAGCGGCGCCCGATGCGGCGCTCGGCGCGCGCGCCACCGTGCCGACGCTCGACGGCGACGAGGACGTCGAGGTCGCCCCCGGCACGCAGCCGGGAGACGTGCTGACGCTGCGCGGGCGCGGAATGCCGTCGCTTCGCCGCGGCCGGCGCGGCGACCAGCGCGTGGTGGTGAACGTGGTTGTGCCGCGCAACCTCTCCTCGCGCCAGCGCGAGCTGCTGCGCGAGCTCGCAGATTCGCTCGAGGAGGACAACGTGCGCGACCCGCACGCAGGCGACGAGTCGCTGTTCGCACGCGTCAAGCGCGCGCTTCGGTGACAGAGGCGGCGCCGGGGCAGCTGGTGCGCCTGGCAGTGCGCGCTCCCGCCGCCTGCGCCGAGGCCGTGCTCGGCGCACTGCTCGCCCTTGCCCCCGACGGGCTCGAGCAGCGCGACGGCGAGAGCTGGGTCGAGTACGCCCTGTACGGCACCCCGGCGGAGCTGCCGGCGCTGCCCGACGGGCCGACCGAGATCGCGGGCGCGCCGGTAGACGTGAGTCGCGGGGAGGTGGCGCGGGACTGGGACCGGCGCTGGCGGGCGTTTCATCGCCCACAGCTGGTCGCCGAGCGGCTGCACGTGCGCGCGCCGTGGCACTTGCCGTCGCGCCGTGCGGGAGTGATCGACCTGGTCGTCGACCCCGGCCGGGCGTTCGGCACGGGCGCCCACCCGACCACCCGGCTGTGCCTCGAGCTGATGCTCGAGCTGAGCGACGGAGCGGGCTCCCTGGTCGACCTCGGCTGTGGCTCGGGGGTGCTCTCGATCGCCGCGCGCAAGCTCGGCTTCGCGCCCGTCGTGGCGCTCGACGCCGACGAGGCGGCAATCGAGGCCACGCGCGCGAACGCGCGCGCCAACGGCGTGACGATCGACCGCGTGGAGCGCTTCGACCTGCGCCGGCGGGCAGCGCCCGCGGCCGACGTCGTCGTGGCGAACCTGATGCGCGGGCTGCTCGTGACGGTGGCGGAGCGCCTTGGCGGCGCACGCCCGCGCGCCCTGGTCGCATCGGGCCTGCTCGATCACGAGGTCGACGAGGTGGCCCGCTCGTTCGAGCCGCTGCGCGAGCGCGAGCGCCGCTCGGAGGCGGGATGGAGCGCGCTGCTGCTGACCTCCTGAAAGGCGCTGCTCAGGCGTGCAGCGCGGCCAGGCGCTCGGCCTCGTGTTGCAGCCCGCGCCGCGTCGGCGAGTCGAGCGGCTCGAACGGCTCCAGCCGAATCCGTCGCGCGAGCAGCGCGCGATTGAGCCGGCGCTGCGTCGCTGCGTGAGAGTCCGCCCGCGCGCGTCACCGCAGCACTCGTTCGGACAACGCCCCGGCGGTCTCCTGCCACCACGCGCGCGCCTCGTCGTCGCTGCTGCGCCGGATGCGCCCGCGGCAATAGCGGGTGACCTGGCGCGCGCTACCCATGGCGAGCACCCCCTCCCCCGTCAGCGCGAAGCGCCCGTCCTCGAGCTGCACGAGCGCTCCCGCGGCGCCGCGGCGCGTGCGCAGACGCCGCTGCACGGCGATGCCGTCGATCGCCTCGGGCGCGGCCGGGTCCCCGTAGGCGTCGCGCCAGGGACGCACGGCGAAGATCGACGTACGCCCCTGCACGGGCGGCGGCGGCGCCTCCGGCTCTCCGATCGGGCCCCGGCGCCAGCGCTCGAAGAGCGCCTCGACCTCTCGACGCACCGGCTCGCGCAGCAGTATGTGCAGGCGATCCTCCGCCTGCAGGCGCGACGAGCCGCGCGGCAGCAGGGCCTCGTCACCGCGCACGATCACGCTCACGAGCGCCTCGCGCGGGAGCATCAGCTCGCGCACCAGGCGCCCCGCGATCGCATCGTCTGAGCCGATCGGGTACTCGAGCACCTCCGCCCCGAGCCGCCGGACGTTGCCGACCTCGAGCAGCTGCCGGCCGAGCGCCGGCTCGGTCGTCGTCAGTCCCAGCCGCCGGGCGAGCGGCTCGATCGTCGCCCCTTGCACGAGCGTCGAGGCGACGACCACGAAGAAGACGATGTCGAACAGCAGCTGGGCGTCGGGCAGCCCCGCGGTCAGGGGAAAGAGCGCGAGCACGATCGGCACCGCTCCGCGCAGGCCCGCCCATGCCAGCAGCAGGGCCTCGCGCAGCTCATATCCCCCCACGCGCGTGGCCACCAGAGTCGCGATCGGGCGCGCGACGACGATCAGCGCCCCGGCCAGGAGCGTCGCCTTCAATGCGATGTCGGGCAGGCGGACCGGATCGACGAGCAGGCCGAGCGCCAGGAACAGCCCGATCTCGCTCAGGCCGGCCAGGCCGCTGTGGAACTCGTCGATCGTCGGGCGACCGCGGAAGCGGACGCCGCCGAGCGCGAGGCCGGTTAGGTAGACGGCGAGGAAGCCCGAGCCTCCGAGCGCGTCCGCGGCGCCGAAGCTCAACCCTGCGGCGGCCAGCGATGCGCCGGGGTAGAGGCCTGGGTTCACCGGCGGCAGTCGCTCGAATACCTCCACCGCGACTCGCCCGCCGGCAAGGCCCACGAGCGCTCCGATGGCGATCTGCATGGTGAAGAACAGCAGCGCGTCGGGCAGCCCGTACTCGGGCAGCGTGATCCAGTCGATCAGGCCGAGCACGAGCAGGATCGCCACCGGGTCGTTGAGCGCGGACTCGCCCTCGAGCGTGCGGGCGAGACGACGGCGGAGATTGGACCCGCGCAGCATCGAGAAGATCGCTGCAGCGTCGCTCGTTGCGACGATCGAGCCCAGCAGCAGTCCCACGAGCGGTGACAGCTCGAGCAGCCAGACGGCGACCGCGCCTGTGATCGCCGCTGTGAGGACGGTGCCCACCACCGCCAGCGATACGGTGCCGACAAGCACCGGGCGGATCTCTGGCCAGCCCGCCGCGAGCCCACCTTCGAACAGGATCGCAGCCAGCGCGAGGATGCCGATCGTCAGCGCCAGATCGATGTCCTCGAACGGCAGCCAGCCCAGCCCGCCGCCGTTGCCGAGAGCCATCCCGATCCCCAGGAAGAGCACGAGGCCGGGCACTCGAAGTCGTCCGGCCAGCGCGGCGGCCGCGATCCCAATGGCGAGCAGCACGCCCGCCACAAGGATCGTCGCACCGACCTCCATCCACCGCCGAGTCTATGGGCGCAGCGTGCCTACACTGGCGGCGTGAGACTGCTCGACCGCGTCAAGGCCGACACCAACGTGGCGCTCAAGGCGCGTGATCGCGAGCGCGTCAGTGCGCTTCGGCTGGTGTCGGCGGAGCTGCAGAAGGCGCACAAGGAGGCAGTGCCCTCGGGTGCGGACGAGGTGGCCGTGCTGCGGCGCGAGCGCAAGCGCCGGCTCGAGGCCTCCGAGGCCTATCGCGCCGCCGGTCGCGCCGAGCTCGCCGATGGAGAGGAGCGCGAGGCCGCTGTCATCGACGAGTACCTCCCCGCCTCGCTCACCGACGAGGAGCTGCACGCCATCGTCGGCGACGCGGTGGCGGAGTCGGGCGCGTCGTCGCCCAGGGAGATGGGCAAGGTGATGGCGCTCGCGATGGCGAGGACCGATGGTCGCGCCGACGGCAAGCGGGTGAGCGCGCTCGTGAAGGAGAAGCTGACCGCCTAGTGGCGCGCAGGCAGCTCGAGCTACCAAACGACGTGGCCACCGAGCTCGCCGGGGCGCACGACGCGATCATGCGCACCCTCGAGGGACACCTCGGCGGGGACCTGTACCTGCGCGGCAATGTGCTCACGATCGAGGGCTCCGACGACGAGGTAGCACTCGCGGAGACCGTCGTCTCCGAGCTGGGTGAGCTCGTGCGACAGGGCCACGAGGTCGCACCCGGCACGATCGAGGCGATAACCGGCGCACTCGACCGCGACGAGAGCCCCAGCCGCATCCTCGACGACGTCGTGTGGCGCCACCGCGGCCTCAAGGTGGCGCCGAAGACGGTGAACCAGAAGTCCTACGTCGACGCGATCCGTCGCCAGACGATCACGGTCAGCATCGGCCCCGCCGGCACCGGCAAGTCCTTCCTGGCCGTGGCGATGGCGGTGGCGGCGCTCGCGCGGCGCGAGGTCTCGCGGATCGTGCTGACGCGGCCGGCCGTCGAGGCGGGCGAGCGGCTTGGCTTCCTGCCGGGCGACCTGATGGCCAAGGTCGATCCCTACCTGCGCCCGCTGTTCGACGCGCTCTACACGATGCTCGACCCGGAGAAGGTCAACCAGCACCTCGAGCGCGGCGTGATCGAGGTCGCGCCGCTCGCGTTCATGCGCGGGCGCACGCTCAACGACTCCTTCATCATCCTCGACGAGGCCCAGAACACCTCGCCCGAGCAGATGAAGATGTTCCTCACGCGGCTCGGGTTCGGCTCGAAGATGGTCGTCACAGGCGACGTCACCCAGGTCGACCTCCCGCGCGACAAGCGCTCGGGCCTGATGGTGATCGGCGAGATTCTCGCCGGCGTCGAGGGCATCGAGTTCGTGCGCTTCGGCGGCGAGGACGTCGTGCGCCACAAGCTGGTGCAGCGCATCGTGGCCGCCTACGACGAGCACGCCGAGCGACAAGGGCGCGGAGCGCCTTCGGCGCGCGCGCCCGCGTAGGGCCGCCGCCGGCGTGCGCCAGCCGGGCCTCGAGATCGAGTTGATCGGCAGCGCGGATGCGCGGCTCGGGCTCACGGCGGAGGCGGCGCTCGTTGCCGCCGGCGTTCCCGACGGCCACCTGGCAGTCACGCTCGTGGAGGCCGCGGAGATCCGTCGTCTCAACCGCGACCACCGTGGGCGCGACCGCGCCACCGACGTGCTCGCGTTCCCGGTCGACGGACCCGGCGCCGCAGCCGGGCCGCGCGAGCTCGGCGACGTGGTCATCTGCCCGGCGGAGACGGAGGACATCGAGGAGGCGGTCGTGCACGGCGTGCTCCACCTGTGTGGCTACGACCATGAGACGGACAGCGGCGAGATGCTCGCGCTTCAGGATCGCGTGGTCGCAGAGCTGCGCGGATGACGCGATCGGGCTTCGTGGCGCTTGCGGGGCGCCCCAACGCGGGCAAGTCGACTTTGCTCAACCGCGTGGTCGGCGACAAGGTGGCGATCGTCTCCAACAAGCCGCAGACCACGAGGCGCGCCATCCGCGGCATCGCCACCCGCGAGGACTGGCAGCTGATCCTGGTGGACCTGCCCGGCGTCCAGCGCCCGCGCGACCCGCTGACCGAGCGTATGCAGCGCCGGATGGAGCACGAGCTGGGGGAGGCCGACGCCGTGCTGTTCGTGCTGAACGGCGAGCAGGCCGTCGGGCCGGGCGACCGTTTCATCGCGCGCGCGATCGCGGCGGCGGGCGCAACGCCCGTGATCGCCCTCAACAAGATCGACGTGCTGGATCGCGCGCGCACGCTCGCAGCCCTGCAGAGCGCGGACGATCTCGGCCTCGACGCCGACGTCTTCCCGGTCAGCGCGCTCACCGGCGCCGGCCTCGATGAGCTGGTGCAGGGCTTGGTGGCGCTGCTCCCAGAGGGGGAGTTCCTGTATCCGCCTGCGGACCACACCGACCTGCCGGAGTCGGTCCGCCTGGCCGAGCTGGTGCGCGAGCAGGTGCTCGCGCGCACGCGGCAGGAGCTGCCGCACGCGGTCGAGGTCGAGATCGCCGATATGGAGCAGCGCGAGGACGGGCTGCTGATCGTCGCGATGCGGATCTGGGCCGAGACGGAATCCCAGAAGGGGATTCTCGTCGGCACCGCCGGCAGGATGGTGCGCGACATCGGAACGGGGGCACGGTCGGAGATCGAGCGCCTGACCGGGCATAGAGTACATCTCGACTTGAGCGTTAGGGTTCGCCGTGGCTGGCGCCGGGACGAGGCCCTGCTCGACCGCTTGGGTATCGAGTAGGGCGGAAAGGCCGCAAAGTGCGGGCTTTTCCGACGTCCGACTGGGTCAGGTCGGACGGTCACCGTCCGATCTCGTCGCTACTTTCGAGAGTTCTGGTGGTGCGTTTCGTCCGTCCCGCCCTCCTGCGCGGCCGCTTGTGGGTGCTCGCCGCCTGCCTGTCGAGCGCGTTCGCCCTGGGCGGCTGGGCAACGGTTGCGCGCGCGGCCGAGCCGGTGCCTGAGCTGTCGG
>Ga0136620_10001552_pt1 | contig 10946 bp, 9 predicted proteins | sample AntDrymUQ4162106_2_FD_104806 | JGI IMG/M metagenome (GOLD analysis project Ga0136620, IMG submission 104806) | Polar desert sand microbial communities from Dry Valleys, Antarctica - metaG UQ416 (21.06) | ecosystem: Environmental > Terrestrial > Soil > Desert | place: Antarctica: Dry Valley... | reverse complement strand
ATCACCTTTGGCCCGAACCGTCCGATGGCCGTAGGCGCCAGCGCGATCATGCCGATCATGATAAGGACGGTCATCGGCAAGAGGGCGGCTCCGCTGGGGAAGGCGCTGTAGCCAAGGACTTGCTGCAGATACAGGTTGAGGAAGAACCACATCGGGATCCAGGCCGCTCCGAGCAGCAGCTGGGTGAGGTTGGCGGCGGCAAGGTTGGGCGTCTTGAAGATCCCCAACCGCATCAGCGGCTCACGCCGTGCGTTCTGGATGGCGACGAAGACGACGAGGAGCACTGCCGCAACGGCGAGCACGAGCCAGGTCTGTCCGGCGTCCCAGCCGACCTCGGGTGCTTGCACGATCGCGAACACGGCCGCGGCGAGACCGCCTGTCACGGTGAGCGCGCCGAACACGTCGACACCGCCGCGACGTCCCGCGCCCCCGGCCGGCATGACGGCCGGCACCGCGGCCAGGACGGCGACTGCGATCGGGACATTGATGTAGAACACCCACGGCCAGCTGACGTACTCGGTGATCACCCCACCGAGGAAGACACCGGCCGTCCCGCCAGCCGGCGCGGCTGCGCCATAGAGCGCCAGCGCCTTGGTCAGCTCTCGTGGGTCGCTGCCGAAGAGCATCATCAGCAGCGTCAGCGCGGATGGAGCGATCAACGCCGCGCCCCCTCCCTGGACGGCGCGGCCCACCAGCTCGACGCTGACGGTGTCGGCCATCCCGGCGACGACCGATCCGACGATCAGCAGGGCCCAGCCGGTGCTGAAGACGCGCCGGGCACCGAACAGGTCGGACAGTCTGCCGCCGAGGAGCAGCAGACCGCCCAGGGTGACGACGTACGCGTTGAAGACCCAGGACAGGTTCTCCTGCGAGAAGCCGAGATCGACCTGCATCTCAGGAAGTGCGACACCGATGATCGAGGTGTCCATGATGACCATGAACTGAGCCGCGGCAATCACTGCCAGCCCGAGCCACCTGCGTGTGGTCGGCGGGGTAGTGCGACCGGACATCGATGTCCTCCTTGGAACTGAGTGGACGGGGAGTTGCATGATTTCGTGAATACCATAGGGGGGTATAGTACAAATCACAAGGATGAGGCATAAAGGGCCGCACGCTCTTCGCGGACTTCAAGGCCAGGACCCTGAGACCACTGACCCCTGACAAGTTGACGACCGCCCTGCCCACGGCATGACTGAATCCAAGGTCCCTGGGTACTCACGGCTCTGGGACCGCTGCGAATCGACGAACGGAAGGCGCGTGATCCGATGCCGATCGCTGTCCATTCGCGGGAAGTGCGTGCTCGGACGATGACGGCGCCGATGGCACAGATCGGGCTGGGATCTGACGCTTCGCTGATCCGGGTAGCATCCGTCCCGGCTGGCCATGTGTACGTCCAGCACCTCACGCATCCCACTGTGGATGACAGGGTCCGCCGGCTCGACGACCCGAGACCGGCAGGTGAGGTCACGGTCCCAGGTCAATGGTGGCCGCCGGCAATGCTCTCGGCGGACTGGGTTCGAGCGCACCACGCCGAGTTCGACGTCTTCCACGTGCACTTCGGGTTCGATGCATTGGACGTACGCGACCTCATCGAGCTGGTGGAGACGCTGCGGCGGCTGGGGAGACCGCTCGTCTACACCGTTCATGACCTACGCAACCCCCACCACCTCCTCCCGGGTGAGCATGACGCGCATCTCGACGTACTCATCCCGGCAGCCGACGCGCTGATCACGCTCACCCCGGGAGCGGCCGCGGCGGTGGCTCACCGATGGGGGCGACGACCGCTGGTGCTGCCGCATCCGCATGTGGTCGACCCGGACCGGATGCAGTCGCCGCGCCCGCGTGCATCGAAGTTCGTCGTGGGTGTGCACGCCAAGAGTGTCCGAGCGAGCATGGACCCCCTGCCAGTCGTCCGCTTGCTGGCCGAGGAGATCGCACTGTTGCTCGATGCGCGACTGCAGGTCGACATCCATCCTGACGTCTACGACACCGGCGGAGCCCGGTATGACGCTGAGCTCGTGGGGTATCTGCGCGCCGCCTCGGCGCGAGGCGAGATCGACCTGCGAGTGCACGACTGCTTCAGCGATGCCGAGCTTTGGGACTACCTGCAGAGCCTCGACGTGTCAGTGCTGCCCTACCGGTTCGGCACGCACTCGGGATGGCTGGAGGCCTGCTACGACCTCGGCACTGCCGTCGTTGCTCCGAGCTGCGGCTACGTCGCTGAGCAGCGCCCTTGCCTGCCCTACAGACACGACGAGTCAGGTCTGGACTCGGCATCGTTGCGGGCAGCGATCCGGACCGCGTACGACACGCGACCGCAGTGGCGCGCGCGGGTGCATGAGCGGTTGCAGGAGCGGGAGCAGATCGCCGCTGCGCACCGACGCGTGTACGACGACGTGCTGCAATGACCCGGCCACTACGGGTCGCATTCATCGGGTCCGCCCGCTTCCCGATCCATCAGCCGTTCGCCGGCGGTCTCGAGGCGCATACGTGGGCGATGGTGCGCGGCCTGCAGCGACGAGGCCATGCGGTCACAGTCTTCGGAGGAGCTGACTGCGATCCCGACCTGAACGTCGAGCAGATCATCGCGGCGCGACCGCAGATCAGCGACGCCGCCAGAGCAGACGTGAGCATGAGCGAAGACGGGTGGCTGGAGGAGCACCACGCCTACCTCGGGCTGATGCTCGACCTGGCAGCCAGCGATGACTTCGACATCGTGCACAACAACTGCCTGCATCATCTACCGATCGCGATGGCGCGGATGATCCCCGTGCCGATGGTCTGCACGCTTCACACCCCTCCGACCCCGTGGCTGGAGTCTGCCGTCCAGGTCGGTCCGTGCCCGGTGACCTTCGCGGCCGTGAGCGCGCACACGGCACGGGCCTGGCGTTCCCAGATCCCGTCGATCCGCGTCATCGCGAACGGTGTGGACCCTGATGTGTGGCAGCGCGGCCCCGGGGGAGGTCCGCTGCTTTGGTCGGGACGGTTGGTGCCGGAGAAGGGCGCCGATCTGGCCATCCGAGCGGCTCGCCTGGTCGGGCTGCCATTGGACATCGTCGGGCCGGTCAGCGACAACGACTACTTCTCCACGTGCATCGCGCCGTTGCTGGGTGGTGATGTGCGCTATCTCGGGCACCTGGACCACACCGACCTCGCGCGGCTGACCGGCGCAGCCAGCGTCTCAGTCGTGACACCACGCTGGGACGAGCCGTACTGCCTCGTCGCCGCCGAGGCATTGTCGTGCGGTACGCCGGTGTGCGGCTTCGCCCGCGGGGCGCTGCCCGAGCTGCTGGACGGGCAAAGCGCCGTCCTGGTCGAGCCGGACGACGTCGACGCCCTGGCCGCTGCGCTGCTACACGCGACACGACTCTCACGCGACGCCGCCCGCACCCACGCGCTGGCTCACTGCTCGCAGGACCTGATGATCGACCGGTACGAGAGCCTCTACGCCGAGCTGGTCGCGTGATCGGCTACTACGTCCACCACGTGGGCCTCGGTCACCTGCAACAGGCGAGATGCATCGCAGCCCACATCTCCGACGACGTCACCGGACTGTCCTCGCTGGCCCGCCCGGTCGACTGGCTCGGGGACTGGATCCAGCTGCCCCGCGACGATGCGGACGGCCGCGCCGTGGACCCCACCGCGCACGGACAGCTGCACTGGGCGCCACTGGGGGGCAGGGGGCTGCGAACACGGATGGCGGCGATAGCCGCATGGGTCCACCGCGCCGGCCCGGCCGCGCTCGTCGTGGATGTCTCCGTCGAGGTCACCGCTCTCGCACGCCTGCTGGGGATCCCCGTGGCCAGCATGATCCTGCCCGGGACGCGCCATGACGCTGCCCACCGGCTGGGCTGGTCCCTGGCAGACGTGCTGCTGGCCCCGTGGCCGCTGGACCTGTCCACAGATCTGCTCGGCGGCGCCCAGACATGGGCGGCGAAGATGCTGCACGTCGGGGCCTTCTCCCGATTCGACGGACGACGCCGCACCGCCAAGGGCGGTGACACGCGCAGTGTCGTTGTCCTTCGAGGTTGTGGCGGGTCGAGCCTGGGAGACCAGGATCTGCGCGAGGCCGAGGCGGCGACGCGCGCATGGAGGTGGACGGTGCTTGGCGGCCCCGCTGGCCGCTGGGTGGACGATCCCTGGGAGATCCTCTGCAGTGCCGACGTCATCGTCACCCACGGGGGACTGAACGCGCTGGCCGAGGTCGCCGCCGCGCGCCGCCCTGCCATTGTCGTCCCCGAGCCCAGGCCACACGACGAGCAGGTGACGACCGCCAGGGTCCTCGGGTCCGCTGGGCTTGTCATCGCGGTCACCCGGTGGCCAGCTGCCCGCGAGTGGCCGGCGCTGCTGGCCGAGGCACGCCGGTCGGGCGGCAACTGGACGACGTGGTCGTCAGGCCACGGCGCCCAGCGGGCCGCGGACGCCATCGAGTCACTCGCAGCGAGACACGAGCGAGCGTGTCTGCCGTGCGCGTCGCCGTCGTAACCCCTGTCGCCGGTCGCCATGACCATCTTCGGCGGCAACGACACGGCCTACTCGCTGGGACCCGGCCCCCCGATCTGCACGTCGTTGTCGCGATGGACGACCCAGCAGTCAGGGACGTCCTGAGTGTGCACCGCCCCTGCCCCGACGTCGTCGACCTCCCGTGCTCACACCGCCGCCTGCCACTCGCCCAAGCGCGTAACCTCGGAGAGGCGCGGGCGCTCATCGCGGACGCTGACCTGTTGGTGTTCCTCGACGTCGACTGCATCCCCGGTGCTCAGATGCTGCAGCGGTACGCCGAACACGCCAGCGGGGCGGCAGCACCAAGCCTGCTGTGCGGACCGGTCGCCTACCTTCCGCCGCCCCCGCCCCAGGGGTATGACGAGAATGGGCTCGCGGCTATCGGACAGCCGCATCCCGCACGACCCGTACCACCCGAGACCGGAGTGATCCCCAACGGTGACCACCACCTGTTCTGGTCCCTGTCGTTCGCCGTGCACCGGTCGTTGTGGCGGGACCTCGGTGGCTTCTGCGAGGACTACGAAGGGTACGGCTGCGAGGACACGGACTTCGGTCAGATCGCCGCGCGGCACGAGGTGCCGCTCACCTGGCTCGGTGGCGCCTGGGCCTACCACCAGCACCACCCCACGACCGATCCACCTGTCGAGCACATCGAGGACATCCTCCGCAACGCCGTCATCTTCTTCCGACGTTGGGGCTGGTGGCCGATGAGTGGTTGGTTGGACGCCTTCGCGCGACAAGGACTCATCCGCTACGACGAAAGGACCCAGCGGTGGATCCTCGTCGACCCGAGGTGAGTCGGCTCCAGCACGTCCTCCGTTGTCTCGTCTGGACGGAGAATCGTCCTCGGGTGGCGACGCTCGACTGGGGCCTGTTCAGGGCGGGCTCTTGTCCCGGTGCGAGGCCGTCTCTTGAGGGAGGCCGAGGGCGAGTGGGCTGACGCGCTGACTCGAGGTTGTGGCTGACCACGTCCGCAGGCGCTTACTCGGCCACGCACTGGCCGGTCCGACGACTGTGAGCAACGCCGGCATGAGAAGCAGCCGGACGACGAAGACGTCGAGGAGGATCCCGACTGACATGGCGAAGGCGAGCTGGCGGAATGGCAGCAGCGGGACGACCGCCAGCAGCCCGAAGCTTGCTGCCAGGGCAAGCCCCGCAGCGGTGAGCGCCCGGGTCGTCCCTGGCATGGCGCTGACGATGGCGTCCGCCAACAGCCGACGTCGGGCTTCGTCCCACACATGACCAACCCCGAAGATGTTGTAGTCGGAACCGAAGGCCAACAACAAGACGGCGGCGGCGAACGGCACATAGAAGGTCAAGCCTTGTCCCGGCGACACATGCTCGAAGAGCAGCGTCGTCAAACCGAGTGAGGCAGAGACGGACAGGAGTGACGCTGCGAGCAGGTACAGCGCGGCGACCACTGCTCGCAGGAACAACAGCAGCATGAGCAGGTTCGCGAGAAGCGCCGCCACCGCGATGCGGACGAGATCGCGCTCGGTCAGCTCGACGATGAACGCCGCGGTTGCGGTGTCTCCAGCCAGCCCGGCCGTGACGGTGTCTCCAGGCAGCCCGGCCGTGACGGTGTCTCCCGGCACCCGACTCGTGGCGTCCGCGAGGCCGCTGCGAGCAAGCAGGTCAGGGAGTTGGCTGGACAGCCGGCCGACCGTGTTGATGGCTGTCGCCCCGAGCGGCTCGGCTGCGAGCACCACCAGGTATCGAGCAGCGTCCCCGCTGCGCGCCAACAAGATGTCGGTCTCCTGCCTGAGAGGCTGGTCGCCGGGGCCGAGCACTCCGGCGACTCCGGGCTGCGCCTTCAACAGCGTTCCCAGCTCGGCCAGCTGCCGGCGTTGCGAGGTGATGCCGTCTCCCTCCACCAGTACGACGGTTGGGGACAAGATGCCAGGGGCGAACCCTGCTTGGGCGGCCGCAGATGCACGTCGTACGTCGGTGTCCGCGGGCAGGGAGGCGACAAACGAGACTCCGAGGTCCAGCCGCAGCAGCGGAAGGGCGGCGAGGGTCAGACCTCCGACGCAGCCGACCACGACGAGACCCGCCAATCCGCGACGATGGGCGAACCGTGCACTGGGTGAGTAGCGGTCTGACGCCCTCGGCCTATCCGGGCCCGCCACGGCGTGATCTGCCCGAGCCGCCACGTCTCGGGTAGGCCAGAAGACAACTCGTCCCATCACGGCCATCACCGCAGGGACCAGCGTGACGGCGACCAGGAGCCCGACCAGGACGGTGAGCACGAGAGCCGGACCGAGTGCCCTGAAGAAGGCAGACTCTGCTGCGAAAAGCGCAGCGGTACCAGCGGCGACGGCCAGCCCGGCGACAGCAACGATGGGGCCGAATCGCGCGGTCGCGACCCGGACCGCATCGTGCTTGGCCGCGCCGGTCGCCAGCTCGTTCCGTAGTGCCGAGAAGAAGAAGACCACGTAGTCGGTGACGATCCCGAGCAGCATCGCAACCACGACAGGCTCGAGCTCGCTCGGCGTGGCCACCCCGAAGAGCTGCGCCAGCGTCCCCGAGAGCCGCAGCGTCATCACGTATGCCACGGCTGTCACGCCGAGGGCAGCAGCTGGAGCGGCGATGGACCGAAAGGCAAGCCCGACGATCAGGACGATCGCGATCAGGGTCGACAGCTCGACCAGAGGCAGCTTGTCGCCGATGATGCTCCCCTGCGTGGCTCGCGCCGGGACTGATCCCGTCACGCCGACGACGTCGTCGCGAGGCTTGAAGAAGCTGTCGCCGTACTCGCGTGCCTCCCGAAGCTGACGGCCGAAGGACACCTTGGGGTCGAAGAAGAGGTAGGTCAGAGCAGTCGTGTCGCGTTCCCGGGAGCCGGGGAAGATCGCGAGCGCATTGGTGAGGGGTAAGGCCCCGAGGATCGGCCCGGCGTCGTACTTGCCCTCGTTCACCGCCACCGCGTTGGTAACCGTGCGCGCCTGGTCATAGACGGACAGGCCCTCGGGGTTGCGCTGGACCAGGACCGTGCGGGCGAGCAAGGGGAAGCCGAAGGTCTCCAGCGACCGCAGCTCGTTTCGCACCGCAGGAGTCTCGACGCTCAGCAGACCCTTGAGACCGTCGCCACCCTTGTTCTCGTCGAGGTCAGGAAGTACAGCGAGCGAGCCAACGGTTGCGAGCAGCCAGAAGGCGATGATCCACCATCTGAGTGCGACTACCGAGCCGGCATAGCCCGCGGAGAGGCGCCCCGCTGCCGAGAGCTCTGGCGTCGTTGTCACCGTGAGGCCATTCGTCAGACCCGCGGTCGCCGCAGCCCGAGTCGCTCGAGCTCGGCGTCCGCGAGCTTCGTCGCCTTCCCCTCGGCGATGTCGCGCCAGGGGTCCGGGCTGAGGGAACGCACCGACGTGAACGGGAGATGATCCAATGCCCGCTCGGCCAGGTACCGGTCGAGCCGTGCATCGCCACCGTGCTGTGCCAGAGCCTGACGGATCCCGGATATCTCTCGGCGTCGAGCCAGCCGCAACGGAAGGTACATCCCGACGACGGGGGTCGTCGGCATCACGATGATGGACAGTCCCAACATCACCGCGAGCTGACGTAGCTGGCCTTTGACCTCCTGGCCGCGACTCGCAACGTCTGCGGCGGTTGTCACCACCTCGTTGCCGAGCTCGCCTGCCTCGTCGCCGATGATCGGAACGCTCCCCACCTTGGTCAAAGCCGTGCCGGCGGTCTCCAGGGCTCGTCCTGAGTTGCTGATCGTGTCACCGATGTCTCCAACGTGCCAGATCGTCACGGCGGACCAAGCGCCGATGAACAGCCAGAGCACCAACCAGAAGATGACCAGACCGTCGAGCACCCGGATCGTGGACTCGTCGGCCGTGCTGATCGTGGCGCGCATGCACAGTGTCTACCCGATGGCTTGTCCCCGGCACAATGCGTGAGAAGCGTAGGGTGAACGGGACGACGACGTCCCCCCGACGAGAGAAGGAGGCACCATGGCCGACACCCCGACGTCCCGAGCTGGGTGGATGCTGAAAGCGCTGCCTGCGATCACCTTCCTGGTGGGAGTCGTCATCGGTGGCGTCTTTGTCGGGGTGGGGCTGGACGGGGATGACTCTCCGGCTGCGTCCAAGCCGACGGCGACGGCGGATCCCGGCGGATCTGAGGCCACGTCAGACACCGCGATCGTCATACCGGCGGCATGTTCACAAGCCGCTGAAGCGGTGACCGAGGCGGTGAGCCTCATCCGCGAAGGGGCGGCCTCCGTGCGGGACTTCCAGCCCGAGCGGCTGGTCGAGGTGCTCGACGAGCTGGAAGTCCTTGATCCGGAGCTGCAACGGTTGGCTCAGCGGTGCTCCGCGGTCGACGTGATCCCCTCATCTCCCACATCTGCTGGTCCGACGCCGGAGTCCCCGACGCCGACCGAGTAGACCAAGCCATGCTGTGGATCGTCGAGGCGATCAGACGCGGTACTGCGATGCGAGCGGGCAGACGAACGGATCGCGTGCTCGCAGGCCGACGTTGTTGAGGTAGTCCACGACAATGCCGTACGACTCGAAGAGGCCGACCTCGTTGTAGTCCACCCCGTGCTTCGCGCAGTACTCACGCACGAGTGGCTGTGCATGCCTGAGGTTGGGGCGGGGCATGCTCGGAAACAGATGATGCTCGATCTGGTAGTTCAGGCCGCCCATCGCGAAGTCGACCAACGGCCCACCCCGCACGTTGCGTGACATCAGCACTTGGCGACGCAGGAAGTCGATCTTCATCGTCGCCGGCACGATAGGCATCCCCTTGTGGTTAGGAGCGAACGACGCTCCCAGGCACAGGCCGAACAACCCCATCTGCAAGCCGAGGAAAGCGCCGGCCTTGCCAGGCGGCAAGACCAGGAGCAGCACCGTGACGTATGCCGCGAGGCGGCTGAGGACGATGACGGCCTCGACCCGCTGATGGGCCACGGCGCCCGGGCGCAGCAGGGTGCGGACGCTGTCCGCGTGCAGGTTGAGTCCCTCCAGCGCCAGCAGAGGGAAGAAGAACCATCCCTGTCGTCGAGCGAACCATCCGGCGAACCCAGTCCGACTGGCCACGATCTCACGGGTGAACGCGATCGCGCCCGGCCCGATGTCCGGATCACGACCCACCTGGTTGGGAGCGGCGTGGTGCCGGTTGTGCTTGGACTTCCACCAGCCGTAGCTGAGGCCCGCGAAGACCCCGGCGAGCAGGCGCGAGGTCCACTCGTTCCAGGCTGCCGATGCGAATATCTGACGGTGGGCCCCGTCGTGCCCAAGGAAGCCGAACTGCGTCACCACGACGCCCAGCGCCGCGGCGAGGATGAGCTGGAACCACGAGTTGCCGAGAATGAAGAAGGCGACCCAGATGGCGACGAAGGCGGCGACGGCCAGCGCGATCCGGCTCCAGTAGTAGGCGTAACGACGGCGGAGCAGTCCTCGCTCTCGAACCATCCGTGACAGGTCGGTGTAGAGACTCAGATGGCGCTGGCGGGTGTCGACTGCTGGGCCGGTGGACATGGATCGCGGCGCCCCTCTCGGGCTGTTCGACAACGACACGCCCCCGGGGAGCAGGAGGGAGTGCTACTGACAACTCCCTCCATCATGCCAGCCTGGGCAAGGCGTGCAACCCGGCACTGGATCAATGTGTTACGAGTCCCACCGGTCGGGTACCGAGAGATTTCCGTACCACCGACCTGAGGAGACACTATGGCGACCGGCGAAACCGGCTTTGACGACGTTAAGTTCGACCTGATCTCGGTGCAGTACCACTCCCTGAAGGCTGGGCACGACTATGGTCAGTATGTCCGCGACGCAGAGAACGCAGGCAACTCGGATATTGCCTCGTTCTTCCGCGGCGTGATGGACGAGGACTCTGCTCGTGCAGCCAAGTGTCACGACTTCCTCAAGGAGCTCGGTGACGAGAACACAGGTCCTGCCCCTAGCTGATACAAGACGGTGACCCGTCCCCGCGGCCCAGTCGGCCCGGACGGGCCGGCATGAGTTGCCGCCTTGCACGGCTCAGGTGGACATCTTCTTCAGCTCAGCTCGCGCCATCGCCAGCCCTTGTTCGGCTTCCTCGCTCTTGCGTTTGGCCGTGTCCGAGTCCTGACGCGCCCCGAGCTCGCTCTCCACCTGCCGCTCGAGCTCGAGGTCTGCTTGGGTCAGTTGCTCCCGTAGTCGCTCGACGGCTGCGGACGCCTCCGCCTGAGAACGACTGGCCGATCTGAGTCTGTCCTCGGCAGCGTCGCGCTCGACGCGCGCTCCGCTCGCGGCCTCCTCGGCTTCGGCGACTCGCTCGGCGAGCTGGCGGGCCTTGTCCTGACGCTTGGTGGCCAGGTCACTCACGGACCCACCCTTGCCGAGGTCGCGCGACGTCGGCTCGGAGGATGGCGGTGCGCCATCCGAGGCCGACCCGAACCCGGACACGCTGAGCGCCTCCGTGAGGTGCCCCGAGGCGAGCGACTGCGCGCT
>Ga0136620_10001550_pt1 | contig 10947 bp, 9 predicted proteins | sample AntDrymUQ4162106_2_FD_104806 | JGI IMG/M metagenome (GOLD analysis project Ga0136620, IMG submission 104806) | Polar desert sand microbial communities from Dry Valleys, Antarctica - metaG UQ416 (21.06) | ecosystem: Environmental > Terrestrial > Soil > Desert | place: Antarctica: Dry Valley... | reverse complement strand
GAGCGACTCGCTGCGCGCAACCATCGATCGGGTACAACGCGGGGTGGAACGCCCACGACCTCGACGCGATCACCGAGCTCCACGCCCCCGACATGGTGTTTGAGAACCACACCGCCGGCGAGATGGCACAGGGCGAGGCCGTCCGCGATCACATCGCCGCGATCTTCGAGACCTGGCCTGACATTGCCTTCGTGACACGCAGGCTCTACGTGCGCGAAGACCTGGTCGTGCAGGAGTGGACAGCCAACGCCACCCACGTCAAGGTGATGCGTCGGGGAGACGTGGTCGCCGAGCCCACCGGCCGCCGGATCGAGTGGAACGGGCTCGACGTTATTCCCTTCGAGAACAGCCTCGTCAAGCGCAAGGACGTGTACTCCGACTCCGTCTCGATCTTGCGCCAGGTAGGGCTGCTGTCGTAGCGAATCTGTCGATCGCGCTGCCACTACCGCACGGTTCTCGGGACAGCACCGTCGTCATCCGCGCGGCGATCCCGCGCTGCCCTATTTTTCGGGCTGCTTCTTCCTGACCTTCCACTTCCGCTTCGCGGGAGTGGGGTCGATGTTGCCGGCGGCGTCGACCGCGGCCACTTGCAGCTTGTGCTTAGCGGAGCTTGACCTTGAACTTCTCGGTCATGTCGCAGGGCTTGAAGTCCTTCTTTTCGAGCTTGCATAGGAACGTCGCGCCCGCTTCATCGGATGCAAACGCGAACTTCGCCTTGCGCTTCTCGGTCTTTTTCTTCGGCCCCTTGGTGATCGAGGTCTCGGGTGGGTCGGTGTCGGTACCGGCAGCTGCCCCGTTGTCGCGGCCAAAGATCACGACGGCCTCGTCAACGTCCGAGGCGGCGTAGAGCGAGCTGCCATCCGGGCTCGCCACCAGCGAGGTCGCGAACCGCAGCCCGTCGGTCGACTGGGCGCAGGTGTCGCCGCCGGTGTCGTTGTCATCGACGCAGCCCTGCGGAGTCAGTGCGCCCGTCGCCGGATCGCGGTCGAAGCGCACGACCGCGTCGTCGAACTGCGACGCCGCGTAGACCGAGCGCCCGTCCGGGCTCACGACGACCGCGCGCGCTCCCTCGAGCCCGTCAGTGGCCTGGGCACAGCTGTCCGGGCCGGTGTCGTTGTCGTCGATGCACCCCTGCGGCGTGAGATCGCCGGTCGCCGCAAACGCGGCGCCCGCTGATCGCCAAGCCGGCGACTCCGGTGGCAACCAGCGCCGCAATTGCCCGGCTTCGCTTCAAGTACACACCGCGAGCGTAGCTCCTATAGCGCCGACAGGTTCGCGATTCGAGGCGATCGGCGTTGAATGACGCGCCCGACAGGATTCGAACCTGTGACCTTCGGTTCAAGTAGCTTCGCGTCAGCCTGGTCGATCGACCAGGGCCCCTTGCGTTCAAGTGCGGCTCGGCGGGTGGAGAGGGGCGCTAAGAGCCCAGCGGGCAGCAAGACCAGTGTAGGGGGTGGGGTTCGGAGTGCCGGTGATCATGGACCCGACTAGGGCGTTGAGCGAAACGATGGCGAAGTCGCTCGCGCTAGGCCGGTTCGGAGTAAGGTTGTTTCGAGCTGGCCCTGCGGCCAACAATCCTGGCCTCAGAACGGAGTACGCCGATACGCGAGCAACGCGACGAGGCAACTCGCTCTGAGGCAAACGGGATCGACTGCGGGGCCAGTGTCGTTTGTGGTCCGGGACAAACGCCGCTGAGCCCATGCGTCGCAGGTACCGACCCGAAGGCGCGCAAGGGCGCGACAAGGGCGCGCTCAATACCGACGTTCGGCCGGCCCGCAGAAAAACCCCGCATTAGCGGGGCTTTCGAAGCGCGCCCGACAGGATTCGAACCTGTGACCTTCGGTTCCGTAGACCGACGCTCTATCCAGCTGAGCTACGGGCGCGGGGTCGGAGATCGCTCCCCGAGCAGGCGATTGTAGTCGCGGCCGCGAGGTGGTTCGGGGGGTGCTACTCGCCGAGGGCCCCGATCACCCAGGCCTTGTAGCCAGGGGTCGCCTTCCACATCGGCGGAGCTAGAGCTCTTGGGCCGAGAAGGTGTCGCAGGCGGCCGGGTCGCCGGACCCGTAGCCGGCTTCGAACCAGGACCGGCGCTGCTCTGAGGTGCCGTGCGTGAAGCTGTCGGGGTCGACGCGCCCGCCGGCCTGCTCCTGGAGGCGATCGTCGCCGACCGATTCCGTGGCGGTGAAGGCCTCGTCGAGGTCTCCCGCCTCGAGGTCGCCCTCGGCGTAGACGGTGCTCGCCCAGACGCCGGCATAGCAGTCGGCTTGCAGCTCGACTCGCACCGAGAGCTCGTTGGCGTCGTCGGGATTCTGGCTCTCGAGGTTGGCGACCTCGTCGTTGGTCCCGGTCTCGTTTTGGACGTGGTGGCCCATCTCGTGGGCGATCACGTATGCCCATGCGAAATCGCCCGATGCGCCGAGCTGGGTGCGCATGTCTTCGTAGAAGCTGAGGTCGAGGTAGACGCGGCTGTCAGCCGGGCAGTAGAACGGGCCCACGGCCGAGGTCGCGCCGCCGCAGCCATCGGTCTCCACCGCGCCGGAATAGAGCACGAGCTCGGCGTCGCCGTAGGCCTCGCCGTCGTTGCGAAAGCTCTGGTCCCACGTCTTCTGCGAGTCGACGAAGACGTAGGTCGAGAAGTTCTTGAGGTCGCGCTGGGGGTCTTGTCCCGCCGGGAGCGGCTGTGGGTCGGAGGCGTCGGGCGCCTGGGCCGCCGGGCCGAGGACCTGGCCGATGTCGAAGCTCTCCCCGCCGCCTCCGAACAACTGGATCGCGACGATCACGACCGCCACGACGACTCCAGCGGTGCCGCCGATCCCGGCGATCCCGCCGGGGATCGGCAGGCCGCCGAGGCCGCCGGCGCTCGCCGAGCGACGACTGCCCGTCGACGGCGCGGCGCCGCGTACGTCGATAACGTCCTTGCTCTTGCTGCCCTTGACCTTTCGCCACTTCATAGGCCGCGCAGCCTAACGCGGTGAGCTGGAGCGGCTAGTTTTCGATGAACACCGGAGCGCCGAGCGGCAGACGCTCGATCAGCGCCTCGATGTCCTCGTCGTTGGCCCGCAGGCAGCCGCCGGAGGCGGCGTCGCCGACGGGCCCGGCCCAGCCGTGGATCGCGATCCGGTCGCCGCCGGGCCAGTCCTCGGGAAGGTTGGGCTGCCGTGCACTGAGCGCGATCGCGCCGGCACCATAGACGGGGTCGAGGCCCCGGACGATGCGATCGGTCACGGCAAAGCGGCCCACCGGCGTCTCAGCGCCCGCCCGGCCGATGCTGACCGTTGCCTCGCGAATCACCTCTTCGCCGTGGCGCAGCTCCATCGTGCGGTCGGAGAGTTCCACGAAGAGCGAGATCTGAGTGTCGCCGAGGGCAAGCTTGTCGGGGTCGTAGCGCACCCAGCCCGGGACGCCGTTGCCGAACTCCGGGGCGGCGACGCTGAGCCAGCGCTTTCCGGGCTCGAGCACGGGAAATACGCGCGGGGAGTCGAACTCGGTCCGCGGACCGAGCCGTCCGACGCTGTCGCCGCCCGGGCGATCGAAGATCTCGACGGACTCGCCGGCGCGAACCTGGGCAAGCTCGTAGCCATTGCCGGGAAAGCGCGCGACCTCGGGCGCCTCTTTCTTGATCTCGGGCTCGAGCGCCTCGGTCGGCGTCCCCCCCAGCGCTTGCGCGTCACGATCGGTGGTTGCAAACCACGCAAAGACGGCGCCCAGCGCAGCGAGCGCGACTACCCAAACCCCCGTCCAGACACGGTTCACGCCCTGATTGTCGGCCATCGGCGCCTCGGGCCTTAGCCGCTGCCCGCTGCAGCCTCCCCCGCGGGCGAGTTGCGGCGCGCCATCGCGCGCGCGAAGAGGCCGGCCGTGATGAACATGAAGGCACTGTAGACGGCCGCCGGGATCGTCAGCACGGTCGAGATCGTCGCCGCGATGGCGATCGCGAGGGTCGCGTTGTGAATTCCGAGCTCGATCGCGACCGCGGTCGTCTGCCGATTGTCGAGCCCGGCCACCCGTGAGATCGAGTAGCTGACCGCCATCGCCGCGACGTTGAGCGTGATCGCGGCGAGCGCGACCTCGCCGAGGTTGTCGAGCACCCGCTCGTTCTCGGCGATCACGGCGCCGATCACGATCAGCAGGAACAGGGCCAGCGCCAGCCTGCGCACCCGGGGCTCCGCCGCGACGATCCGCGCCGGTGAGCGCCGCCGCAAGTACATCCCAAGCGACAGCGGCACCACGGTGATCAACAGCACTCGCAGCACGATCGCAGCGACTCCGACGTCGTCGTCGAATCCCGGGGCTCCGAAGTGGCTCGTCGCGAGCTCCAAAAACAGCGGCACAGTGATTACGGCCGCCGCGCTCGAGATCGCGGTCAGCGTTATCGACAGCGCGGTGTCGCCGCGGGCGAGGTGCGTGAGCATGTTCGCCATCACGCCGCCGGGCGAGGCGCCGAGGATCACCAGCCCGACGGCGAGCGCGGGCGCGAGCCCGTAGGCCTCGGCGACGGCGAAGGCAAGCAGCGGCGAGATCACGAACAGGTTCGAGAGCCCGATCGCGACGCCCTTGGGAAAGACGACGACGCGCTTGAAGTCGGCCGGGGTCAGCGACAGCCCGAGGCTCAGCATGATGACGCCGAGCGCCACGGGCAGGAGCACGGTGGCGAAGATCGAGTCCTCCACCGAAGGGAGCCTATGCAGCGCCGCGCAGCGCGAGAAGGCTACGGAGCTCTCGAAGCATCAGGCGCGGATGCTCGAACACGTCGCCATAGGTGTAGCGCCGGAACTCATCGCCGCGGGCGTGTGCTTCCCGCTCGCGACGGCGGTCCTGCTCCCAAGCGGGCGGAACCGGTGGTAGCTGTAGCTGTCAAGTTCGACGGGTACTGTAGCTGTCAAGTTCGACGGTCAGTCGCTGCTCCGGCCAGCGGCAATCCACTCGTCGCCCGCCGGCGGGACGATTCGCCTGCGGAAGCACGAGTCCGGCCTGTCGCAGAACCTCCAGGAAGCGTCGCTCGAGCTTGCTCAGCGCGACGTGCACCTCGCCCCGCAGGACACGTCGCAGGTTTGAGGCGCCTGGGCTGTTCGGTCGTCGCGCCAGAACGCCCTCCCTCTGAGCCGGTGAGGTGCGGTAAAGCACCCCTGCCTCGTGACAGGCGCGTGCGAGCTGGTCCACATTCAGAACAGCGGCAAGGTCGACGAGGGTGCGCGGGACGGTCGTGACCGGAATGCAGCGAAAAAGCGTGGCATCCCGCGGATCGAGGTTCCGCGAACGCTGTGTCGTGACTCCGGGGATACGGCGCTGGGTGGGCGTCGTCACCTCCGGCGCCGGCGGCGAGCCTTTGAGAAGGCCGAGGAGATGCCCCGTCGCACGGCCGCTCAGCAGCGCCCCCTCACCGCAGGCGAGCACCGCCGCTAGATAGGACGCCTCGATGCTCGGCGCGCGGTGGCCGACTCTGTAGACGCCACGGTGCTCTCGCGAAGCAGCGCGCCCTTGCGCAGCCGTCGCTTGATCCCCGCCGCTGAGATCCCCACGCCCGTCCGCCTGGGCGGCGCCAGATTCGGGGGTACAGCCAGGCCGCCGCTGCTGCCCGCGCTCGCTGAGCGCCTGCCCTTGGAGGGCGACGCGCCGCGGACGTCGATGACGTCCTTGCTCTTTACCTTGCGCCACTTCACGCGCGCGCAGCCTAGCGCCGCGTGATCGAACCGCTAGCTGTCGATGAAGACCGGGGCGCCGAGTGGGAGGCGCTCGATCAGCGCCTCGACGTCCTCGTCGTTGGCGCGCAGGCAGCCGCCCGAGGCCGCCTCGCCGACCGGGCCGGCCCAGCCGTGGATCGCGATTCGATCGCCGCCGATCCAGCCCGGCGGCAGGTTCGGCTGGCGCGCGCTGAGCGCGATCGCACCGGCGCCGTAGACGGGATCGAGGCCCCTGACGATGCGATCGGTTACGGCGAAGCGTCCCGTCGGAGTCTCGGCGCCGAGCCTGCCGATGCTCACCACCGCGTCGCGGATCACCTCGTCGCCGTGGCGTAGCTCCATCGTGCGATCCGAGAGGTTGACGTTGAGCGAGATCTGGGTGTCGCCGAGCGCCAGCTTGTCGGGGTCGTAGCGCACCCAGCCGATGGCGCCGTTGCCGAACTCGGGAGCGGTGACGCCGAGCCAGCGCGGGCCCGGTTCGACCACCGGCAGAACGCGCGGCGAGTCGAACTCGGTGCGCGGGCCGAGCCGCGCGACCACCTTGCCGCCGGGGCGGTTGTAGATGTCGATCCACTCGTCGCCGCGAAGCTGGGCAAGCTCGTAGCCGTCACCCGGAAAGCGCGCGACATCGGGCGCCTTGTCGGTGATCTCGGGCTCGAGGACCGCGGCCGGGGGAGCGCTCGATGCCTCCTCGGGGTCGCTCGTGATCGCAAACAGCGTGAACACGCTGCCCAGCGCGACGAGCGCGACCACCCAGACCCCCGTCCAAATACGGTTCACGTTGTTCCTTTCGGCTTTTGATCGAAGGTGCGTTAATGCGCTCGGATGAGCGAAGTCGAGCGGAGAGGGAGGGATTCGAACCCTCGAGAGAGCTTGCGCCCCCTACTCGCTTAGCAGGCGAGTGCCTTCAGCCACTCGGCCACCTCTCCGGGCCAGACGCGATTGTAGAAGGGGGCGGGCGGGCGGCGATAGCCTGCGTCCGTGGCGACAACGAGCGTCAAAACGAGCCCGCGGGCGGCGTCGCCGGACGCCTATGAGCGCTACGAGCGGATCTTCGCCGACCTCGCCCCCCCGTTCGCTTTTTGCGACCTCGATGCCCTGTGGTCGAACGCCGACGAGATGGCGCGGCGCGCGGCCGGCAAGCCGATCCGGGTCGCATCGAAGTCGGTTCGCTGCCGCGAGCTGCTGCGCCGGATCCTCGATCGCGACTCAGGCTTTCGCGGCCTGCTGACCTTCACCCTGCCCGAGACGCTGTGGCTCGCCGACCAGGGCTTCGCCGACCTCTTGGTCGCCTACCCGACGAGCGATCGCGCCGCGCTCGGCGAACTCGCGCACCTCACGGCTGCGCGCCCCGAGGACGCCCCGGTCGTGATGGTCGACTCGACCTCCCACCTCGACCTGATCGAGGCAGCCGCCGCCGCGGCGGGCGCCGGCGATGCAGCGGTCCGCGTCTGCATCGAGCTCGACGTCGGCTGGTGGCCGCTCGGCGGACGCGTCAAGGTCGGCCCAAAGCGATCGCCGCTGCGTAGCCCTGAGCAGGCGCGCGAGCTGGCGCTCGAGATCGAGCGCCGCCCCGGCGTGCGCCTCGCCGGCCTGATGGCATACGAGGGCCACATCGCGGGCGTCGGCGACGCAGGGCCCGGCGGACGGCTGCGAAACCGCGCGATCAGGGCGATGCAGCGGCTTTCAGGGCGCGAGCTGCGCGCCCGACGTGCCGCGGTCGTCAGCGCGGTCTCTGAGGTCTCGGATCTCGAGTTCGTAAACGGCGGCGGCACCGGCAGCATCGCCGCGACCGCCGCCGAGCCCGCGGTGACCGAGATCGCCGCCGGATCGGGCTTCTATGCCCCGGTGCTCTTCGATCACTACAGCTCCTTCGAGCTCCTGCCGGCGGCCGGGTTCGCGCTCGCGGTCGTGCGCAGGCCGAGCCCCCGGGTCGCGACGGCGCTCGGCGGCGGGTACATCGCCTCCGGTGCGCCCGGCGGCGACCGCCTCCCGGAGCCCTACCTGCCGCGCGGATTGCGTCTCGACTCGCTCGAGGGCGCGGGCGAGGTCCAGACGCCGCTGCTCGGGGAGCCCGCGGCGCGGCTCGGGGTCGGTGACCGCGTCTACCTGCGCCACGCCAAGGCCGGCGAGCTCTGCGAGCGCTTCAACTCACTGCACCTCGTCGAGGGCGACCGGATCGTCGACGAGGTCCCCACCTACCGCGGCGAGGGCCACGCCTTCCTGTAAGCACCGCGGGCGCGCGATCAAGCAGGTTCGCTCGACGCAGCCACCGGGCCGAGCACGCGGTCGGTGTAGGCGTTGGCGAAGGCACCCTGCGGGTCGAGCCTGGCGCGCACCTTCTGGAAGTCCGCCCAGCGCGGGTATCGCTCGGCCAGCGACGCCGCGGTCTGGAAGTGGCGCTTTCCCCAGTGGGGCCGGCCCCCGAGCGGGTCCATGATCTCCTCGACGGCGCGAAAGTAGGGCTCCCACTGCGAGCCCTGGTACATGTGGACCGCGATGTAACAGGTCTCGCGATGGTGCGAGGGACTGAGCAGGACGTCGTCGGGGGCGACGAAGCGGACCTCGATCGGAAAGCTGACGCAAAAGCCCCGGCGCTCGATCATCTCCAGCACCCGGCGCACCGCCTCGGCGCCGTGTTCGCGCGGGATCCCGTACTCCATCTCGGTGAAGCGCACGCGGCGCTCGCTGGCGAACACGCGGTGGCTGGCGTCGACCTTTACCGAGCGCCCGATCCCACGTGCGAGCAGGCGCGCCAGCGGCGGGATCCTCGACGGAAAGCGCCGCCCGATCCGCGCGTAGACGTCGACGAGCCAGTTCTCGAGCACGACCTCCTGCAGGTACTCCCTGGCGCGCGGGCGCGGGCGCGGCGGCTCGTCGGTGCGCGCGCTCTCGCGCACGATCGCGGTCTCGGTGTGCGGGAAGGCGTAGAACTCGAAGTGGTCGTTGGCGTCGACGAACTCGTCGAGCCTTGCCAGCGTCTCGGCGATCGCAAGCGGTCGGTCGACGCGGTTGATCGTGTAGGCGGGAACCGTTCGCAGGGTGACCGAGTACATGGCGCCGAGGGCGCCCAGCCCGGCGCGGGCGGCGGGCAGGGCCTCGGGGTCGGCCTCGGCCGAGCACTCGTGGACGCTTCCATCGGCGAGCACGAGCTCGACCGCCTCGACCTGGGCCGAGAGGTTCTGAAAGCGAATGCCAGTCCCGTGGGTGGCTGTGGAGATCGCCCCGGCGAGGGTCTGGTGGTCGATGTCGCCCTGGTTTTCCATTGCCAGGCCGCGCCCGGCGAGCGCCTCGGCGAGGTCGCCGATCACGATCCCGGCCTCGACACGGACCAGTCCCGAGGCGACGTCGACGTCGAGGACCTCGTTGAGCCGGTCGAGTCGCAGCATCGTCGCGTCGGTGCAGGCGATGTCGGTGAAGGAGTGGCCAGACGCCGAAACGCGAACGCGGCCTCCGCCGCCGGTTGCCTTCTGCACCGCGGCGACGAGCGCGTCGCGGCTCGCGGGGCGCTCGACCGTCGCAGGACGGCAGCGCTGGTCGCCCGCCCAATTACGCCACTCGCCGGCCATACCCGCAGAGCCTAACCTCGAGCCGGCTTGGGCCATACCACCGAGGCCGCGGCGTCGATACCCGCTGGCTAGGCTTGCCCTGGAGGGGTGGCAGAGCGGTCGAATGCGGCAGCCTTGAAAGCTGTTGACCGGGTTCTCCCGGTCCGGGGGTTCGAATCCCTCCCCCTCCGCTCCGCGCCGCCGGCCACGGGGCCGCCGCTAATCTCCGCCGCGATGTTCGATCGGGGACCGGGGCTTGGGGTGACGGTGATCGCGCTTTGCGCGCTGTGCGTGGCGCTGGGAGGCTGCGGCCGTCAGGAGGACAAGACGACGACGGTCACCACCACCGTTGACACAGGTGAGGGCGCAGTCGAGGCCGAGCGGGAAAAGCGGCCGCGCGGGACGATCGGGGTGCGGATCTTCGGGCCGGTGACGCTCGGGATGAGCGAGAAGCTCGTCCAGAAGCGCTTCGGCAGGCCCGACAAGGTCGTCGACGTCAACCTCGGCGGAAGCCCCGACGCACCCCAGACCAACTGGATATGGAAGTTCGACGACGGGACCGTGACGCTCAAGTTCGACAACGCCAGTGGAGGCCTGGCCGCCTACTCGACCACCTCAGGCCAGTTCGAGTCGGCCGCCGGAGTGGCGGTCGGTGACTCGATTCGTCCCGTGCTGGACGAGCGTGGGGATGAGCTGGTGGAGAGCCCGCTGGGCACGGGCGCCCTCGTGCTGTCGGAGGGAGCGCCGGGCAGCTCGCCGGCGCTGACCTTCGCGATGGCCTTCGACCGCAACGAGATCGTCGAGATCAGCGGCGGCGCCGTCGTCCAGCCCGCGGGCGAGTAGCGCGCTCGTCGCGCGACGCCTCGGCCTGGGGACGCGTCGGCGCCGCGGCCTGCGCCTCGGGCGGGTGCGGGTCGGGAGAGTCATCGGCGCCGGGGTCCTTGACCGCAGCGGCCGCCGCCTTCGCCTTGTCGCCGACCGAGCCCTTGCCCGAGGCGATCTTCTTCAGTTCCTCGGCATCCTGCTTGAGGCTGTCGGTCCCACCGCGCTTGTCGACGAGCGCCTTCGCCTTGCTGGTCAGCTGTCCCAAATTCATCTCGATCTCCGTTTCGTCGCCTGCACTCCGACAGTACCCATTCGCGATCCGGTCGACACTGAATATGGGCGCCCGCCGGGCGGCACGGTCGAGCGGCCCGGCCGCTTCGATGCTTACATCTTCGTGTTGTAAGGGCAGGCGGCCTCGCGGGAGGCCAGGGCAACATGACGGCACCCCCACACGACCCCAGATCCATCGCGGTGCGCTCGCGCGCCGCGACCGCCATCGCGCTGGCGGCACTGCTCACCTGCCTTGCCGGCGCGACGCCTGCGCTGGCGGTGCCGTACGCCCCGGGCAAGGGCAAGGCCTTTCACGGCGTCTCCGACACCGGCGACAACCTGGACTTTCAAGCCTTTTCCCAGGAGGTCGGCGCCCATCCCGCCGTCATGCAGACCTTTCACACCTGGGGGACCTTCCCGTCGATGGCGATGATGCGCTGGGACGCCACCGACACTCGCGGGGTGATCAGCGTCGGGACATCGAAGGGCTACGGCGAGCCCGAGATCATCAGCCCGGCCGCGATCGCAAACGGCGAGGGCGACAACTACCCGCTCAACCTCAACCTCGCGATCGCCCAGTGGGACCAGCCCGTCTACATCCGCCTGATGGCGGAGATGAACGG
>Ga0136620_10001549_pt1 | contig 10955 bp, 11 predicted proteins | sample AntDrymUQ4162106_2_FD_104806 | JGI IMG/M metagenome (GOLD analysis project Ga0136620, IMG submission 104806) | Polar desert sand microbial communities from Dry Valleys, Antarctica - metaG UQ416 (21.06) | ecosystem: Environmental > Terrestrial > Soil > Desert | place: Antarctica: Dry Valley... | reverse complement strand
CGGACAACTGGGTCAGGACAACCCTGCGTTGCTGCTCGGCTGCCTGCTCGGATCTGCGGCGGTGGCCGGACGGGACAAGCTGCTCCTGGCCGACAACGATTCGGGCATCGTCGGGTTCGGCGATTGGGCAGAGCAGCTGGTAGCGGAGTCCACCGGCAAGCAGGCCCGGGGAATCCTCCCGGTCGTGGTCGAGAGCGTGTCCGTGGCGGAGAGCGCCGCAACAGACACCCTGACTGTCCTGAGTGGACAGCTGACCGGCGGCGGCGAGACGGCCGCGGTCTCCGGCCCGCTCGGCGCGCAGTTCCTCGGCTGGGAGTACGCCACCGCGGTGGCCGGGCGGATCATCGGGATCAACCCGTTCGACCAGCCGAACGTCACCGAAAGCAAGGACAACACCAAGAAACTGCTGGACTCCGGGCTGCCCGACGACTCGCCGGCCGCGATCTTCGGCGCGGTCGAGGTGTACGCCGACGCCGGCCTGCTCGGACCGGCCGAGTCGCTGACCGACGTCTTCGATGCCGTCGTCGCGGCCATCCCTGATCGCGGCTACCTGGCGATCATGGCCTACCTCGACCGGTGGTCTGATGACTCCGCCGGCAACCTGCGCCAGCTCTTCGCCGAGCGCACCGACCGGCCGGTGACTTTCGGCTGGGGCCCGCGCTTCCTGCATTCCACCGGGCAGTTCCACAAGGGCGGCCCGCTGGTCGGGGCGTTCCTGCAGATCACCGGGGTCGTCGTCGAGGATCTGTCGATCCCCGGCCAGGACTACAGCTTCGCCGGACTGCAGGCGGCACAAGCCGCCGGCGATCTGCAGGCGCTGACCGGCCGCGACCTGCCGGCGATCCGGCTGCACCTCACCGACCGGGCGGCCGGCCTCGGGCAGCTCCTGGAGGCCGGCGCATGACAACGACCCGACCCGCGGGACCCCGCCGCGCCACTTTGCCTGTCGGCTGGCCCCGCAAACCGGACATTTCAGCTGACACCGCGGCCACCCGACAGGCAAGGTCGCGATGGGAGGAGTCGCCGTGACGGAGCTGACCGAGATTCCGGGCAATCCGCTGCGGGATCCGCGGGACCGGCGGCTCCCCCGTGTACCCGAGGCCTGCGCACTCGTGGTGTTCGGCATCACCGGGGATCTGGCCCGCAAGAAGCTGCTCCCGGCGTTCTACGACCTGGCCAACCGCGGGCTGCTGCCGACCAACTTCGCGCTGCTCGGCTTCGCCCGCCGCGACTGGGGTGACGGCGACTTCATCGCGCTGGCCGAAGAGGCGGCGAAGGAGCACGCCCGCACCACCTGGCGCGACGACGTGTGGGACCGGCTGGCCGGCAACATGAGGTTCGTTCCCGGGTCGTTCGATGACGACGACGCGTTCGACAACCTGGCGAAGACGCTGGGCGACATGGGTGACACCCACGGTATCCAGGGCAATGCCGCGTTCTTCCTGTCCATCCCACCAGCGATGTTTCCCGTGGTGCTGCAGCAGATGCAGCGAACAGGCATGGCGGACAACGAGAAGTCCGGCGGCTGGCGGCGGGTCGTCGTCGAGAAGCCGTTCGGCACCGATCTGAAGAGCGCGATCGAACTCAACACGCTCGTCGACGACGTCTTCGGTTGGCGCGACGTCTACCGGATCGATCACTACCTGGGCAAGGAGACGGTGCAGAACCTGCTGGCGTTGCGCTTCGCGAACGCCCTGTTCGAGCCGATCTGGAACTCGCACTACGTCGACTCCGTCCAGATCACCATGGCCGAGGACGGCGGGATCGGCTCCCGGGCGGCCTTCTACGACGAGACCGGCGCAGCCCGCGACGTGCTGCAGAACCATCTGCTTCAGCTGCTTGCGCTGACCGCCATGGAAGAGCCGGTCCAGTTCATCCCGTCCGCGATCCGTACCGAGAAGCTGAAGGTGTTGCGTGCGGTGACGCTGCCCGACGATCTCGAGGCGTACGCCATCCGCGGTCAGTACGAGCGGGGCTGGCTCGCCGGCGAGCGCGTTTCGGGATATCTGCAGGAGAAGGATGTCCCAGACGACTCGACCACCGAGACGTTCGCAGCCGTGCGGCTGGAAGTGGAGACCCGGCGGTGGGCCGGTGTTCCCTTCTATTTGCGCACCGGCAAGCGATTGCCCCGACGGGTTACCGAGATCGCGCTGAGCTTCCGCAAAGCGCCACACCTGCCCTTCGCCAAGACCGACACCGAAGAGCTCGGCCACAATCAGCTCGTCGTGCGGGTCCAGCCCGATGAAGGCATGACGTTGAAGTTCGGCTCCAAGGTTCCGGGCAGCATGATGGAGGTCCGCGACGTGTCGATGGACTTCCTGTACGGCGAGACGTTCACCGAGGCCAGCCCGGAGGCGTACGAACGGCTGCTGCTCGATGTGCTCTTGGGCGACGCCATGCTGTTCCCGCTGAACGAGGAGGTCGAAGCGTCCTGGGCCGTCATCGACCCGCTGGAGGAGCACTGGGCCGGTGGTGAGCCGCGCCGCTACCGCGCCGGCGAGTGGGGACCGGACGAGGCCGACGAGATGCTCGCCCGCGACGGCAGGGTTTGGCGGCGGCCATGAGCGAGCGGACCGTGACGTCGCCCCCGTGCGGCCGATTCACCGGGCGTGTCGGCCGGCGTGTCCACGTCCCAGGGGGGCAATGTGACGTGGCGGCAGGGGCGGGTTCGTGACAACTCTCTGGGACACCACCGGCACTGCTGTGGTCAAGGCACTGGCCGCCGAGCGGCGGGCCGGCGGGGCGATGATGTCCGGGCTGGCGCTCACGCTCGTCGTTGTCGTCGAGGAGAAGCAGGTCGAGGAGGCCGAAGAAGCCGCCCGGATCGCAGCCTCCGTGGTCGCTTGCCGGATGCTGATGGTCGTCCGCAGGCAGGCCGACGCGCCGGCACCGAGGCTGGACGCCGAGGTGCTCATCGGTGGGCGGCTCGGACCGGGCGAGTCGATCGTGATGCGGATGTACGGCCGGCTGGCGCTGCACTCGGAGTCCGTCGTACTCCCCCTGCTCGCTCCCGACGCCCCCGTGGTGACGTGGTGGCACGGACCCCCGCCAGACGTTATCGCGCAGGATCCGCTGGGGGTGTTCGCCGACCGGCGGATCACCGAATGCAGCTGGCTGCCGGATCCTGCGACCGCGCTGGCCATCCGGGCTGCCGACTTCTTGCCCGGCGACACCGATCTGGCCTGGACCCGGACCACCGGTTGGCGGGCGGCGCTGGCCGCGGCGTTCGACTCGGTGGAGGGCACGGTCACCGGCGGCTGCGTCCAGGGCGACCCAGGCACCCCGACCGCGCAGCTGTTGGCCGGCTGGCTGAAGGCCCGGCTCGGTTGCGACATCGCGCTCAAATCCGCGTCCAACACACCCGGAGGCACCGCCGTCTCCGGCGCCAGTCTGGAGCTCGACACGGGACGGGTCATCCTGTTGCAAAGGACCGACGCCAGAACCGTCTCGGTGACGGGCGGCGCCGGCCCGGACACCGTGATCCAGCTACCGAAGCGGTCGCTGGGCGATCTACTCGGCGAGGAACTGCGTCGCCTGGATGACGACCAGCCCTATGGCGAGGCGCTGGCCGCCGCGACCGGCACCTCGGGGCTCACCGAGCGCCTCGGCCCTCGCCGGCACGTCTGGCGGGACCCGGCCGAGCAGACCGCGGCCACCGCATGAAACCCCGCGAAGGCGTTCCGCTGGCGCGGCGCGTTTCCGCGAGGAGCCCGCGATGAGCACCCCGCAGGTCGCTGTCCAGAGCAGCCCAGGCCTGCTGGCAGCATCGGTCGCCGCCCGGCTGGTCACCCGGCTGGTCGACCTTCAAGCCGCCGGCAGCATTCCCTCGGTGGTTCTCACCGGGGGCGGGATCGGAATCAGCGTGCTGGAGCATGTTCAGCAGGCGCCTGCCCGTGATGCCGTCGACTGGCGCCGGGTCGAGTTCTGGTGGGGCGACGAGCGGTTCGTCCCCGCCGCAGATCCGGACCGCAACGACCTGCAGGCCCGCCGGACGCTGCTGGACCACGTGCCGGTCGACCCGGCTCGGGTACATCAGTTCCCAGCCAGCGATGGCCGGTTCGGAACCGATGTGGACGCCGCCGCGGAGTGGTACGCCGCCGACCTCGCCGACCACGCCCAGCCCGAGGATCACGGTCCGGTGCCGAGCTTCGACGTACTCCTGCTTGGGATCGGCCCGGAAGGGCACACGGCGTCGATCTTCCCGGACTCGCCGGCAGCCTATGAGGAGCGTTCTGTGGTCGCCGTGCGCAACTGCCCGAAACCGCCGCCGACCAGGCTCACGCTGACGTTTCCCGCGCTGACCAGCGCGCACGAGGTCTGGATGGTCGCGGCGGGTGGCGAAAAGGCGGGTGTGGTCGCCATGGCACTCGGCGGCGTGGGCCGGGTGCAGCTACCCGCGGCCGGTGCGCAGGGCCGCAACCGGACCCTGTGGCTGCTCGACCGGGCGGCCGCCACCAAGCTGCCTGCCTCGCTGCTGCGACTGCCCGTCTCCTAGTTTGTAGGTACGACGGCCGGTGCACGTGACCCGGAGAGTCAAGGTCCAAGCCTCAGCCGGCATGATTGCAACCAGGCCCCACATTGTTGCTGCTGCGACGCGCCCCGAAATGCGTGGCAGGAGGGCGGACTTCAACTGGTGAAGGTAGCGAGGATGGTCGAGGAGTCAGGTTGGATTCGCACCTCGGTAGCCAGTAGCCGCGGGTGCTGAAGCCAACGCAGCCGCGCGAGGTCCGGCCGGCCGTTGTACACGGGAGGCCAACCGGCGCCAGGTGTGAAGTCGTCCACGACCACCATGCCACCGGGCCTCAGCCACTCCTCAGGCTCGATCGCAGGCTCGTCCGCTTTGCCCTGCCCGCCGCCGTCCAAAGCAAGGAGCTCGAAAGGTCCCGCTCCTCGCAGCTCCCGCCAGTCGCCGTGCAGCACCGTCACGGCTGGCACTCCCGCGAATACCAGCCTGGCCAGGTCGACAAGCTTCTCGTCGCGCTCGATGCTCACCAGCCGCACGCCCTCGCGTGCTCCGCTGGCCAGCCAGGCCAGGCCGACCCCGCAGCCGGTGCCGGTCTCCCCGATCACCCCCGCGTCGATGCCGCCGGCGAGCAGCTGCAGCAGCCGGCCTTGCGATGGCAAGCTGGATAGTTCGAAACCCGTCTCCAGCGCCGCTTTCGCGGCCGCCTCCACCAACGGCGGCAAGTCCACCAACCCCCGATAAGCGTCCGTGCCGTACCGCGACATGAGGACAGTGTGTCGAACGGCGAACGACAGAGTGGCTGCCCTTGGCGCAACGGGATCCTGCAGCGGGACGGGCCGCGGTCACATTGCAGGGGCAGCGGCCGCTGTTGTTCGGTGTCTAGGAAGCGGGTGATGCTGCTGATCCGGTCGCCGGAGATGACGAGGACGAGGACGCCGGTGGAGTATGCGGTCGACCCGCCTGGGCGGCTGAGGTAGCAAGCAAAGGCGGGCTGACCGTTGGCCCGGGTGGGCACCAACTCGAGCTGGCGTGACGTGCGCAGGAAGGCCTCGATCGCCTCGTGGCCCACGTACTCGTACCGCCGCGAGACACCTCGAGCCGGGCGGCCGCTTTGTCATCGAGGTCTTCGATCCTCAGCTTCAGCGTCTGCCGCCCGGAGAGACCGCACGTCCCTTCCATGTGGCGAGCACCACTTGGGATTCGACATGTTCGACTTGGTGGACCAGCGACTCGTCTCGCACCACCATCGGATTGAAGACGGAAGGGCCACCACGTTCCGCTCGCCTCATCGCTTCGTTTGGCCTGCAGAGCTGGACTTGATGGCGAAGCTCGTGGGATGGAACTCCGGGAGCGTTGGGCCGACTGGCACGAGGCACCATTCACCGCGCACAGCACCTTCGTCTGAGGATCGTTGACCGGTCGTTGCATCTGAAGTGCCCTTTCAGAGGCCGAGGTAGGTGGAGATCTGGCGGCCAAGACGGTCGATCTCTGCCTTGGTGAGCAGGCCCCGTCGGGTCAGCAGTCGGCTTCTGCCGACTGGCTGGACGGCGGTGATGTCGGCATAGCTCTCGTCGTAGCGGGTGAGCCCGGCGTCCCGGGTAAGCGGCACGTGCGTCTGCTCCGGTCCACGGGTGCCTGTCACCGGGATCACCGCGACGTGGCCGAGTCGTGCGTTCAGCGCGTTGATGCTGAGCACGACCGCGGGGTGCATTCCGAACTCGTCGAAGTCGACGTCCCACACCTCGCCACGGAAGGGCTCAGGTAGTGACATCGGTTCGGCCGGTGGCGGGCGCCAGCCGTACACCGACGGGAAGGGGTGGGTCGTCGTCACCGTAGAAATCGTCGATGCTGCGGGCCATGCGTTCCTCGGACGCACGACGGTGCAGCAGTGCCAACGCCGCCTTCACGATCTCGGTGCGACCATCAAGACCAAGCAGTTCCGCGTCGTCGCGTAGCTGAGCGGCTAGATCGTGGCTGATCCGCGCCTGCCAGGTCTCAGAAGCTGCCGTGGTCGCCGTCATGCGTATACGTTCTGCCGTACAGAGCCGACTGTCAAGTCGCCGGCAGGCGATCACGACTGGGACAGTGCCATCCATGACCGGACGGAAGCTCACGCGGCGTCGATGAAAGGCACGTCGTAGGCGGCGATGCGGCGGTCGGCAGTGACGATCGTCAGCTGCGCGGATCGCGCCTGCGCGATCAGCAGCCGGTCAAATGGATCACGATGATGCATCGGTAGGTCTGCGACCGCGAGGCCATGATCGGCATCGAGGCGGAGGACCTGAACGCCGCTTCGCAGCACGTGCTCACGCAGATCGGGCGGCACCGAGAGTTTGCCGATCGCTGCCTTCACGCCGATCTCAGCGAAAGAGACGACGCTGAACAACAACTCCGTCGCCTGCTCGATCGCCTCCTGCGCGACTTGGGAAACGCGTCGTGACCCCCCCAGCTCCCAGAGCACGACGTGCGTGTCCAGCAGCAGCCTCACGTCGGCTCGTCGAGCATGTCGTCAAGTTCGGCGTCAGTGAACTCGAAGTCGGCAGCCAGCCAGATGCGGCCGGCAAGGGAACCCCGGGCCGCGAGGAAGCGCCTCCCTGCCGATGAGGACAGTTCGATCCGGACCAGCCGTGCTACGGGGACGCCGTCGCGTGCGATCTCGACGGCCTCGCCGGCTTCGACCCGCGCGAGCAGCTTCGACAGGTCCGTCTTAGCTTGGCCGACATTGACGAGCACGACCCCCATCCTAGGGTGCTTGGCCAAGGTTAGCCAAGACCCCCGCGGGGGTCTTGAGACAGCTGGATCATCGGCCGGATCCGCCGAACGTCTGGGACACGGTTCCCGAGGTCGCACAGCACCCCAGCGGCGGTCATTCCTCAGGCGGCCTCCCCAAACGTCGCATTGCCATCCTTCGACCTGGCTCGTCCCATTCGCGCGTCCGCTGACCGGCGGGCTACTGGCCCACCCGGCCGTCGATCCGCTCCCGCAGCAGATCGGCGTGGCCCGCAGTGCCGGGCGTATTCCTCGATCATGTGCACCAGCACGTCGCGCAGCGGCACCTGCGTGGTGCCGAGCGGGCCCAGGTCGGCGGTGTCCGCGACGAACTGCTCCGCGAACGCCACCTCGGCGCGCCAGCTCCGCCAGGCCTCATCGGCGACCTTCACGTCGGGCACCGCGCCGTTCCAGTCGCCGTCGGGGTCCTCGCCCGTGCAGTACAGCTTCGCTGCGTCCTGCCCGGCCAGCTCCCGGCGGAACCAGTGCCGCTCCACCTCGCTCATGTGCCGCACCAGCCCGAGCAGCGACATCGTGGACGGCGGCACTGAGCGGCGGGCCCCAGGAAGTTGGGGTCATTGACGGCAGGATTGGACACGCCCGGAAGTGACCTTTCCGGGCATGAATCGGTGATCTGCTGGGTGAGCGTCGCCGACCCCACCGAGGACAGGAACAGCGGCCCGGACGCCGCGGCGATTCCTAGGATCGCGGTTGCCACGACCAGCGCGATGACGACTCCGGGGACGCGGGCAAGCAGGCAAGCAGCAGCGGCGCCCGAATCCACGGCGCCGACCCCACCGTCGGAAGAAAACGCCGTCGGAGACGGGGCATCGTCACGCCTCCCAGGCTGGATCAGCTACGGCGGGCGCGTACCTTGGCCAGCGCCTCGTCGAGGATGGCGGCGCCGTCTTCGTCGCTGCGCCGCTCCCGCACGTAGGCAAGGTGTGTCTTGTACGGCTCGTTGCGGGGCGCCGACGGGGGCGCCTGCTCTTCCCGGCCGGCCGGCAGGCCGCAGCGCGGGCAGTCCCAGGTGACCGGAATCACCGCTTCCTCGGCGAACGCAGGCCTGGTCTCATGCCCGTGGGCGCACCAGAACTGCACCCGCCGCCGAGGCGCGGCCTCGCCCCGCTCGGCCTCTCCCATCGGCCCCGCTCCGACCCGGCTTCCCCGGATCGCGTTTCCACCTGCCACTGTGAACGCTCCCTGATGATTCGACGGTTGCTGGCTGCCGGCCCCGAAGTAGGTCAGGTCGACTTGAGCAGAATGCCCAGGGCGACGATACAAATCGTCCAGATCGAGCCGACGAAGATGGTGATCCGGTTGAGGTTCTTCTCCACCACCGAGGAACCCGACAGCGACGAGGTCATGCCGCCACCGAACATCGACGACAAGCCGCCGCCCTTGCCCTTGTGCAACAGGATCAGCACGATCAGCAGCAGGCTGGTCGCCATGGCCAGGATGGACAGTGCGGTCGTCATGGGTGCGCAGGATGCCTTTCTCGCAACGGATGGGTACAGGGTAACTCGGACGCCCGCATCCAACGATCGGAGAACGTTCCGCGTCTACCCCTTCGGGCGCTCCTTGATGCCCGCAGTCAGCAGAACCACCATCTCGGCGATCCGCACGGCTCGTTGCTCGGGGCGACGCTTGGTCGCGTCGATCCAGCGCAGGTACGCCGTACGGTAGAACTGGGCGAGCGAGTCGAAGAACGCTCCGGCCGACGGCTCGCCGTCCAACGCGGCGGCGATGTCCTCCGCGAGGTCGCCGCGCTGTGGCCCCTCGGGTGCCAGCTCGACGGCGACCGTGTCACCGACCGCCACACCGCAGTCACGCCGCCACGCCGGGCCGAGAACGAGCCCCCGCCCGTCTCCCAACGGTTCGAGGACGCCGCGCACCCGTTTGCCGTCCACCGTGCCGGCGACATGGTGCGCGGACTTGGCTCCCCAGGTCTGATCCGGATCGAACGATGCCGGCACGACTACCCGTCCTGCGATGTCGGCGGCGACGGTTGCGGTGAACCGCTGCGGCTGCGCGGCGTCGACGGTCCCCACGCGGATCAGCGGACTCCGACGACGGCGAGGTCGTAACCGCCGTAGGCGCGATGCACATAGGCGTTGCGCAGCCGCTCGCCGGCCACCAGCACGACCCGCTCCTCCACCAACGGCACGTACGCCGACAGCTCGACCAGGGTGTCGTCCAGGGCCTGCCAGCTCTGGACGGCGACGGCGGGATCCGGCGCCGAGAGGGCGGTGTCGACCAGGGTGAGCAGATCGGGATCGGCGATCTGCGCGTAGTTGGAGTTGCCGGTCGGCTGCACCACGCCCACCAGGGGCGGGTAGTACGTCGACGGCGTGGGCAGGTCACCCGTCCAAGCGGTGACCAGAATCCCGTACTGCTGAGCCGTCACGTTGCCCGGTCGGCCGATGTCGGAGGTGTAGTAGGTCGCTGGGTCCAAATCCACCACGATCCCCTCGACGCCGATCTCGCGCAGGTCGTCGGCCACCGCCTCGGCAAGGAGGAGCGGCCGCTGGTCGTTCGGCGCGGCGATCCGGATGGTGAAGCCCCCCGGGCGACCGCAGGCGGCCAACTCAGCTCTCGCCTCCGTCAGCAGCGGTTCGCCGGCGGAGGCGGTCGAGGCGGGCGGGAGGAAACCGGGCAGCGACTGCGGCCACAGACTATGGGCGGCGGTGACGGCCTGCGGCCCACCGAGTGCATCGACCAGGGCGGCTCGTTCGATGGCCGATGCCACGGCGCGCCGACAGTGCACGTTGTCCATCGGAGGCACGGAGACGGGCAGGGCCAGCAGCCGCATCGTCCCGCTGGTGGTCCGATCGGTGCGTGCCTGCAACCCGCCATCGGCATCGATGCGCGGGAGCGTCTCCGGCTGCACCCCCGCGGCCATCACGTCGACGTCGGCGCTGCCCCCGATCACCCGCTGGTCGCGAGCGGGGCCGGTCAGGCCGGTGCGGATCTCGACCCGGTCCGGCAGCGCGGTGCGGACCGGATCCGACTCCCGGTCCCAGCGCGGATTGCGCTCCAGCGTTATCCCGAGAACCTCGTCCACCGCCGTGATCATGTACGGCCCGGAGGACACCGGGTCCTCGCCGTAGTCGGCGCCGGTGTCCGCGACCTGCGGCACCGGGCTGCTGGAGGGCAGCGCCATGATGTGGTCGAAGTCGGCGTACGGCCGGTTGAGCCGGAACACCAGGGTCAGGTCGTCGGGAGTCTCGACGGTGGCCAGGTCGAGGTTCTGCGGATGGGCGTCGGTGTAGGGGCCGCCGTACACGTTGGCCGGGTCGTCCAGCAGGTCGACGACGTACGTCGGCCCGCCGACGACGACGTCGGAGGCGAACGAGCGCTCGATGCCGTACTTCACCGCCGCCGATGTGATCACCCGGCCGTCCTCGAAGTGCTGGTCCGGCTTCAGCGTGTAGGTCCACGTCCGCCCGCCGTCTGACGGGACGCCGAGGTCGGTGGCCAGGTCCGGTACCAGCCCGCTTCCCTCCTCCCCCGGCGCGGCGGCGTACGTCACGAGCGTGCGGGTGTACAGCCGCATGATGTTCCAGACCCACGGGAAGTACGAGCGGGCGGGGTCGAGGCTGTCCGGCGTACCGGCGACGACGCGCAGCGTGCCGCCCGCGCGCAGCGACGGTGACCGTTGCGCACTGACCCCGCGGTCGGCGGCGGCGCCGCTCGGCACGCTCGACGACCGCGACTGCGT
>Ga0136620_10001548_pt1 | contig 10957 bp, 9 predicted proteins | sample AntDrymUQ4162106_2_FD_104806 | JGI IMG/M metagenome (GOLD analysis project Ga0136620, IMG submission 104806) | Polar desert sand microbial communities from Dry Valleys, Antarctica - metaG UQ416 (21.06) | ecosystem: Environmental > Terrestrial > Soil > Desert | place: Antarctica: Dry Valley... | reverse complement strand
GATGAAGAGGTACGTGAGGTCGAACTCGCCCTGGAGACGCTCGAGCAGATTGATGATCTGCGCCTGGATCGAGACGTCGAGCGCCGAGACGGGCTCGTCGGCGACGATGAAGTCCGGGTTCAGTGCCAGTGAGCGCGCCAGACCGATGCGCTGGCGCTGTCCGCCCGAGAACTCGTGTGGGAAGCGCGACCCCGCGTCCGGAGGGAGACCGACCACCTGGAGCAGCTCCCGAACCCGCTTGCCGAGGTCGCCGCGTTTTGCCAGGCCGTGCGCCCGCAGGGGGTCTCCGATGATGCGCCCCACACTGTGCCGCGGGTTCAGCGAGGCAAACGGATCTTGAAAGATCATCTGCATACGACGCCGAAGTGGCCGCATCTGTGACTCTTTGAGCTCCGTGATGTCCTGGCCGTCGAAAACGATCCGCCCCTCGGTCGGGTCGTAGAGGCGCAGGATCGCCCGACCGACGGTCGACTTCCCGCACCCGGACTCGCCGACGAGCCCGAGGGTCTCGCCGCGATAGACGTCGAAGCTGACGTCGTCGACCGCCTTGATGTCGCCCACATGGCGGTCCAGAACGATGCCGCTCCGGATCGGGAAGTAGACCTTCAGGTGCTCCACGGAGACGAGCGGTGCTCCCGCCCCGTTCGTACTCACAGGACGGCGGCCCGCGCCTTCTGCCACTCGTCGGCCGGCACGGGGTTGAAGCACGCGACGCGATGGCCGGGCGCGATCTCCTCGAGCTGAGGTACTTCCTGCCGGGACATGTCCACCTCGTAGGTGCAGCGGGGCTGAAAGGGACAAGCCTTCGGAGCGCTCAGCATGTCGCGGGGGCGCCCCTCGATCGGTTGGAGGCGCTCGCGCCGGGCTGCGTCGAGCCGCGGGATGCTCTGCAGCAGTCCGAGCGTGTATGGATGTCGTGGAGCTGCGAAGAGCTGGGATGCGGAGCCGGTCTCGACGAACGTGCCGGCGTACATCACGTTCACCCGCTCGCACATCCCGGCGACGACGCCGAGGTCGTGCGTGATCAGGATCAGCGCGGCGTTCTCCTCTGCGACGAGCTCCCGGAGAATGTCCAGGATCTGCGCCTGGATCGTCACGTCGAGCGCCGTCGTGGGCTCGTCGGCGATCAAGAGCTTCGGCCGGCAGGCGAGGGCCATCGCGATCATCGCGCGCTGGCGCATCCCTCCCGAGAACTGGTGGGGGTAGTCGTCGATTCGCGCCTTGGCGCTCGGAATCCCGACCCGATCGAGCAACTCTGCCGTTCGAGCCTCCGCATCCCGTTTGTTCATCCCGAAGTGCGTCTTGAGAGCTTCGCGAATCTGTCGGCCGATCGTCAGGACCGGGTTCAGGCTCGTCATCGGGTCCTGGAAGATCATCGCGATCTCCCGGCCACGGATCCCGCGGAGCTGCCGGTCCTTCAAGTGGAGAAGATCGCGGCCACCGAACATGGCGGTCCCGCCGACGATCTTTCCGGCGCGCGGAAGGATCCCCAGCATCGCGAGGGAGGTGACGCTCTTGCCGCATCCGGACTCGCCGACGATGCCTAGCGTCTCTCCCGGCGCGATGTCGAACGAGATGCCGTTGACAGCGTGGATCGTCCCGCGCCTCGTCCAGAACTGGACGCGCAGGTCTTCGACGCTGAGGAGCGGCTGGCGTTCCATGGTCAGCGACCGCGGAGCTTCGGGTCCAGGGCTTCGCGCAATCCGTCGCCGATCAGGTTGAACCCGAGCACCGAGATCACGATCGCCGTTCCCGGGATCAGGGCGAGGAAGGGGGCTACCTGCAGGTACTCGTTCACCTCGGTGAGCATGCTTCCCCACTCCGGCGTCTCGTCGGGGTCTTCCAACCCGATGCCGAGGAATCCCAGGCCGGCGACATCGATGATTGCCGTAGCCATGGCGAGCGTCCCCTGGACGATCACGGGCGAGATCGAGTTCGGAATGATGTGCGAGAAGAGGATCTGCGGCCGTTTGATGCCCACTGACCGTGCGGCCAGGACGAAGTCCGCTTCCCTCTGCGCGAGCACCGACCCGCGGAGGAGCCGCGCGAAGATCGGGACATTTGCGAGTCCTACGGCGATCATTACGTTCCTCAGCCCCGGACCGAGTGCCGCGACGATCCCGATGGCGAGGAGCAGGCCCGGGATCGCGAGCATCACGTCCATCACGCGCATGATCGCCGAGTCGACGAAGCCGCCGACGTAGCCGGCGATGGCGCCGAGGACGAGCCCGATCGAGAGCCCGATCGCGACCGAGACGATGCCGATCAGAAGCGAGTAGCGGGCGCCGTAGAGGATCCGGGTGAAGAGATCGCGTCCGAGGAGGTCGACCCCGAAATAGTGCTCCGCGGAGGGCCCCGGGCAGCAGCCGTTCGCGATCAGGAGCAGGTTCTGCTCGACAGGGTCGTGCGTCGCGAGCAGCGGCGCGAAGATCGCGGCGACGACGAACATGAGGACGAAGAGGAGCCCGACGATTGCACCGGGGTTCCGGATCAGCCGGTACCAGGCATCGCGCCAGAGCCCGCTCGGAGCTTCGAGCGCGATTTCAGCTGCTTCGGCCTGGGCGACGCTCATGAGTAACGAATCCTGGGATTGATGATGGCGTAGGAGATGTCCACGAGCAGGTTGACCAGGACGAAAACGAGCGCGAGGAAGAGGATTCCGCCCTGGAGCACCGGGTAGTCGCGGTTGAAGATCGCCTCCCGCAGCCACTGGCCCATGCCCGGGAACGCGAAGACGGTCTCCGTGAGGATCGCGCCCGAGAGGAGCAAGCCTGTCTGGAGCCCGATGATGGTCGAGATCGGAAGCAGGGCGTTGCGCAGGATGTGCCGCCGGTCGACGGTCGCCGGTGGTAGGCCTTTCGCCCGGGCGGTGCGCACGTAGTCCTCGTTCTGGACGTCGAGCACTGCGGCACGGGTGATTCGGGCGACGATCGCCAGCGGGATCGAGCCGAGCGCAACCGCCGGCAGGATCAGGTGCTTGAGGACATCGACGAACGTCTTCCAGTCCCGAGTGAGAATCGCGTCGAGGACGTAGAGGTTCGTCGGATGCTTGACCTCGCTCGTGACGTCAATCCGGCCGACGCTTGGTAACCAGCCCAGCCGCACGGCAAAGAGGTACTTCAGGAGGATCGCGAGGAAGAAGACCGGGATCGAGATCCCGATCAGCGAGACGAAGAGGCTTCCGTGGTCGAAGATCCCGCCGTGGCGCTTGGCTGCCAGGAAGCCGAGCGGGACTCCCAGGCCGACCGCCAGGATCATGGCGGCTAGCGCTAGCTCGATCGTGGCGGGGAAGCGCTCCTTGATCTCCGTCGTGACCGGCCGGTGAGAAGCGACGCTGACGCCGAAGTCAAAGTGCGCTGTCGTCTGGACGTATTTCCAGTACTGGACGTAGACCGGCTCGTCGAGGCCGAAACGCTCCTCGTACTCCTTGACGAGGGCCGGCGTCGTTCGCTCGCCGAGGAGCGAGTCCGCCGGGCTGCCCGGCAGAGCTCGCACCCAGACGAAGACGAGGATCGAGAGCCCGACGAGGATCGGGACAAGGAGCAGCAGCCGGCGAACGACGAACCGAAGCATCTAGTTCCCGTCCGCCGGCTGCGTTACTCCGGGTTCTACTGTCCTCCTACCGATACCCCGCGGTATGACTCTGATCCTACGGGGCTAGCGACATATCCACGCACGCGGCGCTCGACGGCAACCGCCGGCGTCGTGTGCGCATACGGGACCGCCGGGACGAACTCGGCGATCAGTGCGCTGATCCGCTTGTAGAGCGCGATCCGCTTCTTCGGATTGACTTCGGCCTCGGCCTTGTCGAGCAGAAGGGCGATCGCCTTGTGCTCGCCTGTCCTCGTGAGACCGAACTGCGGGTTGGCGCTCTGGAAGAACGTTCCGACGAAGTTGTCCGCGTCGCCGTAGTCACCGGTCCACCCGATCATGTTCAGGTGGCCTCCGGTGCCCTGGTTGACGTTCTTGACGTAATCGGGTCGCCAGGGCTGGCTGACTGCGGTCACTTCGAAGCCCGACCGCTCCAAGCTGGCCTTGAAGGCCGCGAAGTTGAGGTTCGGGCTCGGCATGTACGGCCTTGAGACGTTCGTCGGCCAATAGAACTCGATCTTGACCGGCAGCGTCAGACCTGCCTGCCGCAAGAGCCGCTTCGACCGCTCCGGGTCGAACCCGTACTTCTTGACGCTCGGGTTGTAACCGGGCACCGACGGCGGCATGAACTGGTGCGCCACCACCGCGCGGCCGGCATAGAACGATCGCACGACGGACGCGCGATCGAGCCCGTGCGCCACGGCCTGCCGGACGATTTTGCGGTTCATCGGCGGCTTGGATTGATTGATGGTCACGTACGCCACGTTGAATGCGCGCCGGTTGATCAGCTGGAGCCGGTTGTTCCCGCGGATGGTCGGCATGTCCTGCGGAGCGACGAGGTCGTAGCCGTTGACCTCTCCGGTCTGGAGCGCCTGAAGGCGGGCTGTGTTGTTGCTGATCGGCCGCACGATGAGCCGCGAGACCTTGGCCTTCGCGCCCCAGTAGCTCCCGTTCCGGTCGAGCACGACACGCTGACCGACGGTCCATTCGTTGAACTTGAACGGCCCTGTGCCGGTCGGATGGCTGAACGCGTACGAGCCCGTGGGCCGGAACGTCCCGCCCCGGAGCTCACCCTGGTTCGCGCCGTACTTCGCCATCGCAGTCGGGCTCTGCATCGAGAACGCAGAGAGGACGAGGGACGGGATGAACGGGCCGGACCGCCGGGTCAGCCTCACGATGGCAACGCTCTTGCCCTTGGCGGAGCAGCCGCGGAACAGCGGCTTGCCCAGGCCCGTGGATTCGTTCCGCTTGAAGCCGCCGAAGATCTGGCGGTAGTAGTACGTCGCGGACGCGTCCTGGAATGGACCCGTGAAGTTGAACCACCGGCCGAAGTTCGCGCAAACGGCCCTCGCGTTGAACGGCGTGCCGTCGTGGAACTTGACCCCGGTGCGCAGACGGAATGTCCACGTCTTGCCGTCCCTGGCCACCCTCCAGCTCCTCGCGAGAGCGGGAGTGACCGTGGTGGTGCCCGGCTTCAGCTCGACGAGGCCTTCGAAGATCTGCTTGGTGATGCGGAAGGACTCACCGTCCGAAACCAGTGCCGGATCGAGATACGTCGGATCCGACGCCCCGGCAAAGATGAACGTGTTACTGCTCTGTGTCGGCTTACCGCTCACTGCGCTGACAGCCCCAAGCGAGACCATGCAGACGACGGCGAGCAGTGCGCCAAATCGCAATCTTCCCCTCAAACCTACTCCTTCTTCTGTGCGGCCAGCAAAAGGCCGCGGAACATGAACCTCCACGTGCATAAGACGTAAATGCGACCTAGAGGTTAACCGGGATGTGGTTTAACCGGAGCCGGGATGCGGGAAAACTCGTTGGATGCGCCGGATTCCACTCCTCTTCCTGATCTATCTCATCGTCGGCGTCGTCGTCGCGTACGCCGAGGACTACTTCGACAACGTCGAGCGGACGAAGCAGCTGCTCTCGGCGGTCCTGGCCGTACTCCTGTGGCCGCTCGTGCTCGCCGGCTTCGACGTCAAGGTCTCTTAGGCCCTCGCAACGGACCTGCAGGGTCCGCTTGCCGCCAGGTTCGGCGGCCTCGAAGTGCGATCTGTCTCCGGCTGAGAGTCGCTGACGGCTCAGCCCAGCCCGCCTCGAGACGGCTTGCGCTCCAGTTTCCACCCTGGAGCAACGGACGACGTTCTCAACAACCGGGCTTCTACGTCAGCTACGCGGTCGTCCAGGCCGTCGTCGTCCTGTTGCTGATCCGGCTCGTCGACGTCTACGAACGCCAGCCTCTCGGCCTGCTCGCGTTGATGGCGGGGTGGGGCGCGACCGGCGCCGCGCTGATCGCGCTCGCCGGGAACCGCACCGTGCAGGCGATGCTCTCGGCCGACGCGCGCGACGTCTTCGGCAACGCGGTCGCTCCCCCGCTCGTGGAGGAGGGTGCCAAGGGGCTCGCCCTTCTCGCCGCGGTCGGGCCGATCCGCTGGGTCGGGCGGCGGTTCGGGCTCTCGATCTTCGAGGGTGTGACCGCCGGAATGGTCTACGGAGCCGCAGTCGGCCTCGGGTTCGCCTTCACCGAGGACATCTTCTACTTCGTGAACGAGGCCCAGACCCAGGGGCTCGACAACGGCCTCGACGTCTTCGTCCACAGGCGGGACTTCTTCGGCCCCGCGATGCTCCACCACCCGCTCTGGACTGCGGCGTTCGGCGCGGGGCTCGGCGCGGCGGCATGGACGACGAGCCCGGTGAAGCGCGTGCTCTTCCCTCTCGCGGGCTTCGCGGCCGCCGCCTTCATGCACGCCGTCAACAATGGCCTGGTCGAGGCCGTGCTCGTCCTGCGTTACGGGCTCGAGCTGACCGCGGCGTGGGTTCGCAGGGAGATCGTCCACCCGGCGATGGAAGACGCTGCGTCCACTCTCGTCACGCTCACGAACCTCCTCGACTTCTACCTCATCGCCATGTTCGCCGTGGCGGCGACACTCTGGCTCCGTTACCAGCGCAGGATCATCAACGCCGAGCTTGCCGACGAGCTCGACGCCGGCGGCGCGGCCGGGTACCGCGATCTGCTCCGAACCGGTCATTCGAGCGTTGGCGCCACCGGCGACGGCTGCGTCGCGAGCTCGTCCGCCTGGCGATGCTCAAGTGGAGGACGCGGCGATTCGGAGGCGACCCTGAGCGCATCCAGCGGCTGCGCCGCGAGATCGCGACGCTCGCGACCTACGACGTCGGCGCAGGGAACCTCCCGGAGCCCGCGACGCCGATGCTCGGCCGGGAACACGAGCTGGAGGCCGTTCGCGAGCTCCTCGGCCGATCGGACGTCCGTCTGGTCACGCTCAGCGGCCCTGGCGGAACCGGCAAGACCAGGCTTGCGATCGACGCGGCGCGATCGGTGCGCGACCGGTTCCCGAGCGGTGCGTACTTCGTCCCCCTGGCGCCCGTCCGTGATCCCGCGCTCGTCCCGGCCGCAATCGCGGAGACGCTCGGCGTCCAGCAGCGCGAGGGCAAGTCGCTCGAGCCTCTCCAGGATTTCCTCCGCGACAAGCAGCTGCTCCTCGTTCTGGACAACCTCGAGCAGGTCGAGGCGGCCGGACCGCAGATTGCTGCGCTCCTGGCCTCCGCACCGCGTGTCCGGGCGCTTGCGACGAGCCGGGCCGTCCTCGGTGTTCCGAGCGAGCACGAGTTCCCTGTGCCACCGTTGCTCGAGGAGGGCGCCGTCCAGCTCTTCGTCGAGCGCGCGCGGTCGGTCGATCCGGACTTCCAGCTCGACGGCGCAGGCGAGCAGACAGTCGGCGAGATCTGCCGCCGGCTCGACGGGCTTCCGCTCGCGATCGAGCTGACGGCGTCCCGGGTCCGTCTCATGTCGCCGGGGGAGATCCTGACCCGGCTCGAGCAGCCCATGGAGGCCTCACCCCTTGAGGAGACGATCTCGTGGAGCTACGAGCTCCTCGACGCGGACGACCAGGCGCTCCTCGCGCGGCTCTCCGTCTTCGTCGGCGGGTGCACTCTTCGCGCGGCGGAGTTCGTCTGCGGCGACGGCGTCGTCGACGTTGTCGCCGGGATCGGATCGCTCGTCGAGAAGAGCCTGGTTCGGCGCGACTGGGGCTCGACGGGCGAGGCTCGGGTCGAGATGCTCGAGACGATTCGCGAGTTCGCCCGCGAGCGGCTCGCAGAGTCTCACGGCCCGGATCGAACCGAGCGCCGGCTTGCAGAGCACTGCCTGGCCTGGCGGAACGCGCGGAGCCGGCACTGACGAGCGCGGAGCAGCCCGCCTGGCTCGGACGGCTCGGCGAGGAGAACGCGAACATCCGCGCGGCCCTCGCCTGGTCTCTGGCTCAGGGCGAGCTCGAGATGGGGCTCCGGACCGCCGGTGCCCTCGTCCGCTTCTGGAGCGCGCGCGGGCTCATGGCGGAAGGGCGCGGCTGGCTCACCGACGCGATGAGCGCAGAGGGGGACGTTTCGCCGCAGGTACGTGCGAAGGCCGGGTTCGCCGCCGGGTACGCAGCGCTCGGACTCGGCGACTTCGCGGACGCCCGTGTGCAATTCGAGCGTTGTCTCGCACTGGCCAGCGATCTCGGCGACCGTCAACTGCACGGAGCAGCGCTCGCGCAGCTCGCGTGGATCACGATGGCGGAGGGTCGGGTCGACGAGGCCCGGGCCCTCGCGGACACCAGCCTGCGCCTGGCACGCCCCGCCGACGACAAGGTCACGGCCTCGGGCGCGCTCAACGTGCTCGGCGAGGTCGCTTGGCGCGGCGGGGACGGGGAGGCGACTGCGCTCTTCGCAGAGAGCCTTGCGCTACGTCGCGAGCTTGGCGACGACCGCCTGGTCGCCAACTCGCTGCTGCTGCTCGGGCGCTCGGAGCAGTCCGAGGATCGCTTCGAGGAAGCGCTCGACCTCGCTCGCGCGCTCGGCGACACGTGGAGCACGTCCGTCGCCCTGGTGAACCTCGGCCGAACCAGGCGAGACGCGGGCCTCCTGGACGAGGCGCTCGAGCTTGCCCGCGATCGCGGTGACAAGCGCCTGGAGTCCGAAGCGCTCCAGGCGCGCGCGGCAGTCGAGGTCGAGCAGGGAGACGCGGCGCGCGCGGCGCGGATGCGCGGCGCAGCCGAAAGCTTGCTCAACGAGGTCGGCGCGGAGCTCTCTCCGACGGAACTCGAGCTGGACGCCGACCTTCTCCCGAAGCTGGAGGAGGCCCTCGGCAAGGACGCCGTCGAGAGGGAATGGGCCGCCGGCCGCGAGAGCGGCGCGGCAGACCTAGAGCGGTGATTGACTAGTTCGCGGAGACCGCGGCGAGGTCGCGGAGCGCGGCCAGCCTCGCCAGCGCCTGCGCCTCGAGCTGACGCACGCGCTCGCGAGTGAGATCGAGCTCGTGGCCGATCGCCTCGAGCGTCCACGGCTCGCCCTCGAACCCGAAGCGGAGCTCGAGGATCCGCCGCTCTCGCTCTGGAAGCGCATCGAGCGCACGGCGGACGCCCTGCTTGCGCAGCGACTCCTCGGCCTCGTCGAACGGATCCGCAGCCTCGCGGTCGGCGAAGAGGTCGCCGAGCTCGCCTTCGTCGTCCGCACCCACAGTCTGATTCAGCGAGACCGACGCGTGCGCGGCGCCGAGCGCCTCGTCGACGTGCTGCATCGGCAGTCCGGTCGCCTCGGCCAGCTCCGCCTTCGTTGCCTCACGGCCGAGCTCGACCTCGAGCCGGCGCGCTGCGCGCGACAGCTTTTGCTGGCGCTCGACGACGTGAACCGGGACGCGAATCGTTCGCGCATGGTTGGCGACCGCCCGCTGAACCGACTGGCGGATCCACCAGGTCGCGTACGTCGAGAACTTGAAGCCCCGCCGCCAGTCGAACTTCTCGACGGCGCGGTTCAGCCCGAGCGTGCCTTCCTGGATCAGGTCCAGAAACGGAACGCCTAGACCCCGGTAGCCCTTCGCGATCGAGACGACCAGGCGGAGGTTGGACTCGATCATGTGTCGCTTCGCGAGCAGGTCGCCGCGCTCGATCCGCTTGGCGAGGTTGACCTCCTCGGCGGCGGTCAGCAGCTTGTGGCGGCCGACGTCGGCGAGGAACAGCTGAAGGCTGTCGGCCGACCCGACGGCGACGTCGGGATCGCGCTGAGGCGGCTGCTCGGCTTTTTCGACCTTTTCGGCCTCCTCGTTCTTGGCCTCTCGCACCTCGAGGCCGATCAGCGCGAGCTCGCGCGTGAGCTGCTCGACCTCGTCGTCACCGAGGTCGTGCTCGACCGCGAACGCCTCGAGCTCTACCGGCTCGAGATACCCGCGCTCCTCGCCATGCTCGACCATGGCCTTCGCCTGCTCGCTCTCGAGCAATTCCTGAAGCTGATGCTGGGTCAAAGCGGTTCTCTACGTCCTCTCTGCGGTTGCGGCAACCTACTTACTCTACGAGGCTAGTCGGACCTCAAACCTTCGCATTGTGGGCGGTATTTCCTCGTTTTTCCAGACCAACGGAGCCATGAGAGCCCCCCGGGAGTTGAAACGCGACGTTTTCTCGCCGTATTCCGTTCAGGCGCCCTTCGGAACCCCATCTTTGGAGACGCGCGGCGGGCGCATATGTTTGTCTCGAAAGGGTAAAAAACCCCTAAAGGGTGCTGGTAGAGACTGACGCGTCTCTACTCGGCCGCTGCCGGCTGCTCTTCGCGCTGTTCGCCCTCCTGCTCCTGCTCGGCCTGGCGCTTTCGGCTGACCGGAAAGTCGAACTCGATCTTGTCCTCGGCATTCAGAACGAGGCGTGCTCGGAACGGCTTGCCGGCGCGGGACCGGAAGCCGGACAGGACCTCGCGTGTCTTGCGCTCCTCCATGAGCTGTCGGGCCACCTCGGGCGTCAGCGTTCGTCCGGCGACGCGCTTCCAGATCACGAAGCCGCAGCCGGCTTCCTCACGGCTCTTCCAGCTCGTGCAGCCGTAGGCCTTGGAGTTCTCCTTGATGATCTCCCCGCTCTCCGCCCCGCAGCGCGGACACAGACCGAGCTCCGCGCGTTCGACCTTGATCTTCTCGTCCGGAAGGTTGGCGATCTCCTCGACCGTGGCCTTCGCGAAGCCGGCGATCCCGTCCATGAAGGACGACCGGTCGCCGTTCCCGTGCTCGATGTCCAGGAGCTGTTTCTCCCAGTCGCCGGTCAGCTCCGCGGAGGTGATCGGGTGCACGTCGAGCATCGTGATGACGCCAAGCCCCTTCGGCGTCGGCTGGAGATCCTTGCCCACCCGCTCGATGTATTCGCGGCGAATCAGCGTCTCGATGATCTCGGCCCGGGTTGCCGGGGTGCCGAGACCGCGCTCCTTCATGGCCTCGCGCAGCTCCTCGTCGTCTACGAGCTTGCCGGCCGTCTCCATGAAGCTGAGCAGCGTCGCCTCCGTGTAGCGAGGCGGCGGCTTCGTCTCTCTGGCTTCGCTCTCGGCGTCGGCG
>Ga0136620_10001547_pt1 | contig 10964 bp, 12 predicted proteins | sample AntDrymUQ4162106_2_FD_104806 | JGI IMG/M metagenome (GOLD analysis project Ga0136620, IMG submission 104806) | Polar desert sand microbial communities from Dry Valleys, Antarctica - metaG UQ416 (21.06) | ecosystem: Environmental > Terrestrial > Soil > Desert | place: Antarctica: Dry Valley... | reverse complement strand
GGGATCCTGTCGCGTCAGATCGAGAACGCGCAGAAGCAGGTCGAGGAGCAGAACTTCGTCGCGCGCAAGAACGTCCTCAAGTACGACGACGTGATGAACATCCAGCGCCAGGTGATCTACGAGCAGCGCCGGCGCGTGCTCGAGGGCGAGGATCTCTCGGAGGACGTGCGGGGCTGGATCGAGGAGGTCGTCTCCGTCAACGTCGCGAACGCGACCGAGGGAGACTTCACCGAGGAGTGGGACCTGGCCCCGCTCGTGCAGCAGATGCAGGCTCTCTACGGCACCGACATCACCATCGAGGAGCTGACCGAGGAGGTCGAGCTCAGCCGCGAGGCGCTGCTCGAGGAGTTCGTCGAGGACGCACTCGAGACCTACGAGGAGAAGGAGCGCGACCTCGGCCCCGAGCTGATGCGCGACGTCGAGCGCTACGTGATCCTCCAGGTCGTCGACTCGCGCTGGCGCGAGCACCTGGACTCGATGGACTACCTGCGCGACGGCATCCACCTGCGTGCGATGGCGCAAAAGGACCCGCTCGTGGAGTACCGCGCCGAGGGGCACATCATGTTCGAGGACTTGAGCCGGACGATTCGCGAGGAGGTCGTGCTGACTCTCTTCCACGCGCAGATCGAGGTGCAGGGGCCGGGCACGGAGGACGCGGGCGCGCCTGCCCCGCTCGGGCCGTCGCCGCAGCCGAACGGCAACCTCTCCTACCAGCACGACACCGCGGCGGGCGCCGACGTCATTGCCGCCGCCGGCGCCGGCTCGGCCACCGCCACGGCACTCGCGCCGGGGGCGACGGCGGTCGCGACCACTCAGGGCACGGTGGTGAAAGACGCGCACGAGAACGTCGGCCGCAACGACCCGTGCTGGTGCGGCTCGGGTAAGAAGTTCAAGCGCTGCCACGGCGCCTGAGCACTTGTTGACGGATCGGCACGCTTCCGCGTGTTAATCGTGACCCAGCCGTCACACCCGCTCGCGTAACGTGTCTGCAGGGGGACATGCTCCCCCTGGGGTCACGTGGGAGCAGAACGCAGGAAGAATGAGCAAGTCCCTGCGACGCTTTCAGCCGCCGGCTCTCGCTACGATCGCCTCATGGCGGAGACCGGCATCCCGCTCGACCAGCAGCTCGAGGAGATCAGAACCCAGCTCGCCTGGGTTCGTGATTACCTTTGACCCGGCTTCGGTCGCGACCCGGATCGCCGAGCTCGAGGACGAGCTCGGCCGGCCCGGCTTCTGGGACGATCAGCGCAATGCGGCGCGCGTCTCGACCGAGCACTCTCGCCTGACCAAGCGCCTCGAGCGCTACGAGCGCCTGCTACGGGAGCACGACGACGCGGCCGAGTTGCTCGCGATGGAACCGGAGCTCGGCGACGAGATCGAGGCGCAGCTGCGCCCGCTGAGCCAGGAGCTCGAGCGGCTCCAGGAGGACGCGCTCTTCGACGGGGAGTACGACGGGGGTGATGCCGTCGTGACGATCCATGCCGGCGCCGGCGGTACCGACGCCCAGGACTGGGCGGAGATGATGCTGCGCATGTACCTGCGCTGGGCGGGTGAACGCGGCTTCTCCACGGAGCTCGTCGAGTCGAGCCCCGGGGAGGAGGCGGGCCTCAAGTCCGCCACGTTCACGGTCAAGGGCGAGAACGCATACGGCATCCTGAAGGCGGAGCGAGGCGTCCATCGGCTCGTGCGTCAGTCGCCGTTCGACAGCGCCCACCGCCGCCACACCGCCTTCGCGCAGGCGGTCGTCGCGCCGCTCCTGGCCGACGAGAGCGACCTCGAGATCGACGAGAGCGAGTTGCGCATCGACACCTACCGCGCCTCGGGTGCGGGTGGACAGCACGTGAACAAGACCGACTCCGCCGTCCGCATCACGCACCTGCCCACCGGGATCGTCGTCCAGTGCCAGAACGAGCGCTCACAGACCTCGAACAAGCAGACCGCCATGCGCATCCTCAAGTCACGACTCGTCGAGCTTCAGGAGGAGGAGCGCGAGGCCGAGCTCGCCAGGGAGCGCGGGGCCGCGCAGGACATCGGCTTCGGAAGTCAAATTCGCAGCTACGTGCTGCACCCCTATCAACAGGTCAAGGACCTCCGCACCGGCTTCGAGGTCGGGAATGCCCAGGGCGTCCTCGACGGGAACCTGGACGGCTTCGTCCGCGCCTACCTGCTGGCGAAGGCCGCCGGCCAGGTCGTCTAGCCGCAGGAGTCGGCTAGACTGATGCAACCTCCAGAAACCGGAGCGGCACGCCCCGTGGTGGGCGCCGAGCCGACTTCACCACCTCTTCCGGTGCAGGATCTCGACTTCACACAGCTGACAACGCCCAGGAACGGCGACGCGCCTGCGGCTCCTGCGGAGGATTTCACCGCGGAGCTCCAGGCAGTGCCGCCGGTCCCTGGCGCCGGACCCGGCACGATGATCGTGTTCGAGGGCGTGACGAAGATCTACGAGCCGAACGTCGTCGCGCTGAACGACGTTTCGCTCAGGATCGACAAGGGTGAGTTCGTCTTCGTGGTCGGCGCCTCCGGCTCGGGCAAGTCGACGATGATCCGCCTGCTGCTGAAGGAGATTGAGCCCAGCAGCGGCCGCATCCTCGTCGGCGGCCGCGACCTGTCTCGGCTCAAGCGCTCGAAGGTCCCGCTGCTGCGGCGGAACGTCGGCTGCGTGTTCCAGGACTTCAAGCTGTTGCCGAACCGCACGGCGGCGGAGAACGTGGCCTACGCGCTCAAGGTGCAGGGCGAGAGCCGCGCGAACATCCGCCGTAAGGTGCCCGAGGTGCTCTCGCTCGTCGGGCTCTCCGACAAGGTCACCTCGCTGCCCGACGAGCTTTCCGGCGGCGAGCAGCAGCGCGTCTCGATCGCGCGCGCCGTCGTCAACCACCCGCCACTCCTGATCTGCGACGAGCCGACGGGCAACCTCGACCCGGACACGTCCGTCGGGATCATGCAGCTGCTCTACCGGATCAACCGCGCCGGCACGACCATCCTCATGGTCACGCACGACAGGGAGATGGTCGACAAGATGCGCAAGCGCGTGATCGCGCTCGAGGACGGGCGCCTCGCTCGCGACGAGCGCCGTGGAGGCTACGCCTCGGAATGAGACAAGCACAGTGAGAGTGCGCCTCCTCTTCTCAGAGTCGATCCGCTCGCTCGGCGCGAACGTCTCCACCACGATCGCCGCGACGATGACGGTGCTGATCGGGATGTTCCTGCTCGGGCTCTTCATCGCGCTCGGCTCGTGGGTCGTCTCCTGGTCGGACCACGTGAAGCGCGACCTGATGGTCAAGGTCTTCTTCGTCGAGAACGCGAACGAGAAGCAGTTCAACGCGGTGGGGGGGCAGCTCGCGGCCGACCCGCGGATCAAGTCCTACGTGTTCGTCACGAAGGCCGACGCCCTGGAGCGGATGCGGGAGAAGTTCCCGGAGCTGACCGCGAACCTGCCCTCGAACCCGCTGCCGCCGTCATGGGAGATCACGCCGAAGCGTGCCGAGGACGTCGAGGCGATCGCGAACAGCCTCCGGCCGCTGCCGATCGGTGTGGAGAAAGTGACGTACGGCAAGCAGACGGCCGACCGGATCCTGCGGGTCGCCCGTGTGATCGAGATCGTGTTCCTGGCGGCCGTGCTCGTCCTCCTGATCGCCTCGACACTGCTGATCGCGAACACGATCCGGCTCTCGATCTTCTCCCGCCGCCGCGAGATCGAGGTGATGAAGCTCGTCGGCGCTACGAACTGGTTCGTGCGTGGGCCCTTCATGCTCGAGGGCCTGCTCTGCGGCCTCGTCGGCTCGCTCGTCGCCGTCTTCCTCCTGCTGCTCGGCAAGGAGCTCGCCCTCCCCGCGATCCTGGGTCGGATCGAGTCGTCCTCCGACGTCGAGGCGCTGGCGTTCTCGCTGAACGCGCTCGTGCTCGTGCTCGTCGGCCTGACGATCGGCGCGATCGGCTCGGGCCTCACGATGCGCCGCTTCCTCAAGGTCTAGGTCTGGCACAACCCCCCACGCGGGTAGCGTGAGTCGGATGGCTGCCAGGAAGGAGCGCCGGGGCCGGCAGAAGCGGCCCGGCCGGGCCGCACGACACGCACGTCGTCGCGAGGCCGTCCGGATCCCGGACGCCGAGATCGCGCTCCCCACCCGGAGCGTGGAGCCGGAGTCGGTGGTAGCCCACCTCGGGCCCACGAACTCAGGGAAGACGCATGCGGCGCTCGAGTTCCTCGCCGAGTCGGGCCGCGGCGTGTTCGCAGCGCCCCTGCGGATGCTCGCGCAGGAGGCGCACCGCCGGCTGGCCGCGCAGCTCGGATCCGAGCAGGTCGGCCTCGTCACCGGCGAGGAGCGGGTGAACGAGGATGCGCCGATTCTCTGCTGCACCGCCGAGATGGCGCCCATGCGTGGCCCAGCCGGAATCGGAGAGGTGCTCGTCGTCGACGAGGTGCAGTGGGCCGACGACCCCGAGCGTGGCGCCGCCTGGACCCGGCTCCTGCTCGCGGCGGAGTACCGGCACATCCTGCTGCTTGGCGCCGTCGAGGCGCTGCCGCTCGTGCGCAACGCGTTCCCGGACGTGGACGTGCGCTTCTTCGAGCGGAAGGCACCGCTCGACTGGACGGGCGCGGTGGCCTTCGGCAGCCTGAAGCCGGGTACCGTCGTCGTCGCGTTCAGCCGCCGCGCTGTGCTCGCGCTCGCCGGCGAGCTCGCCCGGCGACGCCCGGGCCGCGTCTCGGTTCTCTACGGGGCGATGCCGCTCGCGTCGCGCCGGGTCGAGATCGATCGCTTCCTGAACGGCGCGGCCGACGTGTGCGCGGCGACCGACGTCCTCGGCCACGGCGTCAACCTGCCCTGCGAGACGCTTCTCTTCGCCGAGACGACGAAGTTCGACGGGCAGGAACAGCGCGAGCTCCACTCGTGGGAGATCGCGCAGATCGCAGGCCGTGCGGGGCGCTTCGGCCTCGTCGAGCGCGGGCACGTCGGCGTCCTCACCGGGATCGTCTGGGCACAGGCCGACCCCGAGCTCGTCGAGTCGGCCCTCGTCCCGCACGTCGAGATCGGTGACGGCCACTACGGCTACCGCGTCGTCGACACTGCGCGGATGCGTCCAAGGCTCGAGGACCTGCCGATCGAGTCGCCGCTCCAGCTCCCCGCCGCGCTGCGCGCCTGGCACAACGCCGCGCTGCGCCAGTGGGCGACGGAGGGCTGGCTCTCGGTGGAGTCGATCGGCCCGCTGCTGGGCCGGCTCGACACCGTCGGGCGCCGGCTGCGCGAGAGCGGTCGCAAGCTCTCACTCGAGCAGACCTGGAAGCTCGTCAACGCTCCGGTGGACGAGGACAACGCCGAGCTCCTGGGGACGCTCGCGCTCGCCGTCGCGGGCGACCGCAGGCAGCATCCCGTGCTCGCCTGGCTGCTCGACACGAGCCGCCTCCGCGACGCCTCGCTCGAGGACGCCGAGCACGCTGCCCGCACCGCCAGCATCCTGCGCTGGTTTGCGCTCCAGTATCCGGGTGTCGGCGGGGTCACGATCGAGCGGGCTGCGGCGCTCGAGCAGGCGTCCTCCGACCGGGTCACCGCTCGGCTGGCCGCCGAGGTGCGCTCGCCCTCCGTCGGGCGGTGCAAGTCATGCGGCCAGAGTTGCGCCCCCTGGTTCCCGCTCTGCGACCGCTGCTACTCGAGACGGCGCTAGGCCGTACGCCGGTAGCGCAGCGCCACGAGGATCGTGGCGACGATCACGATCGCAGCAACGGCGTTGGGGATGATCAGCGCGAAGTTCGCGGCGGCAATCCCGTACGCGAACCAGAGCAGGAAGCCGACGAAGAGCACGAGGAAGTAACCGATCGAGATGATGTTCGAGTTCTCGTGCTCGATCATCTTTCGGATCTGCAGCACTGGCCCGAGCGCCATGGCGATTGCCCAGGTCGCGGCGATGACGGCGAGTGCGGATTCCATGGAGCCTCCCGAGCGAAAGACGAGCAGAACGCCCGAGGAGAGCCATGCTCGGATCGTCGATCCGCGGGCACGAGCAGGCACCCCGATCGTACCTACAATCGCGGTCGTGGCCAGACCGACGGGAACCAAGCCGATCGCCGAGAACCGGCGCTCGCGATACGACTACGAGCTGCTCGAGCGGCTGGAGGCCGGCATCGTGCTCACCGGCACCGAGGTAAAGTCGCTGCGCGACGGACGGGTCACGCTCGCCCACGCGTACGCCGACCTCCGTGGCCCCGAGGTCTGGCTCGTGGGAGCGGAGATCGCGGAGTACACGCAGGGAAACAGTGCGAACCACGAGCCCGGTCGCGACCGCAAGCTGCTCCTGCGCCGCCAGGAGATCGAGTCGCTCGGCGGGCAGGTACGCGAGAAGGGCCTGACACTCGTGCCGACGCGGATGTACTTCAAGGACGGAAAGGTGAAGGTCGAGATCGCGGTCGGCCGCGGCAAGGATCGCGGCGACAAGCGCCGCACGATCGCCGATCGCGACGCGAAGCGGCAGATCGACCGCGCGCTCAGGGCGCGCCGATAGCACGGCGCACGGTCACGTTGCCCGGCTCGACGACGTAGCCGTGGCGCTCGTTCAGGCGGCGGATCGGCTCGTTGCGGGCCTCGTTCGACGTCTGCAGCGACGTGAAGCCCTCGTTCTTGGCCCAGGCGATCTGGGTGCGTTTCAGCGCCGCCGCGATTCCGCGGCCGCGCCAGGCCCGGCGGACTCCGGTGAGATCGTGGAAGGCGCGCTCGCGGTTCCCGCTCGAGAACGAGAACTTCGCGAACCCCGTCACCTCGTCGCCCGCGAGTGCCACGAACACCGCGCGCGGGTCGTCTCCCGCTCCGCCCATGTCGCGCTCCAGCCATTCCTCGAGCGAGCCGAGCTCGTCCTCCTCCGCGCCGGGGATGTCGGGTGTCGCCTCGACCGCGACTTCGTACAGGCCCGCCGCGAGCTCGGGCCGCTCGGCCCAGGAGACGATCTCGATCCCGCGTGGCGGGGCGGGCTCGGGCGCCTCGATCGCGGTGAGATCGAGGACGAGGTGGGACTCGCGGCCGGCCTCGACGTACCCTCGCCGCTCGGCCCACGCGATGCTGCCGGGATCGTCCTCCTGCACGGGCCCCTCCAGCTCGGTCGCGCAGCGCTCACGGGCCCAGGCCTCGAGCGCCCGCAGGACGGTTGTGCCGGCTCCCGCTCCGCGCGCAGCCGGCTCGACGAGGGCCGCGGCGATCGCCCGGTGCGGCGGCGTGTGCCATCCGGTCAGGGCGAAGCCGGCCCCGATCGTGTTCCCATCGCGCTCGCAGAGCAGCCACACCATCTCTTCGGCCTGACGGCGCCAGTCGACGAAATCGCCGACGGTCGCCCGCTCTCGTGGCTGTGCGGCCAGTGCGATCAGCACGAACGTCTCGAGCTCGTCCTCGTCGATCTCCCTGATCTCCACGCGCTGAGGCTACAATGCGGCGAACAACATACGGGGGCGACCTGGTTTCGACGTGGTCGGTTCTCCGGCAGAGCTGCAAGCCGAGGTCCCCGGTCGGCCTCGTAAATCCACCGGGAACAGAACAAATGCGAAGAATGATCTCGCACTCGCTGCCTAGGTAACTCTAGGACCGGCGACGTCGCTCCTGGCTCGGCCCGAGGTCAGGTAAGCGGCGCCAACGTTCGGGCTCGGCACCGAGGGAGAGCCAATCGCCCGAGGTGCGACGCTTCAGGATGGCTAGCCCGTCGGTAGGTCGTCTGCGAACCGGCCGCCGGGCAAAATCGAAGCGCAGACTACGCTTGTAGATGCTTTGTCCGGTGCGTCCGCGGACGCGGGTTCGATTCCCGCCGCCTCCACTTTTCCCTGCTAGCGAGCTATTTCCCGATGGGAATAGTTCGCGCCGCAGACCGTCGATCGGAATAGTTGTCCGCGGTCACTCGCCCCAGACCTTCCGAAGCTTCTTCCGAGGTCAGCGGGCGAGCCCTGGACGTAGATATTCGCTGTCGTGCTGACGTCGGCGTGGCCGAGGAGCTGCTGCGTCGCGTAGATGTCGCCCGTGGCGAGATAGAACTCGGTTCCGGATGTGTAGCGGGCGCCGTGCATCTTCTTGCCGTGCGTTGTCCCTTCGTCGACGACGCCGGCGCGTGTGAGGCAGCGGTACCACCAGCGATGGAGCGCGGGCCCCGAGAGCGGCTTGCGCCGGTTCTCCCAGATCACGGTCCCCTTCGGCCCGCGCTTCTGCGGGGACTTGTCTTCACGTGCCTCTCGCATGATCCGTGCGGCGTCGCCGAGCGTCAAGCGAGTTCGCCGCCGGAGCGTCGCCGGCCGAGGCTGGAGCGACCGGGGAAGCACCCTGGTCGCCTCCGGCGCGGGCATGTCCAGGCTGAGCTGGGCGAAGGCGGGCTGACTCACGAGGAACGTAACATAAACGTTCCGTAGGAGGATATCAACCCAGAGGATAGAATCTGACGACGTGACGAGTGGATTGCTGATGAGAGAGGCGCGACTGCTAGCCGGTCTCTCGCAGGGTGAGCTTGGCGACCGCGTAGGAAAGGATCGGGCACAGATCGCACGCTGGGAGCGCGGGGCAGTGCAGCCGAGCTTCGAGACGCTGCGGGAGCTCGTCGAGGCCTGCGGCTTCGAGCTCTCCGTCGCCGTCGCGCCGCGCGCGACGAATGAAGCCGACGACGCGGAGCTACGTGCGAACCTCCGGCTCTCGCCCCAGGAACGGTTCCAGGACCTCCTGAGAGCGACCACGAAGTGACACGACCGCGCTCGAGATCGTTCGACCCGATGGGCGTGCTCGCCGCTCTGGAACGCCACCACGTGTCCTTCGTCGTCATCGGCGGCGTCGCCCGCGTCATCCATGGAACCGGAGAGACGACGATCGGCATCGACATCGCCCCCTCGACGCGACCGGAGAACCTACGCCGGCTCTCGGCCGCGCTCGACGAGATCGGCGCTGCGGTTCCCGACGTCGACCCCAGCGAGCCGACGACGTTCACAACACCGCTCGGTGACGTGACCATCGTCCCGACGCCGGCGGGTACGCGCGGGTGGGACGACCTCCGTCGTGCCGCGAACCGCGAGCCACTAGGCCAGGGCTTGCGTCCATCCGTCGCGTCACCGGGTGACCTCGCGCGGATGCTCGCTGCTCTCGGCCGCGACGAAGACGCCGAGAAGTTGCGCCGCCTCCGCCGGCTCATCGAGCTCGAGCACGAACGGACGCCGCGGAATCAGCCTCGAGCGGTAGCTCGATCGAGCGGCGCCACTCGCCCGAAGCGGCGGCGTCGAACTCACCTCGATAGCACGAGACACACAGATGCATCCTGATGCTGAAATGCCCTACCGTAAACTGAGCTCGGTCTCTACGGAGCCCGGATGCCTCCCGTCGATCGGAAAAATGACGGTGGGTTGACCAACTGTTCCGATCGCCGCTGGAAGTCGGGTTGAGGAGCGCATCATCGAACGATGCATCTGTGTCTCGCGAGTCATGGCGGTGGTTCCCGCTTGAAGATCGGCCGTCACTGGACGATAGACGATAGTAGACAAAGTCAACATACTCGACAAAGGCGACATCGAGCGCTAGAGTCAGTGAACGATGACTACCAAGGAACTCCTCAACGTTCGTGATACAGCCCGAGCGTTGGGCGTGCACGAGAACACGATCCGCAACTGGGAGAGCCGCGGCGTCTTGCGCGCGGTTCACCTTCCCGGCAGCGGCTTCCGGCGCTTCGCTGCGCAGGATGTCGAGCGCCTGCGCGCCGAGATGTTCGAGCAGCTGGCGCCCGCGACCGAGGGGCCGGTCGGGAACCCTGGCCGGAAGCGCAGCGGTCGGCTCGTCTTCGGCGACGCGAGCGAGTAGTCGAACCGGGATCGGCCGGGTCCGCCGATAGGCTGCCCAGCCGATGCCGCCGAGACCCGAACGACCCGCCGACGCGGAGTACTACGAGCCCGAGCGCTGGGTGACGCCGATCGAGTAGCGCACGCCGTGCTGCTCGAGCGCGGCGATCGTCTTCTTGCTCCAGAAGCCCGAGTCGGCACGCACGAGCAGCGGCCCGCTCGCTCCGAGGCGGCGCACCCGCTGCACGAGCTCGCGCACGAACCGCTCGGCGCCGCGCTCTGCGCGGATCCCTTGCGCATGCGCGCGTGCAAGACCTCGCCGGTGTCGGCGCGGGTGGCCAAGATCAGGTGGTAGCCGCGCCGCTTGCTGTAGCCGAAGGCGGCACCCTGCTTGGCGTGCCCGGCGACTTCGACGATCGTCGAGTCGAGATCGATCGTGAGCGGCGGCCGAGGAGGCGGTGCAGGAGCCGGACTTCGAAGCGTGGCCGACGTTCGCGGACGACCTGCTCGCGACGGAGTCCGCGAAGCAGGTGTTCAGCACCCTGGCGCACTTGGACAAGCGCGGCTACGACGTCGGCTGATCAGGGGAGTCGGCTCCCTCGCCGGCTACTCCCGCGCCGCCCGCTCCATCCGCCGGTCCTGAGCTCGCGCGAGCCGCACCGCATCTGCTCGCGCGAGCCCGCCGGCGAAGCCGTTGACCGCCACGGAGGCGGTGACGTTCCCCCGCCGCCACGCCACGGTGTAGTAGCGCACCTCGGCCGGTGCCGAGCCTTGCACGGTGGTGGCGACGACCGCCGCCTCGCCGAGCCCGGCGGGCGAGTCGAGCAGCGTGGCGTCTTCCCGAAGCTCCTCCTCGTGGGCCTCGAGCTCCGTCTCGGCGCCGTCGGCGTCCGCGAAGACATCGGCGCGAGACTCGACCACGAGTGGCCCCTTCGTCTCGATGCTCCCCGAGCGGCGGAAGCGCGCCTTCCAGCCGCCCTCGCGGCCGAAGCGCTTCGCGTCGGCACGGTCGTCCGACGGCGCGTCGGCGCGGGCCTGCGGTCCCTCGTCGAAGCGGGTGAACTGCGCGCCCACATCGGACTGCTGAAGCACCATGCGCCGAAGCTGCGCCTTCTCCACGCCGCCGCCATCGTCACCGCTGCAAGCAGCGGCGAAGATCACGCAACCGAGCGCGGCCGCCTTCCTCACG
>Ga0136620_10001546_pt1 | contig 10966 bp, 9 predicted proteins | sample AntDrymUQ4162106_2_FD_104806 | JGI IMG/M metagenome (GOLD analysis project Ga0136620, IMG submission 104806) | Polar desert sand microbial communities from Dry Valleys, Antarctica - metaG UQ416 (21.06) | ecosystem: Environmental > Terrestrial > Soil > Desert | place: Antarctica: Dry Valley... | reverse complement strand
GTGACCGGCGCCTCATCAGGTATCGGTGAAGCGACGGCGTTGGCGCTGGCCGCCGAGGGCGCGGCGGTGGCGATCGGCGCCCGGCGCGCCGACCGTATCGACGCGCTGGCGGACAAGATCAATGCCGATGGTGGCCACGCGCTGACCCTGGACCTCGACGTCACGCGGGAGCAGCAGGCGCACGACGCGGTCGGGCGCACACGCGCGGACCTGGGCGGCCTGGACATCGTCGTCAACAACGCCGGGGTCATGTTGCTGGGGCCGATCCTGGATGCCGACACCAGCGATTGGCGCCGCATGATCGAGACCAACGTACTGGGGCTGATGTACGTCACCCACGCGGCACTGCCGGGCCTGGTGGAGCAGGGATCCGGCGACATCGTGCAGGTGTCATCGGTGGCCGGACGCCTCGCCAGAGAAGGCTCGGGGGGCTACAACGCCTCCAAGTGGGCGGTCAACGCCTTCTCGGAATCGCTCCGCCAGGAGGTCACCGCGCGAGGGGTGCGCGTGACCCTGGTCGAGCCGGGAGCGGTCGCGACCGAGCTGAGCGATCACATCACCCACGCCGAGAGCAAGCAGCGGGTCAAGGAACGGGTGACCAAGATGCGTCCGCTGCAGTCGGCCGACATCGCCGCCGGTGTGGTCTACGCCGTCACGCAGCCACCGCACGTCAGCGTCAACGAGGTGCTGATCCGCCCGACCGATCAGGTGGGCTAAGGGCGCTGCGCACGGCGGCCTGCTCGCTGGCGCAGGTGGCCCGGGCGACGCAGTCGTCGAGATGGTCGTTGACCAGCCCCATCGCCTGCATGAAGGCGTACACCGTCGTCGGCCCCACGAAGCGGAAGCCGAGGCGCTTGAGCTCGCGGCTGAGCGCGGTCGACTCCACAGTGACGGCTGGAACGTCTGTCGGCGAGCGCCGCGGTGGGCCGGGATCCGGCGCGAACGCCCACACCACGTCGCGCAAGGACGCGACGTCCAGCGCGGCGCGGGCGTTGCCGATCGTCGCCGCGATCTTGGCGCCGTTGCGAACGATGCCCGGGTCGGCGAGCAGCCGGGCTTCGTCGTCAGGCCCGAACGCGGCGACCGCGGTGGGATCAAAACCGGCGAACGCCTCGCGGAAGTGCTCGCGCTTGCGCAAGATCGTCAGCCACGACAGGCCGGCCTGAAAGCCCTCCAGGCACAGCTTCTCGAACAGCGCCCGGTCGTCGGTGACCGGCCGCCCCCACTCGTCGTCGTGGTAGGCGAGGTACGCCGGATCTGACGTCGCCCACCAGCAGCGGGTGACCATCGAGTCCGTCACGACTGCGGCAGACGCTCGGCCACCGCGTGGCGGATCTGCGTCTCGATGCCGGGGAACTCGCGCACCAGCTCGTTGAGGGTCGCCCCCGGAAGCATCAACAGGAGCGCGTCACTGATCGCCGTGACCGTTGCCAGCCGGGCGTAACCGAAGCTGGCTCCCCAATCCAGCGCGGCCAGCTCACCGAAGAAGTCGCCAGTTCCGAGATCGCGGACGTGGCGGCTCTCGACGTGCACCGCCATGGTGCCGTCGATGATGACGTAGAAGTCGCGTGCGGCATCCCAGCGCCGGATCACCTCCTCTCCGGCCGGCGCGACCCGCACCTCGGCGGCGCGGCCGACGCGCTCGAGGTCGTCGTCGGACAGCTCGGCGAACAACGGCAGCGCTCGCAAGGTCGCCACCGCCACCGGCGGGTAGCCCAGCCAGGTCCGGTCGACCGGCATGTGCCGTTCGGGGGCGAGCGCCTTCACCGACGCCGGGGCGACAGGGTCAGGGGTCGACGTCTCGAACCATCCCAGCACCCGCTCGATGTCGTCGCTGCCGCTGCTGTGATTCAGCACGCACAGCCGGATCGCGTAGCGGCCGCGCAGCCGCGTCGAGGACACCAGGCCCAGGCCGGTCTCGGCGAACGCCGCCACCAAGGCGGCGTTGCGACGGGCGATCTCGTCCTCGTCGTCGGTATCCGAAAAGCTGCGCCGGAAGCACAGGATCCCCAGACTGGCGGGGCGCAGCAACTCCAGATCCGCACTGTCGGTGATTCGCTGCTGCGCATGGCCCACCAGGTCCAGGCAGCGGTCCACCGTGGCACGGAAGGCGTCGATGCCGAAGTAGCGCAACGACACCCACAGCTTCAGGGCTCGACTCATCCGGGTCAGCTGAATGCTGAGATCGGCGAAGTTGACCTCGCCGGTCGCCGCTTGAGCGTCTTTGAGATAGTCCGGCGTGATCTCGAACGCTCGGCGCAGCAGATCCCCGTCGCGGACCAGCAGGCTGCCGCACTCGAACGGCTGGTACAGCCACTTGTGGGGGTCGAGCGTGATGGAGTCGGCGGCTTCGATGCCCGACAGCAAGCGCCGACCCCGCTCGGTCAGCGCCGCGAAGCCGCCGTAGGCAGCATCGACGTGGAACCACACATTCTGCTCTCGACACACAGCGGCCAGTTCGAGCAGCGGATCGACGGCGCCGGTGTTGGTCGAGCCTGCGCTGGCCGCGACGAACAACGGCCGGCGGCCGGCCAGCCGGTCAGCGGCCATCGCCGGGACCAGCGTGTCGGGCCGCATGCGGAAGTCGTCGTCGACCGGCAAGACCCGGACCTGGTCGGGCCGGAAGCCCAGCACTCGCGCCGCCCGCACCATCGAGGAGTGCGCTTGGTCCGAGATGTACGCCACGGCACGATCGGACATCGCACCGAGCCGCGCCTCCCTGGCGCACGCCAGGGCGGTCATGTTCGCCGCCGACCCGCCGCTGACCAGCACGCCCGCCGCCTCGGCTGGGTAACCGATCCACTGCTTGAACCAGTCGAGCACCACCAGTTCGACCGAGCTGGGGCCGGCGGATTCCTGCCACGAGCCGGCGTAGATGTTGAGCGCGCTGGCGATGAGGTCGCCCAGGGCACCAGGCCAGGTTCCCGACCCGGGGACGAACGCGAAGTACGCCGGGTGGTCGCAACGACTGGCGAAGGGCAGCACGTTACGCCCCAGGTCATCCAGGATGGAGTCGAAGTCCCGGCCTTGCGCCGGCTGCGTCGCGTCGACCCGCCGGGCCATCTCCTTCGGGGAAGCGCCGCGGGTGGCCGGCACGGCGTGCGGGTCGACCAGGCGGTCGACCAAGAAGTCGACCGCGCGGTACCCCAGTTGGCGCATCGCCTCCGGCGGCATCCCCAGCGGATCTTCCACGCGGTCTCCGATCCTGTTCAGTCGAGCCGAGCGACGACCACGGCTTCGGCGGCCGCCTTGCTGGGTGCGTGCCCCACCACCGCGCTGATGAACTGCTGGCGTTCAAGGGTCAACAGCTCGACAGCAGTCTTGGCCGTCACGGTTGCGGTTCGCGGCACGCCGCGCAGGAGGGCGATCTCGCCAAAGAAGTCGCCGGGCCCCAGGGTCCGATGCAGCTGCGGTGCCGTCACCTCAACCTGTCCTTGCACGATGACATAGAAGTGGTCGCCATCGTCACCTCGGCGCACCAGCGTGGTGCCGTGCCCGGCGCTGACGGGCCGGACCGTGAACGCCAACCGTTCGAGGACGAGCACTGGCAGCGACGCGAACAACGGCACGCCTCGCAACAGCTCGAGCTGTGGCTGTGGCGGCTGCGCGTCGTCGTCGATGCGTCCAAGCGCCCGGCTCGCCAGCACCGCCGCCATGGCCAGCAGCGTGCCGGTCGCCACCAGACTGGCGCGAACTCCCCACTGCGTCACCACCAGGGATGCCGCCATAGCGCCGAGGCCCTGCATGCCCCACCACAGTCCCTCGAAGACGCCGAGCACCCGGGCCAGCACGTGTTGCGAGACGATGCGTTGCAGCACGGTGAGCGCCGTGACGTCGATCAGGGCGTTGGCAGAGCCCACGATGGCGACCATGGCCACCGCGGTGACCCGGCTGGGCAGGGCGCCGATCGCGGCCAGTGCGACGCCCCACACGATCAGGCCGGCCTGGAACGGGAGTGCGAGCTGCCGGCGGCCCACCAGCGCCAGCGTTGCCAGCGCCCCCACCAGCCCGCCGGCACCGACCGCCGCGTTGAGGTACCCCACGCCCGCTTCACCGAGCCCGAGCAACTCGATGGCCATGACCACGATCAGCACGGTCAGGGCGCCCACGCAGAAGGTCTGCGCCAGGTACAGCAGCACCACCAGGCGCGGGCGGGCTTCCCGAGCCAAGGTGCGGAAGCCCGCCAGGAGCTCGGTGATGGCCTGGTGTTGCTCCCCTGAGGTGCCCAGCGTTCCATCCGTTCGGATGCGGGCGACCACGACGGCGGACAGCGCCAGGAGCACGGCAGCCACGGCGAACGCCGACGGGACGCCCGCGAGGAGCAGCAAGACGCTGCTCAACATGGGTCCGACCAGCGTGCCGAGGTTCTCCACCGTGGTCGACGTGACGTTGCAGGCGGTCAACTCCTCCGGCGACTGGGCCAGCGAGGGCAGCAGCGCGGACTGGGCGGGCCAGAACAGCGTGTAGACCACCGCGTCGGCTGCCGCGAGCCCGTACACCAGGAGCGCCGGCGCACCGACCCAGAGTGCAACGGCGGCGCCGGCGAGCGTGACTGCCCGGAGGGCCAGCACGGTGCGCAACACCACCTCCCGGCGGTAGCGGTCAGCCAGGCTCGCAGCGAACGGTCCGATGATCGCCGCTGGCAGGGTCCGGATCAGGCCGACAACGCCGACGCCGATGGCGCCCTGCTCCCGGAAGGCGTAGACGCCGAGTGCCACGATCTGCGCCCATTCGGCAGTGATGCAACCGGTCCAGGCCAGCTGCAGGCGCCGCAGCTGGGGATTGGCAAGGACGTCGGTGAGCGCGCGCAGCGCCACCAACCACCGCCGAGGGTGCCCGCCCCGCTGGATGCTGTCCATGGCCACGACATCATGTCCCATGAGCGGTCGACATCGCCGATCCGCGCGCCGTACGATGCGGCGCCATAGCGGCGGGTGGGATCCGTTATGGAGGTCCATCAGCCGCCGCAGTGCTGTCCGCCGCCGCGGGAGCGGCTGGACGAAAGGATAATGCGATGCGCTACGACACTTCCGTCACGTCGATCTCTTGGATCCCTTCACAGGCGGTCCAGGGCATGACCAAGTTGCCCTTCGAGGTGGGGTTCGCCCATTACGACGACCCGCTGCCGGATGAGATCGACGATCTCGAGGCACTGCGAGCCGCGGACCGCTTCCGGTTCGCCAACGTCCTGAGTGCCTGGATCGAGGTCGACGCCGACGGCCGCATCACCGACTTCGGGCAGGAGGGAGGTGGGCGGATCGGCGTGACGAAGATCCGGCTCGGCGGGGCCGGTATGACGGTGCAGGCGGTACCGTTCCCCGACCGCCGCCCTGATCCCGAGGTCGGCGATGGCTGGGTCCGCTTCCGTCAGACGGCGGGAGGACGTACGGGCATGCCCGCACCACGGCGAGTCCGGCACAAGCCGTTCGTGCAGATCGTGGCCCCCGTCGCCTGGACCACCCTCGAGCTCACCCTGCACGCTGATGGCCGATCGGAACCAAGTCTCGTGGGCGCCAGCCCGTTCCCGCGCCACTGGGTCTACGACGACCAAGGCAAGCTGACCGCCAAGAGCGGCACGATCGACTTTCAGGCCTGGCAGCGGGAGGCGTTCGGCGTCCACACCCCCTGGGGCGATCAGGATTCGCCTGCCCTGGTCACCGCCATCGAGACCGCACTGGAGCGTGAGCTGTCCCGCTCGATCATGAACCCCGCCGCCCGGCCGCGGATGCGCAGGCTGTCCCGCGGCGAGACGCTCGTCGAGCAGGGCCAGCCGGGCGACGAGCTGTTCCTGCTCCTTGACGGCGTCCTGGGGGTCGAGATCGACGGCGAGCCAGTCAGCGAGGTGGGCCCTGGTGCCGTCCTCGGGGAGCTCGCTGTGCTGGAGGGCGGTCGGCGCACCGCGACGCTGCGGGCAGCAACCAACTGTCGCGTGGCTGCGGTGAACGGCGACGAGATCGACCCCGAGGCGCTGGAAGAGCTGGGCCGTGGCCGCCGCGGCGACCAGCGCTGATCCGCGATGCGGATCACCTTCCATGGCGTTCGTGGCTCCACGCCTGCTTGTGGCGCGGACTTTTTGCGCTACGGCGGCCACACCTCGTGCGTCGCGCTGGCCCATGATGGGCGTCCGCCCACCCTGGTGCTGGACGCCGGCACCGGCATCCGGCGCCTGACCGCCGAGCTCGCCGGGGCGGCGTTTCGGGGCTCCATCCTGCTGACGCATCTGCATTGGGACCACACCCAAGGACTGCCGTTCTTCGCCGCAGGCGACCGAGCGGACGCCCAGGTCACGCTCCTGATGCCCGCTCAGGGCGAAGCCGCTGACGTGCTGTCCAAGGCGCTGTCGCCGCCGCACTTCCCCATCACGCCGACCCAGCTGCGGGGCCGGTGGCGCTTCGAGGGCATCGAGCCGGGTGCCTACACGGTGGAGGGATTCGACGTGACCGCCGTCGAGATCCCGCACAAAGGTGGACGAACGTACGGCTACCGGGTCAGCGCCGGAGGCGCCACCATCGCGTACCTGCCCGACCACTGCCCGACCGCGTTCGGCGCGGGCGCTCGAGGCTTCGGGGTGTGCCACGAAGCGGCGTTGACGTTGGCCGCCGATGCCGACGTGCTCATCCACGACGCCCAGTACACCGCCGCCGAGCTGCCAGCACGGCTGGACTGGGGCCACTGTGCGGCTGACTATGCGGCGGATCTGGCGCAGACCGCCCGCGTGGGGACGCTGCTGCTGTTCCACCACGAGCCCAATCGCGTCGACGAGGCCGTCGACGAGATGGTGGCCGCCCAACGGCGTCCAGGCCTGTCAGTGGCGGGCGCGGCAGAGGGCATGGTCGTCGACCTGCCACTGGTGGCGGCGGTCGGTGCCTGATGTGGTGCGCGACCGCTTCGCTGGTTGGGCAGCTAGTTGAGATCGGCGCCGGCGGGTCCGGGTGGGCGCAGAGATCCGACGGTGCCGAAGTGGCGCATCAGTCCGGCTTCACGGCGTAAGGCTTCCAGGGTCGCCTCCAGCCGCTGGCTGCAGCTGTCCAGTTCCAGCAACCGTTGCTGCTCGGGAATCTCGACCTGCAAGGCGGCTGCCGCCAGCCATGCCAGCTCCGCTGGGCGGGAGGGAATCCGGCGCAACAGCTCGTCAGGGGCGCCGAGCTCCGCCAGGTAGGGCAGCAGGACTCGGCGCAGCGCCTCCGCGCGTCCAGTATCCGCGGCCACGACCGGCGCCTCCTCCAGCGGGCGGACTCGCGCGCACAGATACGGATGGCCCGGCACGATTGCGTCGATGCTGAAGCGCTGCACCCCCCGCGTCACGATGCGTGCGCGGCCGTCATCGAAGCGCTCGACGTCCTCGATCTCGGCGATCGTTCCGACGCTGAAGACGTCGGCCGCACGCCCGACGTCGGAACCTCCACGGATGGCCACCACGCCGAAGCGCCGGTCAGCGCGCAGGCAGTCGGCCAGCATCTCGCGGTAGCGCAGCTCAAACAGGTGCAGCGGCAAGGGTCGCCCCGGGAACAGGACGAGATGAAGAGGGAACAAGGGAAGTTCCATCCCGATCCAGGCTACGTGCCGGCAAGCCCACGCACCCTGCCAGAGATCGACTGCCCCTTCGCTGGATACAGTGCGGCCGGTGCTGACCTTGCTTGATCTGCGGGGCGACCGTGCCGACGTGTCCGGGCGGCTACCGCGCGCCTCGGCCGAGACGGTCCTGGCCGCACGGGCGACGGCCCGCGCGATCGTGGAGGACGTTCGCGCGCACGGGGACGCCGGCGTCGCCCGCCACACCCACGAACTCGACGGATGGGACGGCGCCGGAGGTCTGCAGGTCGCCGCGGAAGAAGCCCAGGCCGCGCTCGACGCGCTCGACCCTGCGCTGCAGGTCGCGCTGGAACGCGCAGCCGAACAGATCCGTTGGTTCCACGAGCAGGCCCGGCCCCGGGATTGGCGCGCCGAGCGTAACGGCGCGGTGCTGGGCGTGACGCACCGTCCGCTGCGCCGGGTCGGGGTGTACGTCCCGGGAGGTCGTGGGGCGTACCCGTCGACCGTCCTGATGACCGTCGTGCCGGCGCGCGTGGCCGGCGTCGACGAGGTCGTCCTGTGCACGCCGCCCGGTCGTGATGGCCGGGTCAACCCGGTGATCCTCGCGGCGGCGGCCCTGGCCGGCGCCGACCGCATCCTGCGCGTCGGCGGGGCGCAGGCGATCGCCGCCATGGCCTACGGCACGGCCACGGTGCCGCGTTGCGACAAGGTCGTCGGCCCCGGCAACGTGTATGTGGCCGAGGCCAAGCAGATGGTCGCGGCCGACGGCGCCTGCGGCATCGATGCGCATGCTGGCGTGACCGAGGTCGCGATCATCGCCGACGACACCGCAGACCCTCGCGCGATCGCGGCCGATCTGGTGGCGCAAGCAGAACACGACCCTCTGGCGACGTGCCTGCTGATCACGCCGTCCACCGCGCTCGTGGAAGCCGTTGAGGCCGTCCTCGTCACAGAGGTCGGGGCCGCGCGTCACGCCGAACGCATCCGTGCCGCCTTCGCCGGCCAGGGCGCCGTGGCGCTGGTCGATGACCTGGACCATGCCGTCGCCGTCGCCGACGCGTTCGCGGCCGAGCACCTGGAGGTGCAGACCGCCGACTCGGCCTCGGTCGCCGCCCAGGTCCGCGTGGCGGGAGCGGTGTTCGTCGGGCCGCACACGCCCGTCTCGCTCGGCGACTACTGCGCCGGTCCCAACCACACACTGCCGACGGGGGGCACCGCTCGCTTCGCCGGTGGGCTGCGCACGGACGACTTCTACGTTCCGGTGAACTGGGTGCAGTACGACGCCTCGTCGTTGGCTGACCTGGCCCCGGTGGTGGAGGCGCTTGGGGCCGCCGAGGATCTGCCCGCCCACGTGCGCGCCGTGCAGGTACGCCTGTCCTCATGTAGCGAAGCGGTAGGACACAGGACCCCGTCCTCAAGCAGCGAAGCGGTAGGACACAGGACTGAGTCGTGACCGTCACCGATCAACCGGTGCCGGTCCGCGCCGATCTGGCTGACCTCGAGCCGTACGGGGCTCCGCAGCTGGATGTCGCCGTCCGGTTGAACACCAACGAGACCCCGTGGCCGCCGCCGACAGCGTTCGGCGTGCGGCTGGCCGAACGGGTGCAGGAGCTGGACCTGCATCGCTATCCCGACCGGCGGGCATGGCAGCTACGCACCGCGGTGGCCGGGCGCTTCGGTCTACCGCCCGAGCGGGTGTGGGCCGCCAACGGCTCCAACGAGGTGCTGCTGCAGCTGTTCCAGGCCTACGGTGGGCCCGGTCGACCGTTGCTGCTCCTGCGGCCCGGCTACTCGGCTCATCCGCTGATCGCGCGCGTGGCCGCCACGCCGGTCGTGACCGTCGACCTCGACGAGGACTTTCGGCTGTCGGCGTCCGCCGCAGCCGCCTCCGTTGCCGAACGCGACCCGGCGCTGGTCTGCGTGGCCAACCCCAACAACCCGACCGGGATGACGCTGCCCCTGGACACGGTCCGGGCGCTGCACGACCACAGCCGCGCCCTCGTCATCGTCGACGAGGCCTACGTCGAGTTCGGCGGGCAATCCGCGGTGGGGCTGCTCGACGAGCTGCCCCGCCTGGTGGTGTGCCGCACCTTCTCCAAGGCCTGGCGGCTGGCCGGGCTGCGCCTGGGCTACCTGCTGGGCCACGACTGGGTGGTCAACGATCTGCGCAAGGTGCGACTGCCCTATCACCTGGACGCGCTGACTCAGGCAGCCGGCCTGGTGGCCGTGGAGCTGGCCGACCAGGTGACCGCCCACGTCGCCGCGCTGTCAAACGAGCGCGACCGCCTCCACGACGCCCTCGCCGCGCTGGACGGCGTGACCGTGTGGCCATCATCGGCCAACTTCTTGCTGTTCCGCACCGCCGTGCCCGACCTGTTCGACCGGTTGCTGTCGCGCGGCGTGCTGGTGCGCGACTTCTCGACCCAGCCACGCCTGCAGGGCTGCCTGCGCGTGTCCGTCGGAACGAAAGAGGACGACGACGCGTTCCTAGCCGCGATGAAGGAGTCGTTGTGACCGACCGGCGTCGCCTTGCCGAGGTCGAGCGTGCCACCAGGGAGACGACGGTGACGGTCCGCCTGGACCTGGACGGCGGTGGCCTCACCGACATCGCCACGGGTGTGCCGTTCTTCGACCACATGCTCGACCAGCTCGGCCGTCATGGACGCTTCGACCTGACGGTGCGGACCGACGGCGACTTGGAGGTCGACGCCCACCACACCGTCGAGGACAGCGGGATCGCGCTCGGCCAAGCCCTGGCCGAGGCGCTGGGGGACAAGGCCGGTGTCGAGCGCTTCGGTGATGCCACGGTGCCCATCGACGAGGCGCTCGTCCGCGTCGCCGTCGACCTGTCGGGGCGTCCGTATCTTGTGTACGACGCCGACACGCCGGTGGAGTTGGTCGGCAGCTACGAGACGACGTTGACCAAGCACTTCTTTGAGTCGGTCGTGGCCAACGCACGCATCACCCTGCATGTGCAACGGCTGGCCGGCGAGGGCAGCCACCACATCCAGGAGGCGGTGTTCAAGGCCGCGGCGGTGGCGCTGCGACGAGCGGTGGCCGTGACCGGCACCGGCGTCCCCTCGACCAAGGGCAGCCTCTAGCTCATTCCCTTGCCCAGCCGACCGTTGGGAGGTGGTCCATCAGGGCGACCGTGCTGCTGCCGCCTGTGGATACGGCTAGGGTCTCGAAGGTGGAGCCCCTGCGCATCGTGATCCTCGACTACGGTGCCGGCAATCTGCGTTCGGCACAGCGGGCACTGGAGCGTGCCGGCGCCACCGTCGCCGTCACGGGTGACGCTGCCCTCGCAGGGGAGGCCGATGCCCTGGTCGTGCCCGGAGTCGGCCACTTCGGTCAATGCGTGCGGCAGTTCCGCGATGCCGGGCTGGAGGGCCTGGTCGGCCGCTGGGTCGACGACGGACGCCCGCTGCTGGGC
>Ga0136620_10001545_pt1 | contig 10970 bp, 10 predicted proteins | sample AntDrymUQ4162106_2_FD_104806 | JGI IMG/M metagenome (GOLD analysis project Ga0136620, IMG submission 104806) | Polar desert sand microbial communities from Dry Valleys, Antarctica - metaG UQ416 (21.06) | ecosystem: Environmental > Terrestrial > Soil > Desert | place: Antarctica: Dry Valley... | reverse complement strand
CGGGGTGCGCGCGCGAGCGGGTGGCGCTCATGCCGGCACCGGCTCTGGGCGCGTCGCGTGAGCGGGGTCGGTGGCGGCGAGCAGGCGCTCGAGCGACACGAGCCGCTGACGGCGCTCGAAGGCCTCGGCGAAGTGCCACGCGGCTCGCCGGCGGAAGCAGGGGAGATCGGCCGGCCCGCCGCGCTCGAGCGCGATCGAGGTCATGCGCACCCCCGCGATCCCGCAGGGCACGATCCACTCGAAGGGCGTCAGGTCGTTGTCGACGTTGACCGCGAAGCCGTGCATGCTCACGCCCCTGGATACGTGTACGCCGATCGAGGCGATCTTGCGCCCGTCGGTCCAGACGCCGATCAGGTCCGCGGGCGCCTGCGCCTCGATGCCCTCGTCGGCGAGCGCGGCGACCAGCGCGCGCTCCATCGTCTCGATGTAGGGACGGACGCGGCCGACGGCCATGATCGGATAGCCGACGAGCTGGCCGGGCCCGTGGTAGGTGACCCGCCCACCGCGGTCGGTCTCGATCACCTCGATCCCACGCGCGCGATACCAGTCGTCGCCGAGCGGCAGCTCGCCCGCCTCCGTACGCCGGCCCTTCGAGTAGACGGGCGGGTGCTCGAGCATCAGCAGCACGTCGGGCAGCTCGCCGGCGAGGCGAGCCGCGCGGATCCGCTCCTGCAGGCGCACGGCCTCGCCGTAGGGGATGCGTCCCACGTGCGCGACCCACAGCTCAGGGCGATCGGACATGCTCCGCAGAGGTTAGCCTGGCGCGGCTTGGCGGCGGCGTGGAAGTACCCTCGTCCCAGGTGCTCCCCGCCTCGCAGTCCGAAGCCCGCTTTCGCGCCAATCGCCTGCGCTGGCGCCTGAGAGGCGCCTGGACGTGTCCGGTGTGCGCGCTCGGGACCGTGGCCGATGCGCTCGTGATGCGCTCGCTGCCGCCGATCGCTAGCGGCATTCGGCTGGTGCCGGCGCTGATCGTGTCGGCCGCCGCCAACCTCTTCCTGGTCGGCGCGCTGGCGCCGTGGCTGAGCCGTCGCCTGGCGGCGCGCGAGCGGGTGCCGCAAGGGGCACTCCCGCCGCCCGCTGAGATCCGCCTCGATCGCGTGGCCACCGGCTTGCTGCTCGCGGGCGTGCTGGGGGTGGTGGCCGCCGGCCTGGCGGCGCGCCCGCTGACGGTCTCTGAGACGGTTGCCACCGAGGCCAACGCGACCGCCGTGCGCGACTACGTGCTCGCCAATGGAAGCGAGGAATACCGGCGCAACCTGGGCTCGGCGAACACGATTCGCCTCGGCGAGGGCTACTTCCGCACCTGCGTCTCGGCGGATGAGCGCAGCCGCGCGCTGTGCCTGTTCGTCGACACCAATCGCCGACCGGTCGACCTGCGCCGCGACCGCAGCACCGAGCCCAACGAGCAGTGGCTCGGCCGCGGCGGCACGCCGTAGCGCCCGCGCCGCGATGAGGGTCCTCTCGCCCCGGCGGCGACTCGCGCTGCTTGCGGCGACACTCGCGGTGCTGTTCGTCGTCTTCGCGGTCCGCGGGCCGCTCTCCCCGGCCGAGGTCAGGGGCTGGCTCGCGCCGCTCGGCGCGTCGGCGCCGGTCGCATTCGTAGCTGTGTCGGTGGGCCTTAACGTGCTGCTCGTGCCGGGCGCCCTGCTCGCGGCCACGAGCGGCCTCCTCTTCGGCCCGCTGCTCGGCACGGCGCTGTCGCTGGTCGCGGCGACCCTGTCGGCGCTTGTGGCGGTCACGATCGCTCGCGCGACCGGACGGGCCGGAGTGGAGCAGCTGGCGGGGCGGCGGATCACGGCGGCCGGCAACTGGCTCAAGCGTCACGGCTTCGGCGCCGTCGTCACCGCTCGCCTCGCCCCGGGCGTGCCCGACGCTCCCGTCTCCTACGCTGCCGGCCTCGCCGGCGTCCGCCGCCGGCACGTTGCCGCCGGGACGCTCGTCGGCGGCGCCCCGCGCGCGTTCGCCTATGCCGCGCTCGGCGGCTCGCTCACGAACCTCTCCTCGCCGCTCGCCGTAGTCGGGCTGGTGGTCCTCGTGGCCACGGGGCTGCTCGGCGCCGAGGCGGTCCGCCGCGCCGTCACGCGCTCGCGGTCGGCTCGCGCGGCGTTCACGGAGCTACGCGGTGAGCGTGATGCGTAGCTGCCCGAGGGCCCGGACCGCGGCCGTCGCGACGACCGCGAGTGCGACGACGACGAGCACCGGAGCCCGTAGCGCCAGCGCGAGCGCGGCGACCGCGACGCCCACCGCCTTTGGGTCGAGCACGAGATGCTGGTCGTCGCCGAAGGTCTCGACAACCACGAGCGCCGCGAGCAGCGCCGGAGCGAGCAGCGCGATCACGCTCGACACTCGGGGAGGCGGATCTCCACCGCCCACCAGCACCGGCCCGGCCGCCTTGATGGCCGCGCTTGCCACGGCGACCGCGGCGATCGTGATCCACAGCGTCGTCATCGCCTGAGCGCGATCAGAGCGGCAGCGCAGGCCGCGATCACGGGCACGCCCGCCGGCGTGAACGGCACGAGCGCGAGCGCCAGAGCACCCCCGAAGAAGGCAGCCGCCAGCGCTCGTCGGGTGTGAAGCTCCTCCCACAGCAAGATCAGGAAGAGGCGGGAAAGACCGCGTCGAGCCCAGCCGGGCGCCGCTACGGCCCCGCAGGCCCGTCAGGGGAGACGCGTGCCCCGAGCTTGACCATCACATGCTTCGCCACGGTGTAGTCCTCGAGCGAGTAGACCGACATGTCCTTTCCGTAGCCCGACTGCTTGAAGCCGCCGTGGGGCATCTCGGAGACGATCGGGATGTGGTCGTTGACCCACACGGTTCCGAAGCGCAGCCGCCGTGCCGAGTCCATCGCCCTGCCGACGTCCTGCGTCCACACGCTCGCCGCGAGCCCGTAGGGCACGCCGTTCGCATACTCGATCGCCTGCTCGTCCGAGTCGAAGCGCTGCACGGTCACGACCGGGCCGAATATCTCGCGCTGCACCATCTCGTCGTCCTGGCGCAGGCCGGCGATGACGGTCGGCTCGAGGAAGTAGCCCTCCCCCTGCGGCGCCTTGCCGCCCACAACGCGCTCGGCGTGGGACGGGGCACGCGAGAGGAAGCCCTCGACGCGCTCGCGCTGGGACTGCGAGACGAGCGGCCCTAGCTCTGTGTCCTCGCTCATCGGGTCGCCGATGGCGAGCGAGCCGGCGGCCTCCCCGAGCGCGGCGACGAAGTCGTCGTACACGCGCGGGCCGGCGATCACGCGGCTCGCCGCCGTGCAGTCCTGCCCGGCGTTGAAGTAGCCCGCCACCTTGACCGCCTCGACCGCCTGCTCGATGTCGGCGTCGTCGAACACGACCACCGGCGCCTTGCCGCCGAGCTCGAGGTGGACGCGCTTGACCGTCTCGGCTGCCGCGCGCGCCACCGCCTTGCCGGTTCCGACGTCGCCCGTGAGCGAGACCATCGCGACGTCGGGGTGTCGCATCAGCGCCGCGCCGGCCGGCTCCCCGTGCCCGAAGATCACGTTCAGCACCCCGGGCGGCAGGTGCTCGGCACAGATCTCGGCCAGGCGAGCCGCGGTCATCGGCGTCTGCTCGGAGGGCTTCAGCACGACGGTGTTGCCGGCGGCGAGCGCCGGGCCGATCTTCCAGACGGCCATCATCAGCGGGTAGTTCCACGGCGCGACCTGGCCGACGACGCCGACCGGCTCGCGGCGCACCATCGAGGTGTAGCCGCGCATGTACTCGCCGGCCCCCGGCGCGTCGAGCATCCGCGCCGCGCCCGCGAAGAAGCGCAGGTTGTCGACGATGAACGGGAGCTCCTCGCGCATCGCCTCGATCGGCTTGCCGACGTTGAGCGACTCGAGCTGACACAGCTCCTCGCCCTGCTCCTCGACCGCGTCCGCGATCCGCAGCAGCGCGAGCGAGCGCTCGCCGGGGGGCGCCTCCGACCATCCCTGGAAGGCGCCCGCCGCCGCCTTCACGGCCACGTCCACGTCAGCCTCGCCCGAGAGCGGCGTGAGGGCGATCTGCTGACCCGTGGCCGGGTTCAGCACGGGCTCGCTGCCCTCGGACGCCGATCGCTCCTCGCCGCCGATGTGATTGCGGATCTCCTTGAGCGCTGCGGTTGCCATCGTGAACGTCCTTTCGATTGGTGTCAGGCGGCCTGGGCCGCGGAGGAGGCGAGTGCTTCCTCGACCGGCATGAAGGCGAATCCGGTGTCGTGTGCGACGGCTGCGTGCGTGACGTGGCCGCGCGCGACGTTGACCCCGGCTCGCAAGCCCGGGTCGCGCGCGATCGCCTCGCGCACGCCGTGCTCGGCGAGCGCGACCGCGTAGGGGAGCGTTGCGTTCGTGAGCGCGAAGGTGGAGGTGATCGGCACCGCGCCCGGCATGTTGGTGACGCAGTAGTGGGTGACGCCGCCCTCGACGTAGGTCGGATCGGAGTGGGTCGTCGGGCGCGAGGTCTCGAAGCAGCCACCCTGGTCGATCGACACGTCGACGAGCACCGCATGCTCCTTCATCAGCCCCAGCTGCTCGCGTGTGATCACCGACGGCGCGCGCGCGCCATGCACGAGCACCGCGCCAATCACGAGGTCGGCGCGCGGCAGCATCTGCTCGATCGCGAGCGAGGATGAGAAGACCGTCGAGGCCCGCCCGGCGAAGGCAACGTCGAGCTCGCGCAGGCGCTCGAGCGAGCGGTCGAACACGTACACGTCCGCCTCCATGCCGATCGCGATGAACGCCGCGTGCATGCCGACGACGCCGCCCCCGATAACGAGCACCGTCGCGCCCGGCACGCCGGGCACGCCGCCCAACAGGATGCCGCGCCCGCCGAGCGGCTTCTCGAGCATGAAGGCCCCGGCCTGCGTCGCGATCTTGCCCGCAACCTCGCTCATCGGCGCGAGCAGCGGCAGCCGCCCGCCCGGGTCCTCGACGGTCTCGTATGCGACACAGGTGGCGCCCGAGTCGCACAGCGCGCGCGTGAGCTCGGGGGCGGGCGCGAGGTGGAGGTAGGTGAAGAGCGTGTGCTCGGGTCGTAACAGCTCGACCTCGGTGGCCTGCGGCTCCTTGACCTTGAGGATCAGCTCGGCCTCGCCGAAGACGGCCTCGGCGCCCGCCACGATCCGCGCCCCCTGCTCCTCGTACTCGGCGTCGGGGATGGCGCTGCCCTCCCCGGCTCCGGCCTGGATCAGCACTTCGTGATCGCGGCCGGTGAGCTCGCGCACCCCCGCCGGCGTGATCGCGACGCGGTACTCGTCGGGCTTGACCTCGGTGGGAACTCCGATCTTCATGCTGGCAGGGCCTCCGTTGTGTCGACGGTTGACGCTCATCGGACGAGCTCGCGTCCACGCAGCGCGAGCCAGAACTCGATCCGGTCACGCGAGCACGTGAGGTCGCGCCCGGTCAGCTCCTCGATGCGGCGGATCCGATAGCGCAGCGTGTGGCGGTGACAGAAGAGCTCGCGGGCGGCGCTCTCCCACTGTCCGTTGTGCTCGATGAAGGCCTCGAGCGAGCGCTCGAGCTCGCCGCCGCCGAGCCCTTTGCCGTTCGCGTGCTCGAGCGGCCCGAGCACGGAGTCGCAGTAGAGGCGCAGGGCCTCGTCGTCCTGGAGCGACAGGATCAGCTGGAAGGCCCCGAGGTCGCGGTAGGAGGCAACCTCGGGCGGTCCGTCGCCGTTGGCGGCGAGCGCCGAGGCCTCAAGAGCGCAGCGCGCCTCGTGGAAGGCTTTCCGCAGCGCCGCGACCGGCCCGCTGCGGCTGGCGGCGGCGCGCGCCGCGGGATCGCGCTCGGCGAGGGCCGCACGAGCGCTCGTGGCGAGCGCGAGCGGATCGAGCGAGCCGGAGTCGACGACCGCGCACAGCAGCGCCCCACGCGCCGCGACGAGCGCCGGGGCGCCGGCATCGGCGAGAGCGCGGTCGAGCACCGACTCCGCCGCGGCGGAGTCGTCGACCTCGAAGACGAGCACAGCGGCCTGCCCGCCGACGCCGAACGCCCCGAGGCGGCTCTCCAGCTCGCGTGCCTCGAGCGCACCACTCAGCGCCTCGGCCAGCACGTCGCCCGCGAGTCGGCGCTCGGTGTCGCGCACCACTCGCCGGCGCATCAGCTCGAGCGCCACGACGGTGGCCGCCTGCTGCAGGATCAGGCGCTCGAAGTCTCCGAGCTCGCCGGCCTGGGGCGTCGCGCTCAGCCATGCCCCGTAGGCGCCGGGACCGCGCGTCGGCACCGGCAGGGTGGTGGCGTCTTCGGCGACGCCCGCGCCCGCAGGCGAGCAGGCGAGCACCGCTCCGCTCGAGTCGAGCACGGCGACGGAGGCGTCCACGGTCGTCGCGAGCGCACGCACCAGCTCGTCGAGCCCGCGCTCCTCGAGCACGATCCGCTCGAGCCGCTTATGGATCTCTCCGCTGCGCTGGAGCGCCTCGTAGCCCTCGTTGACGAGGCGGATGAACGCCTTCTCCGTCAGCGCGATGAAGGGCAGCTCGTAGGGCACCTCGAACAGCGGGAAAGCGAGCGAGTGCGCCTCGTCGACGAGCGCGGCGGGCAGCGAGGCGTGGTCGAAGCCCGTGCCGAAGCCGAGGCCCGCCAGGTCGTGCGCGGCCAGGCAGCGGACGTACTCGCGCAGCTCGCCGTCCGTGCGGAGCGCCATCCCCGTCGTCAGCACAAGCTCGCCTCCCGACAGCCACGGCGTCGGGTCGGCAAGCTCCGTGATGTGCACCCAGCGGATCGGCGCGCAGGCCGCGCTATGCCCCGCCACGAGCGACAGACCCATCTCCTCGCTGAGGTCAGAGACGGTCAGCACGGCGCTCGCGCCCCGGCGACGGTCGCGCTCGGCCCTAGCGCCGGACGATTCGCTCGTATGCGTCCGTGAGCACCGGGCGCAGGATCGCCTCGATCTCCTCGAACTGCTCGGTGTCCGCGATCAGGGGCGGCGAGAACTGGATCACCGGGTCGCCACGGTCGTCGGCGCGGCAGATCAGTCCACGCCTGTAGAGCTCGCCCGACAGGAAGCCGCGCAGCAGCTGCTCGGACTCACGATCGTCGAAGGACTCCTTCGTGTCCTGGTCCTTGACCAGCTCGATCGCCTGGAAGAAGCCCGCGCCGCGCACGTCGCCCACGATCGGCAGGTCGCGCAGCGAGTCGAGCATCGCCCGGAACTCGCCCTCCTTCGCGAGCACGTGGCCGCAGAGGTCCTCGCGCTCGAAGATGTCGAGGTTCGCGAGCGCCATCGCCGCCGCCACCGGGTGGCCGCCGAACGTGAAGCCGTGCGCGAACATCGAGGTGTCGTGCATGAACGGCTCGGCGACCGCATCCGAGACGATCACCGCTCCCATCGCCGCGTAGGCCGAGGTCAGCCCCTTGGCGGTGGTGATCATGTCCGGCTGGTAGCCGAAGCGCTGGGCGCCGAAGTAGTGCCCGAGGCGTCCCCACGAGCAGATGACCTCATCGGAGATCAAGAGCACCCCGTGGCGGTCGCAGATCTCGCGTACGCGCTGGAAGTAGCCCTCTGGCGGGGTGAAGCAGCCGCCCGAGTTCTGCACCGGCTCGAGGATCACGGCCGAGACCGACTCGGCGCCCTCGAACTCGATCCGCCGCTCGATCTCGTCGGCCGCCCAGAGCGGGTCGCGACCCGCGGGGGCGCGGTAGGAGTTCGTGTTCGCGACGTGGCAGCCGCCAGGGGTGAGCGGCTCGAACTGCGTGCGGATGGACTGGATGCCGGTCGCCGACAGCGCCCCCAGCGACGTGCCGTGGTAGGCGGTGTCGCGGGCGATCACCTTGATGCGCGTTCCCTCGCCGCGCACGCGGTGATAGTTGCGCGCCAGCTTGAGCGCGGACTCGACCGCCTCCGACCCGCCCGAGGTGAAGAAGACGCGGTTGAGGTCACCGGGAGCGAGCGACGCCACGCGCGCGGCCAGCTCGATCGCGCGCGGATGGGCGTAGCTCCAGTTCGTGAAGAAGCCGAGGTCCTTGACCTGCGCGGCGGCGGCCTCGCCGATCTCCGTGCGGCCATGGCCCGCATTCACGCAGAAGAGCGCCGACAGGCCGTCCAGATAGCGCTTGCCGTGCTCGTCGTAGACGTAGCAGCCCTCTCCGCGCGTGATGATCGGCAGCTCGTGGTCCTCGTAGGAGCCCATCCGCGTGAAGTGCATCCAGAGATGGCGCTTCGCCAGCTCCTGCAGGTCGCTCTGCTCGGCTACGGCGGGGGTCGCGTACTCGAGCTTCGTATCCAGGGCCATACGTTCTCCTTCTCGTCTACGCCACAGCGGACAAAGCTACAGCGCCGCCTCAACGACTACAAGCGACCAGCCGTGAAAGGAAGTCGCTCCAACTTGTACATGTTGTACAACTCGACGGCCGCAGTTTGGGGCGCTTGCCCCTTGCAGCCGTCCTTCGGCCCGCTTAGCTTGCCTCCTCCATGGTCTTGCGGTCAGAGGACACCGCCGCCGAGCGGCGGAGCGACCGCGAGGCTCAGCCGAGCGTACGCCTCGAGCGGGTGGCGAAGCACTACGGATCCGTCGTGGCCGTCAAGGAGCTCGACCTCGACATCGAGCGCGGGGAGTTCTTCACCCTGCTCGGCCCGAGCGGCTGCGGCAAGACGACGACGCTGCGGATTGTCGCGGGCTTCGAGGAGCCGAGCGGCGGACGGGTGCTGCTCGACGGGGTCGACGTGTCGGGGCGGCCCGCGTTCCAGCGTCCAACGAACACCGTCTTCCAGTCCTACGCGCTCTTCCCGCACCTGAGCGTCGAGGACAACGTGGCCTTCGGGCTCAGGCGCAAGCGGGTGGCGAAGGACGAAATCCGTCGCAGGGTCGGCGAGGAGCTCGAGCGCGTCGGCCTCGCGGGTGAGGCACGGCGCAAGCCGCGCCAGCTCTCGGGCGGACAGCAGCAGCGCGTGGCGCTCGCGCGCGCGCTCGTGAACCTGCCCACGGTGCTGCTGCTCGACGAGCCCCTCGGCGCGCTCGACCTGAAGCTTCGAAAGCAGCTCCAGGTAGAGCTGAAGCGGATCCAGCGCGAGGTCGGAATCACGTTCATCTACGTGACCCACGACCAGGAGGAGGCGCTCACGATGTCGGACCGGATGGCCGTGATGAACCGGGGCGAGGTCGAGCAGGTGGCCGGCCCCGAGGCGGTCTACGAGCGCCCCGCGACCGCCTTCGTCGCCGGCTTCATCGGCGTCTCCAACCTGATGCCCGGCACGCTCGGGCGGATCGATGGCGCGAGCGCCGACCTGCGCCTCGACGCCGGCGTGTCGCTGTCGGTCGCCGCGCCCGCCGGCCTCGCCCCGGGCTCGTCCTGCCACGCCGTCGTCCGCCCGGAGAAGCTCGCGCTGTCGTCCGTCGAGGCGGCCGCGCCCGACGGGCGGCCGAGCGTCGAGGGCACGGTCGAGAGCTCGCTCTACCTCGGCACGGCGACGCAGGTGCTCGTGCGCCTGCCCGGCGGCGTGAGCGTGACCGCGCTCGTCCCGAGCTCCGATCAGGCGACGCGCGAGCATCTGCCCGTGGCAGGCGACCCGGTGCGGATCTCGTGGGCCGGGGAGCACACGCACGTCGTGCGCGACTCCGCCGCCGCCGAGGAGATAATCGAGACAGAAGACAGCGAACATGAGCGCCCGGCCGCGGTCGGCGCCGGGAGGTAGCCAGTGAGCGACGGATCCCCACGGGACATCGACAGGCTGATCGACGAGCTGGTCGTGCAGGACATCACGCGCCGGCGGCTCCTGCGCGGCGCCGGAACGGGGCTGCTCGGCCTGTCATTCCTCGCCGCGTGTGGCGGCCAGGGACTCGAGAAGGGCGGCGGAGCCACCACCCGGACGGAGCCCGCGGCGATCGCGAAGGGCGAGGTCTCGGAGACGCTTAGCTTCTCCAACTGGCCGCTGTACATCGACGTCAACGAGCGCACCAAGCGCCGCCCGACGCTCGACAAGTTCCAGAAGGAGTTCGGCACGAAGGTCAAGTACACCGAGGAGATCAACGACAACACGGAGTTCTTCGGCAAGGTCCAGCCACAGCTCTCGCGCGGCTCTTCCGGCGGGCGCGACCTGTTCGTCGTCACCGACTGGATGGCGGCCAGGATGATCCAGCTCGGCTACGTGCAGAAGCTCGACAAGGCAGAGCTCGCGAACGTCGACGAGAACCTGCTCGACGCGCTGCGAGAGCCCGGCTTCGATCCGCAGCGCGACTTCAGCGTGCCGTGGCAGAGCGGCATGACCGGAATCGCCTACCGGCGCGACCTCACGGGCGGCGACCTCGAGAGCGTCAACGACCTCTTCAACGACGACTTCAAGGGCAAGGTGACGATGCTGACCGAGATGCGTGACTCGGTCGGCCTGACGATGCTCGGGATGGGCAACGACCCGGCCGAGGACGGCAATCCGGCGGCGCTCGAGGCGATCCAGAAGATCAAGGAGGCCTCGGACTCCGGCCAGATCCGCCGCTTCACGGGCAACGACTTCACGAAGGACCTGCTGAAGGGCGACGCGTGGGTCTCGGTCGCGTTCTCGGGCGACTCGATCCAGCTGCAGGCCGACAACCCGGACATCCGCTTCCTGCGGCCCGACGAGGGCACGATGCTGTGGTCGGACAACATGATGGTCCCGGTGGGCGCGCCCAACGCCTACACCGCCCAGAAGATGATGAACTTCGTCTACGACCCCGAGATCCAGGCCGAGATCGCGGCCTACGTCAACTACGTGACGCCCGTCCAGGGGGTCAAGGAGATCATCGCCGAGGACGATCCCGACCTCGCCGAGGAGCCGCTCATCTTCCCGTCCGAGGAGGATCTCGAGAAGCTGCGCATCTTCCGCTCGCTGTCGGCGAAGGAGGACGACGAGCTAAACAAGGCCTTCCAGGCGGTCGTAGGCGCGTAGATGCTCTCTCGCCACCGCGGGATCCTGCCCTGGCTCCTGCTCGGGCCCGGACTCGCGTGGCTGCTGCTGTTCTTCCTGATCCCGCTCTACTTCATGGGCCGGGTCTCGCTCGTCGAGGGGTCCTTGCTCGCG
>Ga0136620_10001540_pt1 | contig 10994 bp, 14 predicted proteins | sample AntDrymUQ4162106_2_FD_104806 | JGI IMG/M metagenome (GOLD analysis project Ga0136620, IMG submission 104806) | Polar desert sand microbial communities from Dry Valleys, Antarctica - metaG UQ416 (21.06) | ecosystem: Environmental > Terrestrial > Soil > Desert | place: Antarctica: Dry Valley... | reverse complement strand
GCGGCGGCACTCTTGCCGCCGCGCATCATGAACCACATCATCAGTCCCATACCAAGCGGGCAAGCCAGCAAGGCCAGCGCGTACAAGGCTTCGGTCATCGTCTAGCTCCTTGAGTCGTCGGTCATCGGATAGGTCGCCTCGGCCGAACATCTCTTCCTGTCTACTAGGCATAGTAGTACCAGATGGTGGACGGTGGCTGAATGTTCAGTGAGGGGCGGCGCCGTGCAAGCCTGTTGTGGGCGCAGCCGCGGGTCACCAGCCCAACGCGTGAGCCGGCCATCGGGTGTCAATCGTTCTGAGTAACAGGGGAGTTCAGACACGGCTTGCGGGCGGCAAGGCCCAGCACGATGCCGAGCTTCGAGCTGTCGAGCCGCTCGATGTCCAGGCCAGCGGCGCGGACCGCCAGATCGGGTCTACGCAGCAGGTGATCGCCTCCGAAGCGCACAGCGAGCGGGTCGAGCAGTCGCTGAACCAGGTTGACAACTGGGTTGGGGCTACCCACGTGGTCGAGGAGGCGTAGCTGACCACCTGGCCGAAGCACTCGAGCCATCTCAGCGACCGCGGTGTGGTGGTCGGGGATGCTGCACAGCGACAAGGTCGCGACGACCGTGTCGAACGACGCATCAGCGAAGTCCAGACGTTGGGCGTCCCCGACTCGCAGGTCGACGCTGAGATCCAGATCGCTCGCCCGTCGGCGGGCGTGCGCGAGCATGTTCTCGCTCACATCAACCGCGGTCAGCCGTACCCCGGCCGGATAGAAGGGCAGGTCCCGGCCGGTGCCCACCGCGACCTCGAGCACATCACCGCGTGCCTGCCCGCAGGCCCACGCCCGACCACCGCCGAATAGCAGCGGCTCGGTGATGCTGATCAGTTGGTCGTATCGTGGGGCCAACCGGTCATAGAGTCGGCGCACCCGCTCGGATTCGGTGAGTTCGCCGCTCATGGATCGGATGTCTGGCCGCCGCCGCGGCCGGCCACGCCGCGTCGCCGGACGCTCATGTCGCGGACGAGCCACACCGTAGCGGTGACCGCCAGGGCCACCAGCGCGATCAGGAGCAGGACGATCAGGACGGACAAGAATCCGACACCCTCCATCCCGCCCTGCATCACGGCGTCCACCACACTTGGTAGCCGCCGTCGCGGCAACGGCATGTGGGACCGCCGGTACGGGAAGAGTCATACCTCATCACTCTCGAGGGCCTCTCTGTTCAGGTGGTGTGGGACAGTGGCGATCGGCTGGTTACGGGACATGGCGCATCCGAGGAACGGTCTTCGCGCCTGAGGCGTGTGGTGGTGAGGCTGAATCCGCTCACCCCTCGCTGAGGTAGCCCTGCATCAGGGCGATCTGCGCCGACTGCTCGTCGGCGATCTTCTGTGCCAGTACGCGGATCTGCGGCCGCTCGGAGCGGGTGATCGCCTCCTCGGCCATGTCCACGCCCAACTGGTGATGGACGATCATCATCTGCAGGTACATGTCCTCGCCCCGGCCGCCCATCATGTCTCCCATTCCGAACATCGCCTCGCCGGACATCATCTGCTCCGTCCGCGCGATGTCCATACCGCCGGCGGTGGCCGCGGCGTCGCCGTACCACTCGGTCCGCCAGGTCTGCATCTGATCGATCTGGGCGGTCTGGCTGACCTCGATGGCTGCTGCGAGCTGTTGTAACTCGGGACGGTCGGAGTCGGCGATCATGGCGGCAGTCGACATCAACGCACCTTGGTGGTGCATCGTCATCTGGTCGATGAACTGCAGATCGAACGGTTCGTCGGCGGAGAACTCACCCATGGCTTGCCCGGACGGTCCGCCCATCATCGGCATGTCAGCGTCCATCATGGACTGGTTGTGGCCACCCACCCGGGGCGTGGAGTCGGCGGACTCGGTCGAGGACTGCGCCGTCGCCGCCCAGGCCGCACCGCCGGCGGCTACGGCGGCTGCCAGCGCGGCGGTGATAACTGTCAACCGGGTACGGGTGTTCACGAGCGCTCCCCTTGGTCGATCCGACTTTCCTCGGTGACAGCGACGGTAGGGACCCGGTGTGAAGGTTTCGTGAATGCAGCGCGCGGCTTCGATGCGACTTGTCGAAGCCACACCGTGAACACCGCCCCGCCTTCGGGTTGGGTGTTGGCGGTGACATGACCGCCGTGGGCGCGGACGAGTTCGTCGACCACGGCCAGGCCCACGCCCGAGCCGCCCACGCGCGGTCCTCGGCCGCGGAAGAAACGGTTGAAGACGTGCGGAAGGTTCTCTGGGTCGATACCCGGTCCGTCATCGCCCACCTGCAGCCGGGCCATGCCTTCGGCCGTGTCCACGGTGATGGTCACCCGGCCGCCGCGAGGAACAAACTTCACCGAGTTGGTGCAGAGGTTGGTCACGATCTGGGTCAGCCGGTCCGGATCACCGGCCACGATGACCGGCGCCAACTGGGTGACCAGGGTGAGCCCCGCGTCGGTGAACCGGTCCTGCAGCCCGGCGGTGACCCTGGCGACCAGCTCGTCCAGGGCCACCGGGCGCAGCTGCAGCTGGAATCCCGCCGCGTCGGCGGAGGTCATCGTCTCCAGGTCACCGACAAGCCGGCCCAGGCGCAGAGTCTCCTCGTGCAACGACGCCACCACCGCCGGGGTCGGGACGCTGAGTCCGTCCTGAACGGCTTCGAGTTGGCTGCGCAGAATCGCCAGCGGAGTACGCAGTTCGTGTGCGACGTCCGCGGCGAAGGATCGGCGTACTTGATCCTCGCGTTCGACGGTGTCGGCCATGGTGTTGAACGCGGTCGCCAGCTGACCGAACTCGTCCGCGCGGGTGACCTCGACCCGGCGGGCGCGGTCCCCGGCGGCCAGTCCGCGCGCGGCGGCGGTGAGCTCGCTGACCGGCCTGGTGGCCCGGCGCGCCAACAGGGCGCCGGCGGCGACGGCCACCGCGCCGGCGAGCGCGACGCCAGTAAGCAATAGCCGGTTGACCGAGTCGAGAAATTCCTGATCACCGGACGGGAGACCGCCCGCAGGAACGGCGACGGTCAGGGTCCCAACCCGGTCACCCGCCACCACGACGGGCAGCCGCCGAGCCTCACCAAGCGGCCCGAGGCCCATCATCTGCCGGTGCTGCTGCCCCATCGCCGCACCCATAGCGGAGTCGGCGCTGGACCAGATCCGCCGGTCCGCGCTGTCATAGATCGTCACCTCAGCGCCGGACATGACCGCCGCCGGGGCCAAAACCGCCAAAGCCTGCCCGTCCCAGCCGTCGGCGTCGACGTAGCTTGCGGTCACCACGGACAGCAGCTGAGCCTCGCGGTCGATCTGTTGCTGCGCCACATAGCTGTCGAAGCGGCTCTGAAACGCCACATTCACCAGCACAACGACCAGTAGAGCGCCCCCCAAACCGGTCAACGCGAGGGTGAGGGCCAGGCGCTTGCCGAACGAGCGGCGCAGCACCGCCGGCGGTCTAGGCATCGCGCTCGACGCCCAGCTTGTAGCCCACGCCGGTCACGGTGAGCACGAACACCGAATCTTTCGGATCATCATCGAGTTTGCGGCGCAGGTTCTTCACATGCGCGTCCACGGTGCGCTCATACCCCCCGAATCCGTTGCCCTGCAATCGGCCAAGCAGCTCAGATCGCGACCAGACCCGCCCCGGACGGCTGGCCAGCACCGCGAGCAGATCGAACTCGCTTCGGGTCAGCGCCACCTCCTTACCCCCAACGGTGACCTCACGCCTTTCGCTGTCAATGCTCAACGCGCCATCGCCGTACGAGGCAGCGGTCGGCACCGCCGCCGAGTTCGAGCGGCGCAGCACCGCCGCCACCCGGGCGACAAGCTCACGCGGGCTGAACGGCTTGACCAGGTAATCATCGGCACCGGCGCGCAGACCAGCGACCCGGTCCGGTTCAGTTGCCCTCGCCGTGAGAACCACGACCGGAACCTCATCGCGCCGAAGTAGCCGCAGAACCTCCTCACCGGGCAGGTCCGGCAGCCCAAGATCGAGGATGACCAGGTCAGGCAGCGCACGCGCCGTCATCGCCAACGCAGCCTGCCCGGTGTCGGCCTCCACGACGGTGTACCCATCACGCTCGAGGTAGACCCGGATCAGTGCACGCAGCTTCCGTTCGTCGTCGACCACCAGGATCGTGCCTGAGGTGCTCAGACCCTCACATCCCTCATCACGTCTCTACTATCCTGCATAGCAACTACGGCGAACCGAAGGGACAGGTTGTGCGCCGGCTGGGAGAGCTCGAGGCCGTGATCATGGACCGGCTGTGGTCGTGGCGGCGCTCAGCGACGGTGCGCGAGGTCTTCGATGATCTGCGCCAGACCCGCACCATCGCTTACACCACGGTCATGACCGTGATGGACACCCTGTACCGCAAGGCAATTCTGCGTCGAGAGCTCCAGGGACGCGCTTACCGCTACGAAGCGATGTTGTCCCGCGAGGAACACGGCGCCCAGCTGATGCAGGCAGTGCTCACCGAAAGCAGCGACCGCACAGCGACACTGGTGAGCTTCTTCGAGCAGATGAGCCCGGCCGATGCCGCCAAGCTGCGCAAGGCGTTGGACGGCGTGGCCAAGCGCAAGAGCCCGCCACGGGCCGGCCAGAAATGATTGTTGCCGTTGCCCTGCTCGGCTATGCGCTCCTGCTGGGCACGGTCGGGGCCAGTGCACTGAACCGGGCGGACTGGGTAGCCCGCGCCCCACGACTGGGTATCGCCATCTGGCAGGCGCTGTCCGCCTCGATACTTCTCGCAATCGTATTGGGCGGCACGGCCCTCACGATCCCGACGCTCCAACTGGGCCCGAGCCTCGCCGAACTCCTCCAGGCCTGCGCGGCGGCGATCCTGGCGCAGTACGCCACGCCCGGCGGCGCCGTGGTCAGCGCCGCCGGTGGCGTCCTCGCCCTCGGGACCCTGGGCCGGGCGGTGTACTGCCTTTCCCGCGAGTTGCTGGTCGCGTCGAGGCAGCGGCGACGACACCTCGACACGCTGGCTCTGATCGGCCGGCGGGTCCCCGAACTTGACGCTCTCATCGTCGACCACGACACAGCCGCGGCCTACTGCCTGCCCGGGCGCGGCCGCCAGATCGTGCTGACCAGCGCCGCCCTGGCAGCACTGACCACCGATCAGCTGCACGCGGTCCTGGCCCACGAACGCGCCCACTTGCACGGTCGCCACCACCTGGTCATCGCCGGAGCCAACGGACTTCGGCGCGCGTTCCCCTTCGTCAGCTGCTTCCGTCACGCCCGGGAGAACGTGACCCGGCTGGTGGAGATGCTCGCCGATGACCAAGCGAGCCGGCGCTGCCACCGGCTGACGACAGCCGCGGCGCTAGTCGTGCTGGCCGGGAGTGCCGCACCGGCGCCGGCCCTGCCGGCGGCCGGACCCACCGCCCTGGCCCGAGTGCAGCGCTTGACCGCTCCAGCTGAACCCCTAGGCCCGCTGCCTAGGACGATCGCCGGTGTCCTCATCGTCGCGGCGTTCATCGTTCCGATCGCGGTGTCGGTGGCACCGGCGTTGGCTGCAGCCGGCGCCGCCTACTGTCCGATCGGATTCGCGCCCAGCTAGCCGCCAGCTAGCCGAGTCCGTGTTCACCGGCTCCGGCTCCCAACGCCCGCCTAGCCGAAGTAGAAGTGGCCCCCGGGGGCCAATTCATTACTATCGTAGCTAGTAGAGTCCGCTTCGTGTGCTGTCCGGGCGCACCGAACACGGGATAGGAGCACAAGTGGCCTGTCCGTCCATGATGGTCACCGTCCTGCGTGCGGCCTTGTCCCGGCGCAGCACGCGCAGGTCGTGGGGACGGACGGCGGCCGGCACGCGACATCGACTGATGGCGGTTGTTGCCGGTCTGTTGCTGCTCTCGGCGTGCTCGGGTGGCGTGGCGGCGGAGCAGAACCCGTCGCAGTCGGACTTCGGCGGGGTCGTTCCGGCTCAAGAGCGGGTTCTTGCGCCTGAGGTCACAGGCACGCTGCTGGACGGCTCGGAGTTCAGGTTGACGGACTGGGCCGGGAAGGTAGTAGTCATCAACTTCTGGGGATCGTGGTGCGGACCCTGCCGGGTGGAGGCGCCCGAGCTACGCGCGGTCTACGAGGCGACAAGAGCCAGCGGCGTGGAGTTTCTCGGCGTGGACGTCAAGGACCAGCGGCAGCTCGCGATCGCGTTTGAGCAAAGGTTCGGGATCGAGTACCCGAGCATCTTCGACCCCCGCGGTGAGGTGGCGCTGCTCTTTCAGAACGTTCCCACGAACGCGATTCCCACGACTCTCGTGATCGACCGCGCCGGGCGGGTGGCCAGCGTCTTTCCGCGTCCGCTGCGTGAGGAAGATCTTCTGCCTGTGGTGACGGCGTTGGCGGAGGAGGCGGCGTGACCGTGCTGGCGGGCGTGGGTGAGTCCTTTGCCGCCACCGTCGTAGACGGTCCACTCGTGTTGGGGATGGCAGTCGCCGCCCTTGCGGGTCTGGTCAGCTTCCTCTCCCCGTGCGTGCTACCGCTGGTGCCGGGATACCTCGGCTACCTCACCGGCCTGTCCGGAACCGACGCGACCGAGGGGGGCGTCGGCGCGGTAGGGGTCAAGCGCGCCGTCACGGGTCGAGCTGTCGCGGCAACAGTTCTCTTCGTACTGGGATTCACCGCCGTCTTCGTCAGCTACGGAGCGGCGTTCGGAAACATCGGAGCCAGGCTCCTCGCCTATCAGAGTGTCATTCAACGGGTCATGGGCGTGGTGCTGATCCTCCTGGGACTAGGTTTCCTCGGACTGATCCGCCCCATGCAGCGCGAGATACGCATCCGATGGCTTCCCCGCGCCGGGTTGGCCGGAGCGCCGCTGCTGGGGGTGCTGTTCGGAGTCGGCTGGACCCCGTGTGTCGGCCCCACGCTGGGAGCCGTCCAGACCCTGGCCTTCAGCACGGGGAGTGCCGGACGTGGTGCAATTCTGTCCGTCTTCTACTGCCTCGGGCTCGGCCTGCCCTTCATCTTCTTCGCCGCCGGGTTCCGAGTCGGCGTCGACCAATTCGGGTGGCTGCGACGAAGCGCCCCACAGATCATGCGCGTCGGCGGCGTGCTGATGCTGGTCATCGGCGTGCTCCTGCTGGGCGGCTGGTGGGACACACTGATGATCCAGTTCCGGATATGGACCGCCAATTTCGGAACCGTGATCTGACTGCGGACGGCTTGACCGGTAAAACCTACCGGCGTCTCCCACCCGGCCAACAGCTAGGGACCACGGCACCGTGTCGTCCAACGAAATCTTCGGCCATCAGTGCGTTTGTGGCCCTAGCGGACGGCGGCGCGCACGGAAGGCGGGCACCACCTACGCCGACTCAGCCAGTCGGGTGAAGTCTTCGGCGTAGTGAACTGGGGACGTGCCGCCGGTGTAGATGACGGTTGAATCCCCTGGGCCGAAGGCGTAGACGATGCCGGTGTGCTCGACCGCGTAGTCGCCGTGCTCATGGTGGCCCTGCCCGCTGTTCGGGTGCTCGATGACCCCGTCCGGGCCACGAAGCTGCTCGGTCTGGGGGAGGTGCAGCTCGGCAAGGGCCGCCTGGGTCGACTCGTTGCCACCCTGCAGCCCGACGAAGGAGGTGTCGAACTGGTCCAGCCACTGGCGCAGCGCCACAGGTGTGTCCCGTTGGGGATCCTCGGTGACGAACGCAACAGTGACTTGCTCACGAACATCAGGTGGCAGCTGCCGGCGAGCTGCAGCAAGATCGGCCATCGTTGTCGGGCAGACGTCGGGGCAGTGTGTGTAGCCGAAGAAGAGGACCGTCACCTCGTCATCGGGTCGGCGGGTCAACGAAAACGGCTGCCGTGCCGTGTCGAGCAGAGTCAGCTCGGGTCGGTTGGCGGGCCGGTCGAGCAGCGTGCCGTGGAACGCCGACGGTGCAGTGTCAACTTCCGCGACCGGGGAACCTGGAGCGCTCGACGCGTCCTTCGCCGTGTCGGCGCACGCGCTCAGTGCCGCGGCGGCGACGAGCAGCGCCGCAGCCAGACGACGGCCCGATGTGTGCGACGGCATCAACACGCCTCCCCAGACCCATAACCCACGGCGATGATCCGCCGCGCGTTCCCTGACCGCTACCGGCGGCAGCGAGCGGCTACTATGCGGTATCGTAGCTGTTGCCTTCTATCGGTGCTCCGCGTCCTCGACTACTCCAGGTGGCTCATGCCGGATTCTCGCAGCAGCACCTCCCGCACCAAACCCTCCCGCCCCCAGCCCCGTGGCCAGGGCAGCGGAAAACGGGTCACACCTGCGCCGGTCAAACCCGGCCGTCGGCCCGCTTTCATCGCCGTCCTCGTCGCGGTCATGGTCCTCGTCGCAGGCATCGTCTTTCTGACGATCCGCGGTGGAGACGGCACCGGGCAGCAGGCCGGCGCAGGAATGGCCCACGTGCATGCACTGGGCGTCGACCCGCAAGACGGGGCGCTGTACGCCGGGACGCACTACGGACTGTTCCGGGTCCCCGAGCAGGGTGCGGCGACACTCGTCGCCGACCGGGTCCAGGACTTCATGGGCTTCACCGTGGTCGGCGCCAACCAGTATCTCGCCAGCGGCCATCCCGGCGAAGGGCAAGCCGGCCCATCCTCGCTCGGGTTGATCGAATCCACCGACGGCGGCCAGACGTGGCGCTCGCTGTCCCTGGCCGGTGAGGCCGACTTTCACTCGCTGGAGGCCCGGCACGGCCGCGTGTACGGGCTGAACTCGATGACCGGGGCATTCATGGTCAGCGAAGACCGGCGGACCTGGGAGACCCGCAGCCAGACCCCGATGGCCGACTTCGCCGTCAGCCCGGAGGCCCCAGAGGTGCTGCTGGCGACGACCCAGCAGGGTGTTGCTCGCAGTGCGGACGGCGGGCGCAGCTTCGAGCCTGTGCCCGGGGCCCCGGTCCTGCTGCTGGTGTCCTGGGCCGAGGACGGGACGATCGTCGGCGTCGATCCCGACGGGGCCGTGCATTCCAGCACCGATGGCGGGCTGACGTGGCAGCCGGGCGGCAACCTCGGCGCAGCACCCGAAGCGCTGACCGCGACCGGCGACGGAGAGGTCTTTGCCGCGGTCGAGGGAGGGATCCTGTACTCCACCGATGGCGGACGCACGTTCACCGTGCGGTACAGCGAGTAGGAAACGATGCCGCGCCCGGAAGCCCGCCGCCGTCACGCCGGTCTCCTGGCGTTGGTGGTGGCAGTCGTCCTCACCGGCTGCGCCGACGACACGTCCGACGGCGCCGGTGGGGCGCTCACCGCGGCAGCGCAAGAGCAGACGGCGATCGCGGTACCCGGTGTCGCTTCCTGCGCCGAGCTGCCACAGCGGGCCTCGGCCGATGGGATAGCCACTGATCGACTCCCGCCCCTGCAGCTGCCCTGCCTAACGCCAGGGCCGAGCATCGACCTGTCCGGCCTTAGCGGCGGGCCCGTTATCGTGAACCTATGGGCCAGCTGGTGCGGCCCATGCCGCGAGGAGATGCCGGTCCTGCAAGCCGCCCACGAGCAGTACGGCGAGCGGGTGCAGTTCCTCGGCGTCGACACCAAAGACACCACCGATTCAGCGGCAGACTTCCTCGGCGTCGTCGGCGTCACCTACCCTCAGGTCGCCGACGCCGACGGCGAACTGCTGAACCATCTCGGCCTACCTGGACTCCCCGTCACCGTCACACTCGACCCCGACGGGCGCGTCGTAGACACCCACGTCGGACAGCTGGACACCGAATCGATCGACGACCTGATCACCAGCGTCTTGCCCTAACCACCCGAGCGCCCCACGGGCGGTCCGTCAACGACCCGGCCCCTAACGAGAAGGGACTGATCACTGATGGCAAGAGCCGAGGGCCCTGAGCTGTTCGCCGGCTGCACCTGCTGCCCAGGAGCCGCTGCGGCGGTCGCCGCGGTCGTCTGGGCAACTCGTGCGACAACTATCACTGGAACTCACGGCCGACCTCGGCGCGACCGTCAGCCAGATCCTCCCCCGGAAGTGGGCAACCGACCGTGCCGCCAGACGTCAAGCAACATCGGAGCAACTCGCGGGGACCGGCACGCTCGGCGCGACGCTGCGGATACCCGACGCCGCAGGACCCCTGACCGTCCTCGCCGATCTACGGACGAGTCAGGTCCGCGTCAGCGCGACCATCGACGCCCCCGAGGAGGGCGGACCGCAGCGCCGGGTCCATGTGGCTGCTACGACAACTAAAGGCAGCACCGGACGGGCTGCTCGTCGAGGTCCAGTTCGGCCCCCACGCAGAGAGCACCTGCGAACTGCTCGGCGATGTCAGGGACAAACCATCGGCGCTGCTCCGTGACCGCGCAGCCGAAGTGAAAGGCTTCACCCTCACCCTCGGCGCCCCCCTCGGAACAAAGCGATTCGGCGTCCGAGGGGCGTTCATCCCCACCGTCATGGGGGCGGTGGAAACGTTCTACCGCCACGTGCTACAGCCCATCCGGCAGTGGACACCACCCGCGCCCAAGCTACCGGCCGGGTCGCTCACCGGGACGGCCGATGCAGCCGAAGCGAACGCTGAAGTCGACCAAGCGCAGAACGCCTGAAGCGTCGCTCGCCCGCCGAACGCACGACGTCACGGACTTCGACGCCCCCGGTTTCGGCCGCTGAGATCGACGGTTTCACCGGTTGGCAGACATGCGAAAGCGCGCGGCTTGAGGTCGGCTTCTTCGCGGACGGTTCTGATTGCCTGGTCCCGGATCGCTCGGTCTCTTGAGATGTGGCGGGGCGGCTGTCCGTTTCGTGCCCCTACGTGCCCGATCGAACGGCAAACAAGGTCACAAAGGGGGCAATGACGGTCTCCGGCGGTCAACACCGTCGGGGACATATCCCCAGCTCAGAGGGCATATTCGCTGGTGGGGCGGGTGGGGCTCGAACCCACGACCGACGGATTATGAGCACTATTCAGGCGGGTTTTTGACCTGCACTCTTACCACGAAACTGCCGTCTGACCTGCTGTTATCACTCTCGGTGTATCGCGTTGTTTGCCGTCGTTTCTCAACCTCCTGTGCCCCGTGTGTGCCCCGTCCACTG